>R22__coassemble_530_pt1 | contig 24344 bp, 16 predicted proteins | sample R22__metabat2_low_PE_006 | metagenome-assembled genome bin R22
CGATAACGATAACTTTTATAAAGCGGGCGGAACGCCCGCTGGAGGCGGAGGAGGGAAGGCGGGTTGTCAGAGGGGGGGGAAGGCGGAGAAGGTGCGGATGATGGGCTTGGCCTTGACCTCATCGGCATGGAAGACGAGGCTTGTGACCTCGGTGGCGTCGAAGCGGGCGATGCGCTTGTGGCCGATATTCGTGCCGTTGCAGAGGGTCTTGGTGGAGCCGTCGGGCTGGATGCCTTCGAGATGCCAGGCGAGGATGCGCTCGCCGTATCGGATGTCCTCCTGGAGGATGACGCGGTCGATGGTGGAGGGTTTCTTGAGTTTCAGTTCGAGGCTGCTGCCCTTGCCGGATGTGGTGGCGAGAGGGGAGCCGTAGGCTGCACGGATGGCATTGCCGTAGGCGGTGATACGCTCGACATCGGCATCGGGGACACGGCCACGATCGTCGATGACAATGCCAAGAAGCATGTTGGTGTTGCGGCCGACGCTGGTCTCGTACTTATGCATCAGTTGCTCGACGCTGAACATGAGGTTGTCCTCGTCGGCATGCCAGAACCATCCGCCCTGGAAGGAACTGTTGTAGCGCAAGGTGAAGTCGGATTCGCCGGGGCACCAGAAGGGGGCATCGGGGCGGCCGTTCAGCCCGTTGATGACCTGTACGCCATCGGCATTGGTGGTACTGTCGGCGGTGGCCCAGCAAGGGTCGGGGGCGGTGCCTTCCTCGTTGCCGACCCAGCGGATGAGGTTCTCGTGTCCGTAGGGTCCCTGGAAGGCGATGGCGTCGGGTTGGAGTTTCTTCACCAACGACATGACATCGATGCCTCCTTCCTTGGGTGTGAGGCATCCGCCGTCGAACCATATCTCGAAGAGGTCGCCGTAGTTGCTCCAGAGTTCGGTGAGTTGTGTGGCGACGATGGCGTTGTACTCGGCTTGTGTGACGGGTCCTCCGGGTCGGACGAGTCCGGGGTTGTCGACATAGCAGTATCCGTTGGCTGAGGTGCTGGCGTAGATGCCGGGCTTGATGCCGTACTTCTTGCAGGAGGCGATGAAGTCGGCCACGATGTCGCCCTTGCCGTCGCGCCAGGGAGTGTTCTTGACGCTGTACTCATGTGCCTCGGTAGGCCAGAGGCTGAAGCCGCTGCAGTGCTTGGCGACCAGCACGGCGTACTTGGCACCGAGTTTCTGTGCTGTCTCGAGCCATTGGTCGGTGTTGAGGTCGGTGGGGTTGAAGGTGGCGGCATCGGGATGCGTGCCCCACTGCCGGAAGTTGTAGGAGGGATTGAAGACAGGCATGTCGAAGTGGATGAGCACGCCTACTTCGGCATCGGCCCATTCGCGCTGGACTTTATTGGGGCAGACTACATCGTTGTCGTTTGTGCATGCGATGCACAGCAATGCCATCAGGGTGGCAGTGAGGAGTTGTTTATGCATGATTATCGGGTTTGGAGGAGTTGTTTCAATTCGTCGGGGTTGTCGTTGGTGAGGAGGGGCAGGAGGGCATCGATTTCTTCGATGGGCTTGTCCCACCAGCGGAACTGCTCGAGGAGGGCGATGAGTTCGTCGTCGAAACGCATGCGGATGACACGGGCGGGGTTGCCTGCTACGATGGCATAGGCGGGGACATCCGAGGCAACGGTGGCATTGGTCCCGATGATGGCGCCGTCGCCGATATGGACGCCAGGCATGATGGTGACATGCTGCCCAATCCATACATCATTGCCGACGACGGTGTCGCCCTTGAGAGGCAACTGTTCGCGGACAGGGGCTATGGCGCTGCCCCAGTCGCCACCCATAATATAAAAGGGATAGGTGGTGGCGCAATTCATGCGATGGTTGGCCCCATTCATCACGAACTCCACGCCCCGGGCAATGGCACAGAACTTGCCGATGATGAGCCTGTCGCCGATGAAGTCGTAGAAATGGGTGACATGGCGCTCGAAATCCTCGGCGCCATCGATGTCGTCGTAATAGGTATAGTCGCCGACGATGATGCGCGGATTCTTGACTACATTCTTGATGTAGCAGAGGCTCGGGATGGCCGGGTTGGGGATGATGGCGTCTTTGTCGGGAAATCGTTTGCTCATAAGGTCAGTAGTTGCAATGTGGGTGCAAATATAAGCAATCCTTTTTGATTCTCCATCCAAATGCGGGCTTCTTTTCGGCGGAGGGGAGAGTTCAGACTGGGAGATGTGGTGCTTTCTATCGGAGGGAGGAAGAAACGAAGAGATAACTTTGTATGACTCGTGGTATTTCCCACTCGTTTTCTTTGGCATCTTGGGAAATGTTTTGTATATTTGCGGCGGTTCTCGGCAAAAGCAGGAGAGCATTCTTGAAAGCATCAATTATTCATCAAATAAATATACTGATATGAAAAACAGAATCAATCTCTTTAATGGCCTTGCTGCGGCATGGCTGGTGTTGACGGCTTGTGCCTGCGGTGACCCTGCCACCGCGGGAGGTGTGCGTGCAGAGGCACTCGACGATGCGGCATGGGAACAGTCGGCATGGATATCCGTCGTCGATGCTCCGGTAGTGACAGGACGCGTGAGCGACGGCACCCGCGCTGCCGACGGTGCCAACTGGTTCGTGGCATCGCTGGAGAACAGTCAGAAGGTGACCAAGGCCGTGTGGATGACTGCTGGTCTTGGCGTCTATGACCTCTATGTGAACGGCACGCTCATCGGCGACGAGGTGCTAAAGCCCGGCTTCACCCATTATGCCAAGACCAAACGGTCGTTCACCTATGATGTCACCGATGTCTTCAACACCAAGGCAGGGGCAGAGAATGTCCTCGCCGCACAGGTCACTCCCGGCTGGTGGGCCGACAAAATCGTCACCCCCGGCGGACATGACGGCATGATAGGACGGAAGTGTGCCTTCCGTGGCGTGCTCGAGTTGACCTTCGCCGACGGCTCGACACAGCGCTTCGGCACTGACACCGAGCATTGGAAAGCCGGCATCGCCGGTCCGGTGAAGCATGCTGCCATCTTCGACGGTGAGGACTACGACGCCCGCGAACTGCCCGGCTATGCCTGCACGGACAAACTGTCGACACCCGAGGTGAACACGGAGTTCACGGGTGAGATTCTGCCCAGTGCCGGTGCTGAGGTATATCTGCGTGAGGACCTCGCCCTTGCTCCCGTCAAGGCTTACACCTGGAAGGATGTCGAGGGAGCCACCGACGATGCGTTTGGCAAGGTGGTCGTGGCTACGGAGTATGCACCCCGTGCCGTGATGACCGTGCAGCCTGGCGAGACACTGGTGATAGACTTCGGCCAGAACGCTTCGGCCGTGCCTTCGTTCGTCTTCAAGGCTGCCGAGGGAACCACGCTGACCTGTCTGCCTGCCGAGTTGCTCAATGACGGCAACGGTGCCAAGAGCCGCGGCATGGATGGTCCGGAGGGCAGTTGCCACCGCACCAACCTGCGCGTGCCGCAGACGGGCATGATACTCAACTATACTTTTGCTGATGCCAAGGACTTCGTGGCATTCACTCCCCGCAGCACCTTCTTCGGCTACCGCTTTGTCTCCATCACCGCTACCGATGAGGTCGTCATCAAGTCCATTGCCTCCATCCCCGTGACCTCCATCGCCAAGGGGCTCGAGACAGGTACCCTCACCACCGGCAGCGACGATGTGAACCGATTGATTGCCAATACCGTGTGGGGCCAGCGTTCGAACTATCTGTCGGTGCCTACCGACTGTCCGCAGCGCAACGAGCGTCTGGGTTGGACGGCCGACACGCAGGTGTTCACCGAGACGGGTACCTTCTTTGCCAACACCTCGACCTTCTTCCACAAGTGGATGCGCGACATGATTGACAGCCAGAGTCCTCTGGGCGGTTTCCCGGGCGTGGCTCCGCTGGCACAGTATGGTTGGGATATGATGCGTCTGGGTTGGGCCGATGCAGGCGTGATAGTGCCTTGGACCATCTGGAAGCAGTTCGCCGACTCGCAGGTTGTCGACGAGAGTTGGGCGGCTATGGAGAAGTACATGACCTGGGTGGACTCGACACAGTACAACCACCAGTCGCATGTGGCTGAGAACGGCAACTACCAGTGGGCCGACTGGTTGAGTTACGAGCCTCTGGAGAGTTGCAGCGGGCGCTCGCACTACAACGATGCCAATGGTGCCTGGGGACCCCGTCCGGAGACCATCGACTACTGGAACTACCTGAGTGCCTCCTACTGGGCCTACGATGCCGGTCTGATGGCCGACATGGCAGGCGCCACCGGCCGTGATGCCGCCAAGTACCGCGCCATGCAGCAGCGTGCCGTGGCCTTCCTGCGCGAGACCTTCCTGAAAGAGGACGGCACTTTCAAGACCGATATCCTGAACACCATGCAGACGCCGGCCCTCTTCGCCCTGAAGAACGGCGTGGTGGAGGGCGATGCCCGCGACGCGCTGATTGCCCGTCTGAAGGCGAACTTCGCCGAGCACGACAACTGTCTGCAGACCGGTTTCCTGGGAACCAGCATCCTGATGCAGACGCTCACCGACAACGGCATGGCTGACATTGCCTGGAACCTCCTCTTCCAGCATAAGAACCCCAGTTGGCTCTACTCGGTAGACAACGGCGCCACCACCATCTGGGAGCGCTGGAACAGTTACACGCTGGAGAGCGGCATGGGTCCTGCCGGCATGAACAGTTTCAACCACTACGCCTACGGCTGTGTCTGCCAGTGGCTGTGGGAGACGGCTGCCGGCATCTGCGCCGATGTAGCCCAGCCTGGCTTCAGCCATATCGTGATGAAACCCGTGCCCGACAAGCGGCTTGGCTCACTGAAGGCAGAGTACAAGTCGGCTGCCGGTCTGATTGTGAGCGAATGGAAGTACGATGGCGACAAGTGGCTGTGGGACTTCACCGTGCCCGAAGGTGCTACCGCCTCGGTCACCCTGCCCGGCGAGACAGAAGCCAAGGAGTATTCCGCTGGCAGTTATCATATTGAAAAGTAAGAAGAAGACTCAAAAGAGTCCGCAGTCCGTTCATTATCCGAAACAGTTGATACATATGAAAGCCACTCTTACCCTCCTCTCGGCTGCGGTGATGGCAGTGCTGTGCACGGCATGCAGTCCCGAGTCACCCCGTCCCACCAAAGCCATGCAGCAGGTGGACTTCGCCAAGGTACACATCGACGATGCGTTCTGGACGCCTCGTCTGGAGAACAATGCCAACCATACCATCCCCGTCTGCATTGACCAGATTGAGAACCGCACAGGCCGCATCCGCAACTTCGAGAATGCCGCCACCGGCGAGGGTGGACATTCGGGTATCTTCTTTGACGACAGTGATGTGTACAAGGCCGTCGAAGGCTTTGCCTACAGCCTGGTGAACAATCCGGACACGGCACTCGAGCGCAAGGCCGACGAGTGGATAGCCAAGTTCGCCGCCGCCCAACAACCCGACGGCTATCTCAACACCTACTACACGCTGGCCAAGCCCAATGACCGCTGGACAGACACCGACAAGCATGAGATGTACTGTGCCGGTCATCTGCTGGAGGCCGCCATCGCCTACTACCGTGCCACCGGCAAACGCGAGTTGCTGGATGTGGCTACCCGCATGGTGGACTATATGATGACGCTGTTCGGCCCCGGCAAGCGCGACTGGCTGCCCGGACATGAGGAGATAGAACTGGCCTTGTGCAAACTCTATGACCTGACGGGCGAGGAAAAATACCTCGATTTCGCCTACTGGCTGCTGGAGGAGCGCGGACATGGCAACGGCCACTATGCCGACGGCTCATGGGTGCCCCACTACTATCAGGACGAGGTGCCCGTGCGTGACCTCCGCACCATCAGCGGACATGCCGTGCGTGCCATGTACCTCTTCTGCGGCATGGCCGATGTGGCCTCCTACCGCGAAGGAACAGGCTATATGGAAGCCCTCGACTCGCTGTGGGAAGATGTCGTGGGACGGCAGATGTATGTCACAGGCGGCATCGGCGTGTCGTACTGCACAGAAGGCTTCTCGACACCCTTCGACCTGCCCAATGACAAAGCATACTGCGAGACCTGCGCCTCCATCGGCATGGTCCTCTGGAACCATCGCATGAATGAACTGAAGGGCGATGGCCGCTACGCCGATGTGCTGGAGCGTGCCCTCTACAATGGCGTGCTCGCCGGCATCAGCCAGAGCGGCGACCGTTTCTTCTATGTCAATCCGTTGGAGAGTGGCGGCAACCATCACCGTCAGGCCTGGTATGGATGCGCATGCTGCCCCAGCAATGTGTGTCGTTTCATCCCGAGCATCGGCAACTACATCTACGGCACTTCCGACGATGGGACCGTATGGGTGAACCAGTATATCGGCAATCATGCCACTTTTGCAGCAGGGCGAGGCAAGGTGGACGTCGTGCTGGCATCCGAAATGCCCGCCGAGGGCCGTGTGTCGCTCACCTTTGCGAAGGCTCCCAAGGGGGCGGTCCGTCTGCGCATTCCTTCCTGGACTACACGCTTCGAGGTGTGCGTGAACGGCGAGGCGGTATCCTATCCGACCGACCGAGGCTATGCGGTGGTGACACGCACCTGGAAGAAGGGTGATGAGGTGACCATCGATATGGACATGCCGGTACGGCTGCTCAAGGCAGACCCCCGCGTGAAGGCCGATGAGGGCAAGGTGGCTGTTCAGCGCGGACCGTTTGTATACTGTGCAGAGGCCATCGACAATCCCGACAACTACGATGCCATCGTGGTGGACGACACCACCTCGTGGGTGTGCACGGCAGACGCCATGCTCGGCGGTATCCAGAAACTCACCGCCGCACGCGATGGGCAGACGGCTACCCTGATTCCGTACTACGCATGGGACAATCGCGAACCTTCGGCCATGAAGGTGTGGTTCGACCTTCCCGATCCGACCCTGATGCCTGCCTGTGCAGTGCTCTACAACCGCCGTTGACAGACATATTTTCCTTCCCATCCTTATGAACAAAAGAGCCTTCCTCGCTACCTTGCTGCTGTGCCTGTTGAGCACAGGCATGTGGGCTGACGCTTATCAGCCCGAGTTTTCCACCGCTGGTTTCTTCGCCCTTGACGGGACGGGACGCGAGGTGCTGTCGATGAATCCATCGTGGCGTTTCGTGAAGGGAGATGTGGCAGGTGCCGAGGCGGTTGCCTTTGACGATACGGGGTGGGAGAGCGTCGCCCTGCCACACGGCATAGAGTACCTGCCGACGGAGGCGAGCGGCTGCATCAACTACCAGGGCGTAGTGTGGTATCGGAAACATTTCACCGCTGACGAGGCGTGGAAGACACGCCGTCAACTCCTCTACTTCGAGGGCATCATGGGCAAGTGCCGCGTGTATGTCAACGGTGTGCAGGTGGCCGAACATTTCGGTGGCTATCTGCCTGTGGTGGCCGACATCACCGCAGTACTGCGGCCTGGCGAGGAGAATGTCATCGCCGTATGGGCCGACAACAGCGACGACCCCATCTATCCACCCGGCAAGAACCAGGATGTGCTGGACTTCACCTATTGCGGAGGCATCTACCGCGACTGCTGGCTGGTGCTCTATGGCGAGGTGCATGTCACCGATGCTAACCTCGAGGATGAGACGGCCGGAGGTGGACTGCTGGTGGCCTTCGAACGGGTGTCGGAGCAACGCGCCGATGTGCTGCTGCAACTGCATGTACGCGATGAGGCTCCCCGAGCCTTCAGCGGAAGCGTTGAGTTTGAACTGCAGACATCCGACGGCCAGCGCGTGGCTAAGGGCCGTGAACGGCTCACCCTCGCTGCTTCCAGTGCAGGCTATGTGCGCCATACGCTCACGGTGAAGAATCCATGCCTCTGGACGCCTTCCACGCCTACCCTCTACAACCTGCTGGTGCGGGTGAAGGACGGCCGCGGCAAGGTGGTGGACGGCTACCGCCAACGTATCGGCATACGCAGTATCGAGTTCCGCGGCAACGAAGGCTTCTTCCTCAACGGCCGACACTACGACAAGCCCCTCATCGGTGCCAACCGCCATCAGGACTTTGCCGTGCTGGGCAATGCCGTGCCCAACAGCATCCACTGGCGCGATGCCAAGAAACTCAAGGATGTGGGGCTGGAAGTGATACGCAATGCACATTGTCCGCAGGATCCAGCCTTCCTCGATGCCTGCGATGAACTGGGCCTATTGGTGCTGAACAATACACCCGGCTGGCAGTTCTGGAATGACGATCCACTGTTTGCCGAGCGGGTGTATACGGACATCCGCAACCTCGTCCGTCGCGACCGCAACCATGCTTGCCAGTGGCTATGGGAACCCATCCTGAACGAAACACACTATCCGGCAGAATTTGCCGAGAAGACACAGCAGACGGTGCTGTCGGAGTACCCCTATCCCGGTTGCTACTGCGGCAGTGACAATCATGCCCGTGGGGCAGAGGTGTTCCCCGTACAGTTCTGTCATCCGAAGGGAATGCGCGATGCCCACACATCAAACGATACCACGAAGACTTTCTTCACCCGAGAGTGGGGCGACAATGTGGATGACTGGAGTGCCCACAACTCGCCCAGTCGCGTTGCCCGTTCATGGGGTGAGGTGCCCATGCTGGTGCAGGCACAGCATTATGCAAAGCCCGACTACAATGTCACCAGTTATGACGAACTGTACCGTCAGCCTGCCAGCCATATCGGCGGGGCACTCTGGCACAGTTTTGACCACCAGCGCGGCTATCATCCCGATCCCTTCTACGGAGGTATCATGGATGCTTTCCGTCAGCCTAAATACTCCTATTACATGTTCATGGCGCAGCGTCCGCCAGTGACCTCCGATGTGCTGGCTGAGACAGGCCCCATGGTCTACATCGCCCATGCCATGACACCTTTCTCCCCGAAGGATGTCACCGTCTACTCGAACTGTGATGAGGTGCGCCTCACCTTCTGTGAGGGAGGCACGGTACATACCTATACAAAGGATGCCTCGAAGGGTGGCATGCCTTCGCCTATCATCACCTTCCCCGATGTCTATGACTTCATGGTGGACAAGGGCTTTGACAGTCGCCGTCAGGGCGACAAGGTGTGGCTGCTGGCCGAAGGACTGATAGACGGTCAGGTGGTAGCCACGCACAAGGTCTGTCCCTCACGCCGTCCTGAGCAGTTGCTGCTGTGGGTGGACGATGAGGCCACGCAGTTGCATGCCGACGGTTCGGACTGTGTGGTCGTCGTGGCAGCCATTGCCGACAGGAATGGCAATATCAAGCGGCTCAACAACGACTTTGTCTGTTTCGAGGTGGAGGGCGAGGGACGTCTGTTGGGCGATGCCTCCATCAATGCCAACCCCGCCCCCCTGCGGTGGGGCGAGGCTGCAGCCATCGCGCAGGCGACGACCACGCCCGGCACAATCACCATCCGAGCCAGTCTCCTTTACCAGGGAACCCACAAGGCTAAGGATGCCGTGCTCACCCTCGAGAGCCTCCCGGCGGCACATACGCTGCTGATGGATGGAAGTCCGAGTACACAGGACGATGGACGGAAAACAATGGTTGCTGAACGGAAGAAGAGGGCTGCGGTGGATGCTGACGCCCTGGATGCTGTTGCCCGTCAGCAGACAGAGTTCGGCGAATAACATTCGTTGTTCTTTGAACAAGGCTTGAATCGTGCAATAAAAATGAGACTTGACAGCCGAGGAAGTCTTTTTTGGCCTTTTCTGTGTGAAAAAAGTCGATTTTTGTTTGCAAACCACGTTTTTTGAGCGTATCTTTGTCGTGCAACTGTTTCTCAGCGTGGAGCATATTGCTCTTGGCGATGAATCGAAAGATATTACTTTAATAAGTTATACCCATTAAAAAACAACAAGTTATGGAAGAAATCACAAGACGCGACTTCCTGAAAAAAGGAACCGCAGCGGCCATTGGCCTCACTGTAGTGCCCAACACCGTGTTGGGAAAGACACACAGCAAGAAGAAAGCCCCCAGTGACAGACTGAACATCGCCGGCGTAGGTGTCGGAGGTATGGGTAATGCTAACCTCCACAACATGGAGAACACCGAAAACATCGTTGCCCTCTGCGATGTTGACTGGAACTATGCCAAGGATGCCTTTGGCCGTCATCCCAATGCAGCCAAATACAAAGACTTCCGTAAGATGTATGATGAGATGGCCAGCAGTATCGACGCTGTGCTCGTGGCTACTCCCGACCATACCCACGCCATCGTAGCCGCCAACGCTATCGAACTGGGCAAGCATGTCTATGTACAGAAACCTCTTACCCACACCGTATATGAGAGCCGTCTGCTCACCAACCTGGCTGAGAAGTACAAGGTGGCTACCCAGATGGGTAACCAGGGTGCATCGGCTGAAGATTCAGACCTGGTATGCGAGTGGATCTGGAACGGTGAAATCGGTGAGGTAACCCGCGTAGACTGCGCTACCAACCGTCCTCTGTGGCCGCAAGGTCTGGAAACTCCGACCGAGGCTATGCCTATCCCCGAAGGTCTCGACTGGGATTGCTTCCTGGGCCCGGCCAAGGAGCGCCCCTACAACCGTGCATACCATCCTTGGGACTGGCGCGGCTGGTGGGACTATGGTACTGGCGCTCTCGGCGACATGGCATGCCATATCATGCAGGTAGCCTTCAAGTCGCTCAACCTCAAGTACCCCATTTGGGTTGAAGGTTCGTCCACTCCTCTGATGCCTGACTGCGCTCCCAATGCACAGCATGTCAAGTTGATTTATCCCGCCCGTGACAACATGCCGAAGGTGGCCATGCCTCAGGTCGAGATCCACTGGTACGACGGTGGCCTCATGCCCGAGTATCCCAAGAACTGGCCCGCTGGCAAGGAACTCATGCGCGAAGGCGGTGGCGTCACCATCTTCCACGGCACCAAGGACACCCTCGTCTGCGGCTGCTACGGACAGAAGCCTTTCCTGGTATCCGGCCGTGTACCCAATGCTCCCAAGGTGGAGCGTCGCGTTGGCATGAGCCACGAGCAGGACTGGATCCGTGCTTGCAAGGAGACTCCCGAAAACCGCGTCCCCTGCAAGAGCGACTTCAAGTTCGCTGGACCGTTCAACGAAATGGTCGTCATGGGTGTTCTCGCCGTACGTCTCAAGGGCCTCAACAAGCCCCTCGCATGGGATGGCCTGAACATGAAGTTCACCAATATCGCAGACAACGAGGAACTCAACCTCGAGCAGACTGTCATCAAGGTTATCGATGGTGACCCCAAGATCACCAAGATTTCCAACAAGGTGAACGCTCTGGCTTATGCCAGCGAACTGATCAAGCACACCTATCGCGAAGGCTGGACCCTTCCCGCCATGCCCTAAGTGAGCCTGCCATCAACAAAAAAAGGGGGAACGCCATCGCGTTCCCCCTTTTCTTTTTGCAGTAAAAAAGAGAGGCGCACCGGAGTGCGCCTCGGTTCTGTTTCTCTTATAGTTCTCTGAGCCAGACGTTGCGGAAACGGACTGGATTGCCGTGGTCCTGCAACTGGATGGGGCCAGCACCGTGCTTATACTGACGGGGAAGCCCGATGTACTCCGTAGTGCCGAGAATGGTGAAGTGGTTCTGGACCACTACGCCGTTGTGGATGACTGTGATGGTGGGGGGTACGCGGTAGGTGCCATCCTCCTTGAAGACGGGGGCACTGTAGATGATGTCGTACACATTCCATTCACCGGGAGCACGCATGGCGTTTACCAGCGGAGCGGACTGCTTGTAGATGCTGCCAGCCTGTCCGTTGGCATAGGTCTTGTTCTCGTAACTGTCGAGGATCTGAACTTCATAGATGCCCTGCATGAATACACCGCTGTTGCCGCGTCCCTGGCTTTCGCCCTGAATGCCTACGGGTTCGCTCCACTCAAGGTGCAGTTGGTAGTTCTCGAACTTCTGCTTGGTCTGGATGACGCCAGTGCCGGGTTTCACGATGAACATGCCGTCCTGGACGGTCCAGGGAGCGGGTTTTCCGTCGGGAGTTTCCCAGGCTGAAAGGTCCTTGCCGTCGAAGAGCACGATAGCATCCGAAGGAGCCGACTGCGTGGCATAGTCGCCCGGGGTGACAATGGCGGGTTGCGGAGTCCAGAACTCTGTCATATCGGGGTTCATTCGGCCGGGTTTCGGATACTCGTCCTGGGCAGTAGCGCTCAGGGTAACGATGCTGCAAGCCAACGGCAGCAGCAGGAAAAGATGATTGCGTTTCATAATGAATGTTTCTATTAATTGTTATGCGCGGTAAAGGTACACAAAAAAATTGCAAACTCCGTAAATAATACGACCTTTTTCCTATAAAAAAAACTTGTGGCACTACCTTCACAGGCTATGCCACAATTAAAACACAAACTTATTAACTTTAAAATTAAAATACTATGAAATAACCTAATATCTTGAGGGTTGCCCCTCAAGGCGGGGAAGGAGTCTCACGACTTGCTTTTTTCAATAAATGTTTTGAGCCACTTGTCGGAATCGAACCAACAACCTACGCATTACAAGTGCGTTGCTCTACCATTGAGCCAAAGTGGCGGATGGGTAAGCGATCTATATCGCGCCGCTACAACCAAGCTACCTTTGCTGCGGTCAAGCCCTGGAGGATTCGAAGGGAGCTGGCCGTATAGGACTTACCCGTGTGCAAAGTAAGACCTTTTTTTTCATACGAACAAGTTTTTTCTTCATTTTTTTACTTTTTTGCGGCAAAATGCCCTCAAAAGTACCTCCAACGCCCTTTCAATACCTCTAAAAGTACATGATATGGAAGGATATCTGTTGTCTTGATAGGATTGCCCTGCTTTCAAATCGTAAATAGAAGACGGTTTAATACTTCAAACTTTTAGGCTTCAGATGTCAGGTGTCGGTTTGAGGTTTGATAATGAAAGTCGTGTTGCAGAAGTGGGCGTCAGACACTTGGACCCGGTTCGTTGAATACTATCGGCCAAAGTCTATTTCTCCTTCACTACATACCAAGTGTAACCGTTGGCGGGAATCGTTACGGTAAGGGTGACGCAGTGTTCGTTGTCGAGGCGGTAGCGGTGTGTGCGACCGTCCTGTTCGCTGATGGCTGCATGGTGTGTGAGACCGGTGTAGTAGAGCGGCAGGCGGATGGTACGGGTGATGGGCTCGGAGAGCGGGTTATAGAATACAGCGAGGGCACGCTCAGGCAAGGCGGGGTTGACGTGCATCAAACCATCCCAGTCGCGTGCGTCAGGCCGGCGCAGATGGATGATGTCGCTGTTGAGGATTTCGCGATGCTGCTTGTACCAGCCGATGATGTCGCACACTGCCTGACGTGTCTCTTCGGTATCGTAGAGGCGTGGGCCGCGGTAGCAAGCCTGCACACCGCTGCTGTAGTTCTGGAACATCAGTGCCTTGTAGACATCGAGATGTTCGTTGAGAGGTTCGATGGTAGCGGCGGCACCTCCGCCATGGTATTGTGTGAGGGGCACAAAACTCCAGCAGCCGGATTGCGGACGCTCCCACGTGCAGTCATAGTTGAGTTGGCGTGTGTGGATGACCTGGCGGTCACGGGGCAGTGACCAGTTGACCTCCTTATAGCCGATGCTGGTCTTGGTGCTGCCGTTGAGCCAGTAGAAGTCGGGCACGTTGAGGTAGACACCTTGCGCACACATGCGGTGATAGAAGCCGATGATTTTCTGGTACTGGTTCCACTGCGAGTCATTGAGGCCGCGATGGCCTGGGTGAGTGGTGGAGGCGCAGATGTCACCGGGATAGGAACCGTCGTGCTCGAAGCAGCGCATGCCTGTTTCGGTGATGAAACGTTCAATATGGTCGAAGTACGCCTCGCCCCACTCGCTGCACAGGCAGGGGGCATTGCCGAATGTCATGCCGCCAGGTTTGCCGGTGGAGGGGTTGATGCAGTCGTTGGCATCGTCGATGCGGCGGCTGGCGAGCAGTGAGTAGCATCCCATGTCGATGCCCTTGCTACGGGCATAATCCACGAGGGTGCGGAAGCGGGCGATGTTTTCATCGGAGACATCCTCGGCATTGAGGCCGGAACCGAAACTGAGGATGATCATCTCGTAGCCTGTGTCGGCACACTGATCCACGGCAGTACGCACCACGTCGGGGTCGGTGGAGGTGAGGTGTAGGAAAATGGGATTCTCTGTGGTCCAGGGGGCTACGGTGCGATAGAAGCGGCGCTGGAAAAGACCTTGTCGCTCGCGGTCGTCGCTGTCGAAGGGCATCTCCCATACGGTGAACGTGTGGAGGGTGTCGCCGGGGGCTATCTGCTGGTCGGGTCCGATGGGAGGCATGACATCAAGCATACAACGTGTCAGGTTGCCGTAGTTGCGCTGCGAGGTGTAGGCGGGGTCGGTGACCCAATGGGTAGTGATGTCGGTCTCTTTGTGCGAGAAACTGCCCTTGCAGTTGTAGTCGCTCTCGACATGGATGGATGGTAGGAGGAAGGTGGCGGGGTTGCCGCCCGAAGGACTATCGATGTCGGCAAAGGCGAGATGTTCGAGGCGGAAGGCATCGAGGGTGACAGTATGGTCGGTGCCGTTGATGACGGAGAGTGTGCGGCTGAGGACAGGAATATGGTCGTAGGCTGCGACGGTGAGCAAGAGTGTGATGCCTTCGAGCGGGTTTTGTCCGACCAATGTGAAGGTGACGGTGCGTCCTGTCGGGTTCTCTTTGTTGAGTGCCCAGCGGCTGCGTGCCCATGGGATGCGTTCTTCAATCTCTCCCTGGGTGTATCCTTTCAGCAGGAATGCCCCAGGTGTGGCGGTGAGGTCGTCCAGCCATTCGGGCTTGAGATAGCCTCGTTCGGACTGTCCGTCGAGTCCTCCTATGGGACGTTCGATGCCGTCGATGGTGACGGTGCCTTCGGGGCTGGCAGCACGCAGCATCTCCTCGCCCGTCATGCGGTTGAGAAGGCTGATGGTGGAGAGCGAAGGCTGCAGACGGAAGGTGCGCGACACCATGGCGTTGCCGATGGTGAGTTCGCGTCCGTCGGGGCTGGCGGTGATGAAGGCTTCGGATTGTTCGGGATGGAGCAGCCAGTCAAAGGAAATCTGTGCAGGCAGCAACGTGCTGGTGGACAGCATCAGGGCAAGGAGGGGGAAGAGGTGTCGTCGCATAGGTGAAGAGGTTTTTCCGATTTGATGCGACAAATATACTGTTTTTCCGCGAATTTCCTCATCTCTTCTTTCTAATAATAAAGAAAGGTATTTTGACATTCTTTAAATACCGACAAAGAATATGCCCGTCTTCGTGTGAAGGCGGGCATACGTATCGTTGAGAGGAGTACTCTCAGGTCAGTCAGATCAGAGCTGGGGGCCTGCAGCCACGAGAGCCTTGCCGGCCTCGTTGGTCTCGTACTTCTTGAAGTTCTTGATGAAGCGGCCAGCGAGATCCTTGGCCTTCTCTTCCCACTGTGCGGCCTCGGCATAGGTGTCGCGAGGATCGAGGATGGCGGGATCAACGCCCTCGAGTTGAGTAGGAACGGTGAAGTTGAAGTAAGGAATCTGCTTGGTAGGAGCCTCGTCGATGCTGTGGTTGAGGATGGCGTCGATGATGCCACGGGTGTCGCGGATGCTGATGCGCTTGCCAGTTCCGTTCCAGCCAGTGTTGACCAGATAAGCCTTGGCACCGCTCTTCTCCATCTTCTTCACGAGTTCCTCAGCATACTTGGTAGGATGCAGTTCCAGGAATGCCTGGCCGAAGCAAGCGCTGAAGGTAGGCGTGGGCTCGGTGATGCCGCGCTCGGTACCAGCCAACTTGGCGGTGAAGCCAGAGAGGAAGTAGTACTTGGTCTGCTCGGGAGTCAGGATGCTGACGGGAGGCAGCACGCCGAAGGCATCGGCAGAGAGGAAGATGACCTGCTTGGCAGCGGGGCCACTGCTCTGAGGACGAACGATGTTCTTGATGTGGAAGATAGGATAGCTGACGCGGGTGTTCTCGGTGACGCTCTTGTCGTCGAAGTCGATCTTGCCGTTCTCGTCAACGGTGACGTTCTCGAGGAGGGCGTCGCGACGGATGGCGTTGTAGATGTCGGGCTCAGACTCCTTGTCGAGTTTGATGACCTTGGCGTAGCAGCCACCTTCGAAGTTGAATACTCCGTGGTCGTCCCAGCCGTGCTCGTCGTCGCCGATGAGTTTACGCTTCGGGTCGGTGGAGAGGGTGGTCTTGCCTGTGCCGCTCAGACCGAAGAAGATGGCGGTGTTCTCGCCGTTCATGTCGGTGTTGGCGGAGCAGTGCATGGCAGCGATGCCCTTGAGGGGGAGGAAGTAGTTCATCATGGAGAACATACCCTTCTTCATCTCACCACCATACCAGGTGTTGAGGATGACCTGTTCCTTGCTGGTTACGTTGAAGGCTACGCAAGTGTCGCTGCGGAGACCGAGTTCAGCGTAGTTGCTGACCTTGGCCTTGCTGGCTGCGAAGACAACGAAGTCGGGCTCCTGGTCGAATTCAGCCTGATTCTGGGGACGGATGAACATGTTGGTCACGAAGTGTGCCTGCCATGCTACCTCCATGATGAAACGAACCTTCATGCGGGTGTCCTTGTTGGTGCCGCAGAAACCGTCGACGACGTAGAGTTTCTTGCCGCTGAGTTGCTCGATGGCCAGTTTCTTGACTTCAGCCCAAACAGCCTCGCTCATCTCGTGGTTGTCGTTGGGATACTCGGGGGTGTTCCACCATACGGTGTCCTTCGAGTTGGCATCCATGACGATGTATTTGTCTTTGGGGCTGCGGCCGGTGTAGATACCGGTCATTACATTCAGTGCACCCAGCTCGGTCTCCTGAGCCTTCTCGTAGCCCTCCAGTTCGGGCTTGGTCTCTTCGTTGAACAATACTTCGTAGGTGGGGTTGTAATAAACTTCTGTTACACCTGCGATGCCGTACTTTTTCAGTTCTTCAGCTTTCATTGTAGGATGTTATAATTATTAAAAAGTTGATACAAAAATTCCGTTTTATTTCGCATACAAAGGTACAATTGTTTTTTGAGGTAGAATCGTATGGAAACAACTTTTTTGAGGGCAAACATTGTTTTTTCAGTTTTGTTAGTAAAAAAGCGCATCGCCAATGCCAATCTGCTATTTTGAGTTTACATTTTCGCCTTTCCCGCACCATATGCGTATGTTTCGTGTTATTTTCCTATATAGATATTTTGTGGTCTTTGAAAAAGTTGTACATTTGCAATCGTTCCCAAATGACCAATGTATGAAACATCCTTTACTCCTTTCTCTCATTCTGGCAGCGTCGCTTGCTGTTCCTGCTTCGCTGAGCGCTGCGGATCCCGTGAAGATGGTGGTGTGGCAGACCGACGGCAACCAGACCGTGCTGCCTCTGACTGACAAACCCAAGGTGACTTGCAGCGATACCGTGGTGGTAATCAAGACTGACTGCGTGGAGGTGAACTATCCGCTGAAGAAACTCCGCAAGTTCACATTCGAGATACCGACTTCGGTACACATGCTGCAGGCTGCCCCTCAGGAACGTGCTGTGTATGACATCAACGGTCGGTTGGTGACCCAAGAGTTTGATACCTTTGACGATTTGCCCAGCGGCATCTACATTGTGCGCGACGGCAGTGTAACCTATAAAGTGATGCGCCGATGAAAGCCCTGCGATACTCCTTCCTGACGTTGGCTCTCGTTGCTGCGCTCACAGCCGCAGCCCAGAGTATGGTGCTCACCGACAGCAATGGACGCCTCCTTCGCTATGACGTTGCCGAAATCGACAGCATCTCGTTTGCCTTCGATACCCCCTCCCTGTCACTCTGTCGTGCAGACGGCACGGTTGATACGTGGCTCTTTTCTAATGCTTCACTCACCCAGATGGAAGATGCTACCGAGGTGGGCGACGAGGCATTGTACAAGTTCAAGGGCGACAAGGCCCAATCGGCACTCTACTATTCGTCGAACTTCTGTAACCGCGAACTCGCCGATCTGCAGAAGTATATGACCAGCAGTTCGTTCTACAGCAACACCTTCCATATGGGCAAGCACTACCGCAACTGCCATAAGGCCACCGAAGAGGAGAAGGCTTGGCTGGCCGATGCAAATGCACTCCCCAAGGAGGTGGAAGGCTTCACCCGCTGGACGGCAAAGGTGGTAAAACTCTATCCCTACGGGAAACCTGTTCCTGCCGACTGCAACCAGCATTCCATCGGTGACTGCAACACCATCTCCACGCTGGCCGATATGGCTTACCTCTATCCGCGATTCATCCAGAGCATCATCACTCAGAAGTCTACGAAGAAGTTCGTGGTGAAGATGTTCGATCCTGACGGCAACCGCATCGAGGTGGCTGTGAACAACAAGATACTCTGTGACAATAACGGAAATGTGGCCCAGGTGACGGGAAAGAAAGGCGTCATCACCTGGTGTACGATTCTCGAGAAGGCCATCGCCAAGTGGCTCTATGTATATAAGCCTGACACGGGCCTCGGTGGTTTCGGCGCTGAGGGCATGACGCCGATGTTTACCGGTGACGGACGCAGTTTTGCCGTCACCCCTGGTTCGGTATCGGCTAAGAATCTCGCCCGTTTCGTCAACACCTGTCTCAGTCATGGCCTGATTGTGAACGGAGGCTTCAACAAGGGCGGACTTCCCCTTGACAAGCATGAAACCATCACCGCCCACGGCCACTCTTTCTTCCTGGCCAATGACGAAGACGCACTGTTTGCCATCCGCAATCCGTGGGGGTCGGGCTCCGACGACCATGTGATGCAGTGCAAGGACGACGGTGTGGTGCCTCCCACCATCGACCTCCGCATCATTTCGCCCGGTATCGCTGCCCTGTACTTCGATACACCTCTCCTCCCTTACGTTCATCCGAAGTTCTAAATCGGAAGGCCGGGGTGTGAGGACCTCAGACCAACAAAGAACGCCAGGACCTGGTCGAAACCGGGTGCCTGGCGTTTCCTATTATTAGATGATGCTTATTCTTCAAACTTGAAGAGGAGGATGTCGCCCGACTCGAGGATGAAGAGCGGACCATAGATGGCGGCAGGTTGCAGCGTGCCATCGCGTCGCAGCAGTTGCAAGGTTTCGTCGGTTTCGGCCTCGAGTTGCAGCGGATGGTTGGGCGAGGTGTTCTGAACTAGGACGTAATGAGCATCGCCGTTGGTCAGCACCGATACTAGGGCGGGTTGTCCGTTGGTATCGAAATGGGTGAAGTGGGGCGGCAATCCTGTGAGACGGGTGGTGCTCAGAGGAAGTTCTGCGCCCGTATGGCGAACGGAGTCGACATGGCAGCCTACGAATACTTCTGCGCGGTTCTGCAGTTCGCGGTTCATGTCGCGTACCAGTTCATAGACAGGGCTACGTTTGCCTTCCAGCGTGATGGGTGCCTGGTGGAAGTCCCAGGTCTCGGTACCTGGATTCCAGTAGGTGAAGTATTGGAGGCATTGTGCTCCGTAGGCCAGGTCGGCATAGAGTTGCAGACGCAGATGTGACATCTTGGGAATGGGATAGGGGCCATGCGCCGTAGCCAGGGCAAACGCCCAGAAAGGCTTGCCGACACGTGCGGCCTCAGCGGCTACCAGTTCCAGATTCTCGAAGAACCAGGGGTTCAGATAGATGGTGTCGCCCGACTGGTTGACGGGGTAGTGGTCGTAGGATATCTGTGGCAGATTCACTTTCTCGTCGAAGATTTGCAGATGTTCGCGGTAGTCCTCGGTGCTGCCGAAGGCATGACGTGGCAGCAGGTTGAGGTAGCAGGGATGAATGCTGTCGACGGAGGCAATGCGTGCCGCCCATTGTCCCAATTCATCCATAGAGTCATTGCTGGGCTCATCTTGCAGGAAGTAGGCACCCAGACCGGGGTGGTTCATCACGCGACGCGCCGTCTCTTCCGGTTCGTTTTCGAGTCCGGGACTCATATAGACGGATTTCAGTCCAGCCTCAGCACAAAGGTCGAGGGCAAGTTGGGCGTCCTCTTCGCTGTATATGTGAGAGAAGGAGAGCGTGAAGCCACATTCGCGCAGTTCCTGATAGCGTTCGAGCGTCTGGTATTCACCGCCCGGGATGCTGTACCATGCCAGGATGGGTATTTCAGCCTTTTTCTCCGAGGTATCGGAGGGGGCACACGAGGGAAACAGGAACAGCAAGGCTGCGAGGCCAAGCAGTGTCGGCAGGAAGGAGTTTCTTTTCATTAGGGTATGTTTATAATAAAAAAGTGCAGGCAATAGAGGATGCTTATTCAGTGGAGATAATCTCATCGGACGGCTTACAACTTGACGCTTATCTTGCGGCCACGATAGTTGCAAGTCACCGTCTTGCCATCATGCAGGTGGATGCGGAAGGTGCGCTGTTCGGGCATGCCCGGCCAGGAACCGATGCGATTGCCGATGGTGAGGGTACGTGAACGGTCATTCCAATGCATGGGGATGGTGCTGTAGATTCCCTCTTCGTAGCGGTAACTGTCGCCTTCGTCCTCGTATAGGGTGAAATCGGCGTCCTTCCCGCGCCAGACGACCACTTCGAGGTCGTCCCAGGACTTTTCGGAGGCATATTGCACATCAGGACCTATCGGGAGGATGCTGCCCTCGCGGACATAGAGGGGCGTATGGTCGAGAGGGGCATCGGCAGTGATGGCTTGTCCGCCGTCGTAGCGTGTGCCTGTCCACCAATCGTACCAGCGTGTGCCGGACGGCAGGTATACCTCGTAGGTGCGGGAAGCCTTCCAATCAGGCTGCTCGTCGGTCCATTCCCGTCGTTCGTCGGTGAACAGCGCTTTGTTCACAGGGGCAGCCAGCAGGCTCTGGCCGAACATGAATTCGTTGTTGAGGTCCCAGGTCCGTCGGTCATCGGCAAAGTCCATCACCAGGGCCCGCATGAAACTGTCGTCGTTGTGGGTCACCTGCCATGAGGTGCTGTAGATGTAGGGCAGCAAGGCATAGCGCATCCGGATAGTGGAGGCAATGGCATCGTAGACAGGTTCACCCTCCTTGCCGAACTCCCATATTTCGCGTCGGGAAGATTCGCCGTGGCTGCGCATCATCGGGCAGAGCATGCCGAACTGCAGCCAGCGGACGTACAACTCCTGGAAGAGCGGGTTACGGGCACAGGTGGCCGTTTGGCCGGGCTTGTTGTAAGGACCGGGGAAGAAACCACCGATGTCGCTGTTTACATGCGGGTTACCAGTGAGGGTGGCATTGAGGCAAAGGGGAATCTGTGCACGGAGGGCATCCCACGAGGAACCGACATCGCCGCTCCAGACGTTCGCCCCGTAGCGCTGCTGTCCGGCGAAGTAACTGCGTGTGAGGATGAAGACACGCTTGTCGGCCCCTTTCGATGTGGGTTCGGCTTGTTGCGAAGCGCGCTGATGGTCATAGACGCCGCCTACCGTCATCAGGGGGAAGGCATTGCGGACACGCCGCCAACTGCCTGCCGAGGTGGAATATCCGAGTTCAAAGTCCTGCCCTTCACAGTCGGGGTCGGTAGAATCCATCCACCAGGTGTCGATGTCCAGGTCATAGAGCCGACGCAGATGTTTCCAGTAGATGTCGCGGGCTTCGGCGCTGTAGACGTCGTAGCAGCGCACACCCGAAGGATAGTCCTTGCGGGGAGGCCAGAAGGGCAGTCCGGAATAGGGCCAGGTGTTGAAGTCGAGCAGGAGATTCTTCTCGGCGAGGTCGCGGTAGGGCTTCGTCATCGGGCCAAAGGACTGCCAAATGGAGATGCTGATGTGGGCACCCATCCTATGAACGCTGTCCACCATCATCTGGGGATTGGGAAAATCCTCGTTGAGGAACTCCATGGCATTCCACTGGTAGTTGTTGCCCCAGTACTGCCAGTCCTGGATAATGCCGTCGAGAGGTATGCTGCGTCTGCGGTAGCCATTGACCACCTCCAGCAGTTCGTGCTGGCTCTTGTAGCGTTCGCGGCTTTGGTGGTAGCCGTATGTCCAGAGAGGCATCATGGGCACATGGCCCGTCAGTTTGCGCAGTCCTTTCACTACCTTGTTGAGGTCGTCGGCAAAGACGAGGTAATACACCTCGGCATCGGCAACCTGAGAGGTCAGCGTGAGCCCCTGCCGCGAATCGAGATGGGTGGGCGAGAGGTTGTCCCAGAAGAGCGCATAGCCTTTGGGTGAGACGAATATGTTGGCAAAGTCCTCGACGTTGGACTGCACCATGAGGCGGTTCTCACCACGCTGTGAGAGTTTGCCGTTCTGCAGCATGCCCACGCCGTAGAGAGGCTCATCGTCGTCCAAGGCAAAGGATTGCGTGAGACGGTAGGAGCCGGCATCAGGTCCTTCTGCAATGGGTTCAAAGCGACATTCGCTTTCCTGAAGGAGTGTCTGTCCCTGTTTGTCGATGAAACGTACGCTGCCGTCATCCCCGACGAGATAGGCAACGTCCTTCGAGGTGGCTGCCTTTTCAGGTGCGAGCACTACCGAGGGGCTTTCGGGGAGTGCATCAAGGGAGATGCCGACGGGTGCCTTCGCCACGCGGTAGATGACGGGGTCGGAGGAGAATGGGGTGACGGTGGTGGTCGTCTTCACCTGTGCCTGTGCAGTAAGGCAAACGACGCAGCAGAGGGAGAGAATCCAATGAGTTTTCATAGCGCTGTCAGTGTGGATGTTTTTCTGTGTACAAAGATAAGAGGTATCTTTGACACTTGCAACACCCCGCGCTATGTTTTTTGTCTTGTCGGGAAAGTTGTCAGAGAAGGTCGTAGGTCCACGTCCACTCGATGAAATCGGCGTGGGTGGAGTTGGCCTTGATGGCAAGTCCGGCTGCACAGCGCGCATCCTTGCCGAAGTGCCAGAACATGCCGACACGTTCGTAGAGACGGCTGTCGGGGAAGGACTCCCATACATAATAGCCGAGGCCGAGACGCAGCGAGAGGGGTCCCCAGTGTGTTTCGTGCGTGCCAGCCACAGCCACGAAGAAGGGAAGGGGAGGTTCTGTGCCCGAGAGTTCGCAGCCGTAGTCGTCGGCAAAATTGTAGGCAAGGTCGATGGAAAGGGCCATCGAACGGCAGTACTGGTAGGCATAGCGATACCCCCACTGTATGGTGTAGGCAGGACGGAATACACCGTTGCCAGCCTTGCTGTGACGTGGCACGGTGAAGCCTGGAGCAATGGAGATGAAAGGCGCTGTGCGGGCATCGTAGCGGCTACTGAAGCGGACGGTATCCGCCTTCTCGCTGTGCCGTCCTCCAGCAGGGGAGAAGCGCCATCCTATCTCACCCTGAAGGTAGTTGAGACCTACATTGGGTTTGTGGATGTAACCATTGGAGTTGTGGACGAACTTGGCCCCCAGCACCCAGGCATGGTCGTCCTTGGTGGGAAGGATAAGGACAGGACCAACGTCGATGACACAGTTGACGCATGAACCGATGAACTGGTTGCGGGGGTCGCCCGTGAAGTCCTTCGGACGGGTATAGAAGCCCAGGCCAGTGCCCAGTTGGAGGGCCAGCGAGCAGGGTTGGATGTGCTGGTTGATGATGGGGAAGGGCGTTGTCACGAAGCCCTCGATGCCCAGTCGGTCACCGGCTATGCCACCGGGGATGAAGGCGGCGTTGCCCTTGAGGCCAACCTCGCAGGGGAGACGGTGTCCCTCGGCGTGGATGGCCGGCCAAGAGACAGCCCAGTCAGCCCCGTAGGTGTTTGCCCTGACATCGGGGAAGTCGGAATTAAAGGGAATGGTCCATCCCCCCGTCATGCTGAAGGTGTACTGCTGGGCAGAAAGTGTAATCGAAAATGCCGATACGAGAAGCAGACATGCAAGACGCAGGCATTGGCTATATTTCATCAATGTTATCCTCTATTCTGTAAAACGGCCGCAAAAGTACACTTTTTTCCTCACATGGCCTAACGATGGACATTCTTCTGAATGAAAAAGAAGGCATTTGCGGAGAAATTGTCGGTGACAAAGGGTACATCAGCAAGGAATTGTTTCAGATACTCTTCGTGGATGGCATACATCTCATCACAAAGCTGAAAAACAACATGAAGGGGGCTTTGATGACGGCTTCCGACAAACTCCTGCTCAGAAAAAGAACTATCATTGAATCTGCCTACGACGAACTGAAGAACATCGCACAGATTGAACACTCAAGGCATAGGTCCCTACAAAATTTCCTCAACAATCTTTTCGGAGCACTGGCTGCATATTGCTTCTTCCCTAAGAAACCTACTATAAGAGTACACAAAGTCTATGATACTCAATGGGCTTTATGGTAACTCTAATCCGTCGAACTCACGTAAACTTAAGGCAATTATATATCTTTTGACACCAATAGCAATGTAATTCGCTATGCATCAATCTGATACGTCTTCGTTGTAGAAATTTCTCAGAATAAAGAATAAAATCAATAGAACATTTCATGAGGCAGTATTCAAACTCGCGGAGCAATTTGTTGATTTTATTGATTTTAAATAATTGATAGATTTCTATGGGCATAGCCCATATCAAAAAATAGTGTCAAATAGTATATAATTGCCAAA
>R22__coassemble_597_pt1 | contig 22436 bp, 18 predicted proteins | sample R22__metabat2_low_PE_006 | metagenome-assembled genome bin R22
GGCTGAAGGGTGCGAGAGGTCTGGAAAAAAAGGAGAGCCGTGCATCGCTGCAGGGCTCTCCGAAGAAAAATTGCTTTACGAAGAATAGATAATTTTATAGTTTGTTTTTTCTTTTCTTTATGTATTGCTATGGTCAAACTTTTCTGGTGGAATCAGACGACTCCCTGTGCCATCATAGCGCGTGCGACCTTCATGAAGGCGGCCACGTTGGCGCCCTTGACATAGTCGATGTAGCCATCGGGCTGACGACCGTACTTGACGCAGGCGGTGTGGATGTTGCACATGATCTCGTGGAGTCGCTTGTCGACTTCCTCGGCGCTCCATGAGAGTCGCTCGGAGTTCTGGCTCATCTCGAGGCCTGATACCGATACGCCACCGGCGTTGGATGCCTTGCCGGGGCAGTAGAGGATGCGTGCATCCTGGAACACCTTGACGGCAGCGGGCATGGAGGGCATGTTGGCGCCTTCGCTGACGGCGATGACGCCGTTGGCGACGAGGGCACGGGCCTGCTCCTCGTTGATCTCGTTCTGCGTGGCGCAGGGGAGGGCGATGTCGGCCTTCTCGTGCCAGGGACGCTCTCCCTCGACATACTTGGCGGTGGGATAGACGTCGACATACTCGCGTATGCGGCCGCGGTAGTCGTTCTTCAACTCCATGATATAGTCGAGTTTCTCGCGGTCGATGCCGTCGGGATCGTAGATGTAGCCGTTGCTGTCGGACATGGTGAGCACCTTGCCGCCCAACTGGAGGACCTTCTCGGCGGTGTACTGTGCGACGTTGCCGGCACCGGAGATGAGGACGCTCTTGCCCTCGATGCTCTCGCCGCGCGTCTTCAGCATCTCCTGGAGGAAGTACACGTTGCCGTAGCCGGTGGCCTCGGGACGGATGAGGGAACCGCCGAAGTCGCGGCCCTTGCCGGTGAAGGTACCGGTGAACTCACGGGTGAGTTTCTTGTACATGCCGAACATGAAGCCTACCTCACGTCCGCCCACACCGATGTCGCCGGCGGGCACGTCGGTATCGGGACCGATGTTGCGCCACAGTTCGGTGACGAAGGCCTGGCAGAAGCGCATGACCTCGTTCTTGCTCTTGCCGCGCGGTGAGAAGTCGGAGCCTCCCTTGGCACCACCCATGGGAAGGGTGGTGAGGGCATTCTTGAACGTCTGCTCGAAGGCGAGGAACTTCAAGATGCTCAGGTTGACGGAGGCATGGAAACGGACACCACCCTTGTACGGGCCGATGGCGTTGCTGTGCTGCACGCGGTAACCCATGTTCGTCTGTACGCGGCCCTGGTCGTCGACCCATGTCACACGGAACTGGACGATGCGGTCGGGGATGCAAAGACGTTCGATGAGGTTGCACTCCTCAAACTCGGGATGATGGTTGTACTCATCCTCAATGGTGCGAAGAACCTCCTCGACGGCCTGAAAATACTCAGGCTCACCGGGGAAGCGGCTCTTCAATGTTTCCAATGTTTCTGCTACCTTCATTTTCTAATACCTGTTTAAAAATGATATTGTTTTGTTACCTAAAAATGCGAAATTGTTACTTTGCCTTTGAAATTCGTTGCAAAATTACACAAAATATTTCACCTACAAAGATTTTCTTTGGTTTTTTGCACGAAGAGCCGTAAATTTTCTGCATAAATACGCTTTTTCTGCATAAAACGCGCATAAACAAGGGCGGAACGCATGCGAATGCTGCGCCTTTGAACGGGATGAGCCCGCAGGAAAACAACAGAGGGCTGCCGTGGCAGCCCTCTGTTGTAAGGTGTAGGGGAAGAAACTTATTCCACCGTGAAAGTGCCGAAGTGGTCGGGACGGTGGAAGTTGGGCTCCAGCACGGGGATGGGGAAGAGCGACACGAAATGCGGTGTGGGAAGGTCATCGCCGCACTTGTAGACGTTGCCCTTGAAGGCAGGGGCGTCGAAGATGGCACTGTCGGTGCCGAGGACGCAGAAGGGAATGGCGAGGGTGAGCTCCCACGCCGTGGGCTCGTTGCGCAATCCGAAGGGCTGTCGGCCGAGGCTGGACCAGCGGCTGACGGTGTCGAGGAGGGCAGGGCCGAGGGGCGTACGATGGTCGCGCTCTTCGCCGCGTCCGATGAGCAGCGTACCGATGCAACTACACTCTATATTATAATAGGTTCGCGCGTCGTTGCCGAGGAGGAAGCACTCCATGCAGGAGTCGGTCCACACAGCATCGCCGTCGTTGGCATAGCGTGCGAGGGTGGCCTGCTCGTCGACATGGTAGTGGATGAGCAGCGTGTCGGGGGTGAGGGCCATGCGCACCTGTGCGGTGGGGCAGTAGGGGTATTCGTTCCAGTTGACAATCTGGACGTCGCTGAAGGGTATGCCGGCCTTGTCGAGCAGGGCGGGAATCTGAGCGGCGTCGGTGGGGGTGGTGGCTATGCGTTTGACGGTCATGGGTTGAAGGTGTTTACAGATTGAATGATGGTCTGCACGTCATCGTCGCTCAGCACGGGGCTGATGGGGAGGCTCAACTCCGTTGCGGCGAGCCGCTCGGTGACGGGCAGCGAGAGGCTGTGGAAGTCGGGGAAGCAGCGCTGACGAGGGGGCGGGACGGGGTAGTGTATGCCGGTCTCGATGCCGCAGCGTGTGAGGTGCTGCTGGAGGGCGTCGCGTCGGGGCGTGAAGACGGGGAAGAGATGGAACACGTTGCTGCCGTCGTCGGCCTTTGCGGGCAGCGTGCAGCGGTCGGGTTGCAGGCCGCGGCGGTAGGCATCGGCGATGGCGGCACGACGGCAGTTGTCGTCGTCGAGGTAGCGCAGTTTGACACTGAGCACGGCGGCCTGCACCTCGTCGATGCGGCTGTTGCATCCCTCGACATCGCAGTAGTACTTCGGTTCCATGCCGTAGTTGCCGATGCGTCGGATGACGGCTGCCAGGGCATCGTCGTCGGTGGTGACGGCCCCCGCATCGCCCAGTGCGCCGAGGTTCTTGCCCGGGTAGAAACTATGTCCGGCGGCATCGCCGAGCGAGCCTGTGCGCCGTCCGTCGAGGGGCGAGCCCTCGCAGTGGTAGCGGCAGCCGTGTGCCTGGGCATTGTCCTCGATGAGCCGGAGGCTGTGCCGACGGCAGAGGTCGGTGAGGGTGTCGTGGTAGGCACACCGTCCGTAGAGGTGTACGACCATGACGGCGCGTGTGCGGGGTGTGAGGGCAGCCTCGATGCGGTCGATGTCGATCTGCTGGGTGTCGGCACAAGGTTCGACGAACACCGGCCGCAGCCCGCAGCGTGTGACGGCGAGCACGGAGGCGATGAAGGTGTTGGCAGGGACGATGACTTCGTCGCCGGCTTTCATGACGCCCAATGCGATGTACCCCCTTAAAATGAGCGCAAGCGCATCCAGTCCGTTGGCACATCCCACGCAATGAGATGTGCCGATGAATCTGGCATACGCCTGCTCGAACTCGCTTGTGGCCTTGCCACGCAGATACCACCCGGAGCGTACAACGCTGTCCACAGCGGCTTCGATCTCGTCGGCATGCCGCTGTGTGACGGCCTGTATGTTCAGGAACGGAATCACTTCTTCAGGAGGATCCAGGAACCCTGGAAGTCTTCGCGGGTAGGATAAGCAGCCTTGAAGTCTGCCATGTGGCTGAGTGCTTCGGCCTTGGTGCCGTAGGTGCCGATGTAGACACGGTACATGTTCTTGTCGGTATTCTTGACGATACCGGCCTTGTAGCCCTTGTCGAGCAGTTGGTTGCAGAGACCCTGAGCGTTCTCCTTGACGCCGAAACTGCCGCAGATGACGCTGTATGTATTGAGGTCACCGGCAACGGAGACGACGGCCTCGCTGCGTACGGGAGCGTCGGTGACGGCAGCCTTGGGAGCGGCGGGAGTCTCCTCGACGGCAACGGCTGCTACGGGAGCATCGGCCTGTTCGGCGACGGTCTCCTGCGCCTTGGCCTTCTCGTAAGCCTGCTTGTAAGCGCTCTGGCTGGATTTGCACGATGTGAACATGAGGGCGGCGCCCATCATAACGAAGATAATACTCTTTTTCATATTCCTTGGTTTTATGAACTGTTTATATCTATTTGGGAGCAAAGTTAGCACAAAAATTGAAAATATCGTGCAAACGATGCGATTTTTTTTCGTTGTTGCGGGAAGGAGGCATCAGTTGTGCACCTCGAGCAACTTGGCGGTGCCGACGGGACGCAGCGACAGGCGGTCGTTGGATGCCGGCACGAGGAGCGTCTGCCCTGCGGTGAGCAGCGTCGTCTGGCCCTTTCCGTCGGTGAACTCGCAACTCTCGTCGAGGCACATGTAGATGACGAACGAGTCGAGGGCGGCATGGTCGAAGAGGATGGGCTTGTCGATGTCGAGCAGCGAGGTGGTGAAATAGTTGCAGTTTACCAACTCGACCGGCCGGTTGGGGCAGGGGAGGTAGTGCGTGCGGTAGTCCGACTTCACCTCGTAGTCGATGGCATCCTTGGCCAGTTCGGTGTGCAGTTCGCGCGGGTTGCCGTTCTTGTCGAGGCGCCCGTAGTCGTAGATGCGGTAGGTGATGTCGCTCGTCTGCTGAATCTCGGCGATGGTGATGCCTCCGCCGATGCTGTGGACACGTCCGGCAGGGAGGAAGAAGACGTCGCCCTCCTGGAGTTCGTGCTTGGCCAGGGCGTCGGTGATGGAGCCGTCGGCGACCATGCGGCAGTAGGTGTCGGGGTCGAGGAGACGGTTGAAGCCGGCATAGAGGCTGGCACCCTTCTCGGCATGGAGCACATACCACATCTCGGTCTTGCCGAAGGAGTTGTGGCGGGCACGGGCGAGTTCATCGTTGGGGTGCACCTGCACGGAGAGCGGCTGATGGGCATCGATGAACTTGATGAGGAGCGGGAAGGTGTCGCCGTAGCGGTCGTAGTTGCGGCGTCCCACGAGCCGCTCGTGCTGTTCGCACAGCAGTTCGGCGAGGGAGCGTCCCTGCTCGGGACCTTCGCATACGGTGGATACATTGCCGGTCACACCCGACAGTTGCCAACTCTCACTGCCCCAGATGAGGGTCTTCAAAATAGGTTCGAATTTATACATGTCGAAAAAATTTATGCAAAGGAACGAAAAAAAAAGGAATTATTCTGTATTTTTGCCAAAACATTCGCATGCTATGAGTGATTTGCATTATCCAATGGAGGAGATACAGGGTCGCATGAATTATCTGCAACTCCTCTCGCACACCTATCGGTCGGCTGCCGACACGGCGACCGAAATCATCAACCTCCAGGCCATCCTGAACCTCCCGAAGGGCACGGAGCACTTCCTTGCCGACATCCACGGCGAGGACGAGGCCTTCCGCCATGTGTTGCGCAACGCCTCGGGCGACATCAAGCGCCGTGTGCGTGAGATACTGGGCGATGAACTCGACAGCAAGGCCGTTTCGGAACTGTGCACGCTCATCTATTATCCCGCCGAGAAACTCGCCCTGCTGCGCCGGGACGGCAACACAAAGGAGGGCGGAGCCACCGACTGCTACCGTCCCCTCACACCTGAGTGGTATGCCCTGACGCTGCGGCGGCTGGTGCTCATCTGTCGGAGCATATCGTCGAAGTACACCCGCTCGAAGGTGCGCACGGTGCTGCCGAAGGAGTTCTCGTACATCATCCAGGAGTTGCTGCACGAGTCGGAGGACACCCGCAACAAGAACCTCTATGTGAGCGGCATCATCGACACCATCATCGAAATCGGTGAGGCCGACCACTTCATCGAGGCCATCTGCGGCGTCATCCAGCGGCTGTCGGTGGACCGTCTGCACATCGTAGGCGACATCTTCGACCGCGGTTCCGGCAGCCACCTCGTGATGGACGCCCTGTGCGAATACCGTAACTTCGACATCCAGTTCGGCAACCACGACGTGCTGTGGATAGGTGCCGCATCGGGCAATGTTGCCTGCATGACCAACATACTGCGCATCTGCATGCGCTACGGCAACCTCGGCGTGCTCGAGGACGGCTACGGTATCAACCTGCTGCCCCTCGCCACCTTTGCCATGGAAATCTACAAGGACGACCCTTGCGAAGCCTTCGGGCCCAAGTTGGAGGAAGATGTTACCTGCAGCGAGAAGACGCGCCGCCTGATAGCGCAGATGCACAAGGCCATCAGCATCCTGCAGTTCAAACTCGAGGCACAACTCATCCGCCGGCATCCCGAGTTCGGCATGGACGACCGTCTGCTGCTCGACAAGATTGACTACCGCCGCGGCGTGTGCCATATCGGTGGCCGCCATTGTACCCTCAGCGACACGCTGCTGCCCACCATAGACCCCGCCGACCCCTACCGCCTGAGCGTGGAGGAGGCTGAACTGGTGGAACAGATACGCCACTCGTTCCTCGCCTCGGAGAAACTCAACCGCCACATCCGTCAACTCCTCGACAGCGGTTCGATGTACCTCGTCTACAACGGCAACCTGCTCTACCATGCTTCGGTGCCCATGAATGCCGACGGCACTTTCCGTCAGGTGCAGATCCTGGGCAGCACCTATTCGGGACGCGCCCTTCTGGACCGTGCCGACCAACTGGTGCGCATCGCCTTCGACTCGTCGCGCGTGCTGCGCGATATGCCGTCGGTGTCGCCTGAACTGACCGACGAGCAGCGCTTTGCCATCGACTATACCTGGTATCTATGGTGCGGACAGGACTCGCCCCTCTTCGACAAGGACAAGATGACGACCTTCGAGCGTTACTTCCTCAAGGACAAGACGATGACCAAGGAACACAAGGGCGCCTACTACGACCTGCGCGACGATCCCAAAGCCGTGGACCGCATCCTGGCCGAGTTCGACGTGCATGGCGACTACTGCCATATCGTCAACGGCCACACCCCCATCCACACCTCGCACGGCGAGAGCCCCGTGAAGGCGGGCGGCAAGTTGCTGGTCATCGACGGTGGATTCTCGAAACCCTACCAGCGCGAGACGGGCATCGCCGGCTATACGCTCGTGTACCATTCGCGCGGCATGTCGCTCGTACAGCACCAGCCCTTCAAGGGCATCTCCGAGGCCATCCGCGAAGGGTCGGACATCCGTTCCACCCGGAAACTGGTGGAGATGCGCAACCAACGCATCCTGATGCGCGACACCGACAAGGGACGTGACATCCTGCAGCGCATCGAGGACCTGCGCCGTCTGCTCTTCGCCTACCGCGAAGGGTTGCTGCGCGAGGGACGCTGATGCCCCTCTGCCGCAGACGGCGGACAATCCCCCGGCATGCTGCCGCACGAAAACAACGAGGAGGGCCTTGCGGTCCTCCTCGACTGTTATGTATGGAAGGGAAGTGTCAGTCGCGCAGACGGAAACTGTTGCCCGATGCGATGATCTTGGCTTCGGTGCGTCGGATGGCGTTGAAGGCCATGAACGACAAGATGATGCTGACGAGCGGGAGGACGGTGGTCCAACTGGGCAGGATAGCCCTCGTCTCACTCTTCAGAATGAGCATGAACACCAGATAGAGGATGTACCATCCCGTGAGTATCAGCATGCCCAGAATGAGGCCGCGCTTCTGGAGCGCATAGTTCTGGAACAGGGCGATGAAGAGGGTGAAGAGTTGGCAGAGGCCTGCTGCGATGAGCAGTCCGCCCAACGCCCAGGGGGTGGCGTTCGTTTCGCCGTTGACGTTCTGGAGCGTGAAGTTCGTCATGGTCACGCTCGAATAGTCCTGATAGATGAACTGTATGAGCGGGAAGCAGAGCGTGACAACGACAGCAGCCAGGGCCAGCAGGATGCAGATATGTTGCAGACGAATCTTCATGCCGAATTACATGTTCTCCTTCTCCTTGGCAGGATTGCGGTAGTAGGTGTTCTTCTCGAGAAACTCCTGGGTGGCCATGAGCGTGGGCTTGGGAAGACGCTCGTAGAAACGGGAGATCTCAATCTGCTCACGGTTCTCGAATACCTCTTCGAGGTTGTCCTGACTGGTGCTGAACTCTTCGAGTTTCTTCTTCAGTTCTTCCTTGATGTCGATGGCAATCTGGTTGGAGCGCTTGCCGAGAATGGCGACAGTCTCATATACGTTGTTCGTACCTTCGCGCAGGTCGTTCATGTCGCGGGTCACGGTGTTGGTGGGAGCGTTGGTTTTTTTGAAATCCATTGTTTTCTTTTAATAATATGTTTGTTTGTTTCTTTCTTTCGGGTTGTCAGAGTTTCTTGATGGCCTCCTGGGCATTCTCGAACATCTTGACGGCTTCGCGCATCTTCGGGCTCTCGGGGAACTCGCCGCGGAAGGCGTAGTACTCGTCGATGGCATCGCGGTAGCGGTCGAGCATCTTGTCCTTCACGCTCTCCTTGGCCATGGTGTACTTGGCCTTGAGGATGAGGAACGAGAGGTCCTCGCGGAACGAGGTGTAGGGATAGTCGCGGAGGGCGTTCTGCGAGGTGATGATGCAGGCCTGGTAGTTGTTGCCCATGTAGTTGCCGAGGTCGTAGTAGAGGAGGGCCGAACGGTACTCCTTCTCCACCAGACGGTCGTGGAGCGTGTAGAGCATGGTCTGTACCTCCTGACGGTGGGGCGAGTAGGGGAAGTACTCGTTGAACACCTGAATCTCGTTGATGGCGCGGATGGTGCTCGACTGGTCGAGACGCGGGTCGGGTGTGTCGAGGTAGAGCGCCTTCACGGCATGGAAGCGTGCCCTCTCGGCAAAGATGCCTTTGGGATAGGTGTTGTAGTAGGTCTGCAGGTACTGGGCGGCAGAGACATAGTCCTTCTCGTTGTAGTACGCCATAGCCAGCATGTAGAGCGACTCTTCGCCGTTGGCTGTGCCCTTCATGAAGGTGTAGATGCCTTCGAGCAGGTCGCTGGCCCGCGTGTATTTCCCTTCGATGAAGTAGGCTTTGGCCAATTCGTACTTGTACTCAGGTATCATGGTCTTCTGCACCTTGACGTACTGAGAGCAGCCGCTGAGGCAGAGCATCAGCAGAATGGCAAACAGGCTGTAGAGCGTTCTTTTCTTCATCTTATACACGAAAAATCGTGCAAAGGTACATATTCTTGCAAGAAAACGAAAATGAAATTGCGAAAAAACGTAAAAAATCACGCGCATATATGCTTTTTTAACATGTTTTCTATCCAAGAACAACGATGTGACGCGCAGTTGTCGAGGCACCGACGGCCATCCGGAGGCGGGTGAGGGGAGGGGACAAAAGAGAAAAATGAATAAAACGCTGCCCGAGGTTTTGCAGTTCGGAAAAAATGGCCTACTTTCGCATCCGATTATGGATTTTGAACTCGTTTCGAACTATTCGCCCACGGGAGACCAGCCGGAGGCCATCGCCCAACTCACTGAAGGTGTGCTGGCAGGGACTCCTGCGCAGACGCTCCTCGGCGTGACGGGTTCGGGCAAGACGTTCACCATTGCGAATGTCATCAGGAATGTCGGCCGTCCGACGTTGGTGCTCAGCCACAACAAGACGCTGGCCGCGCAACTCTACTCCGAGTTCAAGGCGTTCTTCCCCAACAACGCCGTGGAGTACTATGTGAGTTACTACGACTACTATCAGCCGGAGGCTTACCTACCCTCGACCGATACCTATATTGAAAAGGACCTCGCCATCAACGACGAAATCGACAAACTGCGTCTGTCGGCCGTGAGTGCCCTGCTCTCGGGCCGCAAGGATGTGATTGTGGTGTCGTCGGTGTCGTGCATCTACGGCATGGGCAACCCCTCGGACTTCTACTCGAACGTGATAGAGGTGAAGGTGGGGCAGACACTCGACCGCAATGCGTTCCTGCGTCGGCTCGTGGACTGCCTGTATGTGCGCAACGACCTGGAACTCAACCGCGGAGGGTTCCGCGTGAAGGGCGACACCGTGGACGTCTATCTGGCCTACAGCGATTCCATCATCCGGGTGCTGTTCTGGGACGATGTGGTGGATGCCGTCGAGGAGATTGACCCTGAGTCGGGCATGCGTATCATGACCTACGAGGAGGGCTTTAAAATCTATCCCGCCAACCTGTTCATGACGAGCCAGGATGCCACGCTGCGTGCCATTGCGCAGATTACGGAGGACCTCCACGAGCGGGTGGACTACTTCTACAGCGTGGGGCGTCCCCTCGAGGCAAAACGGCTCGAGGAACGCGTGACCTACGACATGGAGATGCTGCGCGAACTGGGCCATTGCTCGGGCATCGAGAACTACAGCCGCTACTTCGACGGCCGTCCCCCCGGCAGCCGTCCGTTCTGCTTGCTGGACTTCTTTCCGAGAGACTTCCTGATGGTAATCGACGAGAGCCATGTGTCTGTGCCACAGATACATGCGATGTATGGCGGCGACCGCGCCCGCAAGGTGAACCTCGTGGAGTATGGTTTCCGGCTTCCTGCCGCCATGGACAACCGTCCGCTGAAGTTCGAGGAGTACCGCGAACTGGTGAAGCAGACCATCTATGTGAGTGCCACCCCTGCCGACTACGAACTTGCCGAGAGCGAGGGCGTGGTGGTGGAGCAGGTGATACGTCCCACCGGGTTGCTGGATCCTCCCATCGAGGTGCGTCCCACCGAGAATCAGATCGACGACCTGATGGACGAAATCAACACCCGTACGCAGCGCAACGAACGCACGCTCGTCACGACGCTTACCAAGCGCATGGCTGAGGAACTCACCGAGTACCTGCTCGACTATGGCGTGCGCTGCAACTACATCCACAGCGATGTGGATACCATGGAACGGGTGGAGATCATGAACGACCTCCGACGCGGCGAGTACGATGTGCTGGTGGGTGTGAACCTGCTGCGCGAAGGCCTCGACCTTCCCGAGGTGTCACTGGTGGCAATCCTCGATGCTGACAAGGAGGGCTTCCTGCGCAACGAGCGCAGTCTGACGCAGACGGCGGGCCGTGCTGCGCGCAACGTGAACGGCCGTGTCATCATGTATGCCGACCGCATTACCGACAGCATGCGGCGCACCATCGAAGAGACGGAACGCCGCCGTGCAAAGCAGTTGAAATACAACGAGGAACACCATATCACTCCTAAGCAGATTCAGAAGGCCATCAACGAGACTTTTGCCCCTGCAGCCGACGGCGATGCCGCCCGCCGCAGCATCGACTACGACCTGCCGGAGAACGGCACCCTGCGCGCTGCCGAGGACCCCGTGCTCTCCACCATGACCGTCGCACAACTCGAGAAGTCCATCGCCCGTACCCGCAAACTCATGCAAGAGGCCGCAGCAAAACTCGAGTTTGCCCAGGCAGCCCACTATCGCGACGAGATGTTCAGTCTGGAGAGCCTCCTGAAGGAAAAACAGGGAGAAAAAGGATAGGAGAAATCGCTGCGCTCACGACATGGGCAAACGGTTTTTCGGTAAAAATGCGAAAAAAAGTGGAATTTTTCTTGCAGATTGAAATCTTTGCTGTATCTTTGCCGCGAATTTGATAGAAGACATCTATGCGTTATTGCACTTATTACTTCGGCTACCGTTATTATTACCGTGTCCAGGAGGGCAGGGCCGAGGTGCTGTAGTGCTGAGTACAGTGACATGCAATACAATCGGGTCTGCCTTGAAAGCAGGCCCGATTTTTTTTGTTCCATGCCGACGCTGAGGACTTCCTTTCATTCAAACGAGACATTCAATAACAACAAATAAAAAAGAGAAAGAAAATGATTCTGAAAATTACACTTCTGGTTCTGTTCTTCGCCGTGATGATCGGCGTGGGCTTCTACTGCAAAAAAAGCGCATCTGATGTGCAGGGTTTCGTGCTGGGCAGCCGCAATGTGGGCTCCTGGCTGACGGCGTTTGCCTTCGGCACCAGTTACTTCTCGGCCGTTATCTTCGTGGGCTACGCCGGACAGTTCGGATGGAAGTATGGTCTTGCCTCTACCTGGATAGGCATCGGCAACGCCCTCATCGGCTCGCTGCTCGCCTGGCGCATCCTCGGACGCCGCACAAGGCTGATGACGCAGTACCTGCATAGTGCCACCATGCCCGACTTCTTCGGACGGCGCTTCTCGTCGTCGTCGCTCAAGGTGGCGGCGTCGGTCATCGTCTTTGTCTTCCTTATTCCTTACACCGCATCGCTCTACAATGGTCTGTCGCGTCTCTTTGGCATGGCATTCGGCATCGACTACGTATGGTGCGTGCTGGGCATGGCCGTGCTCACAGGCATCTACGTCCTCGTGGGGGGATACATGGCTACCGCCATCAACGACTTCATACAGGGCATGGTGATGCTCGTGGGCATCGTGGCTGTCGTCCTGTCGGTGCTCAACGGCAACGGTGGTTTCACAGAGGCCGTCAACAGCCTCTCCGCCATTCCTTCCGAGACGGCTCCCGCCCTTCAGGGCGCCTTCACCTCGTTCTTCGGCCCGCAGCCCATCTGGCTCCTCGGCGTGGTGCTCCTCACTTCGCTGGGCACATGGGGACTGCCTCAGATGGTGGGCAAGTTCTACGCCATCCGCGACGAGGCTGCCATCCGCAAGGGTACATTCATCTCCACCATCTTCGCCCTCGTGGTGGCCGGCGGCTCCTACTTCCTGGGCGGTTTCGGACGGCTCTACGGCAATGTGATTGAATACACGGCGGCCGGGACGCCTGTCTACGACAGCATCGTGCCTTCGATGCTCGACACCTTGCCCGACCTGATGATCGGCATCGTCATCATCCTGGTGCTGTCGGCATCCATGTCCACGCTCTCCTCGTTGGTGCTCACCTCGGGTTCCACGCTCACTCTCGACATCATCGCCCCGGCCACCCGTCGTGCCCGTGGCGGCCAGGCCATGACAGAGGCTTCGAAACTGCTCTGCATACGTCTGCTCGTGCTCTTCTTCATCGCCGTGTCGTCGGTGCTGGCTATCGTGCAGGCACGCAGTTCCGTGACCTTCATCGCCCAACTCATGGGTATCTCCTGGGGTGCTCTTGCAGGAGCCTTCCTGGCACCGTTCCTCTATGGCCTCTACTGGCGCCGCACCACCCGTGCCGCCGTATGGGCCAGTTTCGTGGCAGGTGTCGCGGTGATGGCGGCCTGCATGTTCTGCACCTTCACGGGCAAGACGTTCCTATCGCCCTTCTTCTCGTCGCCCATCAACGCGGGTGTGCTCGCCATGCTGCTCGGCTTGGTGGTAGTGCCCGTCGTGAGCCTCTTCACACATGTTCGTGAGCGCGAGGCGGTCGACGATATGTTTGCATGCTACAGCCGCACCGTCGTGGTGCGCTCTACCGATGCGCTGGCCGATGCACAGGTCGTAGAGGAAAAATAACTCCCTCTCGAGCACCATCTGTTTATCCTTTTTATTACTTTTGTAGCCAAAAGGATAAAACAAATAGCGAAAAGGATTATGAAGACTGTTGTGCTTGACTGCTTTACGTTGTCTGCCGATGCTTCGGCATGGGCATGGTTGGGTGAATTCGGCGCCTATGAATTGTATGAGCGCACGTCGCCCGACCATGTGGTATCGCGCTGCCGCGGTGCTGAGGCCGTGCTCACCAACAAGGTGGTGCTGGGGGCTGCCGAACTGGCCCAGCTGCCCGAGCTGCGCTACATCGGCGTGCTTGCAACGGGTTACAACGTGGTGGACATCCCTGCAGCGTTGGCACAGGGCATCACCGTGACCAACATCCCTGCCTACAGCACGGCCAGCGTGGCGCAGAATGTCTTTGCCCATCTGCTCAATGTAACCAATGCCGTCGGCCACTATGCCGACGACCGCCAGCGCTGGGCTGCCAGCCCCGACTTCTCCTACCGCGACACGACGCTCACCGAACTGTCGGGCAAGGTGATGGGCATCGTGGGCTTCGGCCGCACGGGCATGGCCACGGCACTCATCGCCCGGGCGTTCGGCATGCAGGTGCAGGTGTCCACGAGCCAGCCGCGCGAGGCGCTGCCCGACGGCGTGCGCAAGGTGCCGCTCGATGAGGTGTTCGCCTCCTCCGACGTCGTCAGCCTGCACTGTCCGCTCACCCCCGACACTCTCCATCTGGTCGATGCCCACCGTCTGGCTGTCATGCGCAGTGATGCCATCCTCATCAACACCTCGCGAGGACCCGTCGTTGACGAGCAGGCGCTGGCCGATGCGCTCCATGCGGGACATCTGCGTGCGGCGTGCCTGGATGTGCTCTCCTCCGAACCCCCTTCGGCCGACAATCCCCTGCTCACGGCTCCCCGCTGCTACATCACCCCGCACATCTCCTGGGCAACCGAGGAGGCTCGCGTGCGGCTCATGGACATCTGCCACCACAACCTCGAGACATTCGTCCAGGGGAACCCCGTGAATGTCATAGTTCGTTAAAAGATTTGGCGGTTGCAAAACTCTTTCCTATATTTGCACGCTGGATTCATACGCATTTATGCCCACTTCGTTTCCCATAGATAACGCCTTCTTCACCGATGCTGAGCGCGAAGAACTGCGCAACGGCTCGCAACGGCTGTCGACATTCATTGCCGATGCCGTCACCGAGGCACAGCGTCTGCGGGTGGAGGAGTATCTCTCCCAAGCCGTCGCAAGCGGTGCCCTGTCGCGCGACATCTTCGGCATCAACCCGCTGATTTCCGACCTCCGCACGGCCGTCATCGTCGCCGAAGAACTCGGCATGAAGCGCTCGGCCATCATCGCCCTGTTCGTGTACGAGGCGGTGCGCGTGGGAGTCGCCGATACCGAGAAGGTGAAGGCGGACTTCGGCGAGGGGGTGGCACGCATCGTGGGGGGACTGACGAAGGTGAGCCGGCTCTACGAGAAGAATCCTACCATCGAATCCGAGAACTTCCGTAACCTACTCCTCTCTTTTGCCGACGACATGCGCGTGATCCTCATCATGATCGCGGGCCGGGTGTCGCTGATGCGCTCGCTGGGCGCTGTCACGCTTCCCGCCGACGACGAGGAGGCGCTGCACCGCTTCCGTTCCGCACGTCAGGCGGCGTCGCGCGAAGCGGCATGCCTCTATGCTCCTCTTGCCCACAAACTGGGCCTCTATAAGCTCAAGAGCGAACTCGAGGACCTCTCGATGAAGTACACCGAGACAGAGATGTACTACCATATCAAGGAGAAACTATCGGAGACGAAAGCCTCGCGTGACGCCTATATCGCAGCCTTCATCGAACCTATCGAGAAGAAGATGGCCGAGGCCGGATTGCATTGCCATGTCAAGGGCCGCACCAAGAGCATCCACTCCATCTGGCAGAAGATGAAGAAGCAGCGCTGCCCCTTCGAGGGCGTCTACGACCTCTTCGCCATCCGTATCATCCTCGCCAGCGAACTCGAGCGGGAGAAGCAGGAGTGCTGGCTGGCATACTCGTTGGTAACCGACATGTACCAGCCCAACCCGAACCGTCTGCGCGACTGGCTTTCCATACCCAAGAGCAACGGCTACGAGAGTCTGCATACCACCGTCATGGGGCCCGGCGGACGATGGGTGGAGGTGCAGATACGCACCGAGCGCATGGACGACATCGCAGAGCGTGGACTCGCCGCGCATTGGCGCTACAAAGGGGTACAGAGCGAGAGCGGACTCGACACATGGCTCACGGGCATACGCGAAGCGCTCGAGAGTGCCGATGATTCCACCGAACTGATGGACACCTTCAAGATGGACCTCTACCGCGACGATGTGTTCGTCTTCACCCCGCGCGGCGACCTCCACAAACTGCCCCACGGTGCCACGGTGCTCGACTTCGCCTTCTCCGTACATACCAACCTGGGATGCCATTGCACGGGGGCCCGCGTCAACGGACGTCATGTGCAACTGCGCTATGTGCTGGCCAACGGCGACCAGGTGGAAATACTCTCCTCGGAGAAGCAGACACCGCGTCCCGGATGGCTCGACATCGTCACTACCTCGCGTGCCCGCAGCAAGGTGCGTCAGGCACTCAAGGAGATGGCTGCACGACAGAGCACGCTCGGACGGGAGGAGGTGGAACGACGCTTCCGCAACCGTCACATCGACCTCGACGAGGGCATCATGCTGCGGCTCATCCGTCGCATGGGATTCAAGCAGCAGGAACAAGAGTTCTACCAGCAGGTTGCCGAGGGCACGCTGCGTTCCGAGGATATCATCGACGGATACCTCCGCCTGCGTGCCGAGGAACAGGGTGTGCGGCTCGACGATGCAGTGACTCCACAGCACAGCGCGGCGGAGTTCCGGCTCGAGGCGCAGCAGACCGACACCGGCGTGTCGGCCGACAGCGAAGGGAACGGAGCAGCGTCCAGCGTGCTGTTCGTCGACCCCGGCATGGTGGGCGTGGAGTACCGTCTCGCAGGGTGCTGCAAACCCGTGTATGGCGACGAGATATTCGGCTTCGTCACCGTCAGCAAGGGCATCACCATCCATCGCATCAGTTGTCCCAATGCCGCCGACCTGCGCGACCGGTACGGCTACCGGCTGCTCCCCGCACGATGGGCCGGAAGCCGCGAGGGACGCTTCTCGCCCGTCACACTGCGCGTGGTGGGCAACGACGATATCGGCATCGTCAACAATCTCACGGGCATCATCTCGAAGGACGAGCACATGTCGCTGCGTTCCATCAGTATCGATACGCACGACAACCTCTTCTCGGGAACGCTCACCGTGATGATGGACGATACCTCACGGCTCTCGTCACTGCTGCGCAAACTATCCGATGTGCGTGGCGTGAAACAGGTGCAGCGCATCTGAGCCCGCTGCGCACATTCATTCAAAAACCCGACAATTGAACAACGCAATATGAAGATAGGTGATAAAGTACGTTTCCTCAACGAAGTGGGTGGGGGAGTAGTCACGGGCTTCCGTGGCAAGGATATCGTCATGGTCGAGGATGCCGACGGCTTCGACATCCCCATGCCCCTCTCGGGGGTAGTGGTGGTGGGCGACACCGATGCCCTCAACTTCGAGCGGCATACGCCCTCGACGGCCCCTGCGGCGGCTCCCGCTGCCGAGACTCCGGCCAAGAAGAGCGTGTCGCCGGCTCCCGTTGCTCCCGCTGCCGCTCCTGAGCCCGCTCCCCGTGCCGCCGTGGTGCAGGAGTTTGCCGGACACGATGCGCTCACCGTACATCTCGCCTTCCTACCCACCGACATCAAGGCCATCTCCGCTACCCTCATGGAGGCATGGCTGGTCAACGACAGCAATTATTTCATCTCCTACCTGTGGTCGTCCATCGGCAGCGGCAGCGCTACACTGCTGGGACAGGGCATCCTCGAACCCAACAGCGTGGTGTTCCTGCGCGAGTTCACACGCGAGATGTATCAGCAACTCGAACATGTGTCGTTCCAACTCATGGCATGGAAGGAGAACAAGAGTTTCCTGCGCAAGCCGTGTGTGGATGCCGAACTGCGCATCGACACCGTCCGCTTCTTCAAACTCCATACCTTTACCGACACTTCCTTCTTCGACGAGCCGGCAATGCTCTGTGACGTGGTGGTCAACGACCGTGTGGCTCGTCCGTCACGTGTCACCGTCGAGGCCCTCGAGGACTCCCTCAACGGTGGAAACCGTCGGCAGCGTGAGGCACGTCCTGCTCGGCTCTTCTCCGATGGTAAGAAGTCCGAACCTTCCGGCGGACAGCCTTTGGAGGTGGACCTCCACATCGATGCCTTGCTCGATACTACGGCTGGCATGTCGCCTGCCGACATGCTCGAGTATCAAGTCTCCACCTTCAACCGTGTGCTTGAGGAAAACAAGGGCAAGCATGGAACCCGTATGGTGTTCATCCATGGCAAGGGCGACGGCGTGCTGCGTGCCGCCCTCCAGCGCGAACTCTCCAAACAGCGCAGCGCCTTCCTCTGGCAGGACGCTTCCTTCCAGCGCTACGGCTTCGGTGCCATGCTCGTCATCGTCCGCTGACACCTCCGTCGGCGTTCCCGCCTCCTGCGGGCCCCAGCCCGCTACGCCCCTTTAGGGCGTAAAAGTTTTCGTTTTCGTTTTTGTGATAAAAAACACATCCCCGCACCTGAGTGCGGGGATGCTGCTTTTTATCTTTTACTTCAACCGTCCCATTCGGGCAGTGACGGTCGTAGTAGTGCGGCTGTAGAGCAGTCCGAGACCCCATACACGATAGTTGTCCGTGTGGTACTGGGGATAGACCACGAAGTCCCAACCGGGATTCTTCTCAATCATGTCGTACACAGCAAATTCTTTCGAAGTGGGAACGATGGTGCTGTTCATCAGGTCGCCGATGATGTAGATGCCCGTGCAGGCATTGGTGTTGGAGAACAGACGTTCCCAATCGATGCCGAGGACGCGCACGCTGGTGGCGGTGCCCGTCACGGGGGCCGACAGTTCCATGTCGTCAGCGTTCAGGTCAAAGCGGACCAGCGGCTCACGCATGCTGTGGCTGAGGGTTGTGCAACTTGCAAGTGTCATCACTGCGATGATGACGAGCGGAAGGAATTTCAGATGTTTCATACTTTTATATAATTAATAGATTTTGGGTTGTGCAGTGCAATTTGCCGGGGCTCGTTCATTGCTGTCCGGCTATCCAGGCAAGGATTTGCTCAGCGTGAATCTTCGTCTTGATTTCTTTGGGGGTGAAGATCTTGACTACGATGCCTTCCTCGTTCACCAGGTATGTCGTGCGGAGGATGCCCACGGTATGTCGTCCGCAGGAAACCTTCTCGCCCCAGCAACCCAGCTGCTGAAGCAGCGTGGTGTCCGTGTCGGCGATGAGGGGGAAGGTGAGTCCCTGGGCATCGGCAAACTTCGCCTGTGTCTCTACCTTGTCGCGGCTCACACCGACGACGGCATAACCCGCCGATGCCAATTCATCAAGGTGTGCCTGTAACGAACAAGCCTCGGCAGTGCAGCCGGGGGTGTTGGCACGGGGATAACTGTAGAGCACCAGACGGCGTCCACGATAACTGCTGCTGAGGATTTCTTGCCCGCTCTGGTCTATGCCAAGCACTTCGGGCAGTGCGTCACCAATGTTCATGATTCTTGCTTTTGTTTTTTTTGCCGCTGCAAAGATACTAAAAAATCCGTCGCCCCGCACCTCACCCCCAACTTTTTCACTGCAAAAAGCCACCTACCCCCCCATCCAGTGAAATCCCTCCCCTCCTAAAAATTCATAGCAACTATATCATCTATAGTATCTATAGCAACTATAGTATCTATAGTCTCTACCTGCCGCCGTCCCCGCCTCCCGCGGGCCCCAGTCCGCTACGCCCTAGGGCGTAAAAAAGTTATCGTTATAGTTCTCGTTATCGTTGGCGGGCTAATGCCCGCCCAAAACCTGCCCATCGGCTACCAGCCGAGGCAGTATATCGCCATACTCGATATCCGCCAAGCTCACCCCACGCTCCAGCGCCGTTACGGCCATCGTGGCGGCGCTCTGCCCAAGGATCATGAACACCGGCTCCATCCGGATGCTCCCGAACGCGATATGCGTGCACGACAGTGCCACGGGAACCACCAGGTTGCTGCACTCCTCCCTATGTGGCAGCAGGCTCTTCATCTCTATCTGGTACGGTTGGCATCCGATGCCCACGTCGCCCTCGTTCTGCACGAAGCCCTCAGCCGTCACATACCGTTGCGTGTTGTGCGAGTCCAGGGTATACGAACCCATGCCCACCGACTCCAGTACCGGCGTGCGACCCAGTATCTCGTTCTCCGTCATCATCTTCTGTCCCACCATGCGGCGTGCCTCGCGCACATAGATGGTATAGGGCCAGTGTCCGTTGTCCGTGAACTCGTCAGCCGCATATCCCCATTGCTGCATCTGGCTCCGTATCTCCTCAGGCACGCGCGGACTGGTGGCCGTGAACCAGATGAGGCCTTGCTGATAGCGGATGTGGGCATCGATGATCTCCTGCCGACGGGCATACGACGCCTCGGGGTAGTCGTAGTTGCCGCCGATGTAGTCCGAACTGAACGGACCGTGGTTGTTCACGTCCGTCTTGGCGTTGGGGATGGGGTCGAACTTGTTGAACGTCTCCCGCCAGCCGGCCTCGTAGATGCGTGCCAGCAGTTCGTAGCGCGTGGAGTCGTAGTCGGCGGGACGGGTGAACGGTATGCGGTTCTCGGGGTTGCGCGTCAGGCACAGCCGGAACGTGTATGCCTGGATACGGTTGTCGCCGTCGCCGTCCTCGCCGGGGGCTGCGGAGGAGATTTCGGGCAACAGACCCGACGAGGCATCGCCTGGCACCACATACGGGTCCACTTGCGTGGCGAAGTAGTGGGGATGGTGGTGGGCACCTTTCTGGATGCCGTTCCACCGCTCGTCCCACTGGGCATTGCTCTCGCGTCCCACTGTATACTGCACGCCTGCGGCGGCCATGAGGTCGCCCTCGTAGGTGGCGTCGATGAACACTGGGGCCCGGAAGGTCTTGCCGCTGAGGGTACGGATCGATTGCAGCACGCTGCCACGTTTGCTCACGCCCTTCTCGCGGTCCAACCATTCGTCGCGCAGCACCGTGATGCCCGCGTCCGTGATGAGGTGCTCGAAGGCCTCCTCAGCCACATGCGGCTCGAATATCCATTGTGTGCGCTTGGCACCGTCCACGGCCGGCGAGCCTTGGCCCTTGTTGCCGTATTCCTCACGACGCTGCCACTGCCACGCGTCGGGTTGCTGGTAGTGGTCGTAGATGAGGCCGTAGAACTCGCGGGCGATGCCGCCGATGACTTCCTTGTTGCCCGTGTCGGTGAAACCGAGCCCCGACGATGAGAGACCGCCGAGGTGCTTGTCGGGCGAAACGATGATCACGCTCTTTCCCATGCGAGAAGCTTGCACGGCGGCGGTTACGGCGGCCGAGGTACCGCCATAGACGACTACGTCTGCCTTGTAGTGACGTGTGGCGCAACCGGTGAGGGGAAGGATGGCTGCGAGGGTAAGGAGGATCGGCAGCCGACGAAACGAGGAATGGGTATGCATGGTCTTATGGGGAAAATGAGGCAATTATATACTATTTGACAACAGCAGCAAGGTATTTCATTCAGCAGTATTCCAACTCGCGGAGCCTTTCCAACCCGCGGAGCAATATGTTGATTTTTTTGATTTTTCCAAAGGAATAGATCGCTATGGGCGCGCCCATATCAAATAAAAGTGTTATAAAGGAACATTCAGCGTTTTACTTCATTGCCCTGGCTGTCGAAGCAGGCTGTCAGGGCGATGTGGGCGTTGGGGTTGTGGATGGTGAGGGGCTGGGCATCGTAGCCCTGCATGCGGCAGCCCACCAGCGAGATCGAGAGCAGGCCGTCGCCCTCCACGCACAGGAAGTCGTGGCTCTTGCCCACGGCCGTCAGCGCACCGTTGCCGCCCGAGAAGCACTCCACATTCGTGAACGAGACGTGTCCCGTGCCCTCCACGAGTAGCGGATGAATCTCCTCGACCATCCCGCCGCAGTTGGCGATGATCGAGCCTTGTGCAATCTGCCAGTTGCGGTTCTTGAGTTGAGTGCCGCTCTTGCGGATGCCGACGCACACGCAGTCGAGGTTGAAGTTCGTGAGTTGGCCATACGTCTCGTCACCCAGGTAGATGCCGCCCCAGGTGCCGAAGGTGAACAGGTCCATCATCTGCGCATTGTCCGTATGGTCGATGGTGTAGGCATACGTGCGACGGGCCACCACGGCATCGATGACCGCACGGCTGAACGAGCGGCCGAACTCCCGCATGTTCGACGGATTGATGTGGCAGTGGAGGAGACGGGGGATGTCGTAGCATTTGTCGATGGCGATGAACGTACCGCTCAGCGGGTAGCCGTAGCAGTGCTCAAAGAGGATCTGTTCGCAAATGTACTTCTCCGGCGAGCGGAAGTCCATGGCCATGTATTCGCCGTAGAACGTCAGGCACGACAACGTCACCCCCTGCACGTTCTGGCCGTGTGCCATCTGGATGGTCGGCTTGTAGGCGATGATGGCGTCTGCCGAGGTGTGCGACTGCTCAGGGTACCAGAACTGGATGCCCCGCAGTTGCGTCGCCGATTCCACGATGAAGGCCGGCTGCAGCGTATCGGTGAGGATGAACAGCGAGCCCACCGGACGTGTGCGGTCCGCATTGGCAGTGCCACGGCCCGTGGGACCATGCACCCCGATAAGCGACACATTCCTGTGCAGGCGAACACCCGTTGCCAGCGGGTAACCCTCCGCACACGGTTCCACAAACAACGCCTGTCCCGTCAGCGTCGCCGTGTCGATGGCACGCTGCAGCGCCACACGGTTGTTCTCAGGATCACCCCCAGGAACCACCCCAAACTGTTGAATCGACACCCCTTGCATCATTGTCGGTTGCATCACTGACGGCTGCGGAGTGGCCGACAGTGGGGAGGTTGGACGGGCAGAGAGGGGGAGAGGAAAGAAGGACGTGAGGGCGAAGGAGAGAAGGAAACAGCACGATAGGCGAAGGAATGCTGACGGGCCGAAGGATTTCTTGTTCCTGTCGGCGAGGGGAGAAAGAGAAAAGAGGCACATGTCGGCTTCGATATTTATGATTCGTTATTTACTAGATAGTTAGGTACATCAGACAATTAGCGATCAATACATCAATCTATCCACATCAATCCATCCACATTCATCCATCTGCCGATCCGTCTGTGGTGGAG
>R22__coassemble_599_pt1 | contig 22407 bp, 20 predicted proteins | sample R22__metabat2_low_PE_006 | metagenome-assembled genome bin R22
CCATCCTATGAAAATCCCATGTACATCCGCCCCAACCGACTGTTCATTCCGCTCATCGGATTGTACATGGAATGACAGCATTCATTGCCGATTCGCACGAAGATTCAAACGCCTTTTGGATATGGAGTAACATCCTTTGGATGCAGAGCCAAACATTAGACGCAGACCATACAGATAAAATTGGATGCTGCGTCAATCGTTTGAAGACTGTTTGTCGGACAGTTGATAAAAAGCAATGTTCTTTTGCGAAATGGCATTTGTGCTTTGCGAAATGACGTCTGTGCTTTGCGAAATGGCGTCTGTGTATTGCGAAAAGACGTCTGCATTTCGCGAATTGTTTGAGGAAAAGACAAAAATGAACTTCTTTGTCGGATTTCGAAAGTTTCCGGGTTGAATTCCAACCTTTTCAGCCTGAAACCGAACTTCTTCGAAAATCCATAAAGATGCTTGATTTTGTGCGTTTAAGCGTTGTTAGTCTTGGATGTCCTTATCCTTTCAATATTCTTGCTTACATTCCTCATAAAGCGGGGTATCTTTCCTGATGTTAGATTTGGTGGCGTGGGGAATTTTTCATATCTTTGCGGAGCGTTTCTTCTGAAATGTCGTGTTGTTTGAAAAGTAACTGTGTATGAAAACGAATCTTTTGGCTTTGGCTGGTTTGGCACTGTGTGTACTGACGAATTGTACGGGTGCTTCCAAGTCACCGTCTGCCGAACAAGTGGCAGAGGTGAATGATGTGTCGTTGGTGTATGAGGTGAAAGGCGAAGGATATCCTATTGTGCTTCTTCATGGCAATGGTGGCTCACATCACGACCTCGATACGCTTGCCAACCAGATGGCGCGTGCCGGCTATCAGGTGTGGGCGATTGACTCACGCGGTCAGGGTGCAAATGCGCCCTTGCCGGAATATCACTACAAGGATATGGCACAGGATGTGTTTTGCTTCTGCCAAAAGTTCGGCATTGAACGTCCTATCGTGTATGGTTGGAGTGACGGTGGCATCGTGGCACTGCTGCTCGAAATCATGCATCCCGGAACCGTAGAATGCATGGCTATCAGTGGGGCGAACATCACTACCGACTGCGCTGCCGATCAGGAAATGTGGAATACTTTCACTGCCGACAGCCTGAATCCTCTGGTGGCCATGATGCTGCACGAGCCGAACATCTCCCCTGAGGAAATGGCTTCAATTCAGTGCCCCGTGCTTGTTTGTGCCGGTGAGAATGACCTTATAAGTGAGGAACATACGCGTATGATTGCGTCTCAGTTGCCGAACAGCGAATTGATGATCGTTCCCGGAGAGGATCATGTTTCGTATATCTGGAACAATCCCCGCATGGGGAGAATACTGCTGGCATTCTTGGAAAGGTTGAAAGGGGAATAAAGAATGATGTCCGCTATTTCGACATTTCTTGAAAGGGTCTGTGCCATAGTCTGGGGATGGCCGATGATTGTGCTGCTGTTTGGCACGCATGTTTTTCTGACTTTCCGTCTGAAGATTCCTCAGCGTCGCATCGGCAAGGCCATCAAGTTGTCGGTAAAGAAAGATGAGGGATCTGACGGTGATGTGAGCCAGTTCGGCGCGTTGGCAACCTCGCTGGCTGCCACTATCGGTACGGGCAATATCATCGGTGTGGCTACTGCCATTGCCTTGGGTGGTCCTGGAGCACTGTTCTGGTGCTTCTGTGCGGGTCTTTTCGGCATTGCCACGAAGTATGCCGAGGGCGTCTTGGCTGTGAAATACCGTGTGAAGAATGCGGATGGTGCGATGCAAGGCGGCCCCATGTATGCTCTTGACCGAGGATTGGGCATGCGCTGGCTGGCTGTACTGTTCTGCGTGTTTACGATGCTTGCCTCCTTCGGTATCGGCAACATGGTGCAGGCGAATGCCATCTCGGAAAGCATCACCGGAATGGTAGGCAATGTTGGAAATCCTATGACTTGCCGTGTGGCTGTGGGATTGGTACTTGCCTTGTTGACAGCCCTTGTGATATTCGGCGGTGTGAAGGGCATTTCGCGTTTCTGTACTGCTCTGGTGCCTCCTATGGCCTTGCTTTATGTGCTGGGATGCCTGACGATACTCGTTATCAACCGTCAGTGGATATGGCCTGCAATCTGTACCATCTTCACTGATGCCTTTTCGCTGAAGGCGGGGACGGGTGGCGTGGCTGGCATTGCCATCATGACAACGCTGCGTTTCGGCGTGGCACGAGGTTTGTTTTCCAACGAGTCTGGATTGGGCTCAGCCCCTATCGTGGCTGCAGCAGCGAAGTCGCGCAATCCAGTACGTCAGGCACTGGTTCTCTCGTCCGGAGCCTTTTGGGATACAGCCGTTATCTGCACCCTCACTGGCCTGGTGGTGGTGAGCAGTATCCTGGCTCATCCTGATATTGATCCTTCATCGCCCATGCTCACCTATGCCGCATTTGAAAAGATTCCGGTGGTGGGCAGGCCGTTGCTGACTTTCGGCATCATCTCTTTTGCCTTCACTACAATTCTTGGGTGGAGTTACTACGGTGAACGTGCCATGGAATATCTGCTCGGACGCCGCTCCATCCGTTATTACCGCATTGCCTGGGTAGTGATGGTCGCTATGGGTAGCGTGTTGAGCCTGAACGTGGTGTGGAATTTTGCTGATTTGATGAATGCTATGATGTCTCTTCCCAATCTGGTGGCCTTGGTGTGCCTCTCGGGCGTAGTGGCACGTGAGACGAAATACTATCTTTGGGAGGACAGACTGGATGAGGAGGCTCCTTCGCAGGAGTAATCAAGTAATCAAATGGAAATGCCTTGAGTGAAAGGGAGACAAAAAGACCATAGAAAAAAATGAGACGATAGGGGAGAGAATGTAGAAATTAAGTTTTATCTTTGCCCAACGAATGAAATCTGAATGACAATGAGGAAGCACGATATACAAAAGAACAAGGCTTTGAGCCGGCTCCCTGAATGGGTTTGTGCCGGCGTGGGGCTGCTGGCTCTGTTCGTCTTCTTCCAATTCTTCTATCGCAACCATCTTTGTCACCGTGAGCAGTTTTCGCTCTTCGTGTGGGCTGCTGAACCTCTGCGTGAATATTTCCTTCATCCGGCTGCTCTGGCTCGTCTGATGGGAGACTTTCTGACTCAGTTCTTTTCCATCACTGTGGTTGGTTCCCTGTTGATGGCAGGAGTGCTGATGATGCTGGGCGTGCTCGTTGACAGACTATTACGTCCGTACATCGGCCATTGGGCCTTGCTTCCTGCTGCTGCAGCAGTGGTGGTTGAGACGTGCCGTCAGTGCGGACTGACCTATCCCTTGAGCAGCACACTGCAATGGGTGGGCATGGCAGCAACGCTGCTTTTGTGTCGTGGATTGGTACGCTGCTTGTGGAAACGCATCCGTTTGGGGACGCTGGCTGTTGTGCTGGTGTGTGCCGTTGCCGGTATCTGGCTGAGTGGTTGGGGCGATTGGGAAAAACGCTCCGTAAATCATCCCGATTTTCACATCGAGCGAATGCTGGCTGTGGACAATGACTGGTATCACGGGAGGTTGGGGCAGATGGAAAAGCGTCTGCTTGCTTATGAGCAGAAGGAGCAGAACCGTTTCTTCACATACTACCATAACCTTTTGCTCGCCAATACGTACCGTATGAGCGAACAGTTGATGCTGTTCTATCAGCCTTTCACCACAGGGCTCTACCTTCCAGTCCGTCCCACCACCTCGTCCATGATTGATTATATGTCCAACGAGATGTGGTTTCTGTTGGGAGACATGACCAATGCCGAACATTCTGCGTTGCTGGGTATGGTCTTTTCGCCCCAGCATACCGGAGTGCGTCCTCTGCGTCGTCTGGCGGAAATCAATCTTGTGAACGGCGATGAGGAAGCAGCGATGAAGTATCTGCGCATCCTTGACAAGACGCTCCTCTATCGCCGTTGGGCTCGTGCACGCATGACAGGCAACCACCATCCCGGTGTGGATCGCTGGCTGGATATGAAGCGTACCCTCATCCCCACGACTGACGGAGTGCGTACCCCTATGGATCCTTCGGCATCGTTCCGCCATCTTCTTGAGTGCAATCCCGACAATGTCTTTGCCCGCGATTATCTGCTGAGTTACGATTTGCTGAGCAAGAATGTGGATGCTTTCAAGGAAGATTATGACCGCTATGCCCTCCATCGCCAACAGCCTTCGCGCGTATGGGCAGAGGGCTTGCTGGTGTGGATGGCCGCTCATGGGGCTTCGGAAGAAGAAGTGTTTGCATACACGATTCCCGAGAAGGTTGTGACGGAGTTCATGCAGTATAACGAACTCTATCGCAAAGGAGAGGAGAACATCGCTCTTCTGCAGAAGAGGTTCGGACATACATATTGGTTTTTCTATCATTTTGCCCAAATGAACAATGGAGAGAGAGGAGAACAGGATGAGTAAGAAGGGCATGATACGCTGTCTTGTCGGTTTGTTGACATTGACGTTACTGGCTGGCTGCCAGGGCTCACCTGTCGTGCCGGATGCTTCCGTATGCTCACCCGATTATGCTGGCGTGACGGTTCCTCCGAACATCGCACCACTGAACTTCTGCCTTGATAGGCAGATACTGCGTCGTGCCAAGGTGACAGTGGAAGGCGAAGGATTGTCGCTGCGCGTGAGGGCACGTGGAGGGCGCGTGATGTTTCCCATCAAACGTTGGCATCGTCTGCTTGATGCTGAGAAAGGCCATACTCTCCAGGTCAAGGTGCAGACGAAGGGAAAGGAGGCTTTGCGTTTCTCTTTCAATGTTTCCGGTGACCCTATTGACGGCTATGTGACATATCGCCTTATTGACCCTTCGTTTGAGGTGTGGCACAAGGTGGAAATCTGTGAGCGTGACATTACAGGCTTTGATGAGCGGGTTTTGTCGGATTGGAGACATACCGACAACAGTTGTATGAATTGCCATACACATGGAGGAGCCAGAGGAGATTTGTCGTTCTTCCATCTTCGTGGGGCAGGTGGTGGTACGGTGCTTAACCGTGACGGCGTGCTACGCAAACTGACACTGAAGACCGACAGCATGCCTGTGGCTGCTACTTATGGTGATTTGCATCCTTCGGGGAGATATGCCGTCTACTCTTGGAATAGCGTCATTCCCTCACTGCGTTTTGCCGGCAGCAATCGTATGGAAATCTACGACAATGCCAGCGACTTGTTGGTGGCGGACTTTGACAATAACCGGTTGTTGTTTTCACCTGTTACCTCATCTACCGATGCCTTTGAAACATTCCCGACCTTTACTCCTGACGGACGCTCGATAACATTCTGTTTGGCTGCAGCCAAGGTGTTGCCCGACAGTGTGGAGAATGTTCGTTACAGTTTGGTCCGTATCCCATTTGACCCAGCTGATGGCAGTCAGGGCGACAGCATTGAGGTGTTGTGGGATGGCGATGCTCAAGGAGGGTCTGCCTCCTTCCCCAAATACTCCCCCGACGGACGATTTCTGCTGTTCTGTCGGTCGGACTTCGGCACCTTTCCCATCTGGCATCGTGAGACACGCCTTCAGATGATGGATATGACTACTGGAGAGGTGAATCCGCTGGACGTATTGGCTGATGCCAATGCCTCGTCGACCTACCACAGTTGGTCGTCGGATGGACGTTGGATTGCCTTTGCCTCGAAACGCGGTGACGGACAATACGGACGAATATGGTTCGCCCATGTCGACGAGGAAGGGAATGTGGCTCGTCCCTTTGTGCTCCCGCAGCGCGATCCCGAACATGACCGTCTCTTCCTGCGATCGTTCAACATTCCTGACTTGGGTAATTCCCCTGTACCCTTTGATGCTCGCACCATCGGCAAACTGCGCGAGCAGGTAAAGGCAGAGGAGTTCAAATGAATCCAACGTTGGGAAAAACTTTGAAGATCATCTCTATCTGAATCATTAATTCTAAATAGAACTACATATGAAAAACAAACAATTCCTCTGTCTGATTACCTTGATGGGCATGATGCTCGTCGCTTGTGGCAGCAAGTCTGCCCAAACTCCTGCGCCAAATGCTGTAGAGCGCAGCCCCGAAACACTGTCCATGCTGCAGAAAATGAAGAGTATAGCCGAACAAGGTTCATTCATGTTCGCCCATCAAGACGATGTGGCGTACGGACATGCTTGGAACGGCTGCGTGCCTGACTGTACAGATTGTAAGGGACGCTCGGACACCAAGGAAGTCTGTGGCGACTATCCCGGCATGATAGGCTTTGACCTTGGACGTCTTGAACTGGGACACGACAAGAACCTCGATGGTGTTCCCTTTGACCTGGTGCGTCGCGAAATCGTCGCACAGTATCTTCGTGGCGGCATGGTGACGCTGAGTTGGCATCTTGACAATCCCCTCACAGGAGGAGATGCGTGGGACTTCCATAACCCGACTACTGTAGCGTCCATACTGCCAGGAGGAGAGAAGCACGAGGAGTTCCTGACTCGTATGGGACGTGTGGCGGATTTTCTGGCATCGTTGGTGACTCCTGATGGCGTACATGTACCTGTACTCTTCCGTCCTTGGCATGAACACACCGGAAGTTGGTTTTGGTGGGGACAGGATATCTGCACTACCGAACAGTACAAGGCCTTATGGCGCATGACGTATGATTTCATGCAGAGTCGTGGCCTTGACAATCTTTTGTGGGCCTACAGCCCAGGCTCCGAACCTACTACGTTGGAGGAGTATTTTGAACGCTATCCTGGCGATGACATCATGGATGTCTTGGGCTTCGATACCTACCAAGGTGGAAACCGCGAACAGTATCTTGCAACTATGCGCGATTGTCTTGCCCTTGTGACTGAGGCGGCTGCAGCTCACGGAAAGGTCGCTGCCATTACCGAAACCGGTTATGAAGGCACACCCGATGCTGCATGGTGGACTGGCACGCTGCGTCCTGTGATTGGTGAATACAAGATTGCATATGTACTCGTTTGGCGCAATGCCTGGGACAAAACCGACCATCACTACGGTGTCTATCCCGGTCATGAATCGGAGGAGGATTTCAGGGCGTTCTATGCCATGCCTGAAGTCCTGTTTGCAGGAGACTTGTAATCATCTGTATTCTCAATAAAAACGAGTTTGAACTTATTATCGTTGGTTTGAAAAAATGAATGATTTCAAGAAACAAGTGGCGGCTCTGTTTGCCGAATATGAGTCGCTGATAGCACGGCCAAACATTCCTTTGGCAGGAGGAAACGGCATCGTGACACGCTACCGTTATCCGATTCTTACAGCAGAGCATACTCCCGTGTTCTGGAGATACGACCTTGATGAGACCACAAACCCATTTCTGATGGAACGTATCGGCATGAATGCTACCTTCAACAGCGGTGCCATCAAGTGGCAGGGCAAGTACCTGCTGGTAGTGCGTGTTGAAGGCGCTGACCGCAAGTCTTTCTTTGCTGTGGCCGAGAGCCCCAATGGCGTGGACAACTTCCGGTTCTGGGACTATCCCGTGACGATGCCCGATGATGTGATTCCTGCCACGAACATCTACGACATGCGGCTCACTGCCCACGAGGACGGTTGGATTTATGGCATTTTCTGCGCTGAGCGTCATGATGATACCGCTCCTACCGGCGACCTTTCATCGGCCACTGCTACTGCAGCCATCTGCCGCACACGTGATTTAAGGACATGGGAACGTCTGCCCGACTTGAAGACACGCACACAACAACGCAACGTGGTACTTCATCCGGAGTTTGTCGATGGCAAGTATGCGCTTTACACCCGTCCACAGGATGGATTCATTGATGCAGGTAATGGCGGAGGCATAGGATGGGCACTTATTGATGATATCACCCACGCAGAAATCCGTGAGGAAACCATCATAGAACCCCGTTTCTACCACACCATCAAGGAGGTGAAGAACGGCGAGGGACCTCATCCCATCAAGACTCCTCGTGGTTGGCTTCATCTTGCCCATGGCGTGCGTGGTTGTGCAGCAGGACTCCGCTATGTACTCTACATGTACATGACAGCGCTTGATGATCCAACACGTGTCATTGCCACGCCGGCCGGCTTCTTCATGGCTCCTGAAGGGGAAGAACGTATCGGTGATGTGAGCAATGTGCTTTTCGCCAACGGCTGGATCTGTGACGATGATGGAAAGGTGTTCATCTATTATGCTTCAAGCGATACCCGCATGCATGTGGCCACTTCGACGGTAGACAAACTGGTGGACTACTGCATGAACACACCCTCCGATGGTCTCACCACCACCTCATCCGTTGAAACCCTAAAGGCACTCATCGATAAGAATCTCAAGATTATTAATAATAAATAAGGAATAATGCGTATGGCAACATTAAAAGAAAAAATAGGCTACGGCTTTGGCGACATGGCGTCATCGTCGTTCTGGAAAGTATTCTCCTACTACCTTCCGTTCTTCTATGCCAACATCTTCGGAATCAGTCTGGTCGATGCTGGTCTCCTCATGCTCATCACCCGCATCTGGGATGCTGTCAGCGACCCTATGATGGGCATCATCGCCGACCGTACACATACCCGTTGGGGCAAATACCGTCCTTATCTGCTTTGGGTGGCAGCACCGTTCAGCATCTGCGGTATCCTGCTCTTCACTACTCCCGACTGGGGCTATGCTGCCAAACTGGTATGGGCGTATGTCACATATATCCTTATGATGACTATCTATACAGCCATCAACGTGCCTTATGGCAGTATGTTGGGCGTGATGACTGACGACTCGAAGGAGAAGACCGTCTTCTCATCCTTCCGCATGTTCTTTGCCTATACTGGTTCGTTTATCAGTCTTCTCATCTGGGAGCCGTTGTGCAATGCTTTCGGAGGATACGACAGCACCAAAGGTTGGCAAAGTGCCATGATATGTATTGCTGGTGGAGCCTTCGTGCTGTTCCTTCTCTGCTTCCTGCTCACAAAAGAGCATCTGCATACCGTTTCGAAGGTCTCTGTGGGCAAGGACTTGAAGATGCTTGTACGCAACAAACCTTGGTGGCTGATGATTGGCGCGGCACTCTGCAGCAACCTCTTCAATACCGTTCGCGGTTCCAGCGTGGCCTTCTTCTTTGCCGACGTGCTCGGAACAAAATATACACTGTCACTTCCCGCTCTGGGCATCAGTTTCGTACTATTTGCCGGACTCTTCCTCACCATCGGAGAGATATGCAATATGGTTGGTGTCGCCCTTGCCGTGCCCATCACGGGCAAGATAGGCAAGAAGTCCACCTTTATCATGGTCAATGCCTGCCTCATTGTGCTCAGCGTGCTGTTCTTCTTCGTCCCTGTGACTAATGGCGGTGTTTGGACAATGCTTTTGCTGCAGGTCATTATCTCCGTCTTCACTGGCATCCAGAGCCCGCTCGTATGGAGTATGTATGCTGATGTCAGCGACTATGCTGAGTTGAAGTACAAGACAGCCTCTACTGGTCTCATCTTCTCCTCTGCCTCCATGGCCCAGAAGTTCGGAGGTGCTGTGGGTGGCGCTGCCGTGACGTGGCTGCTGGCTGCATGCGGCTATGTTGCCAATGCAGAGGCTGGCTTTGTGCAGCCCGACAGTGCCCTCAGTTGCCTGAAGATGCTCATGAGTTTCATCCCTGCTATCGTATCGCTTCTGGCTATCATCGTCACTTACTTCTATCCGCTCACCACCCAACGTGTGAACGAAATCAACGAACAACTCAAGGCTGTCCGCGAGCAGGCACAGTAACCTATCTACAGGAAAATTCCCCTCACTTCTGCGGGGGGGATTTTCTTTTTTGCTATCATCGTATATAAGCATATTCCTATTATGAAAAAGCGCCTTCTTCTCCTCCTCCCCTTGGCAGTTCTCATAGGATGCACTTCTGATAAACCTATCCACTTCGGCTGCGATGGAGATAGTATCACGGCAGGCGACCAATGGTCGGCTACAGTGGCTGCCGATTTGGGCTGTGCCACACACCACAATGTGGGCATTGGCACTGCTACCTGGGCCTCTTATCCTGATACGCAGGAATATGGCTGCGAGGGTTTCAACGAGATTTCGGCTGGATGGCTACCTACTAACGACTCGCTCGAACTTTGCCGACGTCACAACAACTGTGCTCCCGTCCATGTGCAGAAGTTCATTGCCGAGGTCAACAGTGGAGAATGGCCTGAGCCCACACTCTTCGGCTTTGCGATGGGTGCCAACGACAGAGACCTTGAGCAGGCGGCAATAGATGCTCGGCGTTCTATCAGCATGATACAGCAGCGTTTCCCCAAGTGCAAGGTCTTTGTGTGCACGCCAATACAGACGGGCAGCGCTGAGATGAATGCTAAGAACAGACAACTCATCGACATCCTTGCTTCTATCTGCAGTGACCTCAAGGTGCCTCTCATCGACTGTTACAACGGCGTTCCTATCCGTGAGGAAGAAGAGGTGTGGATGGCACGAGGCAAATGGCTGCGCGATGGCCTTCATCCTGACAAACCAGGCCAGGAACTAATGGGGCACTATATTGCCCAAGAAGTCAACCGCATTTTCAAACTTAGAAGATAAGAAAGGAAAAGAGAAATGAAAAAGACACTTACCATCCTGCCAGTTTTGTTGTGCATGGCGTTTCTGTTCAATGCTTGTTCGGAAATCTCATCCCATTGGGCCTCGCTTTCCAATAAGGGCAAGGATGCCGGGGTGGGGTATGATAACCCTGTACTGCCGGGCTTTCATCCTGATCCCAGCGTCTGCTGTGTAGGTGAAGATTTCTATCTGGTGAATAGTACCTTCCAGTTTTTTCCTGGTGTGCCTGTCTTCCACAGTAAGGACCTCATTCACTGGGAGCAGATTGGCCATTGCCTCACCCGCCGCAGTCAGGTTGAGTTGCATGAGGCAGATTTCGGAGGAGGCATCTATGCTCCCACGCTACGCTACCACGATGGAAAGTTCTATATGATTGTCACCAACTGTTCCGGCATGGGCAACTTCTTTGTTACTGCCGACAACCCTGCCGGGCCATGGTCCGACCCCATCAAGGTGGACGAAGAGGGCATCGATCCTACCCTCTATTGGGATGATGACAGCACCTGCTACTATGTGGGCAATGCCAGAGGTGGCATCGTACTCTTTGCCATTGATGAGCAGACGGGGCAGCGCCTCTCTGAACCGAAGACGATTTGGGAGGGAACAGGCGGACGTTATCCCGAAGGACCCCATATATATAAGAAGGATGGATGGTACTACCTGTTGATTGCCGAGGGTGGCACTGAGATGGGCCACAAGGTCACCATTGCCCGTAGCCGCAATATCAATGGTCCGTATGAGGGAAATCCTGCCAACCCCTTGCTTACACATTTCAACCATGCCGGTCAGAGCAATCCCATCCAAGGTCTCGGTCATGCCGACTTTGTGCAGGCCCCCGACGGCAGCTGGTGGACAGTATGTCTGGGCTTCCGCCTTCAGTCTGGTGCAAACCATCTGTTGGGACGGGAAACCTATCTGGCTCCTATGGAATGGAAACGCGGCAAATGGCCGGTCATCAACGGAGGTGAATGTCTGCAACTGAAGATGCAATGCCGCACGTTGCCCCAGCAACCTGAGGCTGCTCTTCCATCAGTCATACGGTTTGATGCCAACAGCCTGCAGCAGAATCCTGCCCTTACCGGCAATGCCTTTCTATCCCCGTTTGACATGCGGCTGAATTTCCTTTGCAATCCTGTAGAGAAGAATTACTCCTTTGACGAACATCCGGGTTGGCTGCGAATGTTTTCCGGCGATGTGCCCCTTGACGGCAAGGGCTCACCTACGTTTGTGGGTGTACGTCAGACCAAGATGGAACAGCGTATGTCTGCCTATGTCGATGCTTCCGGATTGCTTGAAGGAGGAAGGGGAGGCTTGACAGTATTCGCTCATGGTTCCTACCACTACGACATGGCTGTAGTGCGTCAGAACGGACAGTATGTGGCACGGCTCAGTTACCATCTGGATGCTCTCACCCATATTGAGGCTGAAGTGGTACTCCCTTCGCAGTTCGCGGAGTTGGAGGTTCGTTGTACTCCTGACTACTATGTGTTCAGTTGCAATGGCAAGGAGTTGGGCAAGATGAACACCCGTTTCCTCAGCAGTGAATGTCTTGGCGGCTTTACGGGCATCTATGTCGGTGTGTTTGCTGATGGCTCTGCGGGTTCGTTCATCGATTTGGCAGAGTTGGCGACGGAATAAGCATCCTTCCATTTCATGCCTGTCGCATTCCTTTCGTTAGCACTCCTCTGCGCCAGCCTATGTTCTGGCCAGGACGGCTTGCTGCCGCAGACGGCCACCTCGCCTTCTCCCGTAGTGCCCTCAACACTATGGCAGAAGGTGGTGGAGGTCCCAGTTGACCGCTGTCTGCATTGGGAACCGACAGACTCTGTGAAGGCCATCCATGCTCCACGTCTTGATGACCGCAATGCCGTTCAGTTGGAGGCTGCCCATGCTTACGGCATCAACGAGGCCCTCGCCACACGCGACGATGCTGAGGCTGTGACGATGCTGCTCGAGAAGATTGCCTCCAATCCCATCTACATGGTGGATACTCTCACCTATTCGGTTCCCTACTTGACCCACAATGCTGCCAATCTTGTAAATACCATTGGTACACGCTTTGCTGAGCGTGTCCAAGCCAGAGGGTTGGGCCACTATCGGATGATCGTAACATCGGTACTTCGCACGCGGGAGGATGTGCTGAATCTGCGCGCTTCAGGCAACCGGAATGCCGTACTCAATTCCACTCATTGCTTTGCCACCACTTTTGATCTCTCCTATGAACGCTTCTTTCGTGTAGGGTGGTTTGAGGATGCCGATCCGGCTGAACTGACGGCCATCTTGGTAGGTGTCGTAGAGGAATTGAGGGTACAGGGGGAGTGCTACGCCATTTTCGAACGGAGAGAGTCCTGCTTGCACATCACTTCCCGCCGTTGAAGTCTGCCTTCACAAAGGATGTGAACGGTTTCCTCGAAACTTTTTCGGCAATTCTAAACTTTTCAACACGGATTCTTCATTGAGGCTTTGCCATACCAGACCTGGACAGAAAGGCATCAGGAGATAATATGGCAGTCTAAGACTTTCTGCCCACAACGATTCATTCTGCCATACGAATGTCAATGAATATGATATTGGCATGTTCATGGCGCGGCGTACATTGTTCATCCTGCTGAGCAGAATGTACATTGGAAATGGGCAAACAAGGACTTTTTTACAATGAGTATTGCCAATAAATGGAAAAGAAAGGTAAATGCTGAGAAAAAAGTTTGATGCAAAATGAAAAGCGAACTTTGATACGAAATTATCGATGCAACGTTTTCGAATTTCTCTGCAACATTTTTGAATATCTATGCATCATTATTTCCGTTTCAAAGTTCAAAAATAAAAAGTGAATGGAGAAATCTCACTTATCTTTCTTTGTCTTGTACTTCTGCCTTGATTGTTGATTTGGCTTTTGGCCTTATGGGGGGCGACATCCAGCAGTATTGATACACATATCACACTGTATTCGTTGGATGGCGTTTTCTTCGTTTTGGAGTAGGAAGTTGTTGTAGGGCGATAAGTGCTGCCGCTGGTGTCAAACAGTAGATAGAGACTTTTTTTCTGTGTTTCTCCTATCTTTGATAGGAATATGCCAATTAATCTTTTGTTTTGCTTGTTTTTGTTTGTTGAACTTGCTATCTTTGCATGATTTTACGAAGTATGGCGGAAAAGATCACACATCCGGGAATTGTGGAGAGCGTAGAGTCAGGGCATCTGGCTGTACGCATTGTCCAAACATCCGCTTGTGCGGCTTGTGGAGCAAAGAACCTCTGCCATTCTGCTGAAAGCAAGGAGAAGATTGTCGACGTGTATACATCTGAAGCCCTCGCCTACAATGTCGGCCAGCCCGTCACCGTGACAGGCCAGGCATCCATGGGTATGAAGGCTGTGCGGTTGGCATTCCTCTATCCGTTGGCTCTTTTACTTGTCGCTTTTGTCGTCTGCTTCCGCCTGAGTGGAGGCAACGAAGCCCTCTCTGGAGGCGTCGGCCTTGCCGCCATGGTGCCTTGGTATGTGGTGCTCTGGTGCTTCCGCAGCCGTTTGCAGACTAGGTTCACCTTCTCGGTGGAGGACCATGAAATGGAATGAATAACAACAATAAATAACTATAAACAGTAATCGAATTATGAATGTGATTTTAGTTGCAGTGATTGCACTTGGAGTGCTCGGCCTGGTACTTGCCGCCGTGCTTTTCCTTGTCGCAAAGAAGTTTGCTGTTGAAGAGGATCCGCGTATCGCTGAGGTCGCAGAGGTCCTTCCTCAGGCCAACTGCGGCGGTTGTGGCTATCCGGGCTGCAACGGCTTTGCTGAGGCTTGTGTGAAGGCTGCCGACGGCGGTTCGCTGGAGGGTAAACTTTGTCCGGTGGGCGGTCAGCCCGTGATGGAGAAAGTGGCAGGTATTCTGGGCATGGCTGCCGAAGCCACCGAGCAGAAGGTGGCAGTGGTACGCTGCAATGGTACCTGTGAAAACCGTCCGCGTACATCTGTCTACGATGGCGTGAAGAGTTGCCGCATTGCCCACAATACTGCTGGTGGCGAGACGGGCTGCTTCTTTGGCTGTCTTGGCTGTGGCGACTGTGTGGAGGCTTGTGCCTTCGGTGCTCTCTCCATGAATGCTGAGACTGGACTTCCTGTGGTCGACGAAAGCAAGTGTACCGCATGCGGAAAGTGTGCCAAGGCTTGTCCTCGCAACATCATTGAGTTGCGTCCAATGGGCAAGAAGGGCCGCCGTATGGTGGTTCAGTGCGTCAACAAGGACAAGGGGCCTGTTGCCAAGAAGGCTTGTGCCGTGGCTTGCATCGCCTGCGGCAAGTGCGCCAAGGTGTGCGAGTTCGAAGCCATCACCGTGGAGGGCAATATCGCCTATATTGACCCCGCCAAGTGTCGTCTCTGCCGCAAATGCGAGGACGAATGTCCGCAGCATACTATCGTGGCTATGAATTTCCCGCCCAGAAAGCCCAAGACTGAGGCTGCCCCTGCCGCTGAAGCCCCCAAGGCTCCTGCTGAACCTATTAATCAACCCGTTAAAACTGCTGAAGCATGAAGACATTCAGAATAGGAGGAGTCCATCCCGAAGAAAACAAACTCTCTGCCGGAAAGAAAATCGAGGTCATGGACCTGCCCAAGCAGGCTGTGTTCCCTCTCTCTCAGCACATCGGCGCTCCTGCCGTGGCTTGTGTAGCCAAAGGCGATTTGGTGAAGGTTGGTACGAAGATTGCCGATGCCGGAGGTTTTGTATCCGCCCCTATCTTCTCGTCCGTTTCGGGTAAGGTGGCGAAGATTGACAATGTGATTGATGCCGGCGGCTATCGTAAGCCTGCCATCATCATCGATGTGGATGGCGATGAGTGGGAACCCACTATCGACCGCAGCGAGACCATTGTCTACGATACTCCGTTGGAACCCAAGGAGATTGTCACCCGCATTCAGGAAGCCGGACTTGTCGGAATGGGCGGCGCCTGCTTCCCCGTACATGTGAAACTGAGTCCACGCACACCTGTTGATGTGGTTATCATCAATGCCGTTGAGTGCGAACCTTATCTTACGGCCGACCATAGCCTGATGCTGGAGAAACCCGAGCAGATTCTCATCGGCGTCAGCCTGATTATGAAGGCTGTAGATGTCAAGAAGGCGTATATCGCCATCGAGAACAATAAACCCGATGCTATCGCCTTGATGCAGGAGAAGGTCAAGGCTTTTGCCGGTATCGAAGTATGCCCTCTCAAGGTTAAATATCCGCAGGGTGGTGAGAAGCAACTCATTGATGCAGTCGTTGGCCGTCAGGTGCCCAATCCACCTGCTTTGCCTGCCGATGTCGGGGCTATCGTCCAGAACGTCGGTACAGCCTACGCTATCTACGAGGCAGTGATGAAGAACAAGCCCCTGTTTGAGCGCGTGGTTACGGTAACTGGAAAGAGCGTTGCCAACCCCTCGAATTTCCTTACCCGTCTGGGTACTCCCATGAGCCAACTCATAGAGAAGGCAGGAGGTATGCCCGAAGATACCGGCAAGGTCATCGGTGGCGGCCCCATGATGGGAAAAGCGCTCCTTACAACTGACATTCCCGTCTGCAAGGGCAGTTCGGGCATCTTGCTGATGACCGAGAAGGAATCGGTTCGTGGCGAGGAGAGCCCCTGCCTCCGCTGTGCCAAGTGCGTGAGTGCCTGCCCGATGGGGTTGGAACCCTATCTGCTGCAGAAACTCTCGGAGTACAGCGAATGGGATCGTGCCGAGGCTGAGCAGATTATGACATGCATTGAGTGCGGCAGTTGCCAGTTCACCTGTCCTTCGAAGCGTCCGTTACTCGACTGGATACGTCTTGGAAAAGGTACGGTGGGTGGTATCATCCGTGCCCGCTCTGCAAAGAAATGATTTTCTTTTGGCATTATTGGTTTCCTTAGTAAATAAACAAGATAACAATGAATAAACTGAAAGTTTCCATGTCGCCGCATGTGCATAGCGGCGATAGTGTCCGGCGAAACATGGACTGGGTGGTGACAGCAATGTTGCCGGCCTTGATATGGTCGTTCTGGGTGTTTGGCTTGGGCGCAGTGATTGTGACGCTTACCTCGGTGGTGTCGTGCATGGTGTTCGAGTGGGCTATTGCCAAGTACATCCTTGGCAATAAGGACTACAAGAGCGATGGTTCGGCCATCGTGACGGGTCTGCTGTTGGCTTTCAACCTGCCGAGCAACCTGCCCTTGTACATCATCATCATTGGTGCGTTGGTTGCCATCGGCATCGGCAAGATGACATTTGGCGGGCTTGGCAACAACCCCTTCAACCCTGCTTTGGTGGGACGTGTGTTCCTGCTCATCAGTTTTCCTGTAAAAATGACGTCGTGGCCCGCTCCCACACATCAGTGGGGTGCCTATACCGATGCAGTCACGGCAGCCACACCGCTCACACATCTGCCAGATGCCAGTCTTGGTGACCTCTTCTTCGGTAACTGTGGTGGTTCGATGGGTGAAATCAGTGCCTTGCTGCTTCTTGTCGGCTTCGCCATGCTGCTTTTGGCGAAGGTCATCAGTTGGCATATCCCCGTCAGCATCCTTGTCAGCGCATTCGTATTCAGCGTGTTGTTCTATGTCATTCAGGGCGAGATGCCTTTTGCTGACATCTGCCTGCTGTCGCTCAAACATCTCTGTGCAGGTGGTATCATGCTGGGTGCTGTGTTCATGGCTACGGACTATGTCACGTCGCCTATGACGCACAAGGGCATGATTATCTATGGTGTGTGCATCGGTTTCCTCGTCATCTGCATCCGTCTGTTCGGAGCCTATCCCGAGGGTATGTCGTTTGCCATTCTTATCATGAACGCTTTCACGCCGCTCATCAACAATGCATGTAAACCCAAACGATTTGCAAAGGAGGTAAAGAAATGAAACGGCTCGAATCATCATTCAAGAATATGGTCCTTGTGCTTACCATCATCTCGTTGGTGGCAGCTGGACTGCTCGCCTACATCAATAAAGTCACACAGGAACCTATCGCTGCTATCAGCGAGGCTAACCAGCAGAATGGTATCAAGTCGGTGCTCGGCATCGATGCAGATGAGGCTGTGACCGTTGATGCCACCGAAAAGGATGGCTTCCAGATTTTTGCTGTCACTCATGCTGACGGCACTCCTGCCGGCACTGCCGTGCAGAGTACTGACAAGAGCGGCTTCGGCGGTGACCTCGTGGTGCTCGTTGGTTTTGCCGACAATGGCGATATCAAGGGTTATGAGGTAATGCAGCATGCCGAGACCCCGGGCCTTGGCGCTCGTGCCGGTGAGTGGTTCCGCACTGCTTCTGCCAGTGAAGCCAAGAATGTCAACGGCTTCACCCGTGTGGTACTGGGCAACCCTGATCCCGCAGGCAATCACAATATCATTGGTATGAATCCCGGCAAATCCAACTTCTCCGTCAGCAAGGATGGTGGTGATGTGGATGCCATTACGGCCAGCACTATTACTTCGCGTGCCTTCCTGCGTGCCGTGAACAATGCCTACAAAACCTTCCAGGGCGAAGTTGCCGATGCTGAAACCGGTGCTTCACCGAAGGTTGACGGTCAGAATCCAATTAACGAATAATACAAAGAAGGAGGAAATAGTCTATGAATAGTATGAAAGTCTTTCTGAATGGACTCATCAAAGAGAATCCCACCTTTGTCCTTCTCCTTGGTATGTGTCCCACGCTTGGCACCACCTCATCGGCCATCAATGGTATGTCCATGGGTCTTGCCACCACGTTTGTACTCATCTGTTCCAATCTCGTGATCTCGTTGCTTCGCAACCTCATCCCCGATAAGGTACATATCCCTGCTTACATCGTCGTCATCGCCTCTTTCGTCACGGCGCTGCAGATGCTCATGCATGCCTTTTTGCCTGATCTTTACGCGACTTTGGGCCTTTTCATTCCCCTCATTGTGGTGAACTGTATCATCCTTGGTCGTGCTGAGGCTTTTGCTGCCAAGAATGGTCCTATCCCCTCGCTGTTCGACGGTCTAGGCATGGGTCTGGGTTTCACCTGTGCTCTCACCCTTTTGGGTGCTGTTCGTGAACTTCTTGGTACGGGCACTTTCTTCGGTCTGCAGGTTCTCCCATCGTCCATGGGTATGTTGGTATTTGTCCTCGCCCCTGGTGCTTTCATCACCCTCGGCTATCTTATTGCTATTGTCAACAAAATCAAAAAATAAGGCCTTATGCAATACATATTGATTTTCATCTCCGCCATTCTGGTCAACAACATCGTGTTGTCCCAGTTCCTGGGCATCTGTCCGTTCCTCGGCGTGTCAAAGAAAGTCGAGACTGCCAAGGGCATGGGTCTCGCCGTCACCTTGGTGCTCGTTGTGGCTACCATCGTCACTTATCTGCTGCAGATGTATGTCCTCAATCCACTTGGACTGGCTTATCTGCAGACTATCGTGTTCATTCTCGTCATTGCCGCTCTCGTGCAGATGGTCGAGATTGTGCTCAAGAAACTCTCTCCCTCACTTTATCAGGCATTGGGCGTGTTCCTGCCCCTTATCACCACGAACTGCTGCATCCTTGGTGTCAGCATTCTGGTAGCCAATGGCACCTACAATGCACAAGGACTTGAGCCCAACCTTCTGACAGGCATTATCTACGCTCTCTGCACAGCCCTCGGTTTTGCTCTCGCCCTCATCGTGTTCGCTGGTATCCGCGAGCAGATGAGTCTCGTCAAGATCCCCAAAGGCATGCAGGGTATGAGTATCGCTCTTGTTACTGCCGGTCTTCTTGCCATGGCCTTCATGGGCTTCAGTGGCATGGATAAAGGTGTTGTGGCATTCTTTGGCATATAATAATCATCAATCTCATTCATTATGCGTATTTTGGTAACCGGTGGAGCCGGATTCATTGGCTCCCACACCTTGATAGAGTTGCACAATGCTGGCCACGAAGTGGTGGTCATTGACAATCTCAGCAACAGCAATCCCAAGTCGCTCGAACGCGTCAGTGCCATCTGCGGTGCTGTCATCCCTTTCATGCAGGTCGACATTCGTGACCGCAAGGGATTGGAAGAAGTCTTCGATCAGTTTACCTTTGATGCATGCATCCACTTCGCAGGTTTGAAGGCTGTCGGTGAAAGTGTCGCCAAACCTTGGGAGTATTACGACAATAACATCTCCGGCACGCTGACCCTTCTTGACGTCATGCGTAAACATGGTTGCAAGAACATTATCTTCTCCTCTTCCGCTACCGTCTACGGTGATCCTGCACAGATTCCCATCACCGAGGAGTGCCCCAAGGGCCATTGCACCAATCCTTACGGTCAGACAAAGAGCATGCTTGAGGAAATCATGATTGACATGCAGAAGGCCGATCCCGAGTGGAACATCGTTCTGCTTCGTTATTTCAATCCCATCGGTGCTCATCCCAGTGGCCGTATCGGTGAGAATCCCAACGGCATTCCCAACAATCTCATGCCTTACATCACTCAGGTGGCAGTTGGCAAGCGTCCTGAACTGGGAGTCTTCGGCAACGATTACGACACCCACGATGGAACGGGTGTGCGTGACTACATCCATGTTGTTGACCTTGCAAAGGGACATGTCTGCGCCTTGAAGGCTATCGAACGCAAGTGTGGCCTTGCCATCTACAATCTCGGCACTGGTCATGGATACAGCGTGCTCGACATCGTCAATGCCTTTACCCGCGTCAATGATGTGCCCGTGCCCTACAGCATCAAGCCGCGTCGTCCCGGTGACATTGCCACTTGCTACAGCGATCCTGCCAAGGCAGAGCGCGAACTCGGCTGGAAGGCCCAGTACGGCATTGAGGAGATGTGCCGCGACAGTTGGAACTGGCAGAAAAACAATCCGAATGGATACGAGGAGTAATTATCGAATCCTCGTCATCAATATGAAAGCCCTCCCGGTCGGGAGGGCTTTTTCATTAGTAAAGGATGCATTCCTCTGACGGAAAGGCATCGTATCATTCTTTGCATGAGGTGGCTTTTCCTTTCTTGAGCCAATGCTCAGTGAGCCATTCACGGACGGGGAGATCATAGAGTTTGAAGAGGCCCCATGCAGTGATAAAGGCCATGATGACAACGCCCAATGAAACACTGACGTGCATCCATACAGGGGCATCGGGATGACGCCATGCCCACGACATCTGCATGTACATGAAGGGGTAGTGGGTGATGTATAGAGGGTAGGAGAGATCGCCGAGGAACTTGCAGATACGGGTACTACGGGCATCGGTTGTGGTGCTGCCTGCGCCAAGAAGTACCACGATGGGGAAGGCGATGAGCAGACAGAACGATTGGTAGATGCCGTCGGAAACGCCGCTCTTGCCTCCAATCTGTGGAAGGGCAAAAAGCACGACGAGGATAAGGGTACACCACCAGAAACCTCCGCGGGCATGGAAGGGTGAGCCAGAGGGATTGGTGCCGGTGCGTCGTCCTGCCACGATGCGGGAGATGAGGAGACCACATACGAAGGGGTAGAGCAATCGTGAAAAGCCTATGGTAAGATTCTGCGCATCAAGGGCCCAACCGCCAATCACATCGTATTTCGGTTCATCAAATACGCCGAACACATCCCAACCGAGTGTGATGTTGAGAATGAGGAAGGCTCCAATAGCAAGCACGATGGCCAGTCCCCACTTGGGCAGACGGCGGAAAATGAAGGCATAGAGGATGTTGCCGAGGTATTCCCATGTGAGGGACCAGTTGGGGCCGTTGAAGGAGTTGAACTCTCCCCAGCCACGGATGTCGAGACCATGCCCGCAAGGAATCATGAGGAGTCCCATGACAAAGCAGAGGGCGAACTTCCACCCAGGGCAGGTGGCAATCTGCCCAAAGCCGGAACACTCGCCGAAGAAGAACAGACTGGCGCCGACAACTGTGCCTGCCACCACCATTGGATGCAGACGCACCAGACGGCGTTTGAAGAATCCCCAAGTCGTCATGCGGTCCCAACGGTCATCATAGGCATAGCCGATGACAAAGCCGGAGAGGACGAAGAAGAAGTCTACGGCAAGATATCCGTGGTTGCACACTTGACGTCCCAGCACGGGGGCATAGGTTTCAAAACAATGGAAGAGAATGACAACAAGGGCACCCACGCCACGCAGTCCATCAAGAATCTCGTAGCGAGGTTTGGATGCAAGATAGATGTTCTTTTTGGCCATAATGGAGATTATTTGTGTACAAAGATAGTCGTTTTTTATGATTTCCCGCAAAAAGGCCCCCCGAATTTTCAATATGGGTAGAATAAATCCCTTACGCGAAAAATCCTGCTCATGATTCTTATTTATAAGAGATATCCACATCCATCTGATTGCTCTCAAATCCCGTTCCAGATATCGGAGCGTGTAGATATATGAGTGTTCGTGGCATTATATCTTTTCATCCCTTCCACAATTTCCCCATCCCTTCTACCTCCGTCAAAAGGTGTTTGCATAGGATGCTTACCTGCTCATAAAACTTTCTATTTGTTTCTCAAAATGAAAAGGATTTTGTAGAAAAATATCCCTTTATTTTCTTCTTTTGAACTTTGAAACGGAATTTTCAATGCAATGAAATTCAATCTTGATGCGATGAAATTCAAAATCAATGCATCAAAAAATCCGTTTCCAAGTTCATTATTCCTTTTGCATCAATTCTTTTCATCAGCACAGCCTTTTTTTGCCCGTTTTGCGGCCATCCTTATAGAAAAATACCCAAACAGACTGTGTCCGTTGTCTTATCAGTCCATTTCCGATGTACATACCGCTCGTTCAGATGAACAATGTCCGCGCTGCAATGAACATGCTGGCATTGTATTCATTCTCATCTGTATGGCAGAGTCTTTCAAAAACATTCTCATTATGCCAATTGACAGCAAATATCCAAGCTCACAAGGCTATTCTACCAGTTATTTGCATAATATTTGTTATGAAGTGTATCCTATCGTCAGTTTTTTCG
>R22__coassemble_606_pt1 | contig 22276 bp, 15 predicted proteins | sample R22__metabat2_low_PE_006 | metagenome-assembled genome bin R22
AACCGACCGCATAACAAGACATTTACTCCTCTTCAATGACGGCAGAACTGACAGGCAGAACAAGCCTTTTCCTCCTCTTCAAGGACGGCAGAACGGACAGGCAGAACAGACCGTTTCCTCCTCTTCAAGGTCGACAGAATGGATAGGCAGGGGGCTTCTGCGGCGAATTTTTCAAACGTACGTTTTGCGGGGTGGAAAGTTTGATTGTCGGGGCGGAAGATTCCGAAACACGCGGAAAAGGGTTCCTTTTTTTACAATTAATTTGCATAATAGTTATCTAAATATAATAATCGGGGGATTTATACGTTGTTTAAACGATATGAGTAAATTAAGATATCTATTGACTATGCTGATGCTGTGCTTTCCCCTGTTGGGATTGAGAGCGCAGTATGATATCCATTTCACTCATTATTGGAAACTTCAAGGATATGGCAACCCTGCCGTTTCGGGCAGCACGGACAGGATGAATGTGCTTGCCACGTACAGCATGCAGATGGCGGGTTTCATCAATGCTCCTTCCACCATGCTCATCGCTGCCGACAGTCCCTTCCCGACGCCGCGCAAGGAGCATGCCTTTGCTTTGGGCCTGCTGAGCGACAAGATTGGCTTGTACAACAACCAGCGCATTTATGGAAACTATGCCTACCGCATGGACCTCTGGGGCGGGAAATTCGCCATGGGTGTGAGTGCGGGCGTCCTTGAGGGGAAATTCGACGGCACCAAACTTGAGCCGGAAGAGCGCAACGACCCCGCCTTGCCTTCGTCGTCGGTAGAGGGCAACAGCATTGACCTGGCGGCAGGCGTCTACTATTCAGCCCGCAATTTTTATATGGGACTGGCTTCCATGCACCTGACGGCACCCGTCATGAAATTGGGTGAAACGAACGAGATACGCATTGACCGCAGTTACAATTTCAATGCGGGATGCAATATTCAGTTGAAAAATCCGTTATTATCCATACAGCCCTCTATGCAGTTCATGACTGACCTGCAGGCGTGGCGTGCCGATGTGACAATGCGCGGTACTTACACTTACAACGAGAAGAAGTATTACGCCGGCGTCACCTACAGCCCCCTCGTCTCCGTGTCGCTGCTCCTCGGTGCAGAAGTGAATGGCGTGACGTTCGGCTATGCCTACGAATGCTTCACGCAGGGTGTGGGCCTCATATATGGCAGTCATGACCTTTTCATGGGTTTTGTGACTGATATGGATATGTTTAAGAAAGGAAAAAACAAACATAAAAGTGTACGAGTATTGTAACATGAAGACAAAGAATTTGTTTATCGCTTCCGCCTTCGCTCTGTTGCTTGCATCCTGTGCAGGCAGCAGTTCTTCCACCCAGGCTGGCGGCGAACTGACGGGTGCGGGATCGCAGCAGTTCAGCGAACCGGCCCCCTTTGGCATGGTACTGATTCAGCGGGGCTCGCTGAAGTTGGGCGAAGAGGAGACCGACAGCCTCTGGGGCTCCAGCGCTCCCTACCGTGAGATATCAGTGGAATCGTTCTGGATGGACGACACTGAAATCACGAATGCCGAATACAAACAGTTCATCTACTGGGTGCGTGACTCCATTATCCGCGAGCGTCTCGCTGACCCCGCCTTTGGTGGCGACGAGACCTACAAGATTGAGGAGGACAAGGACGGCGAGCCGCTCGACAAGCCCTATCTCAACTGGAAGAAGGCCATTCCCTGGCGCAAGCCCAACGAGGACCAGAAGATTGCCATCGAGAGCATTTACCGCACCAACCCCATCACGGGCAAGAAGGAACTCGACGTGGAGCAACTCAACTATCGTTACGAGGTGTACGACTACGCCCAGGCTGCCCTGCGCAAGAATCAGATGGACCCCACCAAGCGTGTACGCAACACCGATACCAAGGTGAATCCCGATGAGGTCATCATGATTTCCAAGGATACCGCCTACATCGATGACGAAGGCCGCATCGTACGTGAAACCATCAACCGTCCGCGCAGTGGTCCGTGGGACTTCCTCAACACGTACATCATCAACATCTTCCCCGATACCACCACTTGGGTGAATGACTTCCCCAATGCGCAGAACGAGATGTACATGCAACTCTACTTCAATCATCCCAATTACAACGACTATCCTGTTGTGGGTGTAAGTTGGGAGCAGGCAAATGCTTTCTGTGCATGGCGTACCGACTTTCTGCTTCGCGGTCTTGGCCCTCAGGCCAAATACATCCAGCGCTACCGTCTCCCGACCGAGGCGGAGTGGGAGTTCGCCGCACGTGGCAAGGACGGCTCGCTCTTCCCCTGGCTGGCCGATGGCACACACAGCGACGAGGGATGCTTCTATGCCAACTTCAAGCCTGAGAAGGGCAATTACACCAAGGATGGCAGCCTCATCACGACGAAGGTCGGCTCGTATGAGCCCAACAGCAACGGTCTGTACGACATGGCTGGCAACGTCGCCGAGTGGACCTCCACCGTCTATACCGATGCCGGCGTGCTGCAGATGAGCGACATCAATCCCGAACTCTACTACAACGCAGCCCCCGAGGATCCGTATTCGATGAAGAAGAAGACCATCCGTGGCGGCTCCTGGAAGGATCCCGAACGGTTCATCCAGTCCGTAAGCCGTGGCTATGAATATCAGAACGAGAGCCGTTCGTACATTGGCTTCCGTTGTGTACGCTCGTATGTGGGAACTGATAAGAAAAAAAGATAATCTGAATAGTTAGATATGGAAACTGCAAAGAAAAACATCATTGTCCGCCTTCAGGATTTCCTTGAGACCAAAAAGGGACAGACCGTGCTCAACTACCTCTACAGTTGGGGTGCTGCCATCGTCATCCTGGGCGCATTGTTCAAACTCACACATATCAAGGGCGCCGACCTCATGCTTTTCGTCGGTATGGGTACCGAGGTGTTAGTGTTCTTCATCTCCGGTTTTGACCGTCAGGCCTCCACGCTTGGCGGTGAGGAAGCAAGCAGTGCTTCCGGCCCCGTTGTCATCGGTGGTGGCATCCCCTCTGTGGGTGTGCCCTCCGTTGGAATGTCGGGTGCTCCTGCCGCTGCCGCCGCTGCTGCTCCTGCTGTGGGAGAGGGTGGCAACATCGATGCCGAGACGCTGACCGCCATGGCCAACCTGGCTGCTGCCAATGCCGCTGCCGCTGCTGCCAATGCCGCTGCTGCCGGTCCTGTCGTGGTGGGTGCTCCCGTGGCCGCTGGTCCTGTCGTGGTGGGTGCTCCTGCTGCCGCTGGTCCTGTCGTCATCGGTGGTGGTGCCCAGCCTGCCGCTGAAGGTGTTGAGGGAGGTGTGGCCGTGGCTGGTCCTACCGTCATCGGCGAGACGCCCACCATCATCGGTCATGGAGGCACGGTCGACATTCCCGAGGTGGAAAAGGTCACCAACGAATACATCGACAATCTGCGTGAACTCTCCGAGGAGATTAACCGCGTTGCCGAGAAGGCCAAGACGCTCGAGATGAGTGCCGAGGAGATGGAACGTCTCTCTCGCAACCTCACCAGCATCAACACCATCTACGAACTGCACCTCAAGAGTCTGGGCAGCCAGATTGGCAACATCGACAATGTCAACGAGCAGACGCAGCGTATGGCCGACCAGATCGAAGAACTCAACGCTGTATACAAACGTATGCTCGAGTCCATGACCGTCAACATGGGTCCGCGTGCTGCGGCACCGACAGCCGATGCCGAATGAGCCTGATTGTCGAAGTGCATTTCCACAAAGAATAGTAAATCCAACGCCCCTTATATTTAAAAAGGAAAAATGGCAAAAAACAGCAAACGCATAACCCCTCGTCAGAAGATGATCAATCTGATGTACGTGGTGCTCATGGCCATGCTTGCCATGAACGTGTCGAGCGACGTACTCAATGGCTTCACCGTCGTCGGTGACGGCCTCACACGCAGCGCCGACAATGCCACCCTTCAGAACCAAGCCATCTACGACTCCTTCGCCCAGCAGATGGAGAAGAATCCTGGCAAGGTTGGTCAGTGGTTCGAGAAGGCCAACCATGTGAAGGCCTTGTCGGACAGCCTGTACAACTACGCCGAGGACCTCAAGACACGCATCGTGCTCATGGCCGACGGTAAGGAAGGTGATGTGCGTAACATAAAGAATAAGGAGAACCTCGAAGCCTCTACGCAGATTATGCTTGCTCCAGGCACAGGTGAGGGACATACGCTCTATGAGCGCATCAACAGTTACCGCGACGAGATTCTCGAGATGGTTACCGACAGCATGCAGAGCCGCATCATCGCCGATAACTTCAGTACCGAGGTGCCTCTCCGGGGTACTGCCCTGGGAAAGAACTGGGAGGAGTACAACTACGAGAATATGCCTGCGGCAGCCGCCATCACACAACTCACCAAACTGCAGAGTGATGTGCGCTACGCTGAAGGCGAGGTGCTTCATACGCTGGTCACCAACATCGATGCCACCGACGTGCGTGTCAACGAACTCGGTGCCTTCGTCATCCCCACTTCGCAGAACGTGGTGCGTGGTGGACGTTTCTCAGCCCGCATCGTCATGGCTGCCGTAGACTCTACGCAGCGTCCCGACATCTATGTGGGAGGCAAACTCGTGCAGACCCAGAACGGCTGGTATGAGGTTCCCTGCAACACCACGGGCGACTTCACCCTCAATGGCTACATCGAGACTACCGACGGTTCGGGCGACATGGTTCGCCGTGACTTCTCGCAGAAGTACACCGTCGTTGACCCCATTGCCACGGTCAGCGCCAGCATGATGAACGTGCTGTATGCCGGCTACGACAACCCCATTGCCGTGTCTGTGCCGGGTGTTCCCAACAACAAGGTCACTGCCCGCATCTCCAACGGCAACGGTACCCTGAAGGCTGCTGCCGGTGGATATATCGCCCGTCCCGACAAACTCGGACAGGATGTCGTCATCTCTGTCAGCGCCGATATGGGCGGTCATGTCCAGAGCATGGGCGACTATAAGTTCCGTGTTCGTCAGTTGCCCGATCCTACTCCTATGATTGAGTATGTCGATGCCGACGGCAACACCCAGCGCTATCGTGGCGGTGGTACCAAGATACCCAAGCAGAGCCTCCTGAAGAGCGACGGCATCATCGCCGCCATCGACGACGGATTGCTCAACATCGGCTTCAAGGTCATCAGTTTCGAGATGGTAACGTTCGACAATATGGGCAACGCCATGCCCGAGATTTCCGACGGAGCCAACTTCTCCAGCCGCCAGAAGGCCACCATGAACAAACTCCAGCGTGGAAAGCGTTTCTACATCAGCAATGTCAAGGCACAAGGCCCCGATGGCGTGCAGCGCTCGCTCTCCGCTACGCTCGAAGTGATTATCAACTAATGTCCAAGGTACAGATTTTCTCTTGATATGAAAAAGACATTCCTTATAACAGTGATTGCTCTCTGCGTGGCAACTGCCATGCAGGCACAGCCCAAGTCGCGTCCGGGAAAGGCCGTCGAGGAAGCCAAGAAGAGCGAGACCACCCTCAGTGAACGTGCCAAGGCGCAGTATACGGGACAACTCTCGGCTCCTGAAGATGTGGTCTGGAAACGTGACATCTACCGTACTCTCGACCTCACGAAGGAGAAGAATGCGGCCCTCTACTATCCCGTGGAGCCGCTGGGCGACCGCGTGAACATGTTCACCCTCATCATCCGTCTGGTGGCTGACGGTAAGATTCCTGCCTACGAGTACCGCTCCGACGGCAACGAACTCTTCACACCCGAAAACCGCTACAAGGTCAATGAGTTGCTCGACAAGTTCTACATCTACTTCGAGGAGAAGGGCGGCCACTATGTGATTGCCGATGCCGACATTCCTTCGGGCGACGTGCTCAGTTATTTCATCAAGGAGAGCACCTACTACGATCAGCGTACGGCCACTACCGCCACCAAGGTGACGGCTATCTGCCCCGTGCTGCATCGTTCAGGTGACTTCGGCGATGAGGTGACCAAGTACCCGATGTTCTGGCTCAGTTACGACGATGTGTCCACCTACTTCGGCATGACGCCTGTCATGACGAGTTCCTACAACAACGTCTCCAACATGAGTCTCGACGATTACTTCGCCACGCATCTCTACGATGGCGAAATCTACAAGACCGCGAACCTCCAGAACCGTCTGCTCTCGGACTATTGCAAGAACGATACAGCCCTCACCGAGGAGCGTGCACGCATCGAGGGAGAACTGCGCGGCTTCGAGCATCACCTCTGGGGTACCGAGGAACCCGACACCACCACTGTCGAGGAGCCTGCCGTCCGTGGCCGCAAGGCCAAACTGCCTGCCGCCAAGTCTGGCAAGGCTGCCGCCACCAAGGAGGCAGCCGGCAAGGGAAAGGCATCGAAGGCCACCACTGCCAGTACGCCTAAGAAGAAAGAGGCTGCTCCCAAGAACACCGACAGTCGTTCATCGGGCAGTTATTCCGTACGCCGCGAGAAACGCTGATACGTACGGCGTCATCAGTGGCCTCATCGGACCACATATCTTTACTACACGACAGGAGCCGACCTTTGAGGCCGGCTCCTATTGTTTGCTTGTCATCTGGCACCCCAGAAAGGGGGCCGAAATGACTTAAAAAAAAGAAGGTCGTCATCTCGACGACCAATCTTCCTACTTTAAAAATCTAATACCATGAAAAACACGGTGCAAAGGTACTGCTTTTCCGGATACTTGCAAGAGAATGGGGTAAAAAAATGCATCAATTTAAATCTTTTTAAATATTATGGCCCGTTTTTGTCCCTCAATCTCCTGTTTTTTCAGAAATAGTGCGTTTTTGTGGGGTTGATAAGGGTCGGAGAGTGGCGTTGTCGTCACTCTGCTTTCCCATAAAAAAATCCGGAATGTTGTGGATAGCGTGAAGGGGGAAGGCTTCGCCTTTCCGTCGTCAGCCGATCAGAAGTTTCCTTCGCGCCAGAACGAGGGCGAGAGGATGAGGAGCACGGAGAAGAGTTCCAGACGTCCCACCAGCATCAGCAGGCAACTCACCCATTTGGCCAGGAGCGGCAGATGCACGCAACTGATGCCCGGGACGATGATGCCCACGTTGCCCAGACAGCAGAGCGACAGCCCGTAGGAGTCGGCGAAGTTGATGCCGCAGATGATGAACACCAGCCAGCCGAACAGTACCAACAGGATGTACAGGCATACGAACGTGAGTACGGTGGTACGTGTCGTGGAACTGATTACCTCACCGTCCATGCGTACGGGCAGCACGGCATTGGGGTGCAGGATGCGTCGGAACTCGGCATGGATACTCTTGGCGAAGATGGCGATGCGGCTGCTCTTCATGGAGCCGCTCGACGAGCCTCCCATAGCGCCGAAGAACATTGTGAACGACAGTATCATCCACATCCATGGCTGCCATTTGGTGTAGTCGCAGCAGGCAAATCCCGTAGTGGTCTGCGTGGAGATGACCATGAAGAAGGCATCACCGATGGACTCGCCGATGGGATTTCCGTCTTGTACAATCAGTCCAGTGGCAATGACGACCACGAAGGCCAGCACCGTGAAGAGATACCATCGGAACTCGGTGCTGCGGAAGAGGCTGCGGAACTTGCCGCGGAATACGAACAGGTAGATGAGCGTATAGTTGATGCCTCCCACGAACATGAACAGGCAAAGCACCCATTCGATGCTGCTTGAATGGAACGAGGCGATGCTCTCGTTGCGTGTCGAGAAACCTCCCGTGGAGATGGTTGTGAGGGCATGGCAGAAGGCCTCGAAGGGCTGCATGCCGGTAATCCACAGGCACAGTGCGCAGAGCAGCGTCAGCACTACATACACGGTGAGTATCCAGCGTGCGCTTACGGCTACGCGCGAGTTCACCTTCTTCTTTGCATAACCAGTCGCCTCGGCAGCAAACAGTTGCACGCCGCTGAAGCCGAACATAGGCAATACGGCTACGGTGAAGAACACGATGCCGAGACCGCCCAGCCACTGGCTGCAGCAGCGCCACAGCAGGATGGCATGTGGCAGCGCTTCGTTGTCGCTGATGACGCTGCAACCTGTCGTTGAGAATCCCGACATGCTCTCGAAGAACGCATCGGTGAAGTTGGTGATGATGCCGCTGAAGAGGAAGGGCATCGTGCCTACGAGAGCAAAGAGCAGCCACGACAGAGTGATGGTGAGGTAGCCGTCGCGGCGGGAGTATTGTTTCTTTGCACCTTTGCCGAACAGCAGGAAAAGCATGCCGATGAGTATGGTCGCGAGCGCCGATGCCATGAAGGCAAAGAAGTCTTTGCCGTCAAATATCAGCGAAACGCCTGCACAGCATGCCATCACGGCTGCCAGCATCATCAGCAGCGAGCCAAGAATCTTGAATATGGTCTTCAGGTGCATCTCTATTTGTTGTCTTCTGTTTGTTGTTTGCTTTCTCTGTCTTTCGTTCGCTGTCCTTTGTCCGTTAGAAATACTTTTCCAACTTCTTTATCATGGAGTCAAGGCAGAAGACGACGACATGGTCGCCGGGCTGGATGACGGTATTGCCGTTGACGAGCATGCCTTCGCGGTTGCGGATGAGGCCTCCGATGGTGGCGCCGCGCGGCAGGTCGAGGTCCTTGACGGGGGCCTTCGTGATGCGTGCCTTCTCGCTTACGGTGAACTCAGCCACATCGGCATTGGCGAAGGTCAGGCACTTCACATTGTCCACGTCGGCATCGAGCAGCATCTGGTAGATGGTGCTGGCGGCGATTTTCTTCTTGTTGATGACACTGCCGATATCGAGGTTCTCGGCCATGCCGATGAAGTCGATGTTTTCCACCTCGGCGACTGTCTTCAGCATGCCGAATTCCTTGGTAGCCAGACAGGTGAGGATGTTGGTCTCGGAGTTGTCGGTGAGCGCCACGAAGGCTTGTGTGCTGTCGATGCCTTCCGAGCGCAGCAGTTCGCGGTCACGTCCGTCGCCGTTGATGACCATCACGTTGCTGGGCAGTTTGTCGGTGAGCCATTCGCAGCGGTCGAGGTCGTTCTCGATGATTTTCACCGACATGTCGTCGCATATCAGTCTGGCAGCGTTCACGGCGATGCGGCTGCCGCCCATGATGAGGACGTTCTTCACCTTCTGGTAAGCCTCCTTGCCGGTGATGCGCCGTATGTAGTCGATGGCCTTCTTTGTGGCCATGAAGTACACCAGGTCGCCGGCATGCACGCTGTCGGCACCGGTAGGGATGATGGTTTCGGGACCGCGCTTGATGGCGACGATGTGGTAGGGCTCGTCCTTCTTGAGTTCCATGAAGGGCACTCCCACGAGTTGGCTGCCGGCGCGTACCTTCACGCCCAGCATCACCAGGGCACCGTCGCAGAACTCCCACCACTGACGTATCCAACTCAGGTGCAGGCTGTCGGCGATTTCCTGTGCGGCGAGCATCTCGGGGTAGATGAGCGAGTCCACGCCCAGTCCCTTGAAGAACTCCTTGTTGTGCTGCTGCAGGTATTCGGCGTTGTCGATGCGTGCCACGGTCTTCCTGGCTCCTAAACTATGGGCCAGCAGGCAGGCGGTGATGTTCTTGCTTTCTTCGGGCGTGACGGCCACGAACAGGTCCGCCGAGCCCACACCGGCATTGCGCAGCGCGGTCATCGATGTGGGACTGCCCTGGAAGGTGAGCAGGTCGAAGTTCGACTCCAGGCGGCTCAGTTTGTCGGTGCTCTCGTCGATGAGCACGATGTCCTGTTTCTCGTTGGCGAGCAACTTCGCCAGATGGGTGCCTACAGCACCGGCTCCTGCGATGATGATTTTCATTGTTTCACGGGTTTGGTGTTATCACTTGCACCTGTAAGCGCGTCGGCTATGGATGCGGTGTCGAGATGGCAGATCTTCAGCAGTTCGGGCACGCTGCCGTGCTGCACGAAGGCATCGGGCAGTCCCAGTCGGATGACCTGGGCGGTATAGCCATGTTCGGTGAAGAACTCCGCCACGGCGCTGCCCAGTCCGCCGTCTATGACGCCGTTTTCCAGCGTCACCACGCGGCTGAATGAGCGTCCTACCGTGTGCAGGATCTCTTCGTCGATGGGTTTCAGGAAGCGCATGTCGTAGTGTGCCGTGCTCACGCCTTTGGCGGCAGCCTCCTCGGCAGCCTGTGCGCCCAGTCCGCCGATGGCTCCCAGGCTCAGCAGTGCCACGTCGGTACCCTCGCGCAGCAGCCGTCCCTTGCCTACGGGCACGGCTTCAAGCGGACAACGCCAGTCGGTGAGGCGTCCTCGGCCGCGGGGATAGCGTACCACGAAGGGGCCCATGTCGGGCAGTTGGGCGGTGTACATCAGACGGCGCAGTTCGTGCTCGTCGTAGGGGGCACTGATGGTGAGTCCCGGTATGGGACGCAGGAAGGCCAGGTCGAAGGCACCGTGGTGTGTGGGACCGTCTTCGCCCACCAGTCCGGCGCGGTCTATGCACAGCGCCACGTTGAGGTGCTGGATGGCTACGTCATGGATGAGGTTGTCGTAGGCGCGTTGCATGAACGACGAGTAGATGTTGCAGAACGGCATCAGCCCCTCCTTGGCCATGCCGCCCGAGAAGGTCACGGCGTGTCCCTCGGCGATGCCCACATCGAAGCAGCGGCAGGGATACTTTTCCATCAGCAGGTTCATCGAGCAGCCGGTAGGCATGGCAGGTGTCACGCCCACAATCTTCTTGTTCTGCTGTGCCAGTTCCACCAATGTCTGTCCGAACACATCCTGGAAACGCAGCGGTCCGCCCTCTGCGGGGGTTGTCACCCGTTCGCCCGTGTCCTTGTCGAACAGTCCGGGTGCATGCCATTCGGTGGCGTCCTCCTCGGCGGGGGCGAAGCCCTTGCCCTTGACGGTATGGATGTGCAGCAGTTTAGGGCCTTTCATGTCGCGGATGGTCCGCAGGGCGCGTACCAGTTGTTCCACATCATTGCCGTCCACGGGGCCGAAGTAGCGGATGTTCATACCCTCGAAGATGTTCTGCTGACGGGCGAGGAGCGACTTCACGCTGTTTCCCAGACGGATGTACTGTTCGCGTTTCTCGTTGTTCAGCAGTCCCATCTTGCGCAGCAGGTTGGCGACCTTGTAGCGGAAGTTGTTGTATCCCGGATTGGTGCTCAGACGCAGCAGGTAGCGTTTCATGCCTCCCACGCTGCGTGAGATGGACATGTTGTTGTCGTTCAGTATGATGAGCAGGTTGTTGTCGCTCTCGCTCACATTGTTCAGTCCCTCGTAGGCCAGACCGCCGCTCATGGCGCCGTCGCCGATGATGGCCACCACATGTCGCTTGTCGTCGCCTTGTTTCTTGGCGGCGATGGCCATGCCCAGGGCTGCCGATATGGAGTTTGAGGCATGTCCGCAGGTGAAGGTGTCGTATTCGCTTTCGGCGGGGGTGGGGAAGGGTGCCAGCCCTCCCAGTTTGCGGTTGGTATGGAAGGCCTCCTTGCGTCCGGTGAGTATCTTGTGGGCATAGGCCTGATGGCCCACATCCCACACCAGACGGTCATAGGGAGTGTTGTAGACATAGTGCAACGCTACGGTCAGTTCCACGGCACCCAGGCTCGAACCCAGGTGTCCGGGGTTGTGCGACAGTTCGTCAATGATGTATTGACGCACCTCGTCACACACCTCCGGAAGGAGGTTCATCTTGAGGTGCCGCAGGTCATCGGGGCAGGTGATGCCGTCGAGCAGATGTTGGTTTCGTACGTCTTTCTTCACGTTGAAAAAACGTTTCTGTCGTTGCAATTATTGGACGCGTGGAGTAAAAAATGCTTAAAACGACGCGCCACTACGCATTTATCGGACAAAAATACGACTTTTCTTCGGTAAGATTACTATTTTTGCAAGAAAATTTAACGTTTCTCTACCATCCATGCAGTTCCGAACCGAGGTTGAGTTACCCGCGTCACCCTTTGCCATCAGCCACGACGATGTCTTGCTGACGGTGGGTTCCTGCTTTTCCGACCACATGGGAGCCCGTCTGTCGCACGGTGGATTCCGTTGCGATGCCAACCCTCTGGGCACCCAGTACAACCCCCTCTCCGTGGCGCAGTGCCTCGAGCGTCTGCTCGACGGCCGTCCTTTCCAGTCCGATGAGTTGTCATTCTATTCCGGCGAGGGGTGGGGATCGTGGATGCACCACAGCAGTTTCTCCCGTCCCGAGGCCGACGAGGCACTCGCGGTGATGAACGACCGTCTGGCCGGTGCCTCCGCCCTGTTGCATCAGGGTGGCGTGCTCGCCGTGACCTTTGGCTCCGCGTGGGTGTACCGTCTGCGTGCCGACGGCCGTGTGGTGGGCAACTGCCACCGTCAGCCCGATGCGTTGTTTACCCGTACGCTGCTCACGGTCGATGAGGTCGTGGCCTGCTGGAAACCTCTCCTCCGCCGTCTGGCCGACGAGGTGCCCGCACTGCGCATCGTGTTCACTGTCAGCCCAATACGCCATCTGCGCGACGGCGCTCACGGCAACCGCCTCAGCAAGGCGGTGCTGCTCCTGGCTACCGAGGCTCTCCAGTCCGTCTGGGCCGACATGACAAGTGCCGGTCAGACAGCCTATTTCCCCGCGTATGAGTTGCTGCTCGACGAGTTGCGCGACTACCGTTTCTATGCCGACGACATGTCGCATCCCTCATCGATGGCCGAGGAGTATATATGGCAGCGTTTCGGCGACATGTTCTTCGCTCCCCCCACGCGTGCGCTCCTGCAACGTTGGGACGACGTGCATCGTGCGCTCGCACACCGCCCCTTCCGTCCCGATTCCGACGAATACCGTCTGTTTGTGCGTCAAACTTTGTTAAAGATTGAGGCTATTCAAAAAGAATTTCCGAATTTTGATGCCGAAAACGAAATCAGACAATGTCATACTCTGTTGAACAACTGACCTCCATGCTTGGAGCGCGCCTCGTGGGCAACGCTCCTGCCACCCTTGCCTGGCTGCTTACCGACAGCCGTTCGCTCTGGCTCCCCGAGGAGACGCTTTTCTTCGCCCTCGTGGGTAAGCGCGGCGACGGCCACAAATACATCGAAGAACTCTATCGGCGTGGTGTACGCAACTTCGTCGTCAGCCGCATGCCGGCCGAGCCGCATCCCGATGCCAACTATTTCGTCGTCAGGGACACCCTCGCGGCGCTGCAGACGCTGGCTGCCCAGCACCGCAGCCGTTTCGATATCCCCGTGGTGGGCATCACCGGTTCCAACGGCAAGACCATCGTCAAGGAGTGGCTCTACCAACTCCTCAGCCCCGACCGTGTCGTCACCCGTTCGCCCCGCAGTTACAACTCGCAGATTGGCGTGCCCCTCTCCACATGGCTCATCAACGACCGCACCGAACTGGCCCTCATCGAGGCCGGCATCTCCCAGCCCGGCGAGATGCGCCGTCTGCAGCCTATCATCCGACCTACCATCGGCATCCTCACCAACATCGGCGGTGCCCATCAGGAGAATTTTGCGAGCCTGCAGGAGAAGTGCCTCGAGAAACTCGAACTCTTCCGCAACTGCGACATCATCATCTACGACGGTGACAATCCCCTCATCGCCGACTGCATGAACCGCACCCTCCTGTCGGTGCGCGAGATTGCCTGGTCGCGGACCGACGGTGAGCGTCCCCTCACCATCCTCTCCGTCGAGAAGGGTGCCGAAAGCACTACCGTCACCTACCGCTATCTGCGTCTGAAGGGCACCTATACGCTGCCGTTCATCGACGATGCCAGCATCGAGAACTCCTTCCACTGTCTGGCCGTATGCCTCTACCTGATGATGGAGCCCGCTGTCATCGCCGAGCGTATGGCACGCCTCGAGCCTGTTGCCATGCGTCTGCAGGTCATGGAAGGACTGCGCGGCTGCACCCTCATCAACGACAGTTACAACAGCGACCTCGCATCGCTCGACATCGCCCTCGACTTCATGTCGCGCCGTCCCGATACCGCCGGACGCGAGCGGCTCCTCATCCTCTCCGACATCGACCAGACGGGCATGCTCTCGCGGCAACTCTACCGCAATGTCGCCAACCTCGTTGCCAGCCGCGGCATCGACCGCATCATCGGCATCGGACGCGACATCACCGCTGCCGCCGAACGCTTCCAACTGCGCAAGTCGTTCTATCCCACCACCGAGGCTTTCATGGCATCCGACGAGTTCCACACCCTGCGCGGACAGGTGGTGCTCATCAAGGGAGCCCGACGCTTCGGCTTCGACCGCATCGCCGACCAGCTCTCGCTCAAGGTCCACGAGACCACCCTCGAGACGGACCTCGATGCCATCGTCGACAACCTCAACCACTACCGCTCGTTCCTCCGTCCCGGCACGCGCACCGTCTGCATGGTCAAGGCCTTCGCCTACGGAGCCGGCTTCTATGAGATTGCCAAGACACTCCAGGACCACCGCGTGGACTACCTGGCCGTGGCTGTGGCCGACGAGGGCGAACAGTTGCGCCATGCCGGCATCACGGCCAACATCCTCGTCATGAATCCCGAACTGACGGCCTTCAAGACACTCTTCGACAACCGTCTTGAGCCAGAGGTATACAGTTTCCATCTTCTCGAAGAACTCATCCAGGCGTGCGAGCAGCGCGGCATCACCAACTATCCCGTCCACATCAAGATTGATACCGGCATGAGCCGTCTGGGCTTCCGTCCCGACGAGATGCCGCGACTCATCGAACGCCTGCAGCGGCAGAGTGCCGTCGTGCCGCGCAGCGTCTTCTCGCACTTTGCCGGCAGCGACAGCCCCGCCTTCGACGACTTCAGCCGTCTGCAGATGCAGCGCTTCGATGCGGCTGCCGATGCGCTGCGTGCCGTCTGGGGCGACACCCTGCTGCGGCATATCTGCAACACCGCCGGCATCGAGCGCTTCCCCGAGAAGCACTACGAGATGGTGCGCCTGGGACTCGGCCTCTATGGCGTCGACCCCATCACCAACCGTCTGCTCCACAATGTCAGCACCCTACGCACCACCATCCTCCAGATACACGATGTGGCCCCCACCGAGACCGTCGGCTACAGCCGCCGCGGCACCCTCACCCGTCCGTCACGCATCGCCTCCATTCCCATCGGCTATGCCGACGGACTCAACCGCCACCTCGGCAACCGTCACGGCTACTGCCTGGTGAACGGTCAGCCCGCCCCCTATGTGGGCAATATCTGCATGGATGTCTGCATGATTGATGTCACCGACATTCCCTGTGCCGAGGGCGACAAGGTCGAGATTTTCGGTCCCAACCTCCCCGTCACCCAACTTGCCGAGTGGCTCGACACCATCCCCTACGAGGTGATGACTTCCATCTCCACCCGCGTCCGCCGCGTCTATTATTCCAATCAATAATTCACACTCAGACAACCAACCATGAAACCCATCTCCCGTCATCTCCTTCGTGCTGCGGCAAGCGTCGTGGCACTCCTGCTGCTCACGGCATGTACCGATTTCGCAGGCCATCACACCCTCTACCGCGGCACCCACACCCGCTACACCATCTTCCTCCCCGACGATGCCTCACCCTCCGAGCGCTCTGCTGCCGAAGAACTCCAGCAGGTCGTCCAGCAGATGGGTGGTCCCCTGATTCCCCTCACCGCTACGCGCACCGGCAGCCACCAGTTGCTCGTGGGAGTGGCTCCCGAGGGAGTGGAGAAACCTCAGGCCGACGACGAGACCTTCACCTATCGCACCGTCGGCAACAACCTCTACATCTGGGGAGGTGCCGACCGTGGTACCATGTACGGCGTCTACCGTCTCCTGCAGCAGCAGTGGGGCGTGCGCTGGTACACACCCACATGCACCGTCATTCCCCAGCAGAAACGCTGTTCGTTCGGACGCCTCGATGTCACCCAGACACCCGCGGTCCCCTTCCGCCAACTCGACTACTTCACCGTCAGTTCCCAGCCCCAGTGGTTGGCGCACAACCTCGTCAATACCAACCACACTCCGCAGGAGAACCAGTGGGGAGGACTCATCTCCTACCGCGGCTGCCACACCATGCCCGCCTTCGTGCCCTACAGTCTCTTCGACGAGCATCCCGAGTATTTCTGCATGCGCGACGGCAAGCGCCAGAACCACGGCCAACTCTGCCTCTCCAACCCCGATGTGCTGCAGCTCTGCAAGGAGGGCGTCCTCAAGCGCATGCGCGACGAACCCCTGCCACGCATCTACAGCCTCTCGCAGGACGATAACTTCAGTTACTGCCAGTGTCCCGAATGTCAGGCCATCGAGGCACAGTATGGCGGTCAGCACTCTGGCATCATGCTGTGGTTCGTGAACCAGGTCGCCGACTATGTCCGCGACGAGTTCCCCGACAAGTATGTCGGCACCTTCGCCTACCAGTACACCCGCACGCCGCCTACCGGCATCACACCCCGCGACAATGTCGTCGTGCGCCTCTGCTCCATCGAGTGTTGCTTCGGTCATCCCTTCACGGCAGGTTGCGAGCAGAACGAGGCTTTCATGCGCGATTTGCAGACATGGGGCCAACTGGCACCTCATCTCTTCATCTGGGACTATGTCGTCGACTACGCCCAGTACCTCGCCCCCTGGCCCAACTTCCAGGTGCTCGCCGAGAACATACGCACGCTGCGCGACAACCACGCCATCGGCATCTACGAGGAGTCGTGCTACAACGCCGGTGCCTCCGAGTTTGCCGACATGAAGGCATGGGTGCTCGCCGAACTGCTCTGGAACCCCGACCAGGATGTGGAGCCCCTCGTCGATGACTTCATCCGTGGCTATTACGGGCAGGCCGCTCCGCAGGTGCGTGCCTACTACGACCTCTGCCAGAGCATGGTCACCCCCGATGTCCACTATGGCATCTTCATCCACCACGATCATCCGCTCTACACCGATGAGTTCCTCACCGCTGCCACCGACATCCTCACGCAGGCGCGTGCCGCTGCTGCCGACGACGAAACCCTCCTCGAGCGCGTCGACATCGTCCGCATGCAGGTGCTCTATCTCTATTCCGTCCGCCACTTTGCCGAGGCGCGTGCCGACGGCTCCTGGGACGAACTCAAGCAACTGGCCCGGCGACACAATGCCCAGGCCAGCGAGTGGAAACCCCTCGAGACCTGGATTAACGAGATGGAGTCCCAGCCCTGACGCTCGTCCCCACCGCTCTCCGTCCCCTCATTTCTGATTGTAAAACCCTAACAAAATCCTAAGTATGAAACCCTCCCGACTTCTCTACGCCGCACTCCTCGTCCTCACCGCCTGTACCCCTCGCACTCCTGTCGCCATGCGACTCGTCGAGAGCGAGATGGCCCGTTCCCCGCAGGCCTGGCAACTCGATTTCAAGCAGAACCTCAAGTGGAGTTACGCTGCCGGTGTCGAACTCATGGGCCTCTACGCTGCCTGCGACTGCTACGGAGCCCCCGAGGGCTTCGATGCCTGGGCACTGTCGTGGTGCGACACCATGGTGTGTGCCGACGGCACCATCCGGACCTACCTTGCTGCCGACGAGAACCTCGACAACATCTGCAGCGGACGGCTGCTGTTCCGTGCGCTTGAGGAGACGGGCGATGCCAAGTACCGCGCCGCCCTCGACAGCCTCTTCCTCCAGTTCACCCATCAGCCCCGCAATGCCGAGGGAGGCTTCTGGCACAAGCGCATCTATCCCCATCAGATGTGGCTCGACGGTCTCTACATGGCCCAGCCCTTCTATGCCCGCTACCTTGCCACCTTCCCCGAGGCTGTCGAGGCAGCCAATGCCACCCTTGCCGATCCCGCTTATCCTCTCGGCTGGGACGACATCGTGCTGCAGTTCCGCCTCGTCGCCCAGCACACCTTCGACCCCGGCGCCTGCCTCTATCGTCATGCCTGGGATGCCAGCGGCGAACAGGCATGGGCCGATGCCGCCAGCGGCCAGAGCCCCCACGCCTGGGGACGCGCCATGGGCTGGTATGCCATGGCCCTCGTCGATGTCCTCGACTGGTTCCCTGCCGAACAGCAGGGACGCGATATGCTCACGGGCATCCTGAACATCGTCCTCACGGGTATCGTCCACTCCCAGGACCCTGCCAGCGGACTCTGGTATCAGGTCCTCGATGCACCCGACCGCGAGGGCAACTACCTCGAGAGTTCCTGCTCGGCGATGTTCGTCTATGCCCTCACCAAGGCATACCGCAAGGGATATGTCGATGACCGCTACCTCGATGCCGCCCTCCGTGGATGGGACGCCATGCAGAAGCAATTCATCACCACCGATGCAGCCAGCGGACTCACCTCCCTCGAGGGCACTTGCTCCGTAGCCGGACTGGGTGGCAATCCCTACCGCGACGGCTCCTTCGAGTACTACCTCTCCGAGCCTGTCCGCGCCAACGATCCCAAGGGCGTCGGCCCCTTCCTCATGGCCAGCGCACAAATCGAAGCACTGAATCTGAAGAAGCGATAACCCCCCTCCGTCTTCCGTCCTCCGTCCTCCGTCCTCCGTCCGAATTTAATGCGCCAGCCCCAAAAATAGTTATCGTTATCGTTATCGTGGCGGCACGCCGCCTTCTTCCGTCCTATGTCCTCCGTCCTCCGTCTTCCGTCCTCCGTCCGAAGCTAATGCGCCAGCCCCAAAAAAGTTATCGTTATCGTTATCGTGGCGGCTTCGCCGCCTTCCCCCTTCCGTTGGCAGCCATTTTGCTGCTGCTGTTCCCCCTTTCCGCATGGAGTCAGCATGCCGACTTCATCACGCTCTATGGCCGTGTTGCCGATGCCCGCAGTGCTGAGCCCCTCTTCTACGCATCGGTGAACCTCAGTGGCACCAATGTCAACAATGTCACCAACCTCGATGGCTGCTTCTCGCTGAAGATACCTGCCACCACGACACCCAGTGCTGAGGTTACCGTGAGCCATCTCGGCTACCGCACCGCTGTCGTCAAGGTTGCCGACTTCGACGGCCATTCCTCCACTGCGCCGCTCGACATACCCCTCGCCGAGGTCTCCATCCATCTCGACCCCGTCACCGTGCGTTCCGTCGATGCCGACGAGTTGGTCAGTTCGGCCTTCTACCGCATCCGCGACAACTACCCCGACACCCGTGTGGGCATGACAGCCTTCTACCGCGAGATGGTCCGCAAGGGCACTGCCAAGTACCTGGTGCTCAACGAGGCCGTCATCGACATCGACAAGGCCCCCTATAGCGGCTATTCCCCCGATCGTGTAGGCATCTACAAGGGACGCGGCTGCACCAACTACGACAGTTCCGACACCCTTTTCGTCCGTTTCCAGGGAGGCATCCCCACCGCGCTCGAACTCGATCAGGTCAAGCACCCCTTCGCCGGTGTCGACCGCAACGAGTGGATGAAGGTGTACCGATTCTTCGTGGAGGGCGAGGCCACCTACGACGGCCGCACCTTCTATAAGGTCGCCTTCCGGCCCAACGACGATGTCGAGGAACTCCTTTTCCGTGGTTATCTCTATATCGATGTCGAGAGCCTTGCCATCGGCCGCGTGGAGATGGAGATGGCACTCGATGGACGCGAGGAGGAGGCAGCCCGCATCTTCGTCGTCCGCAGCCCTATCCACACCCGTTTCTTCGCCAACAAGGCGCAGTATGTCATCAGTTACAAGTACTCCGACGGACTATGGTATTACGACTACTGCCGAGCCGAACTCAACATCAGCAGCCGTCGCCGCAACTCCCTTTTCCAGCGTAACTTCACTGTTGCCGAGGAGATGGCTGTTACCGACCACCGTGCGTCTGTCATCGCCATCGAGCCCGCCAGCCGAGTGCGCTTCAAGGACGTCCTCTCCGACAAGGTCGCCGACTTCGCCGACGAGAACTACTGGGAAGACTACAACATCATCGAGCCCGACCAGTCCATCGAAGCCATCATCCAACGCATGGTCCGCAAACTCTCCCACCGGAGATAACAGCGAGTGACGCCCTCCTGGCGTACCGTCATCAAACAGCATTTCTTCTGCGGGCATGAGCCCACTTCCACCACAATTTTTAAAAAAATCCCCCCAACTATTGTGAGAAATCACGAAATGCACTACTTTTGTGGCGTCGAAGGTAATTCTGCCTTCGTTGTTATCCTTAATTATCATTCAATAAACCCGTTAATTGCTTATGAAGAAACAATTATTCGCACTCTGCCTGATGGCTGTTGTATGTCTTTTCGGCTCGAACAACGCTGTTGCCGGCAACCCCATTGACCTGACGAACTTCACCGCTGGTTGGTACCAGATTCAGTACACCGGTACGCGCACCAGTGCCGCCACCGGCCAGTGGTACTTCGCTTACCAGAAGGAGTTTGCCTACAAGGCCAACAACAAGTACTACCCCGTGGGTACTGTTGCTGAGATTCCCGCCGGCCAGGAAGGCCGCTCGTTCTTCTACCTGACACCTCTCGGTGGCGGTGTGTTCAACATGCAGACCATCAACGGCCACTTCGTCAACGACATGGGCCAGGCCAGCATTGCTCCTTCCAACAGTTACGTCAACGATGCAGGCAACGGCTTCAAGTACTTGCTGCCCTTCAACGAAGGTACCGACCCCGGTGTCGAGAATTCCGAGTTCGACTTCTTCGTCGGCCGTTCGTACAACGCCGTTGAGTCCCACGACGTCTATCCCGTCGATGTGGATGCATGGGACATCTACACTGTCGTCGTCGAGCGTCCCGAAGAGGAGACCCACGACTATCCCTACCAGTATGGTACCGTCACCTACACCGGTGAGGCCGCTCTTGCCAGTCTCTCCACCGTTTACAACAACGGTTACTTCGTGTTCCCCAAGGGCACCGAGGTGAAGGCCGAGGACTTCACGGCTTCCGAAATCGAGAACTACGACGTAGAGCCTTATTTCGATGGCAAGTATCTCGTCGTGACCTATGCTCCCTCCGTGGACTTCGCCAACATCACCTATTACTATTACTACAATGGTGAAGAGGTGGCTGAGGAGTCGCTGCTGGGTGTCGTGGGTGAAGGTTATCCCGAGCCCAAGTACGGATTCCCCTACGGCGTCAGCGCTGCTGCTCCCGAAGGTACCGTTTCCGAGGACGAGGAAATCAAGATTGATGTTACCGTCAGCGGTCTTCCCTTCGAGTTCAAGAACCAGATCTCCTCGCTCGAAGAGGTTGAGCATTGGTACAACCTTGTGCTGAAAAACGCCAGTTATGTTGTCTATGATCCCGAGCTCGACTACATGTCGCTGACCTACACCGAGGTCGATCCCACCAATGTGGAGGCTTACCGCTGGGCATTCGTCGGCAACCCCTTCACCGGCTATTCGCTCATCAACCAGAAGGCCGGCATCGACTATGTCCTCGCCAGCCCCCGCACGGCCAACAACGACGGCAACGGTGGTGGTGCCACCCTCGCCTACATGCAGGAACTCTCCGGCCTCGACGAGCACAACGATGCATGGCAGTTCTTTGCCAATCCTTCCTCCTACATCCAGGGTGTCGAGGGTTTCTTCCTCGGCTACTACGATGAGGCAAGCAGCAAGACCATCAACATGAACAACCGCAACAACAAGGTTGCTTATTGGGACAGCGGTGCCGATGCCGGTTCCACATTCTATGTCGTCGAGGTCTTCGCTCCCGAGATGACGCTCGCCAAGGCTATCGCTACCGCTACCGCCGTGAAGGACTCCTTCGTCGGTACGGTAGGTGTGGTAGGCTATCCCACCGAACTTGCCGTTGACTCGATGGGCATCGTCATTGCTGCCGCACAGGCCATCTACGACAATGCCGAGACCAAGGAAGAGGAATACTACTCTGCCGCCGAGGCACTCAACAACGCCATTGCCAAGTACAAGGCCAGAGTCATGTTCCCCGAGAACGAGAAGTACTATGCCTTCGTCAACCATCAGCAGAACGGTACCTTCATCACCATGTACATGAGTGAGGAGGGACTCGTGGCAGGCATCAACAAGACTCCCGCCGAGATCGGTGATGCAGCCGCCTTCCAGGCCAACATCTTGCAGGACGAGGATGGTGACAACTACTACATCTTCTACAATCCTGCCTTCAACCGCTATCTGGCATGGCGCGGACACAACGGTGGCACCAACGACAACAAGGGCTACACCGATGATGTCCTCGGCAGTTTCAACGACATCTACCTCTTCTCGTCGCAGGCTTATCTGACGGGCACATTCCTTATTGCCGGTCTCCGCGCCAATGGCAACTGGGGCACCTTCATCTTCCTTCCCGACGGTGCTTTCAACGCCTACAGCCTTGCCTACGGCTGGACCGCCAGTTACAGTAACCTCTTCACTGTCGAGGAGGTCACCTATGGCGATGCCGACCGCATCGGCACTCTCCTGGCTCAGCCCGCATCGGCTGTCGTCTACGACCTCCAGGGCCGTGTCGTTGCCAACCCCAACACCGGCATCTACATCGTCGATGGCAAGAAGGTCTTCATCAAGTAAC
>R22__coassemble_622_pt1 | contig 21811 bp, 21 predicted proteins | sample R22__metabat2_low_PE_006 | metagenome-assembled genome bin R22
TGCTCAGGTACTTAAAAAGTTTATTTTATAATAGTGTTGCGGAATTAAGGAAAAACAGATAAACGAAATGAAACGAATGAATACCATACTGAAGGCGGGTGCCATCGTGGGCATCGCACTGCTGGCAGCATCCTGTGTGGATGACCGCTATGACCTGGGGGGCGGCGTGTCGAACGACATCTCCATCAAGGACAACAAACTCTCCCTGCCGTTGGGCGACTTGAAGGTACAACGCTTGGAGACACTCCTCGGAAGTAGCCTGGACTTCTTGACGGCGGGCGAGAATGGGTACAGTATCGACAGGAGCGGCAAGATTGATACGATTGCCCTTGACTTCGCCCGCATCACGGTGCCGGCCAATGCCTTCGCCTTCGACCGCGCATTCTCGTTCAACGAACTGGGCATCGTGGAGTCGCTGCGCGATACGGCCACGTTCAACATCGATGTGCCCCTGAGTGTGGACGTCATCGAGAAGGCTTATGCCCTCTGGCCCGAAAAGGACATCGTGCTGACGCTGAACCTCGCTATTGCCGGACTGGAGAAGACGGCTTTGAGCGCAGAGGCCGATGCCGACCTTACAATCCCGCCCTTCATCTGCGTGGAGTCGGACGATCCCGAGGTGAAGGTGGACGGTAACCTGCTGCACATCAACTTCGGCCTGGATGCCACGAATAGCACGCTGACGAAAACGCTGCGTGTGACACACTTCGACTTCAGCCGTCTCGACGGTGGCTATCTGGCCCCCGTGAAGGTGGACGGCGAGACCCGTCTGCAGTATTCCTCTGAGTTGATTGTGGACGCAAGTGTGAAGGTTCCCACCGAGCAGATAGACCTGTCGCAACTGGCCGAAGGACTGTCGATACATGCCGACATCGCCTACGACGAAATCACGGTCCGTATGTTCGAGGGCGTGTTGAACTATGCTCCCGACCCGGTGGAGACAGAGGTGGCGATAGCCTCCGATCCTTCGTTGGCACAGATACAGGAGAACGTCTCCATCGTTCTCGCTGACCCGCAGATTGCTGTGTCGCTCACCAATCCCATCGGTGTGCCGCTGTTGGTTGACCTGCTCGTCGAGGGGCTGGATGCCGATGGTGCCGTGCTGGCCGGTTCCACCCTCAACATCAACGATGTGCTCATCCATGCCGCCGCCTTTGATGCGGCAGCCAACACCACCGTTCCCTGCACCACGCACCTGCTCTTCGCTGCCCGCGACATCACCAAGGAGGGTTACGAAACCGTGGTGGTCCCCGGCCTCACGAACATCCTGAAGGTGGTGCCGAACACCCTGCGTCTGCGCCTCGTGCCCCGCACCGACGGCAGCGTGACACATCATGTGGACTTCCTGCAACCCATCAAGGTGGCTGGCGACTACAACATCAGCGTTCCTCTACAGTTCGACGAACTGCACCTGAAGTACGAGACGGATGCGAGCAGTGATGTCGAGGTGTCGTTCGGTGACCTCTCGAAGTATATGTCCAAGGCCTCGATATCGCTGAAGATGAATGCCCGCAACACCATCCCCGTGGGGCTGAAACTGGGACTCATCCCCATGGATGCCCAAGGCAATGAACTGTCGTTCATCCATGTGTCCCCTGCGGAGATTCCTGCCGGTGACGGCACGGCCATCAGCCGCGACAGCAAGGCCACGGAAGTGGCGTTCACCTTTGCTGCCGACAACTGCGACTTCACGAGCCTCGCCCGCCTGCGTGTGAGCGTCGAGGCATCGACCGACCACACCGAGGGAGGCATCGCCCTGAAACCCGAACAGGGCGTGCTGCTCACCGACATAGTGCTCACCTTGCTTGTCGATGTGGACGTGAAGTAGAAAAACGTTTGAAAACAACTATTGCCTACGCTGACAATGAAAACGACCTTCCGACATACGCTCCTTGCCCTCCTTTGTGTGGTTGCAGCCCAGACAACGCTGCCTGCCGGAGCCCAGACACTCATCTCGGGCTACTTTCTGGAGGGAAACCTGCAGCGCTCGATGCTCAATCCGGCCTTTGCGGGTGACCACAACTATGTGTCCTTCCCCTTGCTGGGCAACCTCTCGGTAGGCACGCGGGCCAATGTGGGCCTGTCGGACTTCCTCTATCCCTACCAACGCGATGGTTACGCGCTGACCACCTTCATGAGTGGATCGGTGCCGGCCGAGGAGTTCCTCGCCCGCATCCCCGACATGACGCGTCTGTCGGCCTCCGTAGATGCCACGCTGTTGGCCGCGGGCTTCCGGTCGTTCGGCGGCTATTCGACCGTGCGCCTCTCCGTGCGCACCGAGGCAGGGGTGGCGGTGCCCAAGGACTTTTTTGTCTTTGCCAAGCAGGGACTGCAGAACAGCCACTACTCGCTGTCGAACCTGCAGGTGAAAGCGCTGGCCTATGGCGACCTCGCCTTCGGTCATTCGCATGACCTGACGGACAACCTCTCCGTCGGCGCCACGGCACACCTCCTGGTGGGCGGTGCTGCAGCCGATGTGGCACTGCGTCGGCTGGAACTCGACCTGGACGAGACGGCGTGGCGTGCCCGTTCGCAGATGGTCGGTCAGGCAGCGGTCTTCGGCAAACTCACCTGCGAGGAGAATGCCGAGGGAGATGTCACGGTCGACTACAAGCCTGCGCTGTCCACGTTCGGCTTTGCTGCCGACCTGGGCGCCGCCTATGACCTCGGCGACGTGGTGGAAGGACTGCGCGTGTCGGCATCCATCACCGACCTCGGCTTCGTCGGCTGGGGTTCTTCGCTGGAGATCCAGACCAAGGAGAGCACCTTCGAGTACAGCGGCTTCAGTGAGATTGATCCTCAAAACCTGTCGTTCGAAGAGGAACTGCGACAGATGGCCGACGATGCGATGGGAATGTTTTCCCTTGACTATGCCGCAGGCGGTGGCTTCACGAGCGGCCTGTCGCCTCTCATGACGCTGGGTGCCGAGTACGACCTGCCCTTCTGTCCCCAACTCTCCACCGCCGTGCTGCTGCGCCAACGTCTCGGTGGCATGCGCGGCTATACCGATGCCCGGGTCTACCTGAACGCTGCTCCGCTGAAGTGGCTCGACCTCTCGGCCAACGTCGGTGCCACGTCCTATGGCAGCGCGATGGGCTGGATGCTCAACATCCATCCGCGCGTGCTGTCGTTCTTCATCGGCAGCGACTATATGGTGTTCCGCGTCACTCCCCAGTACATTCCCGTCAACCATCTCAACGTGAATCTCTGTCTGGGTCTGAACATCCCATTCTGAGAAGTTTGACCATCACGCCCCGTACCTGACGGCGTATCTCCTCCTCCTTGCCTGGATGGGGGTGGAGAGTGGTGCGATGTGTCCTCGCCGAATCGCTTGCTTTTGTGAAGGGAATGAATCGTGGACAGCCAAAAAAAGTCATAAAAAAGTTTGGTTATTTGATTGTCTTGCAGTACCTTTGCAAGCCGATTATTATCAAAACGAGGTGAAATCGGGTGGAATGCGGTGATATACTGCATTTTGCGTGGTGCGCCCCTGTTTTTGTCGAGTGCGAAAAACCCGGAAGTCGAAAGACGGAAAGGAAGTGCGGCGGTACGTATTAGCCTGCGTCCGACGGACAAACACTCAGTCGGGTCGGGCCGTGAGGTTCGGGACGACAAAGAAAGAAAAAATGAATTAGTAGTAACAATTAAAAACAAGAAATGGACACGTTAAGTTACAAGACCGTATCTGTGAACCAGGCCACCGCAACCAAGGAATGGGTTGTCGTTGATGCTACCGATCAGGTACTGGGTCGTCTGGGCACCAAGGTTGCCAAATTGCTGAGAGGCAAGTACAAACCTAACTTCACACCTCACGTAGATTGTGGTGACAACGTCATCATCATCAACGCCGACAAGGTGAAACTGACAGGAAACAAGTGGAATGATCGCGTATATCTGCGCTACTCCGGTTATCCCGGTGGCCAGTATGAGTTCACTCCCGCCGAGCTCAAGGCCCGCAAGAACGGTACCGAGCGTCTGGTGAAGAAAGTAGTAAAGGGTATGCTGCCCAAGACCAAGTTGGGTGCCAAGCAGCTCGACAACCTCTATGTATATGAAGGTGCCGAACATCCCCATCAGGCTCAGAGCCCCAAGGCAATTGATATCAACACGCTTAAATAAGAATGACAATGGAGACAGTTAATGCATTAGGCAGACGCAAGAGCGCCGTCGCACGCGTATATATGAAAGAAGGTAATGGTACCATTACCATCAACAAGCGTGATCTGACCCACTATTTCCCTTCGACCATCCTTCAGTACGTTGTCAAGCAGCCTCTGGCCAAGCTCGAGGTAGAAGGCAACTATGATATTACCGTCAATGTCTACGGCGGTGGTTTCACCGGTCAGAGCCAGGCTATCCGTCTGGGTATCGCCCGCGCACTGGTGAAGATCAATCCTGAGGACAAGAAGGCCCTTCGCAGCGAAGGTTTCCTGACCCGCGATGCCCGCGAGGTCGAGCGCAAGAAGCCGGGTCGTCCCAAGGCACGCCGCAGATTCCAGTTCAGCAAGCGTTAATCAATTTTTATCGGTTATTGTTTTTCGCTTATCGAACGGAATGTGTTTAGCATCCAAACCGGCGCGACTCTCCTTCGGGAGATTACCCGCAGGTTGGTAAAGAACAATTTACAAAAAGGAAAGTAAACAATCAAAAAAGAACAAAACAATTATGTCAAGAACAAATTTCGACACCCTTCTGGAGGCCGGTTGCCACTTCGGTCACCTCAAACGTAAATGGAATCCCGCCATGGCTCCCTACATCTTCATGGAGCGCAACGGCATCCACATCATCGACCTCCACAAGACTGTAGCCATGGTTGACACGGCTGCTGAAGCTCTCAAGCAGATTGCAAAGTCTGGCAAGAGAATCCTCTTTGTTGCTACTAAGAAACAGGCTAAAGAAGTGCTCGCCGAGAAGGCCAGCGCCGTCGGCATGCCCTACGTAGTAGAGCGTTGGCCGGGCGGCATGCTCACCAACTTCCCCACCATCCGCAAGGCTGTGAAGAAGATGGCTACCATCGACAAACTTACCGAGGACGGTACCTACAAGAACCTGAGCAAGCGCGAACTGCTGCAGGTGACCCGTCAGCGCGAGAAACTCGAGAAGAACCTCGGTTCCATCGCCGACATGACTCGTCTGCCTTCTGCTCTCTTCGTCGTTGACGTTTGCAAGGAGAACATCGCCGTTCACGAGGCTAACCGTCTGGGCATCCCCGTATTCGGTATCGTCGACACCAACTCCAATCCTGCCGGTATCGATTTCGTCATCCCCGCCAATGACGATGCCACCAAGAGCATCGAGGTGATCCTCGACGCCTGCTGTGCTGCCATCGCCGAAGGTCTGGAGGAGCGCAAGATCGAGAAACTCGACGCCAACGAACCCGCTGAGGAAGAGGAAGGCGAAGAGAAGGAGGAGCGCCGTGAGCGTCCCCGCCGTGAGCGCACCCGCCGTGCCCGCATCGAGAAACCCGCCGCTGAAGAGGCTCCCGCCGCTGAAGAGGCTCCCGCTGCCGCAGAGGCTCCCGCCGAGGCTGAATAAGGTAAACCTATTTCAAAACCATAACAGTAAAATATCACAATGGCTGTAAGTATAGCAGATATTCAGAAGCTCCGCAAGATGTCAGGCGCAGGTCTGGCTGACTGCAAGAAAGCCCTCGAAGAGGCTGAGAGCGATTTCGACAAGGCAATGGAAATCATCCGCAAGCGTGGTCAGGCCATCGCCGCCAAGCGCAGTGACCGTGACGCCAGCGAAGGTTGTGTACTCGTGAAGACCGATGGTAACTTCGGTGCCATGATCGCTCTGAAGTGCGAAACCGACTTCGTTGCATCGAATGCCGACTTCGTAAAACTCGCCCAGGACATCCTCGACGCAGCAGTCGCTGCCCGTTGCAAGACCATCGAAGAGGTCAAGGCCCTTCCCCTGAACGGCATGACCATCGCCGAGGCCGTCACCGCCCGCAGCGGTGTCACCGGCGAGAAGATGGAACTCGACGGCTACATGACTCTCGAGGCTCCCGCACTGGCCTGTTACAACCACATGAGCCGCAACTTCCTTTGCACCCTCGTTTCCTTCAACAAGGAGATGGCCAATCCTGCCGTCGGTCACGAAGTGGCCATGCAGATTGCTGCCATGAACCCCGTCGCTGTTGACGAGGCTTCCGTACCCGCTGAGGTGAAGGAGCGTGAGATGACCATCGCCATCGACAAGACCAAGCTTGAGCAGTGCCAGAAGGCCGTCGAGGCTGCACTGAAGAAGGCCGGTTACAACCTCTACATCTGCGAGAACGAAGAGCACATCGCCGAAGGTATCGCCAAGGGTTACATCACCGAGGAGCAGGCCGACGACATCCGTCGCATCAAGACTGAGGTCTTCGAGCAGAAGGCTGCCACCCTGCCCGCACAGATGGTTGAGAACATCGCCAAGGGTCGTATGGCTAAGTTCTTCAAGGAGAACTGCCTCGTGAACCAGGATTACATCCAGGACACCAAGATCACCGTTGCCGATTTCCTGAAGAAGGAAGACAAGGATCTTACCGTTGTCGACTTCAAGCGTTTCAGCCTCCGCGCCGAGTAAGTTTCGCTTCAAGCATTATCATGAGGGCTGCATCCAAACGGGTGCAGCCCTTTTTGTGTGAAAGAAGAGAGGACGTTTTCGGGCTGCAGATGGATGCTTGCTTGTATCAGTATCATTCGAAGGACGTCAAGCAGCAATGCATTTCTCTGCTTGCCTGTCCGTCTCATTCGCCGTAAGTCTGTTTGCAGGAAAGGGAAAGACCAACAGTCTCCCGCCTGAGGATATGACAAGAAAAAGGCGGCTGCATCGGCAGTCGCCTTTTCATAGGATGAGTGAAGGCTTTACTTGCAGTACTTCTCCAACAGGGTGGCGGCTGTGGCATCGCCGAGAGAAACGGCGTGCTCGAACAGTGGACGAGCCTTGGCGGTGTTGCCCTTGACGGCGTAGCAGAGACCGAGGAGACGGTTGCAGTCGGCATCGTCGGGGAAGTTGGCGATGAGTTGCTCAAGCACGGGTACTGCCTCGTCGAAACGGCTCACGCGGATGTTGAGCGATGCCTTCTCGAGCAGATAGACGGGGAGTGCCTGGATGCTGATGGCGGTGTCGATATCATCGAGCGCCTGCTGGTACATGCGCGAGGCGGCCTCGACCTGTTCGCGGATATAATAGAACTGTGCCTCGGTGGGGGCTCCGGCAAGACGCTCGTAGAGGTTGAGGTCGATGACGGCGGCACGGTTGCCACCATGGCGTGCTTGCATGAGGGCGCGCTCATAGACGAAGGGCGCACTCTCGTAGCGGAGGTTCTCTTCGTTGTCCACACCCGAGGCGGCGAGGATGGCACGTGTCATGAGAGCGATGGCGGTAGCCGAACTGTCGGGAATCTGTTCGCAGGCGATGGCGGCGTTGTAGAAATTCTCGGCGGTGGCATCCGGACGGTCGCAGATGGCAGTGTAGGCATCGCAGGCAGCCGCATACTGGCCACCCGTGAAGCAGATGTCGCCCAGCAGTTGGTAGTATGCCGGCAGGGCGTTGATGGCGATGGCCTGACGGATGTCCTCGGCAGCCCCTTCCAGACTCCAGCCCTCGCAGGTGAGGGTGGTGTCGGCCTTGACGGCCGTGGCTTTCTGACGGGCAATCTGGTAGAGGGCGTCGTCCTTCTTTTCGGCTATCTCGAGGGCCTGGGCGAAGTCGGCATCTGCCTTCCCGCAGTCGCTGTCGGCGATGCTGAGGGCTGCACGGCGGAGGTAGCCTTCGGTGCTCTGCGGGAACTGTGTGATGAAGTCCTCGACGGTCTGCGCAAACACGTCCTTCTCCTGCTGGCCTTCGGCCAGGAACAGCCATACCTGTGCCTGATCGAGGTCGGCGGGCAGGGCCTTGGGGAAGTCAAGTTTGCGGTAGGAGGACTCGTTGAGCGTGAATCCCTTGATCTCGAGTTGCATGGCGAAACGTGCATCGAGGGCGTAGAAGATGCTGTCGCCCTCGGCTGCCGACTGCATGACGGCCACTACGTTGCCCTCGTCGTTGACCAGAGGCCGACCGGCGGGGTTGGCGAGCAGGGCGGGTCCGGAAAGGGTGAAATAGTTGTAGTAGCCGGCTACCTTCTCCACCTTGTCGACGGTGAGCGTTGTCGGCATCTCCTTTTTCGATGAGGAGACAGGGACGAGCCAGAACTGCTGGCCTTCGGTGGCTACGATGGAGTCCACGGAAAGGCTGCATAACTTCTTGTCGGTGGGTACGCTGGCGCGGAGTGTGCCGTAGAGTTCATTGGCACCGGTGACCTTCAATACGGGACGGGTGATGCCGGCGGCGTCAGTGGTGACAGCGGTGACGGCTCCCAGGAAACTGTCGTAGGAGGTGACGAGCACGCCCTCGTCGGCGAAGAATCCCTGCGAGGTGTGCAGGAGGGCTCCTTCGGCATCGTAAGTCATAACGGAGCAGGTGGCCTTGACGGCCGCCTTGACAGGTTTGCTGGTTTTCTCTCCAGCCTGGAGAGTGACAGTGGCTAAGGCAATGATTGCCAACAGTGCATATCGTTTCATCGATGTTTCTTTTATTCCAAAATTCCTTTTCATTTATATGTGCCGCTTACATGCCGTGACGCTGGCGGACAGCCTCGTAGATGAGGATGCCAGCGGCGACGGAGACGTTGAGCGACTGGATGTGTCCGAACTGCGGGATGACGATCCACTCGTCGCAGAGAGCGAGATGCTCGGCGGGGATGCCGGTATCCTCGGCTCCCATGATGATGCAGACGGGGTCGGCATAGTTGGCGCGGGTATAGTCGTAGTTTCCCTTCTCGGTGGCACCGACAATGCGGAAACCACACTGCTTGAGATATTTGATGGCTGCGGTGAGGCTCTGCTCGCGGCATACGGGCAGTGTGTGCAAGGCACCGGCAGAGGTCTTCATGGCATCTGCGTTCACGCTGACACTGTCGCGTGAGGGGATGACGATGGCGTCCACGCCGGCACAGTCGCAGGTGCGGGCGATGGCACCGAAGTTGCGTACATCCGTCACACCGTCGAGCATCACGAACAGCGGGCTCTTGCCCTCCTCGAAGAGGGTGGGGACGAGGTCCTCGACATGCTGGTAGGTGACGGCAGACATGAAGGCCACAACACCTTGGTGATTCTTCGTGGTGATGCGGTTGATCTTTTCGACAGGTACACGCTGTACGGGAATCTGTGTACCCTTGAGGGCGGTGAACAGTTCGCGTGCCAGGTCACCCTGGATGTCGCGTTTGATGAGTATGCGGTCGATGTCCTTGCCGGCATCAATGGCTTCGATGACGGCACGGATGCCGAAGATGAGTTCTGACTTATCGATCATTGTATTCTGTTATATTCCCAATAATGCTTTGGCATTGTTGATGGCGGCTTCGGTGAGGTTGGAGCCGCTCATCATGGATGCTATCTCGCTGATGCGCTCGTCGGCGCTGAGCGGAGTGATGGAACTGATGGTGCCCGAAGACGTCTCCTCCTTGCTGACCTTGTAGTGCGTGGCACCCTTGGCGGCAATCTGGGGCAGGTGGGTGATGGAGATGATCTGGCGTCCACGATCGGCCATCTCCTTCATGATGTCGGCCATGCGGTCGGCGATGTTGCCCGAGACGCCTGTGTCGATTTCGTCGAAGAGAATCGTCGGCAACTGGCGGGCGGAGGCCATGAGGGCTTTGATGGAGAGCATGACACGTGATATCTCGCCGCCCGAGGCCACATCGGCAATGTCCTGCAAGTCGGTGCTCTTGTTGGCGGAGAACAGGAAGGTGACGTTGTCCATGCCGTCGGGACCGGGCTCGCGACGCGGTGACATCTCTACCTTGAACCGTATGCCGGGTATGCCGAGTCCCTGCAGCCTCTCCACCATCTCTTTCTCGACGGGTGTGGCTGCACGGCGGCGGCAGTCGGTGAGCACGTTGGCTGCGGCTTTCATATCGGCTTCGGCCTTGTCGAGGGCCGCCTTGAGTTCTTCGAGGCGGTCGGCGCTGTTGTCGATGGAGTCCAGCCGCTGACGCAGCGTCTGGGCCAGGGCCAGCAGTTCACCTACGGTCTGCACATGATGTTTCTGCTCGAGTCGATAGATTTGTGAGAGGCGGTCCTCGATGAATTCGAGCCGCTGGGGGCTGAAGACGATACGCTCGGCGGCATCGGCGACTTCATCGGTGAGGTCCTTCAAGTCGATGTAGGCACTCTCGATGCGTTCGGCCCATGTGGAGGCCTTGGGGAAGTTGTTGCTGAGGTTCTCGAGCGTGGACAGACAAATCCTGAGGGCCGATAGTTGGCTGGACTGCTCACCGTCGAGGACGGAGCAGACGGAGTAGAGCCCTGTCTTGATTTCCTCGGCATGGCTGAGCATGGTCTGTTCTTCTTCGAGTGCTTCCTCCAAACCTTCATCCAATCCGGTGGAGATGATTTCGTCGTATTGATGGCGGATGTATGCCTCGTCGGCCGCATTGCGTTCACATTCGGCCTCGGCATCACGCAGTCTTTGGGCTGCCTCCTTATAGGTATGGTATGCCTCGCGGTAACGGTCGAGTTGTGCGGCATCGTCGGCAAGGATATCGAGCACGCCGAGTTGGAATCCCTCCTCACCCAACAGCAGGTTCTGATGTTGGGAATGGATGTCGATGAGATGGGTGCCCAGCGCCTTCAACTGCGCCAGGGAGACCGGCGTGTCGTTGACGAAGGCACGGCTCTTGCCCGTGGCGAACAGTTCGCGGCGGAGGATGCAGGTGTCATCGTAGTCGAGATCGTTGTCCAGGAAGAAGGACTGCAGGTTGAGGGCGGTGACGTTGAAGATGCCCTCGATGGTGCATTTCGCCGCTCCGCTGCGGATAGCCGTGCTGTCCGCACGGTTGCCGGCCAGCAGTCCGATGGCTCCGAGAAGGATGGACTTGCCGGCGCCTGTCTCACCGGTGATGACCGAGAAACCAGGGGAGAAGTCCAGGTCGAGTGACTCGATGAGGACATAGTTCTTGATGGACAGGGAAAGGAGCATGTTATTTCTTTAACGCATCCCACTCGTTGGTGAGTGACGGATTGACACTGGTGAGTATCTTGCTGACGCTTTCTTTTTCCTTGGATGTCCCCTTGGAGTAGATGTTGAGCAGTTCGTCCTGCTTGATTTCGGTGAACAGTCCCGGCACTGCGGAGAGGGGCTTGTCCTCCTTGGCTTTCTGCAGGAGTTCGAGTGCTTTGGTGATGTTGCCACGTCCGCGGTCGGCATTCTGTGCCATCTCGTCGAGGCCACCCAGATGGTAACTGTAGAGCAGTTGACGGAGGGGTTCGAGCGAGGCGCTCATGTAGTCGTTGATGATGGCATACCGGTTCTTGTCGTCTTCGAAGGCTTTCCAACCTGTGGCATCGAGCATCTGCGCGTTGTTGACGACGTTCTCGGCCTTCTGCAGGACGTCGGTGCCTCCCTTTGGGGCAAAGGTATCCATGTCGAGACCGATGATGAGATAACAATAGTAGGCCAGGACGGCCGTCAGGTTGTTGTCAATCATGTCGTCGGAGTACTCGAGTTTGTCGTGTTCGACGTAGCGGAAGGTGAACTCGGTGTCGCGGAAGTTGAACACCGTGCTGGAGTATGTCGAGTTGTACACGGGCCGGCTGGACTGCACGATGAGTTCGCACTTGAAGAGCCCCTCGTCGTCGTACTCGTTGACGATGATGCTGAACGAACAGGCAATCTTCTCGCGGTTGGTGTATTGCATGTTCGACCATTTGCGGGTGTTGAGGAACTCCCGAATATCGCTCTCGAGGGTCGTGAAGACGGAGGTGTTGGTGCCTTGGATCTTCGAGGCGTTCACCATGACGTCGGCATCCAGTTCCTGCGCGGCGATGGGTGCGGCGTGCAGAGCCAGCAACAGGGTGCAGAGACTGAAGGCTGCGAAGCGTGATATGCGTCGAATGTCCATCGTGCTTATCGTCTTGTCAATTCGCGCAGGCGTATCTTGGTGAGGACCTGCTTGGTGTTGAGCGGAAAGTCGTTCTTCATAATCCAGTCGTAGTAACTGGGATCCCGCTTGATGACCTCTGCCAGGCTGCGTCCCTTGTACTTGCCGAAGTTGACGATCTCCTCGTCCTTGTCATTGTAGATGAAGTGTCCGGAGAAGTCGACATTGCGGGTGAAGGAGGTGTACTCGGAGAGCCATTTCATGTCGTTCTGCAGTTCGGCATAGCGGTCGAGTTGTGCCTTCAGCACCTCGTAGGTGGCACGGGTGTCGCCTTCGGCGGAGTGGGCATCGTCGAGGTCCTTGCCGCAGTAGAACTTGTAGGCGGCAGAGAGGGTGCGCTGTTCCATCTTGTGGAAGATCACCTGCACGTCGATGAAACGGGGCTTGGTGAAGTCCATATCGACGCCGGCACGCAGGAATTCCTCGGCCAACATGGGAACATCGAACCGGTTGGAGTTGAAACCGGCGATGTCGCTGCCTTCGAAGATGTTTGCGATGTTCTGCGCTATCTGTGCGAAGGTGGGGCAGTCGCGTACGTCGTCGTCGGTGATGTGGTGCACGGCAGTAGCCCCCTCGGGGATGTGCATCCCTGGGTTGACGCGCTGTGTGCGGGATACCTCGGTACCATCGGGGAAGACCTTCAGGTAACTGATCTCGACGATGCGGTCGTTGGTCGTGGAAGTACCTGTCGTTTCCAGGTCAAAGAAAACGACAGGCTTGGTGAGGTTGAGCGTCATGCGGATCAGTCGTTCAGCATCATAGGCATGAGCAGCATCAACAGATCTGCATTCTCCTCCTGGGCGGCAGGAATGATGACGCCTGCGCGGGAAGGATCGGAGACCTCGAGGACGATGTCCTCGCCGCTGATGTTGTTGATGATGTCGATGAGGAAGGTGGACTTGAAGCCGATGCTCATGGCATCGCCGCTATAGTCGCAAACGATCTTTTCTTCGGCCGATGCGGCGAAGTCGATGTCCTGGGCGGAGATGTGGACCTCGTTGGGCTGCAGACGAAGTTTTACGAGGCTGCTGCTTGCCGATGAGCAGACCGACACGCGGCGCAGTGCGCTGAACATAGCCAGACGGTTGACGCTGACCTTGAACGGGTTGTTGGCGGGGATGACGGAGTTGTAGTTCGGGTAACGTCCCTCGATGAGACGGCATACCATGCGGTGGTTGGGCGTGGTGAAGATGGCATTGCGGCTGTCGAAGGCGATGGTGATGTCGTCGGCTTCCTTGCCCAGAAGGCTCTTGAGGATGTTGGCGGGCTTCTTCGGGAGGATGAAGGCTGCCTTCTCTTCGCCCTTGACGTCGTACAGTCTGTAGCGTACGAGTTTGTGTCCGTCGGAGGCTACGAGGGTGATGGACTCGGTGGTGATGTCGAAATAGATACCGTTCATCACGGGACGCAGTTCATCGTCGGCAGTGGCGAAGATGGTGCGGTTGATGCCGTCGAGCAATACGTTGGCGGGCATGGTGAAACCGACGGGGTTCTCGCCGAGAACGGCGGGGGAGGGGTACTCGTCGGCCTGCTGGCCTACCATGTTGAACTTACCGTTCATATACTCGATGACAACGCTCATGTTCGTCTCGTTGACATTGAACACGATGGGCTGCTCGGGCAGCTCCTTGATGGCGTCGAGGATGTTCTTGCTGCCGATGGCAAACTGACCGTTGGTGTCGTATTCAACGACAGGCAGAGAGGTCTCGAGAGTGGTTTCGTTGTCGGATGCCGTGATGGAGAGTACTCCGTTCTCAAGGTCAAAGAGGAAACATTCGAGGATGGGCAGCGCGCTCTTGGAATTGATGACGCGGCCGATGGACTGAAGACGGTTGTACAGTTCTGTACTGGTTACTACGAATCTCATAAATATGTTCTTTTATTGTTATTAATTATTGTTGTCTATTTAATATTACCCGCAAAGATAGGAAATATTACCACGATATGAAAAAAAAGAGCAAAAAAATTAGATTTGTATTGAAGAAAATAGTACTTTCGCACAGAAAATTTAATCAAGCAATATGGAATTAACAGGAAAAATAATCGCCGCACTGCCTGAGCGTGGTGGCGTGTCACAGAAAAGCGGTGGCGAGTGGAAGGCTCAGACTTTTGTATTGGAAACAATCAACGAACAATATCCCAAGAAGTTCGTCTTTGATGTATTTGGCTCGGATCGTCTGGCCAGTTTCAACATCCAGGTGGGCGAGGTGATGACGGTTTCGTTTGACATCGATGCACATGAGTACAATGGACGTTGGTTCAATGACATACGTGCTTGGAAGGTCGATCGCAATGTGACTGCTGCAGCAGCTCCCGCTGCTGCTCCTGCCGTACAGCCCGCTCCTGTCTACACTGCTCCCGTTGCTCCTGCAGCACCTCAGATGCCTGCCGAGGGAACCACCGACGACCTTCCGTTCTGATAGGTCTGAAAGGATAATATAAGAAGCAGGAACTCCTCAAGGGGTTCCTGCTTTTGTTTGTCTATGCGGTGCGGTACTCCTGCCCGATGGGGGGACAGGGGTGCCGATGTGTTCATTGTCAGGAGTTCATGCTGAGGAGAAACTCCTCGTTGGAAACGGTCTGCTCGAGACGTCCCTTGACGAAGTCCATCGCTTCGATGGGATTCATGTCGGAGAGGTATTTGCGCAGGATCCACATACGGTTGAGGGTTTCCTGGTCGTGGAGCAGGTCGTCGCGTCGTGTGCTGGAAGCCATGATGTTGACGGCGGGGAAGATGCGCTTGTTGCTCAGCGTACGGTCGAGTTGGAGTTCCATATTGCCGGTACCCTTGAACTCCTCGAAGATGACTTCGTCCATCTTGCTGCCGGTGTCGATGAGGGCGGTGGCGATGATGGTGAGCGAGCCACCGTTCTCGATGTTGCGCGCAGCACCGAAAAAGCGCTTGGGCTTGTGGAGGGCGTTGGCGTCGACACCACCGGAGAGAACCTTGCCGGATGCAGGTGCCACGGTGTTGTAAGCGCGCGCCAGACGGGTGATGGAGTCGAGGAAGATGACAACGTCGTGTCCGCATTCGACCATACGCTTGGCCTTCTCGAGTACGATGCCTGCAATCTTGACATGACGCTCGGCGGGTTCGTCGAAGGTGGAGGCAATGACCTCGGCATTGACGCTGCGGGCCATGTCGGTAACCTCCTCGGGACGTTCATCGATGAGAAGCACGATCATGTACACTTCGGGATGGTTGGCAGCGATGGCATTGGCAATGTCCTTCAGCAGAATGGTCTTACCGGTCTTGGGCTGAGCGACGATGAGTCCACGCTGTCCCTTGCCGATGGGGGAGAAGAGGTCTACGACACGGGCGGAAAGGTTGTCGTTGTGCCCTGTGCAGAGACGGAACTTCTCGTCGGGGAAGAGGGGCGTGAGGTGTTCGAAGGGAACACGGTCGCGAACGATGTCGGGGTTGAGGCCGTTGATCTTGTCGATGGATGTCAGCGGGAAGTACTTCTCGCCCTCCTTGGCAGGACGCAGCCAACCTTCAACGACATCGCCGTTCTTGAGACCGTAGTTCTTGATCTGGCTTTGAGAAACGTACACGTCGTCGGGTGAAGCGAGGTAGTTGTAGTCGGACGAACGGAGGAAACCGTAATTCTCGGGCATGATTTCGAGCACACCCATGCAGCGGATGATGTTGTTGAAATCGTAGTCCTTTTCCTGCTCAGCCTGACGTTCTTGCTCCTGCTGGAGTTGCTGCTGCCGTTTTTCTTCCTCCTGCTTGCGACGTTCCTGCTCCTGCTGTTGCTGCTGAGCCCGTCGTTCTTGCGTGGCGCGTTCTTGTTCCTGAATGCGTCGCTCTTCGTCCTGAATGCGTCGCTGCCGCTCTTCAATCCTGCGTTGTGCCTCCAGGATACGCTGTTCGGTATTCATACGGCGAAGGGGCTGGTTCTGCGGCTGGGGAGCCGAAGCATTTTCGGCTGCTGCGGGTGCTCCCTCTCCGGCAGGCTGTGCCTCCTCGGATGGAGTGGAAGAAACCTGCGCAGGTTGTTCGGAAGCGGTCTCGGCAGACTTCTTGGGACGGCCGGGCTTGCGTTTCTTGGGCTCTTCGAGTTTGGTCTGCTGGAACTTGTCGACAAGGTCTGCAGGCAAAGCCTCCTTTTCGGTGGGCAGATCCTCGATAGCGACGAAGTCATCCTCTGCGGGTACACTCTTTGCTTTCTGCTCAGGTGCTTTGCGGGTATCCTGTGCTGCAGGTTGACGGCTTTTGTCCTTGGCAGCATTGTTCTTGTTTCCAGTGTTGCCCTGTTCTTTGGCTTCTTGCTTGGCTTCACCATCAGCAGGTGCGGCATTGCCGGCGGGCTTGTTCTCCGAAGGCTTCTCGGTGACGGCGACGGGAGCGTCGGCTGCGTTCTTGGGCTTGCGTCCCCGTTTCTTGGGCGCGTTCTGTCCGTCGGCGGGAGCCGCCTTGGCGGCATCCTTGTTTTCGATGACCTTGCTGTCGGCAGCTTTTTCGGTTGGAACCTCAGCCGGTGTCTGAGCCTTCTGCTGAGGTGCTGCGGCATTGTCGGACGGCTTTTTGGCATTTTCGGCTTTCTCTTTGTTGACGGGCTTGGCCACGGTCTGCGGCACTTCGTCGAATTTCTTGGCCTTGTCCTGATCGGCGGAATATACTTTGCTGATAGTGCCTTTCTTGTTGATGCGTTGGCGCTGCTTTTTTGCATCGTCAGTGTCATCGGCAGCCTTCTTCTGTGAGCGTGCGATGGCCTGAGCGTCGAGGATCTGGTAGATGAGGTCCCGCTTGTCGGCAGACTTGGAAGCCTTGATGTCGAACTCCGATGCGATCTGCTGAAGTTCGCTCAATTCTTTGTTGTTCAAATCGATGATGTTGTACATAATACGTTGATATGTGATGATGTGATGTGCTCACGCGCCACCTTCAGTGAGGTGCCCAAGCCAGATGGGACTTAATGGTCCCGAGACGTTTGGAAAGGGACGGGCATGAGCCCAAGGGTTGTTGTAAAAGGTGATATTTGCCCAGCGAAGGGCTTGTTTCGTTGTTTGAGCGTGCAAAAGTAGATATTTTCTCTGGATTCGCAAGCATTTTGATGTTTTTTTTTTACTTTTGCGCAGAAAATATCGTAATGACAGTGCAATGAAAACGTTTGTTTCGCCTGAATCGTGGTTCTCCTTCGATTATCCGGACTCTTGGTTTGAGTTTGAGGAGGACAGCGATGATTTCCTTTTCTACAATCCTGACAATTGGTCGGGTAACTTCCGCATCTCTGCTTACCGGGACAGCGATAACGGCTATGGACGTCGCTGTATGGATGAAGAGATGCGTGGCGCGGGAGCCTCGTTGGTGCAGATCGGGCGTTGGAAAGCCGTCGAGAGGACGGATCATTTTACCGAGGAGGGCGTCTCGTATGTGGGCTGGTACTGGACGATAGGGCAGGGATGCACCTGCGTGGAGTGCTCGTTCGTGGCACCCGCCAGTTCAAACGGTGACCAAGGACGGAAGATCGTGGAGTCGCTGACCGTGAATGCACCCGGCGTCTTCTTCAAGGACAGATTGGTGACGCTTCGTCTGGCTGAGATCACAGAAATCGACGATGCCTATAATCGGGTGGAAAAACTGCTCAAGAAGTCGGCAAAAGCCGGTCTCTCAAACTTGCAGAAAGGTCTGGATACACTGCAGCGGCTCGTCGACAGCGGCGAGGCGAAACAGTTGGGCCGCGATGCCAACACCGTATTGGGTTTGACCTTTTGTGCCTTGTTGGCTGAGGAATACGACGATTTCGAGTGGAAAACCTGGGTGGATGGACACAAGGAGTGTGCCATGCTGGTACGTTCCGACGGTAAGCGAATCCGTCCCGATCGTCTGTTCGACGCTGAGCGTGTCGATGTGACGGCATTGTTGGCAGATCTCCTCCTGCAGGAGTGATGGTGTGTGCTGCGGAGCGTTGTTCTCAACTCGGTCCGCTGCGTGCCTCCCTTAGGAATAAGAAGAAAAGACCTCGATTGCGTAATGAGCAACCGAGGCTTCTTTTTTCATTGGCGGATGGACTGCTGATAGGCCAATGCCTTGCCTGCTGAGATAGAAGCAGAGCTTGTCTTATTCCTTGAGGCTTTTATTGATACTGGCGATATAGTCCAGAATCTCGTCCCGCCCAGTCCCCTTTTCGGACGAGGTGATGAAGTAGGGCGGCAGTTCCTCCCATTGCTCTGAGAGTTTTTCGAGATAACGTTTTACGTTTTCATTCAGTCGCTGCCTCCCCAACTTATCGGCCTTCGTGAATACGATGGAGAAGGGCACCTCGTTTTCGCCCAACCATTCGATGAATTCGAGGTCGATGGCGAGGGGTTCATGGCGGCTGTCGATGAGCAGGAAGAGGTTCGTCATCTGCATGCGTTGCAGAATGTAGGTCTCGATGATGCTGCGCAGACGGATGCGCTCCTTCTCGCCACGCTGTGCATAGCCATAGCCGGGAAGGTCTACGAGATACCACTGCCCGTTGATGAGGAAGTGGTTGATGAGCAACGTCTTGCCGGGCGTAGAAGATGTCATAGCCAGTTTCGGCTTGCGTGTCAACATGTTGATGAGGCTTGACTTACCGACGTTGGAACGGCCGATGAAGGCATACTCGGGCAAGCCGTCCTGCGGACAACGACTGATGTCGGTGTTGCTGATAACGAATGTGGCGCTTTTAATCTCCATGAATGGACTTTTTGAACGTAACGATACGAATTTCTGCACAAAGATAGGCTTTTTCTTTGAATAATCTGTATCTTTGCGTGCTGAAAATCTGTTTTGAGGTAATTCTGTACGTATGGATCAGTATTCTTCCGTGTTGTTGGAAAAGGCCGTGAGCGAATTTTCGCGTCTCCCAGGCATTGGCAGGAAGACGGCATTGCGCCTTGTCCTTTATCTGCTACGGCGTCCTGAAGCCGAGTCGGATTCGTTCGGGCAGGCCATCATCGACTTGCGACACAATGTGAAATACTGCAAGGTATGCCATAACATCAGCGACACGGATGTCTGCGAAATCTGCACTCATCCCGGCCGTGATGCCTCCACGGTGTGTGTTGTCGAAACTGTCCGCGATGTCATCGCCATCGAGAATACCGGCATCTACCGTGGCCTCTACCATGTGCTTGGAGGAGTGATCTCACCCATGGATGGCGTAGGCCCTGCTGATCTGGAAATCGACAGTCTGGTGGAACGCGTCGCGCAAGGAGGCATCGCCGAGGTCATCCTCGCGCTGAGTTCCACGACAGAAGGTGACACCACCAATTTCTACCTTTATCGCAAATTGAAACCCTTTGAGGTGCGTATGTCGGTGCTTTCGTGCGGACTTTCCGTAGGCGACGAACTTCAGTACACCGACGAGGCTACTCTTGGACGCTCACTCATGAACCGTACGCCCTTTGATGGATCATCGAGATGACCTCGGCGTGCTACCTTATTATAAATATGACCAACAAACAAATCCTCCGCCGTCTGCGCATCGAATACTTGGTGTTTGTACTCCTTGCCGTATTGCTTGTCGTACTCCACGAGACACAGGTCCTCGCTGAGGGAGTGCTGGTGGGCAAAGCCACGGCTGTGTATGTGGCTGAATGTGCCGGCATCCTGCTCACCATCGCCCTGATTCCCCTTGCCCTGAAGAGTTATCATAAGGCCCTTCTTCGCATGGCTGACATGGACGACGATGCTGCACGCCGTCGTTCGTATGTGAAATGGAACGAGATACGTTTGGCGATGTTCGTAGTCATCGTCCTGCTCAATACCTCCATCTACTATGCTACGCTGGACAATATGTGCGGCTATTGTGCCATCATGGGCATGATAGCATCGTTTTTCTGCTGGCCCACCAAGGATGGGGTGGACGTGGAACTTGCCATGTGTCCTGAACCCATCACCGAGGGAACGACAGCCGCTGCGGATGCTTCCTCTGAGGAAACGCCTGCTGCTGCTGTCGCAGACGACAATACGGATACACCTGTACAAGACTGAGAAAGATGGATCTGTCGGTTGTCATCGTCAACTATAACGTCAAGCATTACCTCGAGCAGTGCCTCCATGCTGTCTTTGCCTCTAACGGCGTGGCGGAAATGGAGGTTTTCGTGGTCGACAACTGTTCGTCTGATGGCTCTATCGATTATCTGCGAGCACGTTACCCGCAGGTGCACTACATTGAGAATTCCGAGAACATGGGCTTCGCGCGTGCCAACAACATCGCAGTCGCCCAGGCCAGCGGTCGCTATGTACTGCTTCTCAATCCTGACACCATCGTCACCTCACACACGTTTGCCGATTGCATTGCCCTGCTGGATAATCGTACGGATGTGGGCGGCTTGGGTACATGCATGCTTCGCACCGATGGTTCGTTCGCATTGGAGAGCCGCCGAGGACTGCCCACTCCCTTTGTGGCGTTCTGCAAGATGTCCGGGCTGACACGCCTGTTCCCTTATTCGCGTGTCTTCGGACGCTACTACATGCGTTATCTTGATGAACACGAGGTGAACGACATTGAAGTCATATCGGGCGCCTTCATGATGCTGCGTCGGGAAGCCATTGACAAGGTGGGAATGCTTGATGAAACCTTTTTCATGTACGGCGAGGACATCGATCTTTCCTACCGTCTGCTGAAGGCCGGATATTCGAATGTCTATATCCCTTCACCCATCCTTCATTACAAGGGCGAAAGTACCGAGAAGAGTTCGTTCCGTTATGTCTATACCTTCTACAAGGCCATGCAACTCTTCTTCAACAAGCATTACCGCCATTACAGCCTGCTCATCTCACTGCCTATCAGTGCTGCCATCTGGACGCGTTCGGCCTTTGCCTATCTGGGCAATAAGGTGCGTCATGGCAAGCGAGATAACAAACCGACGATGGCTTTCAGTTGTGTCGTTGTCGGCACAGCCGAGATGTTGGACCATATGAAGGATGTGCTGCAGCGCCACTACCCCGACGGCCAGCATGTCTTCGTGGAAGGAAACGAACAGACGTTGCCTGACGGGCACCTCACATGCCCTGACTCCTGGCGGGCATGCAACATGGTCGTTTATGACACCGACGCCTACAGTTATGATTCCATTCTGCGCAACCTCGCAGCCACTCCTGGACATACCCTACGCCTGGGAACCTACTCCTTCCGGACGGGAATGTTCGTCAATGAAACATCGGTATTCTCATGAACCCCACCTATCATCTCACGGCTCCTGAACCCGAAGACCTCGACTTCGTGTTCCGTATAGAAAACGATCCAGTGGTATGGCCCGTTTCGGACTGCCACATGCCCTATTCGCGCTATGCGTTGAGGGAATATCTGCTGGGATGCAAGAACGATTTCTTCGCCGAGAAGCAACTTCGCCTGATGGTTCGTCCGGATGATTGCCGGGAAGCCGTCGCCATCGTGGATCTCTTCAATTTCTCGCCCATTGACGATCGGGCAGAGGTGGGCATCATCGTTTCGCCCGAACAACGCAGACAGGGCATCGGCACCGAGGCCGTGTCGATGCTTTGCGACTATGCAGGACAGACTCTCGGACTGCGTCTGCTGGTCGCCTATGTCCCTGTGACGAACGAAGCCAGCCTCCGATTGTTTGCTAATTGTGGCTTTGAAAAGGTCGCTGTGTTGCCCGAATGGTCCAAGATAGGCCCAAAATGGTGTGATTTGGCCGTAATGCGAAAAAAAATATGAAAAAAAAACACGAAAACGCTTGTTGGTACAAAAAAAGTGTGTACCTTTGCAACCGCAATTCGGAAATGAGTTGCTTATGAGAAAGCGTTTTCATAATAGTTCTATATATTGGTGCGTTAGTTCAGTTGGTTAGAATACATGCCTGTCACGCATGGGGTCACGGGTTCGAGTCCCGTACGCA
>R22__coassemble_712_pt1 | contig 19662 bp, 14 predicted proteins | sample R22__metabat2_low_PE_006 | metagenome-assembled genome bin R22
GTGGGGGCTTATAGGGCTATTGTTGCTATAGAGGCTATTGTTGCTATAGAGACTATAGAAATGATAGTTGCTATAGAGGCTGTTTGGTTGAGGGGGTGTGGCTTTTTTCTTGCGGGGGGCTACTCCTTGTCGTAGTACTCGGTGGGGTGGACGTTGCGCTTGAGTGACTCGTTGATGACTTTCTTCAACTCGAGCGAACGCTCCTGGATGGCATTGCGCTTCTCGGGCTTGTAGAGGTTGGTGTACTTGGGCGTAGCGAGCTTGAAGTGCATGTCGTCGAGCGTTCCGCTGACATCCAGTCCGAGCCGCACGGGCAGGGGAGTGTCGGTGACGGAGAGGTGGTAGTTGAAGTCGAGGTCCTTGTTGATATTGTGCCGTCCTCCCACGATGGCCTCGTACTGACCGAGCCGCACACGGAAGGGATAGACGTCCACCTCGTCGCGGAAGACGCTGAGTTCCACATCGAGGCTGTCGATGCGGTTCTCGGTGGACTTGTCGGTCATGAGATACTTCTTGATGGTATCGAAGGTGCTGCTGGGGAGTACCACGAGGTCCTTGCCCTCGATGGCAGCGGCACCGCGCAGCGTGGAGAGCTTGAGGTCGTAGTTGGACTTGAGGTACGACTCGCCCGCCAGATGGAACTGTGCCTGTCCGTCGAACGACTTCAGCATGGGCACGATGGTGTCGACAGCCGGCACGAGGGCGATGAGGTCGGGGATGTCGATGTCGATGAGGTGGAAGTCGAGTCCCATGAACAGGTGGTTCTTGCGGGGCGACTTGTACATGGCGGTGAGCTGCATGGTGGCGGCATCGGAGGTGAAGCCGAGCTCCTCCATCACGAGTACGCCGTCGCGGCAGGTGACGCGTCCGCCCAGGTTGCGGAAGTCAAATCCGTTCCAGCCGACACGACGGATGTCGGTGCGCAGGGAGACATCCACGCCGGTGGGCACCATGAAGGGATTGTCCTCGGGCAGGGCCTCGTCGTCGGGGTTGGCAGTGGAGGTGCCGGACGATGTGCTGTCGGTGGCTGTGCCGGAGGCATCGTCGCCGTTGCCATTGCCCAGACCGCTCACGAGGTCCATGATCTGGGAGACATCGGTGTAGTCGGAGGTGAAGTCGAGGTCGGCAGTGAGCAGGCCGTTCTTGGCCAGCCAGGCATCGAGGTTGGTGACATCGCCCTTGAGGCAGAAGTCGCTCTTGCCCAGCCGGAAGGCACTCTCGTCAATATGGAACTGTCCCGGTGTGAAGGCAAACTGGATGTGGGGCACCTCGATGGGCTCGGGGAACATGCCCAGTTCGGCATGACCGGTGTGGAGGTCGATGTCGAGGTGGGGATTCCATTGGTCGAGGAGTTCCTTCTTGGTCTTGTCGTAGGTGGCCTCCGCATCGAGTGCGAGGGCTGCCGTGGAGGCGATGACGGTGCTGCCCAGATGTCCGCTGAGGGCATCGGTGGTGAGGGATGCCTTGTAGTGGGGCTTGCCGTTGACGGTGGTGAGCAGGGCGTCGATGACGGGAGCGTCGAGGGTGCCCTGGATGGTGTCGAGGTCGGCCTTCAGACCCTCCATGGCGAGGTGGGCACGGGCCGAGAAGGGCGTGCGGGCATCGAGGAAGTCGGAGAGGACATAGGTGCCGTTGAGCCGCGTGAGGGCAGCGGTGCCCAGTCCCGTGAGGTCGGCATCGACAGCCGTCGCTGCCAGGGTGCCCTGCAGGTATTCGCGGAAGGGCGTGCTGCCGCTCTTCGTGCTGCTCTTCGTGACGGGACGCTGGACGGTGACAGCCAGCTTGGGTGCGACGAACGCCATGCTGTCGCCCAGCGACATGTCCACACGGTCGAGGTTCACGCTGCCGTCGGCAGTGTCAATCTTCAGTCCGTCCTTGCCGGCACGGATGGCTGCGGCGACGTCGAGGTCCAGTCCGGCACGGCGTATGGTCATGGCGGGCAGTGCCTTGCGGATGGAGCGGGGCAGCATGGCAAGCACCTTGGGCACGTCCCAGTGGTTGGAGATGAGGTGGGCAGCGATGCCGGTGGCAGTGGAGTCGGTGAGGTCGAGATGTCCGTCGTCGAAGGTCAGCTGTATGTCATCGATGCTGAGCCGTCCGTCGTCGAAGGTGAAGTTGTTGAACTGCGTGTTGGTCAGGGCGTTGCAGCCCACATCCACGTTGCGCTTGTCCACCCACAGCTCGTTGCTGAGCGTCATGGTGAAGCCGGGCACGGCGATGGCAGGCGTTCCCGCGACGGTCGTTCCGGAGAGGGAAGCACCGGGCAGCGCGATGTCGAGTCGATCGCCGTCGATGGAGATGGGTGTGGTGCCGCTGAGGGTGAAGACGGGCCGCAGGACGTTGAGCAGCAGGTCGTCGGCCTTCCATGTCTCGCCCTGCTTGCCGCCCTGGGCAGCGAGGCGCAGGTTGTCGGTGGTGATATGGACGGTGGAGACGCCGAAGTCCACGGGACCGGTGGTGAGACGGGCCTTGGCCTGGAGCGTCTTGTCGTCGTTCCTGCTGTCGGCATCGGCCGTCAGAGAGAGGTCGGAGGTGGTGATGTGGAGCGCCGAGTCACCTCCCAGCGTAAGGAATGCCGACCGCAGCGAGGTCTCGACGGCAGCATCGATGTCGCCCTTCTGCAGCGAACCCTTGAGGGCGAGGTCGAGGCGCTCGGCAGCGGCATGCATGCCGGAGGGACAGTCGTCGTAGGTGGCGCTGAGGTTGCGGATGGTGACGGAACGGATGTCGGCATCGAGCGACGCGAGGTCGAAGGCGGACGCATCGTCGTCCTTTTCCTTGTCGCTCGCAGGGAGGATGTCGAAGTTGGAAATGCTGTCGGGAGAGGTGTAGAGATGTGCCGTCACATCGTTGAGTGTCAGCCGCTTGACACGGATGGCACGGTCGTTGAGGAAGGCCTTGGCATCGACGGCCACATCGAGTTCGTGCAGTGCGGCAACGGTGTCGGAGGGCGCTCCCTCGACGGGGTTGATGACGACCACATCGTCGATGGCAAGCCCCAGGTCGGGGAATGTCTTGAAGAGGGTGAGGTTGACGCGTCCGACCTGCGTGGGACAGGTGATGACCTTGTCGGCGACCTTCTGCACGATGGGGGTGAGACGGGCCGGAGTGAACACGAGTAGGCAGGTGACAGCCACGATGACGATGACCAGGCCCAGCAGTGAGGCAAGGGTGATGCCGATGACTTTAAGTATACGCATGGTCATTCAACGACTTTGGTGAGAGAGAATGTCTTGGTGCTTACATAGGCGTCGTGGTAGCACAGACGGCTGTCGGTAAGCTGCGTGAGGATATAGTACTTGGGCACTTGTGCCGTGCCGGTCTCGGTGATGTGCAGATGTATCATCTGGTTGCCGTCCACCTCCCAGGTGAAGGGCTGTGCCTCGTCCTCGGTGATATCGTCGGCCTCGTCCCATGTGCATCCCGTGCCGTCCTCATTGTAACGGTAGTAGAGCATGGAATCGTCGAGAAGCCATTTGCCGGGCAGGAGGTCGGTGTCGAACTCGTAGGGGGGATCGTCTTCAGGCAGACATGCGCAGAAGAATGGCAGCAGACAGAGCGCTGCAAGCATACGGTACCAATGTTTCTTCATTTGAAAACCATCTTTTCGGCTACAAAAGTAACCTTTTTAAATATATGCGGGATTTATTTCCTGCTAAAAATGTATAAACAGTGAAAATATTTCGTATTTTTGCGGAGTTAATTCCTTTGAATGAAAAACAAGAACCTCTATCCGTGGGTCGTGGTTGGGCTGCTGTGGGTGGTAGCCCTGCTCAACTATCTCGACCGTCAGATGCTGTCCACCATGCAGGGAGCCATGCAGGCCGACATCGTAGAACTGCAGAAGGCCGAGGCCTTCGGTGCCCTCATGGCCGTGTTCCTCTGGATATATGGCATCGTGAGCCCTTTTGCCGGCATGGTGGCCGACAAGGTGAGCCGCAAGTGGCTCGTGGTGGGCAGCCTCTTCGTGTGGTCGGCCGTGACGATGCTCATGGGCTTTGCCACCACCTATACCCAACTCTATTGGCTTCGCGCCCTGATGGGCATCAGCGAGGCCCTGTACATCCCTTCGGCACTGTCGCTTATCGCCGACTGGCACAGCGGCACCACACGCTCGCTGGCTGTGGGCGTCCATACCACTGGACTCTATGTGGGACAGGCCATCGGGGGCTTCGGTGCTGCCGTGGCCGCTTCGCTGTCGTGGCACCGCACCTTCTTCGTCTTCGGACTCATCGGCGTAGCCTATAGCGTGGTCCTGATGCTGTTCCTGAAGGAGAAGAGGAGCGCGAAGAAGAGTGCTGCTGCGGAAGATACTGCTATGGAGGTGGCATCCGAGACGGAAAACGCTGCAGACGAGGCTGCTGCGGAGGCCGTGCAAACGGTGCCGGCATCGCGGAAGCAAGGGTTGTTTGCCGGACTCTCCGTTGTGCTTTCCACGGCAGCGTTCTGGGTGATACTGTTCTACTTCGTGGCTCCCAGCGTGCCGGGGTGGGGCATACGCAACTGGCTGCCCACGCTCTTCTCGGAGAACCTCGGCATCCCCATGACGAAGGCTGGTCCCCTGGCAACCATCACTATCGCTGCATCGTCGTTCCTGGGCGTGTTCATCGGTGGTGCACTGTCGGACCGCTGGGTGCAGAAGAACCTGCGCGGACGCATCTGGACCAGCGCCATCGGCATGGCCCTCACCATCCCTGCACTGCTGCTTATCGGACTGGGACACAGCATGGTATCTGTTGTTGCGGCAGGTGTATGCTTCGGCATCGGATACGGCATGTTCGACACGAACAACATGCCCATCCTCTGCCAGTTCATATCGTCGCGCCACAGGGCTACCGCCTATGGCCTGATGAACATGATGGGAGTGTTTGCCGGTGCCCTCGTCACCACCCTCATGGGACGTTGGAGCGATGGCGGCAACCTCGGCGCAGGCTTTGCCTGGCTGGCGCTCCCCCTCGTGGTGGCGTTGGCTCTGCAACTCATCGTGCTCCGTCCGACCGTTGACAACAAAGAATGAAACGAATACTCCACACTTCGAAATATCTATTTAACTTTAACCCGATAAATCATTAACAAACAACAATATGGAAAAGATTCAAGGACTGATTGATGCTCCGTTTACACCGTTCTATCCGAATGGCGATGTGAACCTCGAACCCATCCCTGCCTATGCACAGATGCTCAAGAAGAATGGCCTCCAGGGCGTGTTCATCAACGGCTCGTCAGGCGAAGGCTACATGCTGACGCCTGATGAGCGCATGACGCTCGCCGAGACATGGGTGAAGGCGGCTCCCGAAGGCTTCAAGGTGATTGTCCATGTGGGCAGTTGCTGCGTGCGCGAGAGCCGGCGTCTGGCCGAACATGCCGCTGCCATCGGGGCATGGGGCATCGGTGCCATGGCACCGCCCTTCCCGAAAATCAACCGCGTGGAGGAACTGGTGAAATATGTCGAGGAGATTGCTGCCGGCGCTCCCGACCTTCCCTTCTACTACTACCATATCCCCGCATTCAACGGCGCCTATCTGCCAATGGTGAAGTTCCTGGAAGCCGTCGACGGACGCGTACCCAACTTCGCAGGCATCAAGTACACCTTCGAGAGCATGTATGAGTACAACCAGTGCCGACTCTACAAGGACGGCAAGTTCGACATGCTGCACGGTCAGGACGAGACCATCCTGCCATGTCTGGCCATGGGTGGCGCACGCGGTGGCATCGGGGGAACCACGAACTACAACGGACGCGAACTGGTGGGCATCATCGAGGCATGGAAGGCCGGTGACCTGGCAACGGCTCAGGAACGGCAGAACTTCTCGCAGGATGTCATCAACGTCATCTGCCACTACCGGGGCAACATCGTTGCCGGCAAGCGTATCATGAAACTCATCGGACTGGACCTCGGCAAGAACCGCACACCGTTCCAGAACATGACCGACGAGGAGGAGGCACGCATGAAGGAGGAACTGGAGGCCATCCACTTCTTTGACCGCTGCAACAAATTCTGATTTTCCATGGACGTCAAGGAATATCTCTCGCAGTGGGCTGCACGCTACCGCAGTGACCTCACCGACAACATCATGCCCTTCTGGCTCACCCACGGGCTGGATACCGTGAACGGGGGCGTCTATACCTGCCTCGACCGCGACGGCACCTGCATGGACACCACCAAGAGCGTGTGGTTCCAGGGCCGTTTCGGGTTCATTGCTGCGTATGCCTATAATAATATTGAAAAGAACCCTGTCTGGCTCGCTGCCTCGAAGAGTTGCATCGACTTCATCGAACAGCATTGCTTCGATTCGGACGGACACATGTTCTTCACCGTCACAGCCGAAGGCGCTCCCGTGCAGAAACGACGCTATGTCTTCTCCGAGTGCTTTGCCATCATCGCGATGGCCGAGTATGCTCTTGCATCGGGCGACAAGACCTATGCCGACAAGGCCCTGGCACTGTTCCACCGTACCCGTACGATGCTTGCCACACCGGGATTCCTCCCGCCCAAGACGACGCAGAAGGGCTACAGCCACTCCATCACCATGATGTTCTTCAACGTGGTGGTCGTGCTGAAGAAGGTCATCGACGACCCTTCGCTCACCGAGCAACTCGAGGAGTCGCTGCGACTCATCGAACAGTACCTGCTGAAACCCGAATACAAGACCATCCTCGAAAGCGTGGACGAGGAAGGGCACCTCGTGGATACCATTTCAGGGCGTGTCATCAACCCCGGCCACTGCATCGAGACGGCGTGGTTCCTCATGGAGGCGGCACCGCTGTTCGGCAATCCCGCTCATGTGCGCAACGTCGGGCTGCAGGTCCTCGACTGGGACTTCGAGTGGGGCTGGGACAAGGAGTACGGAGGCATCATCAACTTCCGCGACTGCAAGGGATTTCCTCCGCAGGACTACTCGCAGGATATGAAGTTCTGGTGGCCCCAGTGCGAAACCATCATCGCTTCGCTCTATGCCTACAAACTGACGGGCGACGAACACTACCTCACCATGCACCGCGAAGCATCGGAGTGGGCCTACAGCCATTTTGCCGATGACGAGCAGGGCGAATGGTACGGCTATCTGCACCGCGACGGTACTGTGGCCCAGCCAGCCAAAGGCAATATCTTCAAGGGACCCTTCCATATCCCACGCATGATGATAAAATGCTATCTGCTGTGCAACGAGATTCTCGCGTCCATGGCATGACGATGGCATGCTAACTGATGAAAACCATTGACAAGATGAAACGAAAGATTCTTCCTCTGATTCTGTCGGTCTCCCTTCTGGCACTGACAGCCTGCGTTCAGCAACATACCAACTGCCGGCTGGTGGGCGAAACACCTGTCGGTGACGAAGACACCTGCTATGCCAAGGGCGTATCGGGAGCCTTCTGCGGCATCCTCGATGGACATGTGATCCTGGCAGGTGGCGCCAACTTTCCCGGCCGTCCTGCTGCTGAAGGCGGTGCCAAGCACTATTACAATTCCATCTGGGCATCTCCGATACCGGACATGGATGCGGTGGAAGGACGACATCCGCACGCCCTCCGTTGGAAACAGATTGCGGTCTTGCCTGAACCGTTGGCCTATGGCGTGACGGTTGCCGACTCGGCTGCACTGTACTTCGTGGGAGGCTGTCATGCTCTTGGAGGCTCGAATGCCTTCTACCGTCTGTTCATTGAGAATGGCGTCATGCGCTTCAAGAGCCTCAAGCCATTGCCTGTAGCTCTCGACAACATGGCCGGTGCACGTGTGGGACGACGCATCTATGTGCTGGGAGGCATGGCAGACGGACAACCTTCGTCGGCCATGTATGCCTATGATCCCGAGTATCGCGAGTGGTTTGCCTGCGCTTCCGTACCCGGTCAGCCTCGCGTGCAACCCGTATGTGTGGCACAAGGTGACAATCTGTATGTCTGGGGTGGTTATTCACAACCTTTCGACAGTACGGGTGTGGTGATACACGACGGCTGCATGGTACATACCGATGGCTGGCGCTACAATCCTGCCGATGATGCCTGGACACCCATTGCGGAGCCTGTGGATGTCAGGGGACGTTCCGTCACCCTCACCGGAGGTTCGGCTGTCGCCTGGGGCGATGATGCCATCGTGGCAGTGGGAGGCGTGGACAAACGCGTCTTTCTGGGTGGCATACGTGGTGAGTTCCCCATGCCGGGATACATGCAGCATCCCGATGAGTGGTACCGCTTCAACCGCAACGTGCTCCGCTATGACATACCCACCAATACCTGGCAGATTGCTGACAGCACGCATCTGACGGCACGTGCAGGAGCGGCATTCGTGATGTTGCCCACCGACGAAGGACAGGAGCCGCAGGCATTGCTGCTTGGCGGAGAGTATCGCCCGGGCATCCGCAGCACTGAAGCAACCCTAGTGACGCTCCCTCAGGAGTGATGTCTGAGAGGGTTTTCTTCCTATTGTAAAAAAAACTTAAAACAGACCTGTCCGTTTCGGATGGCGTCTGTTTTTTTTATATTTTTGCGTGCAAATATCAAAAGATATTTTCAATCCATTGTAACAAAAAATCACATTTATATATGAAAAGAGCCCTTCCTTTCTTCATGGCTGTCGTGTTGCTGGCTTCGTGCAGCAATACGCCTCAGGACCGTGTCGGAAATGCCGCCACACAGTGCCGTCTATTCACCGTTGAACTTGCCGACCGTATGCTCAACACCCAGTATGTCGCCTCACTTGAGGGACGTCAGATCGTGGAAATCCGTCCGCAGGTCAGTGGAAACATCACCCGCATCTGCATTGGTGAGGGCGATGCGGTGAAACGTGGGCAGACGCTCTTCGTCATCGACCAGGTACCCTACAAAGCCGCTCTTGCTGTGGCAAAAGCCAATGTGGAAAGTGCCGAAGCCAAGGTGACGGCTGCCCGCATGACGGCCGAAAGCAAGCAGCAACTATATGCGAAGAGTGTGGTGTCGGAGTACGATATGCTCCTCTCGAAGAGCGAATTGGCTACAGCCGAAGCTGCCCTGGCACAGGCCAAGGCACAGTTGACAAACGCGGCCAACAACCTTTCGTATACCGAGGTGAAGAGTCCCGTGGACGGCAAGGCTGGCATGATAGCCTACCGTGTGGGTGCGCTCGTGAGCAGCAACATCGCTACACCGCTCGTGACCGTGAGCGATGACAGCGAGGTCTATGCCTACTTCTCCGTCAACGAGAAACGTTTGCTTGACATGACAGCAGGCAGCACTTCGACGGACGAGTTCGTGGCTTCCATTCCTGAGGTGAGCCTGCTGCTGAGCAACGGCACACCCTATGCCGAGAAAGGACATGTGACAGCCGTCAGCGGCATTGTGGATCGAAATACTGGAGCTGTGTCGCTGCGTGCAGACTTTCCCAATGCCGGAGGTTTGTTGCGTCATGGTGGTACGGCTACCGTGATTATGCCTGCCAGCCTCCACAACGTGATGGTCATCCCACAGACGGCTACCTATGAGATTCAGGAGAAGAAGTTCGTCTTTCGTGTGGTGGATGGGGTAGCCCATTCCCAGGAGGTACAGGTGTATCGCCTGAACGATGGACATGAATATGTGGTTGAGAGTGGACTGGACCCCGGCGACGTCATTGTGGCAGAGGGTGCGGGCCTGATGAAGGAAGGAACAAAGATTGAAGTAAGACAATGAGTATCAAGACATTCGTCAAACGACCGATCCTCTCGGCTGTCATCTCAATCGCCATCGTCATCGTTGGCGTCATCGCACTCCTTCAACTTCCCATCGAGCAGTATCCCGACATTGCTCCTCCTACCGTCCGCGTGAATGCCAATTACAACGGTGCCAGTGCCGAGACGGTGATGAAGAGCGTCATCGTTCCGCTCGAGGAGTCACTCAACGGCGTGGAAAACATGATGTACATGAATTCCACTGCCAGCAATGCCGGTTCTGCCAGCATCAGCATCTTCTTCCGTCAGGGCACCGACCCCGACATGGCCATGGTGAACGTCCAGAACCGTGTGGCATCGGCACAGGGCCTGCTGCCCTCGGAGGTTACGAAGGCGGGAGTGACAGTCCGTAAGCGTCAGACCAGTACGCTCATGCAGATTTCCCTCTATAGTCCTGACGATACCTACAAGCAGAACTTCCTTACGAATTATCTGAAGATCAACCTGGAACCTCGTCTTTCGCGTATTCCCGGCGTGGGTGAGGTGAACATCTTTGGCGCGGCATACTCCATGCGTATCTGGCTCGATCCAGCCAAGATGGCCGCGTATGGCTTGGTACCATCGGACATCAGCAAGGTGCTGGCTGAGCAGAACATTGAGTCACCTACGGGTACACTGGGTTCTGAGTCGGAATACTCTTTCCAATATACGCTGAAGTATCGTGGTCGATACGAGGAGGAGAAGGACTATGAGCAGATGGTCATCAAGTCAATGCCCGACGGTACCGTGCTGCGTCTGTGCGATGTGGCTACCGTAGAATTGGGTGCCCAGAACTATACCTTCCGAGGTGAGGTCAACGGCCATCCTTCGGCCAACTGTATGATTGTGCAGACGGCAGGCTCCAATGCTGTGGCAGTCATCAACGAGGTGGAGAAGGTGATGGCAGAGTTTGAAAAGGAACTCCCGACCGGCATGAAGATGACGACTATCATGAACATCAAGGACTTCCTCGATGCCTCTATCCGCAACGTCATCATCACCTTGTTCATCGCCCTTCTGCTGGTGATTCTCGTTGTCTATTTCTTCCTGCAGGATTTCCGTGCCACTCTCATTCCTGCCGTATCCATCATAGTCTCCCTTGTCGGTACCTTTGCCTGTATCTATGCGGCAGGATTCAGTCTGAATCTACTGACACTCTTTGCCCTTGTGCTTGTCATCGGTACTGTGGTGGACAACTCCATCGTAGTGGTTGAGGCTGTGCAGGCAAAGTTTGAGGAGGGTTATGAGTCTCCATATCGTGCCACTATCGATGCCATGCAGGGATTGACATCGGCAATCTTCACCTGTACGCTTGTCTTCATGGCAGTGTTCATTCCTGTCTGCTTCATGGGTGGCACTACGGGTATCTTCTATACCCAGTTCGGTATTACCATGGCTGTGGCAGTAGCCATCTCGTGTCTCAACTCGCTGACTCTCAGCCCTGCTATGTGTGCATTGCTTATGAAACCACGTGCAGGAGAAGGGGAGAAGATGGGATTTTCCGACCGTTTCCATGTGGCTTTCCAGGCTGGCTTCTCCCGTATGCTGGGTGGATATCAGAAGGGTGTGATGCTCTTGTTCCGTCGTCGTTGGATTGCTGGTGCTTTGGTTGCAACGGCTATCGTTGGTCTGGGCGTGCTGCTCACTACTACCAAGACGGGTCTCGTTCCGCAGGAGGACCTTGGCTCCATTTCCGTCAATGTGCAGGCATCACCCGGCACCAGCATGGCAGAAACCACAAAGATTGTCGATGAGGTGAAGGCTGTTATCGAAGATATCCCGCAGGTGGAACTCTACTCGTCTGTCGTTGGAGCCAACAGCCGTTTTGAAAACACGTCGTCGGCAGGAAACTTCAACATCCGACTGAAAAACTGGGACGAACGCAAAGGGAAAGGCGATGACTATCGTTCGGTCATGGCCGAGATTTATCGTCGCACTGCGCACATCACCTCTGCACAGATACGTCTTTCAACCCGACCTATGATCAGCGGTTATGGTGTGGGCAGCGGATTCGAACTCTATGTGCAGGACAAGAAAGGTGGCACTACTGAGGATTTGCTGCGTGTCACCCGTCAGTTCATCGAAGCCCTCGATGCCACTCCTGAAGTAAACCGCGCTTATACGAACTTCGACACGAAGTACCCGCAGTATATCGTTGATGTCGATGCGGCCGTCTGCAAACGCAACGGTGTCTCTCCTTCCGATGTGCTCAGTACGCTGGCAGGTTATTTCGGTGGCAACTATGCTTCGAACTTCAACCGTTTCACCAAACTGTATCGTGTGATGGTTCAGGCTTCTCCCGAATTCCGCACCGACGAAGAATCATTCAACAAGGTATTCGTGCGCACGGAATCTGGCGAAATGTCACCCATCGGACAGTATATCACCCTTTCCAAAACCTATGGCTCCGAGACACTCTCTCGTTTCAATCTTTTCCCCAACATCGCCGTGTATGGTGAGAATGGCATCGGATACAGTTCGGGCCAGACGCTGAATGCCATCCGACGTGTGGCTGAAGAGGCTTTGCCCGAAGGTTATGGCTTTGAATTTGGTGGTATGAGCCGTGAGGAGGCTGAGACTGGCAACACCACTGCCATCGTCTTCGCCCTCTGTCTCGTATTCATCTTCCTCATCCTCTGTGCTCTCTATGAGAGTCTGCTCATTCCCCTTGCTGTTATTCTTTCCGTGCCCTTTGGCTTGGCAGGAAGTTTCCTTGCTGCCCGTGCTTGGGGGCTGGAGAACAACATCTACCTGCAAACCGGACTAATCATGCTTATCGGTTTGTTGGCCAAGACAGCCATCCTCATCACAGAGTATGCTTCGCAGCGTCGGGCTGCCGGCATGTCCATTGCCATGGCTGCCATGTCGTCGGCCAAGGCTCGTCTGCGTCCGGTGCTCATGACGTCTCTCACAATGATTATCGGCATGCTGCCGCTTATCTTCTCTACTGGTGTGGGAGCCAACGGCAATATCTCGGTAGGAGTGGGCGCTGCTGGAGGCATGCTCATCGGCACTATCGCACTGCTCTTCATCACGCCAGTTCTGTTCATCGTTTTCCAGTCCATTCAGGAACGTTTCCTTCCCTCACGCAAATTCGATGAGGAGGAGAAAACGGAGAAATGAACAATGCAGTCCAAAAAGTTACGCCAATGATGTGATATTTGTGTTTGATTCGCCTTCATGTTGAACAATTGAAATGAAAAAGAACATACTTCCCCTTCTCATGGTGCTGTTCCTTGCAGGTTGCGGCATCTATCGTCCATACAGTCGTCCGCAACAGATCGATGCGCCGGAAACGGGTGACACTCTGGCTCTCTCCTGGCACGAGGCATTCACAGATCCTCTGTTGCAACAACTCATTGACAGCGCTCTGGTGCGCAATGCCGATCTGCACAATGCCCGACTGCGCATTCAGGAGGCTGAGGCCAACTTGCTTACCGCACGTCTGTCGCTGCTTCCCTCGTTCAACCTCTCGGCATCTGCCAACACGACAGATCTTTCCGACTATGTCACTTCCATCACCGGCAATGCCTCATGGCAAGTTGACGTCTTTGCTTCTCTCACCAATGCCAAGCGTCAGGCAAAGGCTTCAGTTCTTGGCAGTGAGGCATATCGCGATGCCGTGCAGACAAAACTCATTGCCGATGTGGCAGCCTGCTACTATACGATAGCCCTGCTTCGTGAACAATATGCCGTGACTGCTGAAGCTGCCGAGGCATGGTCCAAGACAGTGGAGACAGCCCGCTCTATGAAGGAAGCAGGAATGGTAACAGAAGCGGCTGTAGCACAGTATGAAGCCACATACTGGTCCACAAAGGCATCGCTGGAAGACTACGGGTACAGCATCCATGCTACACTCGGCAGTCTGTGCAGTCTGTTGGGTATGTCACCGGCTGATGCAAATGGAAAGTTGTTTGATGCGATATCCTGGAAAGACGCAGAGAGCATCGAAGCCTTTCCATCCATTCCTTGTTCTGCATTGAATGCACGCCCCGACATCCGTCAGGCTGAGGCAAACCTCATGCAAGCCTATTATGCCACGGCCATAGCACGCGCCAAACTCTATCCTGCACTTACGCTCACCGGTACGGGCATTACCGATTTCAACTTTGAAGGTTTCGGCAAGACTTTGGCGGCAAGTATCCTTCAGCCTGTCTTCAATGCGTCATCTAACCGTACACGTGTCAAGGTGGCTCGTCTGCAGCAGGAAGAGGCGCTGACAAACTTCCAGCAGACATTGTGTGATGCGGCTATTGAGGTAGATAACCTTCTGGCTGAAGGCGCGTCAGTAAAAGCAAAGGCCGTTGGCTTAGCCCATCAGGTGGAAGCATTGCAGCGGGCTGCCGAAAGTACGGATGCCCTCATGCAGTATGGCTCTACATCAGTCACTTATCTTGATGTGCTCACTGCACGTCGCAGTCTGCTCACTGCGCAACTTGCAGCACTCTCGAACGATGCAGCAGTCATCAAGACGCGCATTGCTCTCTTCCGGGCCATGGGCCTTGGTACACATTGAACGTGACGGGCGTAAGGCAATCTATCCGTTTATGACATACGACAAGGGCGAGGCTGTTTTTTGCAGTCTTGCCTTTGTTTTTTCAAGTTTTTTCAAAAAAACTGCTTTTCGTTTGTTTCTTTCTATGAAAAGCGCTACTTTTGAAGTCGGTATTGGGATTCTTCCCAATCCGAAAGTATTTCAACCTTAAAAAAGAATCATTCTATGGCAAACATCAATGACATCATCAGCAAGGCCGTTGCTTCGGCAGCCGGAAACGTTGCTATCCCCGAAAACGTGAAGAACACCGTTCTCAATGGTCTTACAGAATCTGTACTGGGCAGTCTTACCCAGACCGCTACGAAAGCAGGCGGTATCGAACAACTCAAGGGCCTGCTCACTGGTACGGCAAACGCTGCTACCAGCCCCGTGACTGCTCTCGCAGGCAAACTCTTCACCAACAACATCCTCAAGAATCTGAATCTTGGAAGCGTTGTCAACAGTTCTCTTATAGGTTTGATTCCTGGAATCATGGGTAAACTTGGCGGCATCCTCAAGGATCAGGATGGTGACGGTGACATCGACTTGCAGGATATCCTCATTACCCTCAAGGGTGGTGGCGCAGCCAAGAGTACTGGTGCAGGCTCTGTACTCGGTACAGCCGGCAGCATCCTGGGCAGCATCCTGAAGAAGAAATAAATCCTCTTAGGGAATACTCCGCAACTATCGGCAGAGCCCGACCCTCCCTGGCCGGGCTCTGTTTTTTGACTGGTCTACGGTGCTGTTCCTTCAAGGGATTGCCGCATATCCATTCACACAAAAATCTTTCATCCATCAGTTATCCCCATTCTTCTCATGACAGAACAGAAAGAACGTGTCGTTTTCGTCGACTTCATACGGGCAGCAGCCTGTTTCATGGTCATTCTCGTCCACTCCTCCGAGCATTTCTATGGAGGTGTCGATTCGCCTCTTGCAGGTCCCGTTTCCTTCCTTGCCAATGAAGGAAACCGTCTTTGCGTCTCCTTCTATGATGGCTTCTGCCGCATGTCTGTTCCTCTTTTCATGATTGTATCGGCATATTTGCTGGCTCCTATGAAAGAGGAAATGACATCGTGGCAGTTCTATCGTCGTCGTCTGCTGCGTGTTGGACCTCCCATGCTGCTCTTCCTCATTCTCTATTCCGTTTTGCCTTTGCTGTGGGGAGGGGTGGATACTGCGACAGCCATGAGAGACCTCAGCCGAGTTCCCCTGAACTTCCCTGATGGAGGTGGGCATCTTTGGTTCATGTATCCCTTGCTCAGTCTCTATCTGTTTATTCCCATCATCAGTCCTTGGCTGCGGAAGGCAACGAAGCAAGAGGAACTGTTCTTCATCGCACTGTTTGCCGTGAGCACATGCCTGCCTTATCTCAACCGTTGGTTCGGTGACATGTGGGGCGAATGTTTCTGGAACAGTTTCAATCTGTTGTACTATTTCGCAGGCTATCTCGGCTATCTTGTTTTGGCGCATTACATCCGTGTTCATCTGGACTGGAGCCGAACCAAACGTGTGGCTGTAGGTCTGCCTTGTCTGTTGATAGGTGCTGCTGTGACGATTTTCAGTTTCTATATCCAGGCAGTGCCAGGGCAGAACATCGAGACTCCCGTGCTTGAAGTGGGCTGGGCATTCTGCACCATCAACGTGCTCTGTGAGACATTCGGTGCCTTCCTGCTGTTCAGTTGCATCTCCCTGCCCAAGACGCCACGTCTTGTAAACGATTTGTCACACATGTCGTTCGGCATGTATCTTGTGCATATCTTCTGGCTCAACCTGTGGGCTGCTGTCCTCATGCCTCTGCTGCCTACAGTTGCAGCCATTCCTGCTATGGCTGTTATCACCTACATTTGCAGTTATGTGTCGGTGAAACTTCTCTCGTTCATACCTGGAGCGAAGTATTTCATCGGAGCTGAAACAGTGTTGAAAAGAAAAAACGAACCCCTATAATCAAAATCCCATGAAAAAGATTTATTTATGGCTCATGCCAATGACTCTCTGCCTTCTTTGCGGATGCAAGGGAGTGAAGTCGGATGCCCCTCAGATGCCCGACAAATATGTTGTTGCCTATGTCTGTTCTTGGACGCCTGAGATGCCCGATGGCCGTGACCTGACGCATATCAATTATGCTTTCGGAAGTGTCAATCAGACGTTTGACGGTGTAGATGTCGGACATCCTGACCGTTTGCGCACCATCATGGAACTCAAGAAACAATACCCGTTGTTGAAGGTGTGTCTTTCGATAGGAGGATGGACCAGTGGCCGTTTCAGTGAGATGGCTGCGGACTCCGTTTGCCGTCAGAAGTTTGCCGCAGACTGCAAACGCATTGTTGATGAATTCGGCCTGGATGGCATCGACATGGACTGGGAATATCCCACTTCAAGTGCTGCCGGCATCTCCAGCTCGCCCGATGATACCGACAACTATACCTTGCTTATGCGTGATATCCGTGCAGCCATCGGTCCTGACAAGTTGTTGACTCAGGCCACTGTTTGTTCGGCACAGTACATGGATTTTGCGGCTTTGGATGAATATGTGGACTTTACAAACATCATGGCGTATGACATGGGACGTCCACCTTTTCACAATGCACCTCTTTTCCGTTCTCCTCATGCCGGTTACATGACCTCTGCAGAGGCAGTCGAAGCCCATCTTGCTGCTGGCATCAGCCCCGACAAACTCACCTTGGGCATGCCTTTCTACGGTCATGGCGTAGCGGGCTTCCCTCGTATTGTCGACCTTGACAAGGCGGATGAACTGGAGGGATACGAATGTCATTGGGACAGTCTGGCTTGTGTTCCCTGGATGTCTGTCAAGGGGGATACCACATTGGTATTCAGTTATGACAACAGCCGTTCTCTTGCCCTGAAGTGTGAATATCTCCTGTCCAAAGGACTCAAAGGAGCCATGTATTGGAGTTATGATGGAGACAATGAAACCGGAGACCTCAAGCACGTCCTCTATACTACTCTGAATAAGTAATCGCGGTTTCGAGCCATCTTTCAGCAAAATAGACTTGTCTCTAAAGTTTGATATAGCCTTTGCTATACCGGACTGAACCTGAATCGAATAGAAATCGAGTCTGAAACGAGCCGGAATGGAACGGCATCAGACTATAGTGTGGCAGCCTTTTCCTTCCTGCCACACTGATTCTTTCATTCTTCCATGAAAATGTCAATGAATACGCTCTCGGTATGTTCATTCCAGTATGTATATTGTACATTCGGACGAGCAGTCTGTACATCGGAAATGGGGAAACAAGGACTTTTTCCCAATGAGCATTGGCAAAACAACGGAAAGCATTGGCATAACAGCAGGAAGCATTATCAAAACAGTAGGAAGGCATTACCAAAACAGTAGGAAGCATTGCCAAAACAGCAGAGAACAATGTCACACAACGGAAAACATAGTCCCCAAAAACGGAAAACATAGCCAATAAACGAAAATTGAAGGCTAATGCTGACAAAAGATTAGATACAAAATAAAAAATGAACTTGTTTATGGAATTTCGAATGCTTTGGTTTTGAATTCCATCGCTTTGGTTTTGAATTCCATCACATTCAAAATTTCGTTTCAAAGTTCAATTGCGGAAAAGAAAAGGGCATTTTTCTTTTTTCACGCATCGTTTTATTGACAGAAAAGTCCACTCGCGAGTGGACTTTTTTTGTATTCAATATTCAATGATGGTTAACACGCTTTGTCACCTTTCTTCTTTTGCTTGCAGATGTCGGCGAGCAGACAGTCGGAACAGTGTGGGTTGCGGGCTGTACAGACATAGCGTCCATGAAGAATGAGTTGGTGGTGCGCAGTGGGAATATCAGCGGGAGGAATGTGCTTGGTGAGTTCCTGCTCAACGCTTAGTGGCGTGGTTGCTTTCTCATTCACCAACCCGATGCGATGGCTTACCCGGAAGACATGAGTATCGACAGGCATGGTAGGACGGTTCCAAAGGACTGCCATCATGACGTTGGCCGTCTTGCGTCCAACACCGGGCAGGCGGGTGAGGCTTTCAAGCGTGTCGGGCACTTCCCCTCCGAATTCTTCCACAAGCATGCGTGCCATGCCTGCTAGATGGGCAGCCTTGCTGTTTGGGTACGAGACGCTGCTCACATAGGGCAGGATTTCCTCGGCTGTGGCGCGTGACATGGCTTTCGCATCGGGATAGGCAGCCATGAGTGCGGGAGTGACAAGGTTCACGCGCTTGTCCGTGCATTGGGCAGAGAGCATGACGGCTACAAGAAGCGAAAACGGAGTCGTGTAGTTCAACTCCGTTTCGGCTATCGGCATTGCCTCGCGGAAGCGGGCAAGCACAGTGGTGTATAATTCTTTGCGGGTCATTCTGTGAGTGAGAATGACGGCATCAGTTGGCGGCTTCGAATTCGCGCAGGAAGCGGGTATCGTTCTCGGAGAACATACGAAGGTCCTTGACTTGGTATTTGAGGTTCGTGATGCGCTCAATACCCATGCCAAAGGCATAACCCGTATACTGCTTGCTGTCTATACCGTTGAGCTCGAGGACGTTGGGGTCAACCATTCCGCAACCGAGAATCTCAACCCAACCGGTACCCTTGCAGAAGGGACAGCCTTTTCCTCCACAGATGTTGCAGGAGATATCCATCTCAGCGCTTGGTTCGGTGAAGGGGAAGTAGGAGGGACGGAGACGAATCTTGGTATCGGCTCCGAACATCTCCTTGGCGAACAGCAGAAGTACCTGCTTGAGGTCAGTGAAGGAGACATCCTTGTCAATGTAGAGGCCTTCCACCTGATGGAAGAAACAATGCGCACGGTAACTGATGGCTTCGTTGCGATAGACGCGTCCCGGACAAATCACACGGAGAGGGGGCTGCTGGACTTCCATGACGCGGCTCTGCACCGAACTGGTGTGGGTGCGGAGAATGATGTCGGGATGGCTCTCGACAAAGAAGGTGTCCTGCATGTCGCGTGCCGGATGGTCTTCGGCAAAGTTCATGGATGAGAACACGTGCCAGTCGTCTTCCACCTCAGGACCGTCTGCCAGGGTGAATCCCAGACGCGCAAAGATGTCGATGATTTCGTTCTTGACGATGGTGAGAGGATGGCGTGTGCCCAACTGCACGGGATATGCGGTACGTGTCAGGTCAAGGTCATCGGCTATATCGTCAGCGGTCTCAAACTGTTCCTTCAGTTCGGCCAACTTAGCCATTGCACTGTTCTTCAGTTCGTTGATCTTCATGCCCACCTCTTTCTTCTTGTCAGCAGGGACAAGACGGAAGTCGGTCATCAGTTCGGTGATTTTGCCTTTCTTGCTCAGATATTTGATACGCAGTGCTTCGAGTTCCTCGGCGTTCTTTGCTTTCAGGTCGTTCACTTCGGCAAGAAGTTCGTTGATCTTATCAATCATAATATTCTTTTTTTCTGTTTCAGATTGCAAAGATAGGGCTTTTTTGTGTAGAGATGAAAATTTTTGTGTATTTTTGCGTGAAAATTCCATCTTT
>R22__coassemble_742_pt1 | contig 19059 bp, 12 predicted proteins | sample R22__metabat2_low_PE_006 | metagenome-assembled genome bin R22
TTTATCATTATCTTGTTCCCTAAACTGTCCCCATCAATGATGCTTGAACAGATTTTATATGTGAATTTCATAGAGTAAAACAACGGACTTAATCAAAAACAGTAGCAGTCACAATGGGGTTTCCTATACCCATACAAGGTTAACATGCATATCCTTCCTTTATTCATGAAAACGGCATGACTGTTCGGACATTATGCCGTTTCTTTTACCCCATTTTGTGTCAAATAGTATAAAAATACTACTTATTTTGAGGGAAGTAAAAACTTTTAGGGTATTTGCGAATGAAAAAAATAAAAAATGATAGTATGTTTGTAAGCTGAAAAGGAAATGTATGAATCTTTTTGAAGAAACAATATTTACACTTTTGATATGAAGAACTATATCCGACCTACACTAAAAGTGAGTGAAGTAGTAATCAAACCTTTGATGGGTGCAATGTCGGACGTCACATATGGTGGCGCCAACGATGAAGATGACGCTCCTGCCGTGGCAGAAAGCCGTGGTCGGCGTGGCACTTGGGGAGATCTATGGAGTGAAAGCGAAGAAGAAAACTGATATAAAGAAGAACAGTATGAAACGCAACTATATCTTTTCGTGCTGCGCGAAGTTCTTCGCGCTGTGGCTTTTGTTGGCCAATTCGTCGGCCGTTATGGCAGGCGTTGTACATGTATCGTCGGCAAACGAATTGAAGAATGCCGTTGAGAACAATGCTTCGGCTGATATATATATCACTGCCGATATCGACCTTTCGCAGCTGGGGTCGTCGAGCGATCCTCTGTTCGACGTCACCTTCAAAGGCTCCATCACTGGTACGAAGTCTACCGATTCTACTGGCAAGACCAACGCGTGTTACAAGCTGAAGAATGGGAAGAACATTCTCTTCGAAAAGTTGGACCATGCCACTTTCACCGACCTCGTGGTGACCGACTGTACCTTCGACCCTCACGACACCATGAGCGGTATTATGGCCTTTGAGGCCAACGAGACGACCTTCTCAAGTTGCATGTTCTGCAACATCACAAGTAAGGATGAGTCTTGGTTATACGAATACGACTGCGCCGGCACCGTGGTGGGCATCGCCACAGGTTGCACCTTCAAAGATGTGTGCGTGCTGGCTTGCACGATCGGCATTGACGGTGCAGAGGCAGGCGGCATTGTGGGACGTGCCAAGAAGTGTTCGTTCACCAACTGCATGGTGAACGCCCTCACAGCCATCTATGCCGATGGAAATCTGACTTCCGGCAACGGAGCCTTCGTTGGTGGTCTGGTGGGAATGAGTACCGACTGCCACTTTGACCATTGTACGAATTATGCGTCTGTGGGTGCCAACGACGACAACGTGGGCGGCATCACTGGTAAGGATACGGGCAGCGTCTTTGGCTACTGTACGAACTGCGGAATGGTGGCGCAGATGGACGAGAGTATCTTCTGGAGAGTAGCCAACTGTGTGGCCGTCGGCATCAGTGCTGCTACAACGACAGCCATTGGCATTAATCTGGGATACATCGGCTACTTGGTATATGCCAAGACTGTGGCAGAGAACCTGGTCGTTGTCATCGAGACGCAGTATGCCATTGCTGCTGCTGAGGCCTTCGCATCCATCTTCGTGCCTGCGATGTGCGTAGCCATTGCTGTCAGCGTTGGATACCTTATCTATAGTGAGAACGATCCCGACGAGGTGGGAGGCATTGCTGGATACATTGCCGGCTCACGCCTCTACCGCTGTGCAAACTATGCCTCAGTGGAGTGCATGGATGCCTATGCGGGTGGCATCGTGGGGTATGCCACGAGCAATGGCGACACACCGTTCTACATCAGCGACTGCCTCAATCAGGGACGTGTGAGCGGCAACGAGCAGACAGGTGGCATCGTGGGCTACGCCAAGAACGGCACTGTGAATGCCTGTCTGCAGATGGGCACGCTGGACGTGGAAAAAGACACCTGGGGCAACATCGTGGGTGATACGGGCAGCAATGTGACGAGCGCCTACTGCTGTTATCTGGCATCAGAGGACGATTCTGAATCGCTGAACATCGCGTCTATTACCCGCGTGAGTTCACAGTCGTTGGCATCGGGTGCCGTGACCTTTTTCTTGAACCAACACACTACCATTCCCTTGGAAAGTGACATGCTGCCCCAAGACGAGGTTTACAGCGATGCGCCCTGGCGTCAGACCGTGGGAACGGACTTCTATCCCACACTGGATGAAACGAATGGCTTGGTCGATGTGGATGACGTGGACGACAATGCGAATATCGTGCACCGCGTGTCTACAGGCTACGAACTCTTCTCTGCTGCTTGCAACCCCTATGCGGAGATTGAGTTGGCGTGTGACATCAGCATGAGCAACGACCAGACAATACTATGCATGGGGTCGGAAATCATGCCCTTTCAAGGCACAATAGACGGCAAGGGATATTCGATCAGCGGTATCTACTACAAGAGCGATATCAGCGATAAGGAGAAACTCTCGAAGGTGCGCAACATCGGACTGTTCAGTTGGGCTAAGGATGCTACGTTCCGCAACCTCACGTTGGACGGTGTGGATATCACTGCCTGTGAGAACGTGGGAAGCCTGGTGGGACATTCGAACAATTGTTCCTACACCAATGTGAAGGTGCTGGAACACAGCAATCTCTATGTATATGGCTATAACGGTGGTTTGCTAGTGGGTAACTCCACGAAGGACTATTTCCTATATTGCTCCACAACTCCCGGCGGCAAGGTGTACGGTGACAGCGATTCCGACTATGCGGCCTTCTCTGACGCACAGGTGGGCGGTTTGGTGGGCATCGCCAAAGAGAGTACCCTCGAGGCGTGCGTGAACCGTGCCTGGGTGGATGCGGACGACGACTATGCAGGTGGACTTGTGGGCTATGACGACGGTGGCACCGCCCTGCGGTGGTGCGTGAACGTGGGCGACGTCACAGGCCACGACAGTTACCTTGATGACCTCTGCGGTGGCCTTGTGGGATATCTCAGTGCTACGGGCTCCATCACGGGCTCGCTGAGTTACTGCACCGTGAATGCTGTGGATCAGCAGTATGTGGGCAAGAACAAGGGTGGCAACATCTATCAATGCCTGTACAACTATGCCCCCAAGGAAGGCAATGGTGGATATTCCACCAATGCTTCTGCTGAGGAACTTTCCAACGGCTTCACGGCAATGTATCTGTCTGAGTTAACCCATTTCGATTGGTATCAGAATATCGATAACGGACGCATCAATACCGGCTATCCATCACCCATCCCCACCGATGGTGATAAGGTGAGCAGCAATGTGCTGTGCGACGGCACCCTGACCTACAGCAACTACTTCCGTAGTGCGGGTGCACACGAGCATGTGGGTAATGCGCTGGGACAATGTGAAGCATGCGGCGACCTGTGTGAAGGCGGCAGCGATATAGTGTACATAGAGAACGCCGAGCAACTGATGCTCTTTGCCTATGCCGTGAACAATGGAGCGGAAAACATGGACGCCGTGCTCCAAAACGACATCGACCTCAGTGGCCTCACATGGGTACCCATCGGCTCGGCCGAACACCCCTATGCTGGTTCATTTGACGGGCAGGGACACACCCTCAGCAACCTCGTCTACAACAACAACGACGACCGCTACCACGGCCTCTTCGGCTATGTGCAGCCAGGTGTTCAGATTACGGATCTCATCCTTGACAGTTCTTGCAGTTTCAGGGCACAGAAGGGTGTCGTAGCAGCCTTTGTGGGCGGTGCCAAGAGCAGCAACAACGGCACCATCACTCTAAGCCGTCTGTTGAACAATGCCAACGTCACCGGCAACGGTCTCAACCAGATAAACACCGCTGCCATCATGGGTGGCGTGTACGATAATGATGGCCAGCATGTGGTGATGAGCGACTGTGGCAACACCGGTGCCATCATCGGCAGCAAGCAGAGTGCTTCTCTGTGCGGCTATGCCCGCAAGGAGGCCTTGTTGACACGCTGTTGGAATACGGGTGTCGTGGTTGGCAACGATGAGCAGAAGCCCTTCGTACGCTTCAACTCTGCTACCCTCACCGACTGCTACCAGTTGGCAACCCTGCCCCAACAGACTGATGACGCGGTGACACCTATCAGCGCTGACGACATCGCCTTTGGTCTGCTGTGCGATGCGCTGAACGATGGACGAGCCACCAATGTGTGGTCGCAGGACATTCCGTCAGAGGCTGCACCCACGCTGGGTACCACCGGTGTACACCACAACCGAAAGGTGTCGTCGAAATGGGGAACGGTGTGTCTGCCCTTCTCCATCGCCTCCAATGATGACATTCAGTTGTACACCATCTCTGCCTTCAATTCGCGTGAGGGCGTCCTCACCGTGGAGGAGGTTCAAACCGTGGATGCCGAGAAGCCCGCTCTGTTTGCCTATCGCGGCTCAGACGGAAAGGCCGACTTCGTGCAGACAGCTCCCTGCGTGGAGAATCGCTCTAAATCCCCCACAGTCGTCTTCGATGGAGGCATAGGGCTCTTCGGCGTGTACAGTGACACCAAGATAGATGAGGATGTGATTGCATACAACAAACAATACGACATGGTCTTCTATTATATCGCCCAGAACAAGTTCTGGCTGGCCAACAAGAGTTTCAGTATTCCTGCTTTCCGCGCCTACATCGCTTACAACACTGAGTTCGACGATATCGAATATGCACCTACCCTTCGCTTGAGCGAGGATGTCACAGGTATAGAAAAGACTGTTGCAGAAGAAATGCTTAATCCAGGTAGCAAGTTCTTTGACGGCATTCGCGTTGTCATCGTCCGCGATGGCAAGAAGTACGACCTGAGTGGTAAGCCGCTATAATTCGAAGATTTTATTGCTTCACCCATCCCCTCCCCCAAAAGGAGGGGATTTTTCGTTCACGAAGAAGGCGAGTGAGGCACTGGAGGTCATTTTGCCACGGCAACGATATTTTCCCTTTTCGCCACGAAGCCTATGAACCAGATTGCCGAGGGTGAATCCTTTGCTTCCCAAGCCGCTCAGTGGTTTGCCTTTTCCCTCCCCTTTCTGACGCTTTTTCATCGTTTCGTTTCACGTTTTCGCCAAGAAAGCGTACTTTTGTGGCGAATATATGGAAAAATCATCTCACATGACAACTTCTACCCGCTTGCTGTATGCCCGCATCGGTGTGCTGCTCCTGCTTCTATATTCTATTCCCGCCACTATTTCCACAACCTTCGCACAGACGGGCGACAAGACGCTCTATCTCATCTCCAACTCCCACCTCGACACACAGTGGAACTGGGAGGTGAACACCACCATCGACGACTATATCGCTCACACGCTGACCGACAACATGGCGCTCATGGACAAGTATCCGCACTTCCGCCTGAGTTTCGAGGGAGCCATCAAGTACATGTGGATGAAGGAGTACTACCCCGACGAGTTCGAACGGCTCAAGGGATACATCGCCTCCGGACAATGGCATGTGAGCGGCATGAGCATCGATGCTACCGACTGCATGATATCGACGGCCGAGAGTCTCTTTCACAGCATGCTCTATGCCAACCGCTTCTACATGAAAGAGTTCGGTGTGCGGGGCGGATACGATGTCATGTTGCCCGACTGCTTCGGATTCTCCTATGCCCTGCCCACCATCGCAGCCCATGCTGGACAGCGGGGCATGCACAGCGCCAAACTCGGATGGGGTTCCGAGGCATACGACAAACTGGCACCGTTCCATGTGTGGCAGGGTGTCGACGGTAGCCGCATCTTTGCCATCTGCAAACCAGGTGCTTACGATGTCCACGAGGACTTCAACAAGGATCTTACAAACAACACCTCCTTCCTCGACGAGTGTCGCGCCAATGGCACGAAGTACGGACTGTCGTCGGCATTCCGCTATGTCGGTCCGCGCTCCGACCACGGAGGTGCTCTGAAGGACGATGCCTCATCATCGGGCGAAAACACCCCTTGGTGGCTCGAACAGAACGCTGCCGACAACGACGGTGCGCTGAAGGTCCGCATCGCCACACCCGACGACTGTTTCGCCCTGCTCGACAGTTTCAACAACAGCAAGTATCAGGTGTATAACAACGAACTGCCCATGCGCACACACGGCGTGGGGGCCTATACCAGTTGGGGAATGCTCAAGCGATGGAACCGCAAGAACGAAGTGGCAGCGGATGCTGCCGAGAAGGCCTCGGCGCTGGCATGGTGGCTGGGACTGCGCGACTATCCCGGCAGTGAACTGCGCGACGCATGGATACGCACCATCTGGCAGCAACACCATGATGGCATCACCGGAACGTCCACACTGAAGGCCAACGACATCTCCTACAACGAGTATTATATCGCCAACCGACAGTTTGCCCTCCTCCAACAAGGTGCGGTAGGGGCCGTGGCTCAACAACTCAACACCGACGTGGAGGGCACGCCCGTCGTAGTGTACAACCCGCTGTCTCATCTTCGTACTGATATCGTGGAAGGAGAGATGTCGTGTTCCGCCTGCCCCAAGGGAATGCGCGTATATGGTCCCGATGGAGACGAGGTGCTCTCACAGATCGTCAGGTGGGACGAGACGACCAACACGCTCCACTTCCTCTTCGCCGCTACCGTGCCTTCGCTGGGCTGCGCCGTCTATGAGGTGCGTCTCGGCGAAGCCAGCACGCTCTCTTCTCCCGTCACGGCCGATGCTGATGCACGGAGTCTCTCCAACGGACATTACAGCGTCACACTCTCTTCCGAGGGAGACATCGGGCAACTCTACGACGAGGTAAACAACCGTAAGCTCCTCACCGACAGCCATCTGCAGATGATATACGACCACGAGGACGCCTGGCCGGCATGGGAAATCAGTTACGCCAATGTCTGCCGTACCCCCACCAATGTCAGCGGCAATGCCGACATCCAACTTGTGGAGAACGGTCCTCTGCGCTACACCTTCCGCGTACAGCGTTCCTTCCAGGGCAGCACCTTCGTGCAATACTACCGCATGAGCGCTCTCTCCGACCGCATCGATGTGGTGAACGAGGTAGACTGGCAGACCAGCGAGCGTATGCTCAAGGTTTCCTTCCCCTTCTCCTTCTCTGCCACAAAGGCTGTCTTCGACCTCTCCCTGGGCACTATCCGCAGGGGTACGCGTACCTCCGAACACTACGAGATGCAAGGCCACCGCTGGGCTGACCACAGCAACAGCGTATCGGGATACGGCGTCTCCATCCTCAACGACTGCAAGTATGGTTGGGACAAGCCCGACAACCGCACGCTGCGTCTTACGCTGCTCCATACGCCCTCGTGCAGCGGTTTCCGCCATCAGGCCAACATGGACCTCGGGCCGAACCACTTCACTTACTCTCTCTTCCCGCACGACGGCTTGTGGAGTGTTTCCACCCAGATGGAGGCAGCACAACTCAACGAGCCGCTGACAGCATTCGTCAGCCCTCGCCACAAGGGCATCCTTGGCCGTCAGACCGACTTCGTCTCCCTCAACACCGACAGCGTCAACATCACGGCTGTCAAGCGGGCCGAAGACACCGACGACCTCATCGTTCGCTTGGTCGAATGGACGGGCGACGAACACGACAATGTCCGCCTCTCCTTCCCCTCAGCCATTCTCGCCGCCAGGGAAGTGAATGCCATTGAAGAAGAGGTGGGTCCTGTCACATTCAGCGGGAACGAATTGTCCTTCCCCATCAGTCACTATCAGCCCCGCACCTTTGCTGTGCGTCTGGCATCACCGGCACAGCAGCCCTCGGGGCCCTCTCTCAAGGGTACTCCCGCCATCCTCGATTACAATGCCGACGTGATGAGTTACGACAAGGCTCGCAGCAATGCCGGTGCCTCCTTTGTCCTCGCCTACCCGGCCGAACTCATCCCCGACACCCTTGTCGCTGGTGGAATCCGCTTTGCCATGGGTGACCGTGCGCCAGGTCAGAGCAATGCACTTCGCTGTTCCTCTCCGACGCCCGTCATCCTGAACCGTCAGCCCGGCGAGGACTGCGTATACCTGCTCATGGCCAGTTTCGGCGAAGATGGGTCCGAAGCACAGATCACCTTGGGAGATACCACCGTGACGCAGGCCGTTCCTTACTTCTCGGGCAGGATAGGTGCCCCGCTCACCTGCGCCAACCTCCAAAGCCATTATCGCCGCGAGGACGTGGCTCTGGTGACTTCCCACGCCCACAAGATCAGTTCGAAGTCCAATGCCACCTACAGCGAGATGTATATCTATAAATACCGTCTGCCTCTCCCCGAAGGGGTTGACACGCTGATGATTACAAGCGACAACCGTAAGTTGTTTCTTCTGGCCTGCTCCACGGCCGATGGTGCTGCCGATGCGCTCACGCCCATCACACCGCTCGTCACCGAGATGGACTATCACGAACTGTGTGGCGGTGGCAGTCTCGACGACAATCGTCTCGAACCCCGTTCGGTGATGGCCAGTCACCAGAATGGTTCATCCGAGGCCGGACGCTATGCCAACGACCGCAATGCCGCCACCAAATGGTGTGTGACCTCCTCCCAGAGCAAGTCGCCCACGCTCACCTACACCTTCAGCGAGCCCGTGGTGGTGGAACGATGGATGGTGCTCGGCGCAGCCTGTGAGAGTGGCGACTGGGTGGCAGCCGACTTCCGCCTCCAATACCGTCTCGACGATGGCACCTGGATGGATGCCGACAAGGTCTCCGACAATCAGGCCAACAAGGTCGTGCGTGCCATCCAACCCATCACGACCAGCGCAGTGCGGCTGCAAGTCGACAAGGGCGAACAGGATGGGTACACCACCCGCATCTACGAGTTCGCCGTCTATGGATATCCCGAGAGCCAGACGGGCGTCATGCCTCTCTCACCGGCAAGTGATGTCCCCACCTCCGGCACCCTCTACGACCTCCAGGGACGCTGGCTGGACACCGATCCCTCGCTGCTCCCTCCCGGCATCTACATCCAGGCAGGAAAGAAAGTCTGGAAACACTGATAGCGACAGCGCACACCACATTCTGTCCATCTCGCAACGAACAATGGAAACACGCATCATCGAACTCCTCGAATGGTCCCACGAGACGGCCTGTCAGGTCATCCGGCTGATGGGTGAACTGTCCACACGGTGCACCTGCACAGACGAATCCCTCCGCAACGTGATTGCCGACCCCGCCAGCCATCTCTTCTGTGTCATGGAAGGACAACGCGTCGTGGCATGTGCCACGCTCTGTCTGTTCCATTCGCCTACTGGGACGAAAGGGTCGGTGGAAGATGTGGTGGTCGCCGCGGACTGCCGAGGCAGACATCTCGGCCGACAACTGATGGAACACCTCATGAACGTCGCCAGCGCCGATGCCCCCATTGAACTGCACCTCACCTCGCGTCCCTCGCGGATGGCCGCCAACAGGCTCTACGAGTCTCTGGGATTCAGGCAAAAGGAGACGAACTGCTGGGTGTGGTCCGCTTCCCAGCCACACGACGACTACCTCAAACAGAACCCTGCTACACTCTGATTCTTCATGCGTTTTTTCCTCTCTCCCCTCCTCTTTCTCCTCTTGGCTTCTACACCGCAGTTGCCCACCATCAACGCCGATGTCCCCTACAGCGTAGCCCATCGGGGTTGTCATATCGATGGTCTCATCCCCGAGAACTGTCCTGCGGGAGTGGCGTATGCCCGCCGATATGGCTATCGGGCCATCGAGTGCGACGCCCACTTCACCAGCGACAGTGTTCTCATCATCATGCACGATGCCACCATCAACCGCACCATGCGTCTGCGCGATGGCTATACCCCCATCCCGACACCCGTGCGCTATGCCGACCACACCTATCGGGACCTCTGCGAACACTATGTCCTGGCATCCAGCGACCCTGCCCTACGCGCCCCCATTCCCACGCTCGAGGAGGAACTGCTCGAGTGCCGCCGACAGGGCATCGTGCCCATGCTCCACACCGATGTGTTCGAAGCCTTCGAGATGGCGCAGCGCATTCTTGGTGACAACTACATAGCTTTCGATGCCGACTACAAGGCCGTCGCCCGGGCACGGACATTGGGCAACTGTCTCATCCTCTGGGATCCGGGCACACGCACGCCCGACGAAATCATTCCCATGCTGGAAGCCATTGGGGGACCATGTGGCGTTTCGAGCATGAAGCGCGACCTCCTGACCGCCGACTTCATCCAAGCACTCACCTCGCATGGCTATCAGGTACAGTCAAGCATCTTCCCCACCCCCTACGAGATGCAGGTCATCCACGATGGTGCCACCCTCATTCTCTCTGATTTCTGTCTTCTTCCCCATGCACGGCAGGGACGCTGTACAGCCGCCCTCCGCAAGAAGGACCTTCACCTCAACGCCGGTGACTCCCTGCTCTGGACCGCCCCGGCGGCCGAACACGCTTCGCTTCACATGCAGATGCAATTCTCCGGCAGCCTTGAAGTGGTGGTGAACGAACAACGGAGATACGAGATGGAAGGTCAGGACAATGAAACCTGGACCAACGGCTGGCGTTTCCACGACACCCGCCCTGCCACCATCCTCCTGCGAGCCACTTCTCCCACGACCATCCGCCGTCTCCGTCTCCACACCCGCAAGTACTGATTCCGCCGGGCCAGGCGTCAAGTCGCCTTCCCTATCGGTCCACAGCCCGCAAAAAAGTATTAGTTTTCGTGGCAGGCATCACCCGCCTTCTTTCTGCATGCATTGAGCACCTCGATGGGATGCACGGCCTTCACGCCTGTGCCATCCAGTATCTGCTGACGGCAGGAGGTGCCCGGTGCCGTCACTACGGCCGGTCGTCCTTCAGCGGCCACAGCCTTCCGTACAGCGGGGAAGAGCACCATCTCGCCGATGGCCAGTGAGGTGCGGTAGTGTTCGGCCTCGTAGCCGAACGAGCCGGCCATGCCGCAACACCCCGACGGGATGACATGCACCTCTGCACCGGGGATGAGGCGCAGCGCCGCTGCCGTCTTCTCAATCCCCACGAGGGCCTTCTGATGGCAATGGCCGTGGAGCCAGATGTCCATCTCCCTCCCCTCGAACTGGGCAGGTACTATCCTCCCCGCCTCCACCTCGCGCTCGATGAACTCATCGTACAGGAAGGTGTTGCGTGCCAGCGCACGGGCATCGTCGCGCAGCGTTGCCGGCACGAGGTCGGGATATTCGTCGCGGAAGGTGAGGATGCACGATGGCTCGATGCCCACCAGCGGGACATCGGCCGACACCATGTCCTTCAGCAGCGTCACATTCTTCAGGGCGAACTTGCGGGCGAGTTTCAGGCATCCTTTCGAGATGGCGGCCCGTCCGCTCTCTGCCGTCCGTGGCATAATCACCTGATAGCCGAGACCTTCCATCAGGTCGATGAAGGTCTGTGCCAGCCCGGGCTCGTTGTAGCGGGTGAACTCGTCAAGGTAGAAGAGTATCTTCTTCCCGCATTCCTCCGACCGGGTCTTCATTCTGCATCGGTATACGGGAGGAATGGAACGCTCGGGTGCAAAGCCGATGATACGCTTGATGAGGGTGGCCGAAGGCTTCCAGCGGGCGAAGAAGTTGTATAGAGGAGCCACATGCGAGCCCATCTTCTCCACCCAGGCCATGCGTGCCACGGCAAACGAGCGCAGCGGCGTGCCCTTGCGGTCGTAGATTTGCTGCAGCACCTCGGCACGGATGCGTGTCATGTCCACATTCGACGGACATTCGCTGCGGCAGCCCTTGCAGGCCAGGCAGGAGTCGAGAATCTCCTTCACCTCGGGAGCATCCAGCCCTTCGCCGCGGGTGAGACATTCGCGCAGCACATTGGCCCGGGCACGCGTGCTCTTCAGTTCGTCGCGGCTCTCCTTGAAGGCCGGACACATCGTCCCGCCCATGCGGTTGCTCTTGCGGCAGTCGCCCGCGCCGTTGCACTGTTCGATGGAGCACATCAGGGCATGTGTCTGCGAGGTCACGCCACTCACGCCCTCGGTATGGCACTCGTCGAACGCCGCACGCCAGTTGAAGTAGGTCTTGTCGGCAGGTATCTGCGAGGCCACGGTGTAGGTCTGCCCCACCTCGAAGCGCAGCCATTCGTCCATGCCGGGCGCATCGGTGATTTTGTGGAGGTTGAACACGCCGTCGGGGTCCCAGCAACGCTTCACCTCACACATCATGCGGTAGCACTCCTCGCCGTACATCAGGGGGATGAACTCGCCGCGCAGACGGCCGTCGCCATGCTCGCCGCTCAGCGAGCCTCTGTGTTTGCGCACCAGCCGGGCCGTCTCCTCGGCCACCGCGCGGAAGAGGACCTTGCCCTCGGCTGTCTTGATGTTGATGACGGGACGCAGATGCAGTTCGCCGGTGCTGATGTGTCCGTAGTACACGCACTTCAACCCCAGCCTGTCGAGCATCTCCCCGAAGTCCTTCATGTAGGCTGCCATGCGTTCGGGAGCCACGGCCGTGTCCTCGATGACGCCGATGGGCTTCGCATCGCCCTTCATGCCGCTCAGCACGCCCAAGCCCGCCTTCCGCAATGCCCACACGCGGGCCACATCGGCGCCGTACACGCGGGTACAGGTGTATGCCAGACCTGCAGCCGTCAGTTCAGTCTCCAAGGCATCGGCGGAAGCATCCATCTGCTCACCGTTAAACTCGGCGATGAGCAGTGCCGCGGGATCGCCCTCAACGAAGAAGCGGTTCTTCTGCGCCTCCACGTTGCCCTTGCTGAGTTCCAGTATCTTGCCGTCCATCAACTCGATGGCCACGGGGTGATGCTTCAGCGCCACGAGGTTGCCCTCGAAACTCTCCTCGAGCGAACGGCAGTGAGCGCAGAGCACCATGGTCTCCTTGGGGGGCAGCACGTCCAGGCTCACGGTGATTTCGGTGATGAATGCCAGCGTGCCCTCCGAGCCGCAGAGAAGTTTGCAGAGGTCCACTGTCTCGTCCTCGATGGCCTCGTCGATGGCATAGCCGCAACTGCGGCGTCGCAGGCTCCTGTCGGGATAGTTCTCGGTGAGCAGCCGGCAGGTCGCCGCATCGTGCTTCCAGTCTTCCAACTGGGCATAGATGCGCCGTTCGAGAGCGCCCTCACCGCGCACCGCAGTGTCGAAGGGTGAGCCGTCGGAGAGGAAGCCTTTCAGCCGCAGCACATGCTGGCGGGTGGCACCGTACACCAGCGAGTGGGTGCCGCACGAGTTGTTGCCCACCATGCCGCCGATGCAGCAGCGGTTGCTGGTGGAGGTCTCCGGGCTGAAGAAGAGTCCGTAGGAACGCAGGGCGAGGTTGAGTTCGTCCCGCACCACGCCCGGCTGCACACGCGCCCAGCGTTCGGCCGCATTGATTTCGAGGATGTGGCAGAGGTGCTTGCTCACATCCACCACGATGCCGTTGCCCACCACCTGTCCGGCGATGGAAGTACCTCCCGCACGGGGAATGAGGCAGGTGTGCTGTTCGCGGGCAAGACGAATCAGACCGACGATGTCATCGTCCGTCTCGGGATACGCCACCCCGCGGGGAATCTCGCGGTAGGCACTCGCATCCGTCGAATACGCAATCTTGTGCAGCGAATCAGTGAAGACCTTCATAGTCATCTATAGCATCTACTTCCACGAGCCACCCCATCACCTTCAAGGGCATACCTTAGCCATGTAGCCGGCGGGCATCACCCGCTTGAGTAAGTTATCGTTGAGGCGCCGCCTCACCTTCAAACATCGCGCAGATTTCGCGGTAACTGTCGAGCGAGCCCACATCGTAGCGCGGACCGGGCATCAGGAAGGCATGGACGGGAGCCACGCCGCAGATGTAGGCCACCAGCGAGCCGGGAGCGTCGGTGCCGCAGCCCGAGGCGATGGCATCGCCGATGCGGCGCATGTCGCGGGCGGTATAGTAGTAGAACGGAGGACAGCACCAGTGGCTCTTGGGCTCGGCAGGTTTCTCTTCCATGCCCAGCACGAGGTCGTCGTCGCCTATCTCGAGCACGCCGCACTTGTGCAGACGCTGCTCCGAGGGTTCGTGGTAGCGCATCACGCAGCTGGAGCCCTTGCCGACGGCATAGTCGATGAACGCTGTCAGCCGGAAGCCCAGCACATTGTCGCCCGCCACAATGAGGCAGTCGTCGTCGATGCCCAACTGTTCGACAGCGAAACGGATGTCGCACACAGCGCCCAGACGCGTCTCGTTGGTCGATGTGCCGTCGTCCACCACGGTTATCTTCTCGCTGCGTCCGGCGGCCCACTGTGCGAAGTGGTCGGCGAACTTATGGTTGGAAATCACCACGAACTCGTCCACAGCCTCACAGCAGGCGATGTCATCCACCAGACGGTCGGCGATGCTTCGTCCCCCCACCTTGAGGAGAGGCTTGGGGAAATTCTCGGTCAGAGGATACAGGCGGGTGGCATATCCCGCTGCCAATAGGATGCATTTCATATCTTCACTCCATTTGCGGTTTCAACGGTCAGGCCCATGTATTTACCCTTCAGGGCGGGGAAGGTGCTGAGGTAGGCATCCTCGACGGTGTGGAGGATGCTCTCTTCGAACGACGGGTCGATGAGCGCCATGCAGCAGCCCTTGAAGCCTGCCCCCGAGAAGCGTCCGCCGTAGATACCCTCGGTGCGTGTCATGATGTCGTAGAGGCACTTCAGTTCGGGTGAGCCTGTCTGCCAGTTCTCGATGGACGAACGGCCCGAGGCAAACGACAGCCGTCCGAACGCCTCGATGTCGCCGCGGCGCCAGGCTTCGGCACCTGCCTCCACACGCGCATACTCCGTGTACCAATGTTCGGCACGCAGACGCCAGGGTTCGGGCAGACGATGTTCCCACTTGCGGAACACCTCCACGGGGATGTCGCGGAGATTCGTCTCGTTGAACTTGCCGTACTCCATGCCCTCGAGAGCCTTCAGCGCATACGCTGCGCTGCGGGCTTCATCGACGCGCATGTTGAAGGCGCTGCCGGCAAGGGTGCGTTCCACGCCGCTGAAGAAGATGGCCACCTTCCACGGTTTCATGTCGCTCGGGGTGGGAATCACCTCGAAGGAATCGTCCTTGCAGTCCAGGTAGAGCAGTCCGTCCTGACGCGAGTACACCTCGCAACTCTGGTCGAGTTTGCCGCAACTCACGCCCACATAGTTGTTCTCCGCTGCCTTGGCGATGTCGATGGTTTCGGCAGCCGACAGGTTGATGCCGTTCACGCGGCAGAGAGCCTTGAGCATGGCAATGCAGACGGCAGCCGACGACGACAGTCCGCCGATGGGCAGTGTGCCCTCGATGACGCCCGACAGTCCCACCGTGAGCGGATAGCGCATACCCAGTTCCTGTGTCACGCCGCGCAGGTAGTCAGCCCAGTCGTTCTGCTTTATTTCCGGCACGCTGCGCACATGCCATTGAGCACGCTTGTCGAACTGCAGCGAGCACAGTTCCACCACGCCGTTGTGTTTGGCGCGGTAGGCGATATGGATGCCGCGGTTGATGGCAAAACCCGTTATCTTGCCCAGGTTATGGTCCGAATGAGCACCGATAGGACAGATGCGGTAGGGACAGAAGGCTACGGCGTCGGGATCACTCTTGTAGATCTCCGCAAATTTCTCCGTACATTTCATAGGTTGGATAGATTTCTATACTTAACGGCTGCAAAGATAAGACTTTTTTCTGTTTTCATGCCTCATTGTTCCATCTTCTTTCTATCTTTGTGCCGAAAAGTCTAATCGTCAATGCCCATTCACATGCCTATGACAACATAATCCCCCCTCCTACCAATCCGTCCCACAAAACTGGCCCGACGGAAGAATGAAAAGAAAATGTGAAGATTAATCAGATTCTTATCAAGATTTTTATAAAGATTTTCATTAAGATTTCGAGCCCGCATCGCGGGCGATCCTTCCAAAAATTCGTCCCAATCCAAGGCGGCTTGCCGCCTCAGTCAGATTTTCAGTAAAGATTTTTTGTTATGACACAATCGGAATTCGAAACAAAACGGCAAGCAATGTGCAACACTATCACGCGGTGTGCCTTTGCGTCCTATAACTATTGGCATGCCGGAGTGGACGAACTCGTCTATGAGGCTGGTCTATGTTGTGAGTTGGAAGATGCCGGATATGTTGTGCATCGCCAAGAAGAGTTCCCTATCTACTACAAAGACCGCGCATCGAAAGTATCAAGAAGATTTGACCTTGTCGTGACAGATCGTGAGTTAGGCAATGTTATTGTTGAACTCAAAGCTCTTGATACCGTTGGCGATCTTCAAAGAAAACAACTGTGGTCATATCTCCGATTGACTAATTGTCCATTTGGCATGCTCATCAATTTCAGTCCTAAGGGAGTATATTCTGAACGTTGGGCGTATGACTCAGAAACTCAGAAATGCTATCGTTTCAAATAATCTATGGTGAGTTGATAGAAAATATACGCAACTCCATGGCTCGAGTCCAGAATACGGATTCAATGGAAGTTTTATCTATAGATTTTCAGTCCGATTCCATCGCAACAAAAAATCTTAATAAAAATCTCAATGAAAATGCGCTCCAGTTCGTCGCTTTTGGGGAGGATTTTTATTAAGGATCGTCGCTATCGCTCCTTGAAATCTGACTGAAAATCCAAAGAAAAATCTAAAATAAAAATCTCTTTTCCCCCCCTCCTTCGAACTATTATCAATAACCATCATATCCATTAAACAACAACATCGTATGAAAAAACTCTTATCCCTCATCCTCCTGGGCGCCCTGCTCACCCTCCCCACGCACGCCCAGATCACCCGCACCACTGTCGCCCAAGGCGAAATCGAAGGCGAAGCCCACGAAGGCTATGCCCTCTACAAGGCCATCCCTTATGCCGAACCCCCTGTAGGCAACCTCCGTTGGAAAGCCCCTGTGCCCAAGAAACCGTGGCAGGGAGTGTACAAGGCCGACGACTGGGGTGGAAGGCCGTTCCAGAACACCGACCCCAACCAGAATGGCGGAGGCATCGCCATGAGTGAGGACTGCCTCTACCTCTGCGTGCAGACACCCGCCAAGAGCAAGGACGACCGTCTGCCCGTCTTCGTCAACATCCATGGAGGCGGCTTCGCCACAGGCTCCTACAGCGGCACCCTCGACAGTTTCGTCCGCGAGGGCATCGTCTATGTAAGCCTCGAATACCGTCTCGGTCCCCTCGGCTTCCTCGCCCACCCCGAAGCCAGCAAGGAGTCGCCCGACGGCATCTCCGGCAACTACGGCATCTACGACCAAATCTGTGCCCTCCAGTGGATACACGACAATATCGCAGCCTTTGGCGGTGACCCCGGCAAGGTGACCATCTGCGGTGAGTCCGCAGGCGGCATCTCCGTCAGCATCCTCTGTGCCTCGCCCCTCTGCAAGGGACTCTTCCGTGGCGCCATCAGCGAGAGCGGAGGCAGTTTCTGCCCCGTCGGCTCCGGCGACGGCCAGTCCATGGGACTCGGCACCACCACCTCCCGCTATCAGGATGCCGAGAAGGACGGACTCGAGTACCAGAAGAAGTTAGGTTGCAAGAACCTCAAGCAGTTGCGCAAGGTCAGCGGCGACGACCTCATCCGGGCTGTCGGCGGCAGCCGATTCTGGCCCGTCGTCGATGGCAAGGCCATCACTGGCGACATCTACCGCCTCTACGAACAGGGCAACTACAACGATGTCGATGTCATCGTCGGCTACAACTCCGACGAGGGCAGCCTCTTCATGTACCAGATGACGCTCGATGCCTACCGAGGCATGAGTGCCGCCTTCGGCCCCGCTGCCGAGAAGTTGCAGGCCGTCTATCCCGCCACCAACGACCAGGAGGCCCTCTATGCCGTGCAGGACATCTTCCGCGACACCGCTTTCGGCTGGGGCACCTGGGCATGGGCCAACCTGCAGTCGCGCACCGGCAAGAGCAATGTCTATATGTACTATTTCGCCCAGCCCTCGCAGAACAGCATCCTGAAGAACAGCCGTGGCGCCACCCATGTCGCCGAGATGCCCTTCATCTACGACTGGCACTGGGGACCCATGACCGATGTCGATACCCACATGGCGCAGATCATGCCCCAATACTGGATCAACTTCATCAAGACCGGCAATCCCAACGCCGACGGCCTCCCCTACTGGACCACCTACCGTCAGGGCGAAGCCACCGTGATGACCATGCAGAACGGTTTCCACCTCACCCCTGCCCCCAACCAGACGCAGATGGAGTTCTGGGAGGAACTGTTCAAGACCATGCGCTGATTCCCTGTCGCAGCAACCGCTGCCCACACCATCTCCACGCCAAGGGGCTGCACCGCCATGCAGCCCCTTCGCTGTATGGATGCCATCACGTTTCATCCCCCTACACCCCCGTGGCCCGTTCCGCCACCCACCGCCTCGACGGAATCCGACCACGCCGTCTGCCGTCTGGAACCGAATGAAACAGCGCAGCGCTCCTCCACTGATGTCCGTTTTCCTCAAAAAAAAGGCAATTATGTTCGTCAAGATTTCTATCTGCACAGCCCACATCAAAAAAACAGTGTCAAATAGTATATAATTGCTCTTTTCCGCGTGTTTCGGAATCTTCCGCCCCGACAATCAAACTTTCGGAACCGCAAAACGAACTTTTTAAAAATTCGCTGCTGAAGCCCATCTGCCTGGTTCTGCCGTCCTTGAAGAGGAGTAAACGGCCTGTTCTGCCTGTCCGTTCTGCCGTCCTTGAATATGTGGAAAACGCGGTTCTTTCTGCCTTTCAGCGGTTCATTCTGGTGGGTGATTCATTCATTCGAACTGTCGGTTTGTTCATTCAGAACCCGCAGAAACGCCAAATTTTGGCAAATAGAAGGCAAAAAGTACTTCTTTACGGCGAAATCACTGCAATGAGGGCGGTGAGATGTTGCAGCAAAATGCCATATCTACGCAGCGACACACCCGTCAGCAAGTCCGTTTTTCCCGTCAGCAAGTCCGTTTTGCGGTTTGAGAAGTCCGTTTTTTCGTCAGCAAGTACGTTTTGTGGTTTTGCAAAAATCGTTTGGGGCGGCAGCAAGTTCGTTTGCATTAAGCAAAGTTCGTTTTTGCATTCAGCAAAAGTCCGTTTTGCATGTAAAAAACACCCATAAACACTGTGGGGAGATGTGGAAAAAAACGCGCAAAAACGGGGGCAAAATGGCTGAAAAGTGCGTCAAAATGGGCATTTTTGTTCAAA
>R22__coassemble_784_pt1 | contig 18177 bp, 20 predicted proteins | sample R22__metabat2_low_PE_006 | metagenome-assembled genome bin R22
ATATTCTGTTTTTAAGTTTAGTCGAAGACGCACTATAGTCTCCAACTTCGCAGCGAAAGTAGTCTTTTTTTTCTTCATTGCCAAACAAAACGAAAAAGAATGCTGATTTCTCATCAACAAACCATAGCATGCTATCTTCATACGAACGAGCGGAATGTGCATGCGTAATCCTTAAACAGGTGCGTTTCCTGCCCTTTGAGGCTTCAATGAGTGGAATGGCAAACAGTCAGTGGAATGATAAATGGAAAGAGAGCAAGGAGGAACCGCTTGTTGTCGATTATTGTAAGTAATGTTCAAAAAATGCACTTCTTTACGGCCAAAATGATGCAAAGAAATCGGAAAATCATGCATCATTATGCCAAATCTTTGCATCAAAATAATCGTTCGAAAGTACTTTTCTAAGATATTTACACTACTTCTACCCAAGATGCAAGTTTTCTCGTTCCTTACATGTCACGTTTCAAACCGAGTCAAGACTTCAAGCAAATGTGTGGTGTATGAACAGCCAACCAGAATCAAGAAAAAACAGTGGAAAAGCAAAAAAAAGAAGACATTACGAAAAAAAACAGTGAAAATGTTTGGAATTAAACTGAAAAGGCAGTAATTTTGCAGCCGATTTGGACCGAACAGGCTAAAAAAGAGGCAGCAAAGGCTGTCCGCCTGCCGGTAAAACTTTAATAGTTTTCTTAAAAAATGTACGCAATTGTAGAGATCAACGGACAGCAGTTCAAGGCAGAAGCAGGTAAGAAGCTGTTCGTGCATCACATTCAGAACTGCGAAAACGGTCAGACCGTTGAGTTCGAGAAGGTGCTGCTCGTAGAGAATGAAGGCGACATCACCGTAGGTGCTCCCACCGTGAATGGTGCGAAGGTTGTTGCCGAAGTAAAAAGTAATCTGGTAAAGGGCGACAAGGTCCTCGTATTCCACAAGCGCCGCAGAAAAGGCTATCGCAAACTCAATGGCCATCGTCAGCAGTTCAGTGAGATCGTTGTAAAGGAAGTCATCGCTTAACCACTAAAAAACAGAGTATTATGGCACATAAAAAAGGTGTTGGTAGTTCTAAGAACGGCCGTGAATCCGCCAGCCAGCGTCTGGGCGTGAAGATTTGGGGTGGACAGACTTGCAAAGCAGGTAACATCATCGTTCGTCAGAGAGGTACTGTTCATCATCCCGGTGAGAACATGGGTATGGGCAGCGATCACACTCTCTATGCTCTTGTTGATGGCACCGTTTCGTTCAAGAGAGGTCAGAAGAACAGAAGTTACGTTTCTGTCATTCCTGCAGCAAAAGAGGCTGAAGCCTAAACATTTAGTTCACATACGCGAAGGTCATAACCTTCAACGTCAATCAAGAGGTCCGATATACGTCGGGCCTCTTTTTTATGTTTGACAATCAGTAATAATCACAAAAAATGGACATAGGCTCATGGCGTATGCTTTTTAGAGGCAAAAAGTGCTTTTTTGTCGTGTTTTATTTTGCCGTTTGACACAAACGAAGTAATTTTGCATGCTCTATAACATACTTTTTAAATAGAAGTTTTTATTCTAACGAATATGCTGACATTAAAGTTCATTACCGATCAGACTGAAAAGGTTGTAAAAGGTCTGGAAAAGAAGCACTTCAAAGGTGCTCAGGAAGCCATTGACAAGGTCCTGGCCTATGACAGAACCCGCCGTAACGCCCAGACGACTCTGGACAAGAATCTGGCTGATGCCAAGAAACTCGCCGCAGAGATTGGCATGCTGATGAAGCAAGGCAAACGCGACGAGGCAGAGGCCATCAAGGCTCAGGTAGCCAGTCTGAAGGAAACCAACAAGGCCCTTCAGGACGAGATGGACCAAGCAGCCACCGATCTGCAGAACTTACTGTACACCATCCCGAATCTGCCCTACGACGAGGTGCCCGAAGGATTGACCGCAGAGGACAACGTTGTGGAGAAAATCGCTGGAACGGTTCCCGAACTTGGCGAGAACGCACTGCCTCACTGGGAACTGGCCAAGAAATATAACCTCATAGACTTTGACCTCGGTGTCAAGATCACCGGTGCAGGTTTCCCCGTATATCGTGGTAAGGGCGCTAAGTTGCAGCGCGCACTTATCAACTTCTTCCTGGCTGAAGCCTCGAAAGCCGGCTACGAGGAAATCATGCCTCCTACGGTGGTGAACGCTGCCTCTGGTTTTGGCACAGGACAGTTGCCCGACAAGGAAGGACAGATGTACCACGCCGAAGTCGATGACCTCTTCCTGATTCCCACCGCCGAGGTTCCCGTGACGAACATCTACCGCGACGTCATCCTTGACGAGAAAGATCTTCCCATCAAGAACACCGCCTACACACAGTGTTTCCGCCGCGAGGCTGGCTCGTACGGCAAGGATGTACGCGGTCTGAACCGACTGCACGAGTTCTCAAAGGTGGAGATTGTACGCATTGACACTCCTGAGCACTCACGTGAGTCACACAAGGAGATGCTTGCCCATGTAGAAGGCCTGCTCCAGAAACTCGAACTGCCCTACCGCATCCTGCGCCTCTGTGGAGGCGACATGAGTTTCACCAGCAGCATCTGTTTCGACTTTGAGGTTTTCAGCGCTGCCCAGCAACGTTGGCTCGAAGTATCATCAGTAAGCAACTTTGACAACTATCAGGCCAACCGTCTGAAATGCCGCTTCCGTCGCACTGAAGACAAGAAGATTGAACTGTGCCATACGCTGAACGGCTCTGCCCTCGCCTTGCCGCGCATAGTAGCCGCTTTGTTGGAGAACAATCAGACACCTGAAGGCATCCGCATCCCCGCCGCTCTCGTCCCCTATACGGGATTTGACATCATCGACTGATCCCCTCCCCTCTCCTATGGCTGACTTCAAGGATTACTCAATGGCAAGTCTTTCAGAGTGCATGAAAAAACTCTGGGAGCCACTGACATCAGACCAGCGCATGCTGCTTGAGGAGAACTATCATGTCAGACGTTACAAGAAAAACGAAATGGTTTACTGTGAACATGAGAGACCCGAATGGCTCTTTTGTGTTCTGGAAGGGAAGGTGAAAATTTACCGAAAAGGTGTTGGTGGGCGGAGCCAAATCATGCGTATGATTCAAGCCGGCGAATTTTTTGGCTACCGAGCCTATTTTGCCCATGAAAGGTTTGTGACGTGCGCCTCGGCATTCGAAAACGCGCAGATATGTTCCGTTCCTCTCACCCTCATCGACAAACTTGTCAAGGAGAACAACAAGTTGTGTTTCTTCTTTGTGGAACAACTGGCACATGACCTCGGACGGTCAGACGAACGCACCGTCAATCTCACGCAGAAACATATCCGTGGACGATTGGCCGAGAACTTGTTGTTCCTCAAGGAAACATACGGACTTGAGGAGGATGGTGTGACAATCAACATCTATCTCTCACGCGAAGATCTTGCAAACCTGTCAAACATGACGACTGCCAATGCCATTCGCACACTGTCGAACTTTGCGAATGAGCACATTATTGCCATGGACGGACGAAAAATCAAGATCATCGACGAAGAAGCACTGCGAGGAATCAGTCGGCTCGGATAGCCATGACGGAAAAGGTAAAGTGCGAGCCATAGAATCCTGATTCTGTTAGGCTCGAGCTAAGAATCCACGCCCCAAACGGTACGATTAACAAATAAATAAAACAGAAATATATAGATTTTTCTCATGTTTGAAAACTTAAGCGAAAGACTCGAACGGTCATTCAAGATACTCAAAGGTGAAGGCAGAATCACTGAGGTGAACGTTGCCGAAACACTGAAAGACGTGCGCAAAGCCTTGCTGGACGCGGATGTAAACTACAAAGTTGCCAAGCAATTCACCGACACTGTGAAGGAGAAGGCTCTGGGACAGAACGTACTCACATCCGTTCACCCCAGTCAGTTGATGGTGAAGATTGTTCATGACGAACTGACTACGCTGATGGGCGGTGAAGCCGTTGACATCAACCTTGACGGACATCCTTCTGTCATCCTCATGAGTGGTCTTCAGGGTTCCGGTAAGACCACAATGAGCGGCAAACTCGCGCTTCAACTGAAAAGCAAGCGCCACAAACACCCACTCCTGGTAGCCTGCGATGTATACCGTCCCGCTGCCATTGAACAGTTGTGCATACTTGGCGAGCAGATTGAAGTACCTGTTTACAAAGAACTTGAGAGCAAGAACCCCGTCGAAATTGCCACACATGCCATCCGTGAAGCCAAAGCCAAGGGATATGACGTGGTAATCATCGATACCGCGGGCCGTCTCGCCGTCGACGAGATGATGATGCAGGAAATTGCTGCCATCAAGGAAGCAGTGAACCCGAACGAAATCCTCTTCGTCGTGGATGCCATGACGGGTCAGGATGCCGTAAACACCGCCAAGGAATTCAATGAACGCCTTGACTTCGATGGCGTAGTACTCACTAAATTAGATGGTGACACCCGTGGCGGTGCAGCGTTGTCCATCCGCACGGTTGTGAACAAGCCCATCAAGTTCGTCGGTACTGGTGAAAAACTCGAGGCTCTTGATGTCTTCCATCCTGCTCGTATGGCCGACCGCATCCTCGGAATGGGCGATATCGTGAGTTTCGTTGAACGGGCCCAGGAACAGTATGACGAGAAGGAAGCACGCGAACTGTCGCGTAAACTTGCCAAGAACCAATTTGATTTCAACGACTTCATGGCCCAGATTGCCCAAATCAAGAAGATGGGCAACATCAAGGACCTCATGGGCATGATACCGGGTGTCGGCAAGGCAATCAAGGACCTTGACATTAACGATGATGCCTTCAAAAGCATTGAGGCCATCATCTACTCCATGACTCCCAAGGAACGCGAGCATCCCGACATCATCAACGGCAGCCGGCGCGAACGCATCGCCAAGGGTAGCGGAACCTCCATACAGGAAGTGAACAGGCTGATGAAGCAGTTTGACGAGATGCGCAAGATGATGAAGCAAGTGGCCAATGCCCCCATGGCTAAAGGCAAAAAGAAATTCAAAAGATGACCCACAGATTCAGACGCACGTTGCTGCGCCTGAATTTGTTTTTTAGATTAGGAAAGAACATTTCTAACAAATAAAAACAAGCATCATGCAGATTATTGACGGAAAAGCCATTGCCGAACAGATTAAGCAAGAAATCGCCGCTGAGGTTGCCGAGCGCATCGCACACGGAGAAAAGCGCCCCCATCTGGCAGCCATCCTTGTCGGCCACGACGGAGGCAGCGAGACCTACGTAGCAAATAAGGTGAAAGCATGCGAAGTATGTGGATTCAAGTCCACATTAATCCGTTATGAGAACGACATCACCGAGCAGACTCTTTTGGACAAAATTGCCGAACTGAACGCCGATGAGGACGTAGACGGATTCATCGTACAACTTCCCCTTCCACGACACATCAATGAGCAGCACATCATCGAAGCCATTGATCCCAAGAAGGATGTGGACGGTTTCCACCCGCAGAACGTAGGACGCATGGCCATTGGCCTGCCGTGCTTCGTAAGCGCCACCCCCAATGGTATTTTGGAACTGTTCCGCCGTTATAACATTGAGACCTCCGGGAAAAAATGCGTGGTACTTGGACGCAGCAACATTGTAGGCAAGCCCATGGCCACATTGATGATGCAGAAGACCACTCCCGGTGATGCTACTGTGACTGTATGTCATAGCCACTCGAAGAACCTCGTGGAAGAATGCCGTCAAGCGGATATCATCATCGCAGCCCTTGGACAACCCAACTTCGTGAAGGCCGACATGGTGAAAGAGGGCGCTGTGATTATCGACGTAGGTACCACCCGCGTGCCCGATGCCAGCAAGAAGAGCGGTTTCAAACTCACCGGCGACGTAAAGTTCGACGAAGTAGCTCCTAAGTGTTCCTTTATCACTCCAGTTCCCGGAGGTGTAGGTCCCATGACCATCTGCTCGCTTATGATGAACACGCTCAAAGCCTGCAAAGGACTATAATTAACAATAATGAGGCAGAACACCGAGACAATATGCGACAAGGGAAGGACATCAACGATGTTCTTCATCTGCGTCACTTTTTGTCTCGCCCAGCCGCTACAAGCACAGTGGACTCCGCCAGTATTCCCCGACGCATCCCTATCCAAGCCAATAATTGAAAAGGAAATTGAGCCATTGAGCCGGGAGTGCACGCTGCTCTTCGTAGGAGACTTGATGCAACATGGTCCACAGATCAAAAGGGCTCAGCAGGAAGATGGCACGTTTGACTATACCGGCTGCTTTACCGAAGTGAAGCCATACATCGAGGCCGCCGATCTAGCTATTGGAAACCTTGAAGTGACGCTGGGTGGTGAACCATACAGAGGCTATCCTTGTTTCAGTGCTCCTGACGCCTGGCTTGAGACTTTGATAGCAACGGGATTCGACATCGTCACCACCTCCAACAACCATTGTCTTGATCGTGGACGATACGGTCTTGAGCGAACGTTACTGATGACCGACTCGCTTGGTATTCTTGCACTCGGGACTTACCGTGATGCATCGGACAGAGCCAAACGCTATCCCTTACTGGTAGAGAAAAACGGTATACGCATCGCATTTCTTACCTACACCTATGGCATGAATGGTTTCACAGTGAGTGAGCCCAATATAGTCAACACCATTGATACGGTGATGATCAAGGAGGATCTGGCGCAAGTCTACCGTGAGCACCCGGATGTGGTCATCGCTCTAATGCATTGGGGTACTGAATACAGATTATCACCAGACAGTTATCAGGAATTCTATGCACGTTGGCTGCTGAACCACGGAGTAGACCATATCATCGGCGGACATCCACATGTGATAGAACCCACTGAGTGGCGTTCATACGATTGCTACCCTGACAACCATCTCATCGTATGGTCACAGGGAAACTTCATTTCAAACATGAGTGCTCCGAACACATTCGATGGCACGATGCTTACCTTGACCCTGCGCAAGACAGGACAGGTGACTCGCATCGTCAAGGATGAAAGCCATATCGTACGGACAATGCGTCCAGATTACAGACTGACAATCATTGACTGACAATAAGAATGACACGCACCGCCCTCCTCGACCGATTAGACTCACTGACTGGCAAGTATGAAGAGACAGAACTCCTCATCACCGATCCGGCTGTGATTGCCGACATGCATCGTTTCGTTCGTCTGAACAAGGAATACAAGCAGTTGAGCGATCTCATGGATGCTCGTCGACGCTACATTGACTTGCTGAACGTACAGGACGAGGCTCGCACGCTGTTGGCAGAGGAATCAGACCCTGAAATGCGCGAGATGGCACGCGATGAATTAGACGTATGTGCCACGAAGATTCCGGCCATGGAAGAAGAGATAAAGTTGCTCCTAATCCCCGCTGATCCTGAAGACGACAAAAATGTAATCATGGAGATCAGAGGTGGCACTGGTGGCGACGAAGCAGCCCTCTTTGCTGGAGATTTGTTCAAAATGTACTGTAAGTATTGTGAACAGCGTGGATGGAAGACTGAGGTGAGCAGTTACAGCGAAGGGACTGTAGGCGGATTCAAGGAAATTGTATTCAGCGTAACCGGAGACAAAGTCTATGGTACTTTGAAATACGAAAGCGGTGTGCACCGTGTGCAGCGTGTTCCTGCCACCGAAACACAAGGACGCATCCATACCTCTGCAGCCACAGTAGCCTGTCTACCCGAGGCTGATGCATTTGAAGTAGAAATCAACGAAGGAGAAATCCGATGGGACACCTTCCGTTCCAGTGGTGCGGGCGGGCAAAATGTCAACAAAGTAGAATCGGGTGTACGGCTTCGTTACAATTGGAAGAACCCTGTGTCGGGTCTCACCGAAGAGATTCTCATTGAATGTACAGAGACACGCGACCAACCAAAAAACAAAGAACGCGCCCTGGCACGACTGAGAACGTTCATCTATGACAAAGAACATCAAAAGTATATCGATGACATCGCCTCGCGTCGCAAGACCATGGTAAGTACAGGTGACCGTAGTGCAAAGATTCGCACTTACAACTATCCACAAGGACGCATCACCGACCATCGCATCAACTATACTATCTACAACCTTGCTGCCTTCATGAACGGTGACATCCAAGACTGCATAGACCATCTAATCATCGCCGAGAATGCCGAACGGCTCAAAGAGTCGGAAATGTAACAAACAGAAAAACAAGAAAAGGATATGAATCGTCAGGAATTATTTGAGAACATTCGCCGTCAACGTTCCTTCCTTTGTGTAGGACTTGATGCTGATATCCGCAAACTGCCCGTCCACCTATTGGAGAACGAAGAAGATCCGGTCTTTGCATTCAACCGTGCAATCATCGATGCCACTGCCCCATACTGCGTAGCATTCAAGCCCAACCTGGCTTTTTACGAGTGCAACGGTTTGAAGGGATGGCTGTCCTACGAGAAGACCATCACATATCTACGCAAACAGTATCCAAACCACTTCATCATCGCCGATGCTAAGCGTGGCGACATCGGAAACACCTCCCAGATGTATGCACGCAGTTTCTTTGAGGAGCAAGAGGTAGATGCAGTTACTGTGGCCCCATACATGGGTGAAGATAGCGTACGCCCATTTCTCACCTACGAAGGCAAGTGGGTAGTACTGCTCGCCTTGACATCCAACAAAGGTTCGCTGGACTTTCAACTCACCCAGGATGCCGAAGGAGCACGCCTCTTTGAAAAAGTGCTGACAACCTCGCAACAATGGGGAAACAAAGAAAACATGATGTATGTTGTAGGTGCAACACGTGGTTCACTGTTTGAGGACGTACGTCGTATAATACCCGAACACTTCCTATTAGTACCTGGCATTGGAGCCCAAGGAGGTTCACTCGAAGAGGTGTGCCACTACGGCATGAATGACCAATGCGGACTCCTCGTAAACTCAAGCCGTGCCATTATCTTTGCCGATAATACTCCTTGTTTTGCCGAAGCCGCTGCTGCCAAGGCCCACGAAGTCCAGGTTATGATGGAAGCCGAACTGAAAAAGAAAACTATCCTTTAACTCCCAAATCTAAAGGCATGACAACAGGAAAAATCATCAATGACCCGGTTTTCGGATTCATCAACATACCAAAGGGACTGCAATACGACGTACTCACCCATCCCATCGTACAGCGTCTCACACGCATTCGCCAATTAGGTCTCTCGTCTTTCGTCTATCCGAGTGCTCAGCACACTCGTTTCCAGCACTCAGTGGGTGCATTCTTCCTAATGAGCGAGGCTGTGAGCAACCTACGTACAAAAGGGGTGGACATCAGCGATGAAGAAGCCGAAGCGGTAGAAGCTGCTATTTTGATGCATGACCTGGGTCATGGTCCCTTCTCCCACGTACTTGAGCATACTTTAGTTCACGATATTGACCATGAGGAAATCTCGTTGCTTCTGATGGAAAAGATGAACAAGGATCTTGATGGAAGGCTTGACCTGGCCATTACCATCTTCAAGGACGAGTATCCCAAGCGATTTCTCCATCAACTCGTGAGCAGCCAACTTGACATGGACCGTTTGGATTATCTACGTCGTGACAGTTTCTATACAGGGGTCATTGAAGGAAACATAGGCTCGGCACGAATCATCAAGATGTTGGACGTACACAACGACCATCTTGTCGTAGAGCAGAAGGGTATATATTCCATAGAGAACTTCCTCACCGCCCGTCGTTTGATGTATTGGCAGGTCTACTTACACAAGACATCCGTTGCCTGCGAGAAAATGCTCATCAATACGCTCACAAGAGCCAAAGAGCTGGCTTCAAACGGAGTAGAATTGTTCTCATCACCCGCTCTTCACTACTTCTTGTACAATGATGTATCAGGGCAGAGTTTTCTTGAAAGCGAAACATGCATCAACAACTTCATTGAATTGGATGACAACGATATATGGTGTGCGCTCAAAGTTTGGAGCAGCCATGAAGATGTTATACTCTCTACACTCAGCGCGGGATTGGTTCGCAGGCGACTTTTCAAGGTTGAAATTGACGAGGTTCCTTTCGACAAAGCCCACGAACAGGAATTGACGAAGCACATCAGCCAATCACTCGGTATTTCCTTCGAGGAGGCTGCCAAGTACATGGTAGTGAGCTCTACTCTTGAGAAAGACATGTACTCTGCAAGCGATGATCAGATAGAAATTCTCTATCGCGACGGAAATACATGCGACATTGCCCAGGCGTCAGACATGTTCAACCTCTCACTTTTGGCCAAGAAGGTACGCAAGTACTTCCTCTGCTATTGTCGCATATGATAGATAACATATACTAATATATTATAAAATCGTGAGAGGTATTAAAGTTTTTTACTAACTTTGCCCATTATAAAAAAGCTCGGATCAAAGAATGAATTTCACCGCGAAAGAAATAGCATCCTACATTGGAGGAACTGTTGACGGAGACGAAAACACTTCAGTCTGCACCTTTGCCAAGATTGAAGAAGCAACGCCTGGGTCACTCACCTTCCTTGCCAATCCCAAATATACATCCTACATTTATGTCACTCAAGCGTCCATCGTTCTCGTGGACAATGATTTCATGCCCGAAAAGCCCTTGAAGCCGACGCTTGTACGATCACATAATGCCTACGAGAGTCTTGCCAAACTCATGACGCTGTATCAGTCTATCCAGAAGCAGCAGGCCGTAATCAGTTCACTGGCCTATGTGTCGGACAGCGCCACCATCGGGCAAAACGTCACCATTGAACCCTTCGCCTTTGTAGGGGACAATGTCACCATTGGCGACGATACTATAGTTCACGCCCATGTCTGCATCTATCATGACTGCAAAGTCGGCAAACGTTGCATCCTTCATTCAGGATGTGTTATTGGTGCTGACGGCTTTGGATTTGCACCACAGGCTGAAGGCTATGAGAAGATTCCCCAGATTGGCATAGTGGTTATAGAAGATGATGTCGAGGTGGGCGCCAATACCTGCATTGACCGAGCAACTATGGGTGAAACCCATGTGAGCCAAGGAGTCAAACTGGATAACATGGTACAGATTGCACACAACGTAGTGGTAGGTAAAAACACCGTGATGGCGGCACAAAGCGCCATTGCCGGTTCGACCAAGATGGGCGAATGGTGTATGATAGGTGGACAGGTTGGTATTGCCGGACACCTCAACGTAGGAAACCGCGTACAAATTGGCGGACATGCAGGTGTAACGGGAAGCGTCCGTGACGACAAGGTTCTCTTTGGTTATCCTGCCATCGACCAAAAGAAATTCGCACGGTGCAATGCTTTGTTCCGCAGTCTTCCCGATATGTATCAGGAGTTAAATGCATTGAAAAAAGAGGTGGAAGAACTCAAGGCGCAACTGTCCCAAGCCCAAAACTAACCAACTGTCCATGACCAAACAAAGAACCATCAAAAATCCCTTCTCTCTGACAGGAAAGGGTCTGCATACCGGTCTGCTGCTTACAGTCCGGTTCTGCCCTGCTCCTGCCAACTACGGGTACAAAATTGAACGCACAGATGTGGATGGCCATCGCCTCATCGACGTGCTTGCAGAGAATGTTCATGACACTCCCCGTGGCACCATTATCGATAACGGCTCAGAGCATGTCAGCACTATCGAGCATGGCATGGCCGCACTCTATGCACTCGGCATTGACAATTGCCATATTTGCGTAGACGGGCCAGAGTTCCCCATCCTTGACGGAAGTTCAGCCTATTATGTGCAGAACATACAACGCGTAGGTATCATCGAGCAAGATGCTGAACGTAAAATGCTCGTTATCGATCACGTCACTGAATACCACGATGAGCAGTCGGGAGCAATGATGAGAATAGAGCCTGCCGATACCTTCTCACTCAGCGTCAACGTATCGTTTGAGAACAGCATCATCAGTAACCAACGCGCAGCGTTGCCCTCCATTTTTGCATTTGCAACTGAAATCGCCCCGGCACGTACATTCGTCTTCGTACGCGAACTGGAGCCACTCCTTGATCGAGGACTTATCCGAGGCGGAGATCTTGACAATGCCATTGTCATCTATGAACGTCAACTTTCGCAAGAACAATACGACAAATTGGCCGACATCCTAAAAGTGCCTCACATGGATGCTTCAAAACTCGGATACATCATGCACAGACCGCTGGTATGGAACAACGAACCTGCACGTCACAAATTGCTGGATGTAATCGGTGATCTATCACTCACAGGCACCTTCATCCAAGGTTTGGTAACAGCCGACAAGCCAGGGCACAGAGTCAACAATCAATTTGCAAGAAAACTGCGTCAGGAATACGGACTGGCCACTAATGAACTCAACGAATAAAAAATATGATCAGCCCCTTAGCATACATTCATCCCGAAGCCGTCATCGGCGACAACTGTGAGATAGGCCCCTTCGTCTATATCGACAAGAATGTAGTCATTGGTCATGACAATATCATCATGCCTCACGCTACTCTCCTCTATGGAACGCGAATGGGAAATGGCAACAAGGTTTTTCCTGGTGCCGTTATCGGTGCTATACCGCAGGACCTCAAGTTCAAGGGTGAAGACACAACCGCAGAGATAGGAGACAACAATAGCATACGTGAAAATGTCACCATCAACCGTGGAACTGCATCCAAAGGTAAGACTGTCGTTGGCAGCGGCAACCTTCTCATGGAAGGCATGCATGTGGCACACGACTGCATGGTGGGAAACAACTGTATCATCGGGAACCAGACCAAGTTGGCCGGAGAAGTAGTGGTGGATGATTTCGCCACCATCAGTGCAGCAGTACTTGTCCACCAATTTTGCCATATCGGAGGATATGTAATGATACAAGGAGGCTGCCGTACTCCGAAAGATGTTCCTCCCTACATTATCGCAGCCCGCGAACCCGTCTGCTACAGCGGCATCAACATTGTTGGCCTTCGACGTCGTGGTTTTACACGCGAACAAATCGAGTCGATTCACGCTGCTTATCGAGCCATTTACCAAAGTGGTATGAACGTTACCCAAGCCATATCATACATCCGCAATGAGATGGAAGTCACTCCTGAAGTGCAATACATCCTCTCATTCACCGAATCAGCATCGCGCGGAATTCTCAAAGCAGAAGACCTCTAACAGTCATTGACAAATAGACAATAACCCATTAAAACAACCCCAAATAACTGAAACACCATGATTTATCGATTCACACTCATCTCGGATGAAATCGATCGATTCATCCGTGAAATCCAAATTGATTCGGAAGCCTCGTTCTTAGACTTTCACAAAGCCATTCTCGAATCAGTAGGTTACCCAAATGATCAAATGACCTCATTCTTCATCTGCAATGAAGATTGGGAGAAGGAAACGGAGATTACCCTCGAAGACATGGGAAGCAGTTCCGATGAAGATACATGGTTGATGGAGAGCACCCCTCTTAACGAACTTGTAGAAGAGGAGCACCAACATCTTATCTATGTTTTCGACCCACTCGCTGACCGTGTTTTCTTTATTGAACTGAGTGAAATCATCACAGGTAAGAACCTTGACAGCCCTGTTTGCACGAAGAAAGTGGGCGATGCTCCTCAGCAAGTGCTGGATTTTGACCAGTTGATGAACCTCAACCCCACATCATCACTTGACCTCGACGATAGTTTCAGCGACGATCAAGGCTTTGATCTGGACGAACTTGACCCTGAAGGCATGGACTTCATTGACGAAGGGTTTGAGGGAGGCACCGATCTGTATTAATTTCAAGATGAACAAACTGGTCGTGCTGCTCGGCCCTACAGGTGTCGGCAAGACAGCGTTGAGTTACACGATTGCAGATTTTCTGCATTCGCCTGTCATCTCTGCCGACAGCCGACAACTGTTCAGGGAATTGCGCATTGGCACGGCTGCACCTACGACAGAACAACTTGCCCAGTGCGAACATCATTTCGTTGGTTGCCTCGAACTGGACGATTACTACAGTGCTGCACAATACGAATCTGAGGTGCTCAAACTACTTGAAAGTCTCTTCCCCACCCACCCAGCACTGCTTCTCACCGGAGGATCGATGATGTACATTGACGCCGTATGCCAAGGCATTGATGACATTCCCACTGTAGATGCAGATACGCGTACTCTTCTGCTCAGCCGTTACGAATCAGAAGGTCTCGAGTCCCTTGTTCAAGAACTGAAGTTATTGGATCCGGAGTATTACCGAATCGTCGATCAGAAAAATCCCAAACGGGTGCTCCACGCCCTCGAAATCTGTTACCTCACAGGGCAGACATATACTTCTTTCCGCACACGCACCACCCGTCCACGTCCGTTCGAAGTACTGAAAATTGGTCTCACCCGTCCACGTGAGGAACTATACGCTCGAATCAATGCACGTGTTGACGAAATGGTGGCTGCAGGACTGATTGAGGAGGCAAAGACCATGTACGACAGGTACAAAGGCGCAGGACTTCCTTTTCCCAACTCTCTCAACACGGTCGGATACAAGGAACTGTTCGCATACTTTGACGGAGAATGTTCGTTATCTGAAGCACTTGACAAGGTACGACAGCACAGCCGCATCTATAGCCGCAAACAGATGACATGGTTCAAACGCGACCCATCAATACAGTGGTTCCACCCCGATGAAGAGCAAAATATTCTCCTAAGCATCAGCCAGTTCCTTTCCGTCTAAACATATCTTGGAAGAAACGTTCTCCAACATGAAAAGACTTGTATCTGATGCCCCCTCCTCTCATCTTTGAAAAGCCCATATTATGAAAAAGCATACCACTACTCTTATCCTCTTTCTCCTTTTCCTCACGACCGTCCGTGCACAGAACTATGAACTGGTATGGAATGAGGAATTCGACTACACGGGAGAGGTCAATGCCGAAGACTGGAATTTCGAGCATGGATTCGTGCGGAACCATGAATATCAATGGTATCAAGATGAGAATGCCTATGTACGAGACGGTTGTCTTGTGATTGTAGGACGCCATGAGCAGAAATCCAATCCCAGATACCGCAAACCGGAAGAGACAACGAACAGATTTGGCCGTTCTGATTGGCGTCAGGAAAGGGAATTTGCAGAATACACCTCTGCTTCCATCAATACACGAGGCAAGCATGAATGGCTATACGGACGGTTCGAGGTCTGTGCCCGGATACCTATCGCTCATGGTGCATGGCCTGCCATCTGGACGTTGGGGGCAGAACGCCCCTGGCCGGTAAACGGCGAAATTGACATCATGGAGTACTACCGCATCAAGGGCGTGCCTCATATCCTGGCGAATGCAGCATGGGCGCGCGAGCCCAATCGAGCCATTTGGAACACCGGGGCTTTCCCCTATTCGCATTTCCTGGAGCAGGATTCGCTCTGGGCAGCCAAATTCCATGTATGGCGTATGGATTGGGACAAGGACAGTCTGCGGCTCTATCTCGATGACGAGTTGTTAAACACGCAATCATGTGAGGTGAACGCAGAGGGCTTCTATCCTTTCCGTCAGCCTCATTACCTGCTCCTCAACCTTGCCATTGGTGGCGATAATGGAGGAGAGCCGGATGAAGAAGAGTATCCCATCCGCTACGAAATCGATTATGTACGAATCTATCAATTAAAAGAAAAATGAAAAAGGCAACAATTATCCTATCAGCATTGCTCGCCATCAGCATGATGGGTGAAGCACAGACAGTACGTACTTTTGCTCACCGAGGTGGACGACTTGAACGCGACGAGAACACATTGGCAGCCTTCACAGAGGCCTGGAACGGAGGCTACCATGGTTTTGAGACAGACATCCGCATGTCAAAGGACAATGTACTCTACATTTGCCACGACAACACTTTGGACAGGACAACAACCGGAACGGGCATCCTCGAGGAGAAACTTTCGAGCGAACTGGATACATTGCATACCAAGAAGGGCAATCCCTTCTTCCGCTTCGATGACCTCGTTCAGTTCCTGGACGGAAAAGACAGTCTGTATGTGGAGTTTGAAATGAAGACATCACCTGCTGAAGCCTATCCGCAGGAGCGCATTGAAATCTATCTTGAGAAACTGTATCAAGGTGTCAAGAGCATCCACACCAAAGGCTCCACCCTGCTTTTCACGTCCTTTGACCTTCGTGGACTGCTCTGGCTCAAGGAGCACCATCCCGATGCTGAACTGATGCCCATTTTTTCAAAGGCTGTGAACGACGACAACATCGCTGTCTGTCAAGCATTGGGCGTCAATCGCATTGCATGTACCCTTGACGGCACATCACGTGCTGCCGTGACAAAGGCTCACAAGGCTGGCTTGTTGGTTAGCCTCTGGCCTTGCCAGTCACCTCAGGATTTCATGTTAGGTGTTTATCTGGGCAACGACCTCATGTGCAATGACATACCCTTTGCCCTGCGCGACTGGCTCAAAGCAAATGCACCTTGGATTGATGTGAAATATTGAAGAATCCTATCAGTAGATTACACATCCAACACCTCTCCGTCATATGCCAGACCGATGCCTTGTGGAAGCAGGGCATCGGTTTTTGCATGAAGACCGATGTCGTGACTGAAATGGATAAAGCGAGTCACAGGGGCACCTACCTTGCGGGCAAAGCAAACGGCTTCCTCCAATGACTGATGGGCAGGATGGGGCTCGAAGCGCAAGGCATTGACCATCAGCAGATCTACTCCTCGAAGACGTTCTACCACTTCATCATCACAGCAACTCATATCGGTGAGATATCCTAATGATTTTCCAGAGGGACAGTCAATGCGATAGCCGAGAATGGGCATCTTTCCATGCAAAACAGGAAGCGCAGTAATCCGTGTTTTGCCGATGTAGAAGACATCATAGGGAGCCACCTCGTTGAGGGTGATGTGTGCCACCCCTGGATAGAGGGTCGTCCGGAAGAAATAAGGAAGACGTTCGCGCAGATGAGAGGCGGTGTAGTTATCAAGAAAGAGGTCCACATTTCCGCCAAAACGACAGAAAGGACGCAGATCGTCAATGCCTCCTGTATGGTCGTAATGTTCATGAGTGATGAGCACGCCATCAAGACGAGCGTATGGAACGGAAAGCATCTGTTGACGGAAATCCGGTGTGCAGTCAATAAGAATACGCGCATCGTCTGTCTCCACTAATGAAGAACAGCGCAAACGCTTGTCTTTGGGATCCTCCGACATGCAAACTTCGCAAGTGCAGCCAATCTGAGGAACTCCTATCGATGTACCCGATCCAAGAACAGTTATCTTCATCTTATATAATATAGTTTACCTCCGGAAAAATCTGAATGCCGAAAGTCCGTTCAACATCTGCAGTGATACGTGCTGCCAAAGCCATCACCTCATGTCCCGTAGCACCACCCAAGTTTACAAGCACCAATGCCTGACGGTCGTGGACGGCAGCGCGTCCTAAGGAGCGTCCTTTCCAGCCACACTGCTCTATGAGCCATGCAGCAGGAACTTTTACATGATTTTCATCCACAGTATAAGAGGGGATAGATTGCCAAACGTCTTTCAAATGAAGATAGTGATCGAGTGGAATTACGGGATTCTTGAAGAAACTCCCTGCATTGCCCGTCACAGCAGGATCGGGCAGTTTTGAGGCACGTATTCCAGCAATGGCTTTTCGCACATCGGCAATGGTAGGTGCATGTCCGAGTACATCAGCCTTCAATTCTTCACGCAGCGGACCATAGTCAAGGTGAAGCGTTGGGGTATGCTGGAGACTCAAGGTTACATAGGTGACAAAATACTTGTCTTTGAGTTCGTTCTTGAAGATGCTGTCGCGATATCCATAACGGCAGTCCTCTTTGGAAAATTGACGGATATTCCCCAGAATATCAATCGTCTCAACGGACGTTATCAGATTGCACACCTCCTGCCCGTAGGCTCCGATGTTTTGCACAGCAGCCGCTCCCACTTCGCCAGGAATGGCGGTAAGGTTCTCTGCGCCTCCCAATCCTTCCTTCACGCACCAGGCCACAACATCATCCCAGATGCAACCCGAGCCCACACGCAGCAGGACGCGATTACCATCATCCTCCACCACCTCATAGTCGCGGATGGCACTGTGCATCAGCAGTCCATCATAATCACCACCAAACAACAAGTTACTGCCTGAGCCAATGGCAAGATGGCGATCGGCAAAACGGGCGAAATGCGGCGACTGGATGAACTTACGGAGTTCGTCCGCTGTCTCATATTCAAAGAACGCCGCAGCACGCACATCCATGCCAAAGGTGTTGTGTCCAAGCAAAGGATAGTTGTCGATGTATCTCATAAAGA
>R22__coassemble_808_pt1 | contig 17897 bp, 13 predicted proteins | sample R22__metabat2_low_PE_006 | metagenome-assembled genome bin R22
GACAAGAAACACATAAATTGGGCGTTGTAGGACTTAGTTGCGGATTTGAGGAAAAGGAGAAAAATTTCGCCGAATCAAACTTTTCCGAAAATGCAGAGGGCGTTTTTGGAGAATTGTAGGATTCAACCCACTTGATACGGTAGTCTGGCCTGAAAAAACGAAAGCCTCGGGACTCGCCCAAGGCTTTCAGTATCGTATAGCGGAGAGATTGCTCCGTCAAGCGTTTTTCACGAGATACTCCGCTATCTGAACCGCATTCAGTGCAGCGCCTTTCTTGATCTGGTCGCCCACAATCCAGAAAGCCAGTCCGCAGTCGTTGGTGAGATCCTTGCGGATACGTCCGACATACACAGGATCACGGCCAGAGAGGAACAACGGCATGGGGTATTCGGCAGGAAGTCCTTCTGCCGTAAGAGCCTTGTTGCCAGGCTCGTCCATCAGTACCAGCCCCTCACCTGCAGCAAATGCAGCACGGGCTTCGTCCAGACCGACAGGACGTTCTGTTTCCACCCAGATGCTTTCGCTGTGACTGCGAAGGGCAGGGACACGGACACAGGTGGCACTTACAGCCACATCGCTGTGCATAATCTTGCGCGTCTCGTTGTACATCTTCATCTCTTCCTTGGTGTATCCGTTATCGGTGAAAACATCAATCTGTGGAATGAGGTTGAATGCCAACTGATAGGCAAACTTGTTCACCGTAACCTCCTCGCCCGCAAGCACTTGGCGATATTGTTCGTATAGTTCGGCCATAGCCTGAGCGCCTGCACCACTGGCTGCCTGATAGGTCGAGACGTGCACTTTCCGTATATGCGACAATTGCTCGAGGGCTTTCAAGGCTACCACCATCTGGATGGTCGTGCAGTTGGGATTGGCAATGATGCCACGCGGATGTGCCAACGCATCCTCGGGATTCACCTCAGGAACCACAAGAGGTACATCCTCATCCATGCGGAAAGCACTGCTGTTGTCAATCATCACTGCGCCATACTTCGTGATGGTCTCGGCAAATTCGCGCGAAGTCCCTGCACCTGCCGAGGTGAAAGCGATGTCCACCTCCTTGAAATCATCGTTGTGCTGAAGCAGTTTGACAACAATCTCCTTGCCACGGAATGTGTACTTGCTGCCTGCACTGCGGGGAGAGCCAAAAAGCAACAGTTCGTCCACAGGGAAATTCCTTTGGTCAAGCACTTTCAACAATTCCTGACCGACAGCACCGCTCGCTCCTACAATAGCAATTTTCATATCAATTCGTTTATTTTTCTTTCCGTTTTTCTTTTTCGGGCACAAAATTACAACATTTTCTCAGCACTTAGAATTATTTGAAAAAAAGAATGGCAAAAGACGCATTATTTTTCTACCTTTGTGCCCGAAAAGGAACAAGCCAAACACGTTCACCGACGAAATGAATTTCGACATCGGACAATATTTCCCTATCACCAACCCCACAATGATTATCTTTGTGGTGCTGGCCATCATTCTGGTTTCCTCACTTTTCCTGGGCAAACTAAGGGTGCCGCACATCGTGGGAATGATTATCGCAGGCATTCTCGTGGGCGAACATGGTCTGGGCATTCTTGCCCGCGACAGCAGTTTCGAGTTGTTCGGCAATGTAGGACTCTTCTACATCATGTTCCTCGCGAGCCTAGAGATGGACATGGAAGGTTTCAAGCAGAACCGCCGTCAAGGACTGATTTTTGGCATCATCACCTTCCTCATCCCCTTCTCGATAGGTTTTTCCGCCGGTTACTGGCTGCTGCACTTCGGGCTTCTGGCATCGTTGTTGCTTGCCTGCATCCTTGCCTCGCACACACTTGTCTCCCACCCCATTGTAGGCCGTTACGGACTGGGACGCAATGACTGTGTCACGATAGCAGTAGGCGGAACCATGCTGGCACTGCTTCTGCCTCTCGTCCTGCTGGCAGGTATCTCTGCCGCTGCCAAAGGCGATTTGGGATGGACGTTCTGGCTGGTATTGTTGGCAAAGACGGTCGTATATGGCTTCGTGCTGTTCTTCTTTTATCCACGACTCACGCGTTGGTTTTTCAAGCATCACAACGAGCCCATCACCTGTTTCATCTTCGTCATGGCACTCATGCTGCTCAGCGCGGCAATGTCAGCATTCATTGGCCTGGAGGGATTGCTTGGAGCCTTTCTGGCCGGACTGGTGCTCAACCGATACATACCGCATGTATCTCCGCTGATGAACCGCATTGAGTTTGTGGGCAACGCCCTCTTCATCCCCTATTTCCTTATCGGAGTGGGCATGCTCATTGACCTCAGTTCGCTTTTCCGCAGCACAACGGGATGGATTGTCATCTTTGTCATGGTCTCCGCTGCCATCATCTCCAAGTGGGTGGCTGCTTGGCTGACGCAGAAGATTCTTCACCGCACGGCTGACGAACGCGAACTGCTCTTTGGCCTCAGTTCCGCACATGCTGCAGGAGCCTTGGCCATGGTCATGGTCGGTTCACGGCTCATTGTCAACGGGCATCCACTCATGGGTGATGAGGTGATGAACGGCGTCGTGATGATGATTCTCATCAGTTGCATCCTCAGTTCCATCGCCACCGACAAAGCGTCCAGACGCATTGCCACACGCGAAGCCGAAGCCCCCACGCCCGACCGCAGCCTGTCGGAGAAAATCATGGTGGCACTTGGCCATCCCGACAATGTGGAGGAACTTGTCAATACGGCCATCCTCATGCGCAATCCCAAGAGCGAAGAGCCTCTGACAGCGATACAGGTAGCCATCAACGGTGCTCATGCTGAGCAACACCGCGAACTGGGACGACGCAACCTCCAGAAAGCCTCTGCCGTTGCTGCTGCAGCCGATGTGCCCCTCATTCCGCAGAACCGTGTGGGCAGCAGCGTGTCGAGCAGTGTGCTCCATGCCCTCGACGAGACGGATGCCACAGAATTGCTGGTTGGCCTACATCGCAAACGCAGTTTTGCCGATTCTTTCCTTGGAGGTATCACCAACGACATTCTCGCAGGCACCGGGCGACAGGTCATCATCCTCAAGTATCTCATGCCCGTCAACGTCGTCCACCGAATTATCGTCGCCATCCCTGCCAAAGCCGAAATGGAGCAGGGCTTCTTCCGCTGGCTTGAACGGCTGTGCCGCATGGGCCAGCAGTTGGGCTGCCGCATTGATTTCCACGGACATCCCGATACAGAGCCATTCCTCGAGGCATACATACGAAGTTATCATTCAAAACTGCGCTACATGTTTGCCCCGCTGGCTGATTGGAACGACTTGCTCATCGTTACCGAACAGTTGAGTTTCGACCATCTTTTCGTTCTCGTCAGTGCACGTCGTGGCAGTCTGTCGTGGCAGCCTTCGTTCGACAACCTGCCTTCGCAACTCATGAAGTATTTCTCAGGCAACAGTCTGATGATTATCTATCCCGAACAGCGCCAGACCGACGACCGTTCATTTGCCGACCCCTTCAAGCAAATCTGACATGAGCAACCCTACAGATATCACAGGCATACAGATGGATGACTGGAAACAGCGCACGATTCAACTTCTGGGAACAGAGGCTGCCGACCGTTTGTCCAGGGCACATGTTCTTGTGGTGGGCGTCGGAGGGGTAGGTGCCTATGCCGCAGAACTCATCTGCAGGGCAGGTGTGGGTGAAATGACCATCCTCGATGCTGACACCGTTTCCCTCTCCAACATCAACCGGCAACTCCCTGCCACCCACGAAACGATTGGACGATTAAAAGTGGATGTCATGCGCGAACGGCTGATGGCAATAAATCCCACTCTCCATCTTCACACGCTGGCCTCATATCTCACCGAGGAGGGCGTTTCTGCTCTTCTCGACACCCTCCCCGAACAGGGTGCTTTCATCGTGGACGCCATCGATACTATCGCGCCAAAGTGTGCCCTCATCGCAGAGGCGGTTCGCCGGGGCATCCCCGTTGTCTGCAGCATGGGAGCAGGTGCCAAGACAGACATCACCAAGGTGCGTTTTGCCCCTGTCGCCGATACCTTCCATTGCGGTCTCTCCAAGGCAGTCCGCACCCGGTTGCGTCAGATGGGACGTGACAGCAACAATGCATCCTTCTCAGCGCGCCTCATGAAAGTGCCCGTGGTCTTCTCCGCTGAGCAGGCCAATCCTGATGCCATCGTCCGCATCGAGGGTGAACGGAATAAGAAATCCACTACCGGCACCATCAGTTACCTGCCGGCAGTCTTTGGCTGCTATCTGGCCGAATACACTATCCAACATCTCATATTGACATGATTGAACTGAAGAATATCACCAAGCGTTTCGACACCTTGCAGGTTCTCAAGGGCATCGACCTCACCATCCCCGACAGCGAAGTGGTAAGTATTGTTGGTCCCAGCGGAGCCGGCAAGACCACCCTGCTGCAGATTATCGGCACCCTCGACACTCCCGACACCGGCAGCGTCATCATCGACGGAACGGATGTCAGCCGTCTGCACGAACGGCAACTCTCCGCTTTTCGCAACCAGCACATCGGATTCGTCTTCCAGTTTCACCAACTGCTGCCTGAATTCACTGCGGTGGAGAATGTCATGATGCCAGCCCTCATCGCCGGGAAAAGCATGAAGGAGGCGCACGACGAAGCCATGCAAATCCTTGACTACCTTCATCTCACCGACCGTGCAAGCCACAAGCCAGCCGAATTGTCGGGAGGTGAGAAACAACGTACAGCAGTGGCCCGTGCCCTCATCAACCACCCCTCCGTGATTCTCGCCGACGAGCCTTCAGGCAGCCTCGACACTCAGCATAAGCAGGAACTTCATCAACTGTTCTTCGACTTGCGCGACCGTTTCGGCCACACCTTCGTCATCGTCACGCACGATGAAAGTCTCGCCACCCTCACAGACCGCACTATTCGTCTGGTAGATGGGCAGACAGTCAGTGACCTGCGGCGTGTTGAATGAAAGCAACAAATTAGTCTCACCATATAACTAGAACTAAAAAAGGAAGAAAACACTTCTCCAGATATGAGATATAGTGCTTTATTTCAATAATGACTCCACATATCGTGCTGCTATCATTGTCAATGTTCATCCCATAACAAACAATCAAGCAGTTGGTGAGAATTATTTGAAAAGCAAATCTTTACCCCAAAATAGAAAATACAAATATTATACTTATATTCAATAAAAAACGTGTATTCATTTAATTCCTTTTTTATTATGAAGAAAAACATTCTCTGCCTCTGCCTCGTCATGGCAGGAGCATGCACTCTCTCGAGTATCAAAGCACAGGAAGTCAAGCAACCCCGCGTCATCACGCCCGGCAATATCGACACCCGTTCAGCACCATCCGATGCTATCGTGCTCTTCGACGGCACCGACCTCTCTGCATGGCAGAACAGCAGAGGTGAAGCCGCTGGCTGGACCATCAACAACGACGGAACGCTCACCGTCAACAAGGCTGCCGGTGACATCATCACCCGTGAGAACTTCGAGAACTTCCAACTCCACATCGAATGGTGCGTGCCCAAGGGCATCGAAGGCACCGAGCAGTCGCGTGGCAACAGCGGTATCTTCCTCCAGGGCCAGTACGAGATTCAGGTGCTCGACAGTTACCAGAACGACACCTATCCGTATGGTTCGGCAGCAAGCGTCTACAACCAGCAGCCGCCTCTCGTCAACGCCATGCGTCCCAACGGCGAATGGAACGTGTACGACATCATCTACACTGCTCCCGTATTCAACGAGGATGGACTTTACACCCGCAAGCCGGTAGTCACCGTGTTCCACAACGGTGTACTCGTTCAATTCAACACCGAAATTGTCGGACGGACGACTTCCGTAGGTTTCGTTCGTGAATATGCACCCCACGGAGCAGGCCCCATCATTCTTCAGAGCCACGGCGACCCCAGCGCACCCATCAGTTTCCGCAACATCTGGCTGCGCAAACTCTGATTGGAAATCCTTCCAATTCCAAGTTCACAGCAAAAGAAAAAAGCCTTCCGCAGAAGGCTTTTTTCTTTATAAGAGCGGCAACTCTTTGTCGTGGCATCACTTTTCGCTGACGACACGAAGCGTAACGGGGCCAAGGAGACCTGACACACGGAACGCACTCTCAGCGGAGGGCCAATGCGATGTCCACGTCTTACGTTCGGCCTCAGGCTGACGCACATCCCACAACAAGCGGTTGAACCAGGTGTTCGTCACTTCCACGGTGATGTCATTCGTACGGAAGGGACCGAAATGCAGATACGGCGTAATATCCACGCAGTACGGATGCGTCCATACAGTCCGCACTTCCTCACCATTGACATACACGCGGGCAATCTGTTCCACGCGTCCCAAGTCAAGCACATAGCGTTGACCCCGACGCAGATGGACTCTCCCGTTGGATGCCAAGTCCGTATGGTAACGTACAGTGCCGGAATAGGCATTCACCTCTTCGGGTACATCCATTTCCGTCCAGGAGCGGAGACTGTCGTTTCGGGTGACGGCATCACAGCCAAATGCGGCAGGGAAAGTGATCGTCCACTTGTCGAGGAGAGCCACGTATTCTCCGTCAGCGGTGAAGGCAGACTCTCCTTCCACCATTTTTTCTTTGCTGAACAGCACAAAGCAAGTCTCTGCACGGTCCAGATGGAGTTCCACCTCAGTGTATCCATCACCGCATGATTTACTGTTAGCAGAATGTACCTCACCCGTCACAGGATTCCAGAGGGAGACCTCGCCCTGTGCATGGAAGCGCGCTGTCCCATTGAAGGTTTCTCCACGGGGTGGGCAGACGAAGTACCAGTCAGCATCCTCGACAGTACGATGCAGCCACATCAAGCCGTCAGCCTCCACATCAGCCGTCAATGACATGGCCTTCAGAGCCTCGTCAATGGTCATTCCACAATAAACAGCACCCTTGCCGACAGTACGTCTGCCCGGATGGTCTTCATCCCATAACAGCCGTACGGCCTTGTCAAAGCGGCGTTGGGCTTCATCCCCGTCAGCAAGTGTTGCAAGCGCCACCGGCTTGTCACCCACGACGACGGCTCCATCGTTCACAAGTTCAGCCAATCGTTCAAGTGTTTCCGGCAGCATGCGTCCCGCACGGGGCAGCCACAGCAGTCGGTACGACAATCCTTCCGGTGTAACGAGCCGTCCATCCTTCACCGACAGTCGATGCAGAAGGACATCCGGATTACAGTAGTCATACTTGAACCCCTCGGGGAAGGGGGCACACTGATCGGGCTTGTGGTCAATTTCATCCCCCAGATACCACAGCACATCCGATACGGGGCGGCCACGCTCGAGCAGGTAACTGGTTCGGGCTGTGCAGTCATTGAACGCCCGCATGTGGCGCCACCATGTCTGCACACGGAGGAACGGTGTACAGATGCCATCACCGAAAGAGGTGCCCGGAACGAGTTCGTCCGGTCGGGGATTATGGGTATATGCCTGATAGATAAGATAGGTAGCACCTTCGATAAGGTTGCGGTTGGCCACGTCACGTATTGCGCTCAGCTGCTCGTCCCAGGTAGTGGTCCAAGCGGTAAAAGCCTCGGCTGCCACACGGGGTTTTCCATAGAGGCGTCCGGCAGAGACGGTGGGTTTGATGGGCTTGAATGCCAGCGAACCGATGAATGCATCCGTTGGATGACTCCAGAATTCGCACATGGGGATGTCGGCATACTTGAAGTATTCCATGATGTCCGCCGGGAACACATCACCTGCCGCCGTCTCGTACGTCACCGACAGTCCGTTCGCATGGGCAAGCGTCGCCATCTCTCCATAAAAACGTTCCACGCTGAGATGATTCACCAGCGCCCGCCAGTCACGCAGGAAACGGGAGGTCGTCTCCGTGTCGTCCACCACCCAGCCGAACAGTGCAGGAAGATACTTCCGCACATCATATCCGTGGAGGGAGCGGAACTCTGTTTCCATCTCCTTTGTCCACGTCTGATACTCGCACTCCCAACTATCCATCAGCATGCCGTTGAGTTGCCCACCGGCCAAGGGGCCATTCACCAGTTTGCCGATGTATCCCGCAAAATGCTTCTGCACTCCGGATGCGGCGAATTTGTTGCACTCATAGCCCGTGGCCTCAGGAGGAGCGGGGGCATTCTTCTTCCCCGTATTGACATGTCCCAGCCGCAGCACCGTCCATTGTCCGTCCGGGAGAACGGTATGGAGACGGCCATCGGCAGACATGCAGGATGTAAGGTCGCGCACGTCGCACGTATTTAAATAGGAGTCCTTGTCCTGCACGGGAGCATCGCTGTCGGGCATGAGGCCACGCAATGTGCGTGCGCTCTCAAACTCCCAGTTGTTCTTTCTTGCGGCCGAGAGGAAGCGCATCGCCGATAACGACATGTCGTGTTGATTGACAATGCTCACCCTCCAGGTGGTCGTGGCGGGAGCCTCGGAAAGTGCCAGCGAGAGGTTCATCTCGTCCTGCCAGCAACTCTGGGGCATATCGTCGTCGAAGACCGTCATCGCGGTGCCGTCGCCGGCCACAGCCTCCACTTTGATATGTACCCCCGGTTCATAGCACCACTGATGGTTCCATGTCTGGACGCTCGACAGCACCATCGTGCGCACCACGGCTGGCTCTGCCAGCGTGATGAGCACGGTATGTGGAGCATCGGCCGTCGTGGGAGGCAGCACGCCACCGCCGCGGCCTTCCACACAACTGTGCCATGGGAACGAGGGATAAGAGGATTCGGCGGACAGCGACACGAGTGCTTCGCCGGTATCTCCCTTAGGTGTGGGGAATGCCAATACTGCCACGTCGGTATAATCGCGCCAATCCTCCAGATACCAACTCTCGACGGGCAATGTCACGTCCACGGTCCCTCCCGCGACATCCGTCCGCGACAGCACCAAGTGGCGCATAGCGTCGGCAGGTTCTATCCATGGTCCACCGGCCATGGCCCACCCCGCACAGTTCTGGAGGGTGAAACGCAGTCCCAGCCGGTGGGCTTCGGATGCCGCATGGGCAACGAACGATTCCCATTCGGGGGAGAGCACGCGTATCTGTTCAACGTCCGGCCAGGCGGTGCCGCGGTTGCCGAAGAACAGTTGCACACCATTGAAGCCCGCCTCGGCAATCGCCTCTAGATCGGCGGTGATGCCACGTTCCGACAGGTTGCCGCACATGCAGTCAATCCATATCTCGGGATAGAACACACGGTCGGGATGGGCGAAACGTTCCAGGTCGGAGGAAGAAAAGGACGTCTCAAGAATGTCTGGTGATGGCAGGAACACATCCTGAGCGGACAGCAGTGTAGCCGACGGCAAGAGCAAGGTGGCGGCAAGGACGAGAAAAGTTCTGACTTTCATGCTTGGCAATGATTTCTTATCAAACAGGTGGACAAAGATAGCGTGTTTTGGCAAGAAACGGGAAGAAAATCCGCAAATACCTGCAAAAAATGTAGGGAAGCACCTGGAAGGATGACAGCGCAACCGGTTTTTGCATCGTTCTTCCTGCTGCAAACATGGCCGTCGGGAGTCCCACCGCCAACTGTACAAGAGCCCCACCACCAAACGCACAAGAGACCCGCTGCCAACGGCTCGGGACGCTCCCAATGGTAGGAATGGCACGGCGCGACAGCCCGGTAGCGCGCTATTTTTCGACAAAAAATCAAAAAAAAGAGGAAAACGCTTGCAGATTCAAAAAAAGGCTGTAATTTTGCACCGCTTTTCCGCAAAGCAAGGGCGATCGGGCGAATAGCGCAGTTGGTTCAGAGCATCTGCCCTACAAGCAGAGGGTCGGGGGTTCAAATCCCTCTTCGCCCACCCAACGAAAGACCGCTTCTCAAACAGAGGCGGTTTTTTTTGTCAAAATAATTGGCCGTTTGGCCGTGTTGTTGTACTTTTGCGCCCAAATTGTAATAACGGATATGGAAACAGTATTAAGCGGTATTCGCCCCACAGGCAACCTCCACATCGGCAACTACTATGGTGCCGTGACCAGTTTTGTAAAACTCCAGGAACAATATAAGTGTCTCTTCTTCATTGCCGACTGGCACTCGCTGACCACGCACCCCAAGCCCGAGGACATCCAGCGGAGCGTCCGTACCATCCTGGCCGAGTACCTCGCCTGCGGCATCGACCCCGAGAAGTCGACCATCTATGTCCAGAGCGACGTCAAGGAGGTGCTTGAACTGTATCTCTATCTCAACATGAACGCCTACCTGGGCGAACTCGAGCGTGTAACCTCCTTCAAGGACAAGGCCCGCAAGCAGCCCGACAACGTGAACGCCGGTCTGCTCACCTACCCCACCCTGATGGCTGCCGACATCCTCATCCACCGCGCCAACAAGGTGCCCGTGGGCAAGGACCAGGAGCAGAACATGGAGATGGCTCGTCTCTATGCCAACCGTTTCAACAACAAGTATGGCGTTGAATTCTTCCCCATTCCCCAGTCGTTCAGCCTCGCCGGACAGGGCATCAAGATTCCCGGTCTCGACGGCAGCGGCAAGATGGGCAAGAGCGAGGGCAACTGCATCTACCTCTACGAGGAGCCTTCATCCATCAAGAAGAAGGTGATGCGTGCCGTCACCGACTCCGGTCCTCAAGCCATGAACAGCGAGAAGCCCGAGGTCATCCAGAACCTCTTCACGCTGCTCAGCGTCGTCTCTTCGAAGGATACCTACGACTACTTCGACGAGAAGTGGAACGACATGAGCATCCGCTACGGCGACCTGAAGAAGCAACTCGCCGAGGACCTCATCAACACGCTGGCTCCCATCCGCGAACGCATCAACGAGTACATGGCCAACACTGAGCTCCTCGACCGCATTGCCCGCGAAGGTGCCGACAAGGCACGCGAGAGTGCCGCCAAGACCATCCGCGAGGTGCGCTCCATCATCGGCTTCCGTGCCTGATGGCAGGAGGCGACTTCACATTCAAGCAGTTCTCTATCCGGCAGGACCGCTGCGCCATGAAGGTGGGCACCGATGGTGTCCTGCTCGGTGCATGGGCCGACGTGGAAGGATGCCGCACCCTTCTTGATGCTGGCACGGGTACCGGTCTCGTGGCCCTGATGGCCGCGCAACGTGCCCCAGAGGCTGCCATCACCGCCATCGACATCGACGAGGCAGCCGTCACGCAGGCGGCCGGGAACGTGACAGCGTCGCCCTTCGCCGCGCGCATCACCGTTCGGCAGGGCGACATGCGCACCTTCGACTGCCGTTCCCCCTTCGACGGCATCCTCTGCAACCCGCCCTACTTCAGCCGCTCGCTGCACTGCCCCGACTCTGCCCGCACCACGGCGCGGCACGACGACACCCTGTCGCTCGACGCCCTGGCAACGGCTGCGGCACGGCTGCTCACCCCCGACGGCACCCTCTCGGTGGTGTTGCCCACCGAGCGTTCGGCCGACATGGTGATGGCCGCAGCCACACAGGGATTGTTCCTCAAGCGGGAGACGAAGGTATATACACTCCCCACCAAACAGCCCAAGCGCGTGCTGATGGCCTTCGCCCGACACTGTCCGGACTGCAAGAGCGAAACGCTCTGCATCGAGGACACCCCCGGCACCTATTCGCCGGCTTTCATCGCCCTGATGAAAGATTTCTATCTCAAAATGTAAGAGGTATTGGTTTTTTGTCTATATTTGCCACAGTATTGACAAAAATCATTCCTTTTCCCATGAAGAAAAACTCCCTCTTCCTCCTTCTGGCTGCGGCAGGCACCCTGACGCTCCATGCCCAGACCGCCACCCTCGACATCGACGCCGCACAGCATGGCATCGACATCAGTCCGACAATGTATGGCCTCTTCTACGAAGAGATCAACCACGCCGGCGAGGGCGGTCTCTATGCCGAACTCATCCGCAACCGCTCGTTCGAAGAGATGGACGAGGGTATCCGCAACCGCCGTTTCGACAACGGACGCGGCGAGCGTTTCGGCCGTGCCGCCAACCCCAACCTCATGCCGGGCTGGAGTGCCGTCAACGGTGCCGTCATGGAGGTGTTCACCGAAGGGCTCCTCAACGATGTCCAGACGCGTGCCCTGCGCCTCACGGCCAACGATGCCTCCAAGGCACAGCCTTCCGGCGTGAGCAACGCGGGCTTCTGGGGCATACACAGCGTCAAGGGCGAACGCTACACGCTCTCGTTCTGGGCGAAAGCCGATGTCAAGGGCCGCGTGAGTTTCACGGCCGGACTGAAGGACGGCGAGCAATGGTGCGCCCGGAAGGTGTTCACCAAGACGCTCGACAGCGAGTGGAAGCAGTACGCCGTCGTCTTCAAGGCCAAGGCAGCGGCCGACGAGGCCACCTTCCAACTGCTGCTGAACAAGCCGGGCACGGTATGTCTCGACATGGTGAGCCTCTTCCCCCCGACCTACAAGAACCGTCCCAACGGCTGCCGCAGGGACCTGGCAGAGAAGTTGGCCGCCCTGCACCCCAAGTTCATGCGTTTCCCCGGAGGATGCTTCGTCGAGGGCATGAGCCGCGAGACGGCCTACGACTGGAAGCCCACCATCGGTCCGCTCGAGGAGCGGCCGGGACACATGAATGCCAACTGGGGTTATCTCTGCTCCGACGGCATGGGATATCATGAATACCTCCAACTTGCCGAGGACCTCGGCGCTGAGCCGCTCTACGTGGTGAACGTGGGCATCTGGCACGGCGGCATGCAGCCCTACGACCAGATCGACAAGTACATACAGGACGCCCTCGATGCCATCGAGTATGCCAACGGCGATGCCACCACCGAGTGGGGTGCCCGACGCATCGCCAACGGCCACAGGAAGCCGTTCGGACTGCGGCTCATCGAGGTGGGCAACGAGAACTACCAGCGCAACCCCGGCGAGCAGAGCGACCACTATGCCGAACGCTACGCACAGTTCTACAACGCCATCAAGGCCCGCTACCCCGAGGTGCAGTTGATAGGCAATGTCGAGAGTTGGGGCACCGACTTCCCCACCTGGCGCAACGAGAACCGCGTGGACCTGCTCGACGAGCACTACTACCGCAGCCCCTCCTGGTTTGCCGGCGAATACCATCACTACGATGCCTACGACCGAAACGGTCCGAAAATCTACACCGGCGAGTATGCCGTCACCAGCGACTGCGGCGAGGGGAACCTCAAGGCTGCCCTCGGCGAGGCCGTCTTCATGATGGGCATGGAGAACAACAGCGACGTGGTGGCGATGGCATCCTATGCCCCCATCTTCGTCAATGTCCACGACCGCCGCTGGATGCCCGACATGATACGTTTCGACGCCGCCTCCAGCTGGGCCTCGCCCTCCTACTACGTGCAGCAGATGATGGCGGAGAACGTGGGTACCGAGACCGTCCGCAGCACCCTCACCCAGACACGTCAGCCCAAGCCCACGAAGTTCCAGGTGGGACTCGCCTCGTGGAACACGCAGGTGGAGTACCGTAACCTCACGGTCACCGACGAGAAGGGCTCCGTGCTGCTCAGCGACGCCCTCGACAACCTGTCGGGCTGGGCCGTGAAGCGCGGACAGTGGAGTGCCAGCGAGGGAGTGATGAGCCAGAGCACCATCGACGAGAACTGTGTGGCCATCTGCAACCGCTGCATGGAGTCGGTCAACTACGACGTCACCGTCAAGGCCCGCCGCACGGGCGGCGACGAGGGATTCCTCCTCGTCTTCGACTACAACGGCGAGGGCAACTACAAGTGGTTCAACGTCGCCGGCTGGAGCAACACGCAGCATGCCGTCGAGGATATCCGCAACAATGGCAAGACACAGCCCGCCACCGCCGCGGGACGCATCGAGGACGGACGCTGGTACGACCTCAAGGTCGAGGTGCGGGGCGAACATATCCGCACGTTCATCGACGGGGAGAACATCCACGACCTCACCATCCAGTCGCCCGACGCACTCTATGCCAATGCCGAGAAGGACAGCGACGGCAGTCTCATCGTGAAGGTGGTGAACTTCAGCGAGAACGACATCCCCGTAAAGATGAACATGGCGAATGTGACGGACAACAGTTACAGCGTCACCACCCTGCGCGGCAAGGCCCTCGACGAGAACACCAAGGAAGCCCCCACCCGTGTAGTGCCCGTCACGGAACGCTACAGCACCCCCTTCGGCCCCAGCAGTACCTTCAACGCCCCCGCCAACTCACTCTCTATCATCCGTATCAAGGACTAATACAAGAATTAATACAAGAATTTAGGAGTTTGAGGAATTGCAGGATTTTTTCCCTTTGCAGTCAGTACAGGAATTTAGGAATGAAAGGGAATTGCAGGAATGATCTCCCTCGTAATCATAGGATGTCTGTTTCCCTGCGAATCCATCATTCCCCCAATTCCAAAAATTCCCAAGCCACCCAACCATTCCTAAAATTCCGTTAATTCAATAATTCTTGTTTCTCGACCGCCCAATCATTCCTATAATTCCATAAATTCCAAAATTCCTGTTTAGTATTCTTGGCTGAAAACATAATAATTTCTACATTTGCAGCCACGATGTGTCAAAACCGAAAAAAATCGTAACAATAACCCAAATAAAAAAGAAAGAAAAAAATGTTCAAAGGACAACCTAAAGGGCTCTATGCCCTGGCACTCGCCAACACAGGCGAACGCTTCGGCTACTACACCATGTTAGCCATCTTCATGCTGTTCCTCCAGGCCAAGTTCGGTTTTGCCGGAGCCACAGCCAGTACCATCTATGCTATCTTCCTGGCATGCGTCTATTTCATGCCCGTGTTCGGAGGTATGCTCGCCGACAAGATCGGTTACGGCAAGTGCGTCGTCACCGGTATCTGCGTCATGTTCGTCGGCTATGTCTGCCTCTCCATCCCCACGGCAGCCAACGTCCTCGGGCTCGTCCTCATGCTCGGCGCCCTGCTGCTCATATCCATCGGTACCGGTCTCTTCAAGGGAAACCTGCAGGTGCTCGTCGGTAACCTGTACGACGATCCGAAGTATGCCGCCAAGCGCGACAGTGCCTTCAGCCTCTTCTACATGGCCATCAACGTAGGCGCCATGTTCGCCCCCTCCGCAGCCACTGCCATCACCAACCGCTTCCTCGGCAAGGCCGGTCTCATCTACAAGGCCGACATCCCCGCCCTCGCCCACCAGTACCTCGACGGCACCATCGCTGCCGACAACACCGCCAAGTTGCAGGGCCTGATGGAGCAGATGCCCGGCATCAGCGGCATGGACCTCACCGCCTTCTCCAACTACTACATCGAGAACCTCTCCACCGCCTACAACATGGGCTTCGCCGTTGCCTGCGTATCGCTCATCGTCTCCATCGCCATCTACCTCTGCACCCGCAGCTGGTTCAAGCATGCCGACGTCACCGCCAAGCAGGCCGCTGCCAAGGAGGAGAACGTCGTCGAACTCACTCCCAAGCAGACCAAGGACCGCATCGTCGCCCTCTGCCTCGTCTTTGCCGTCGTCATCTTCTTCTGGATGGCCTTCCATCAGAACGGTCAGAGCCTCACCTGGTTTGCCCGCGACTACACCACCGCCACCTGCGGCGGCTGGCTGCGCATCGGCTTCAACATCTGGGCCCTCGCACTCATCGCCATCAGCGTCTATACACTGTTTGCCGTCTTCCAGAGCGAGTCGAAGAAGGGCAGGATCATCAGCGCCGTCGTCACCCTGCTGCTGTGGGGTGGTGCCTATGCTATCTTCGCCAAACTGCCTCAGGTGATGGATATCTATCCGCAGTTGTTCCAGCAGTTCAACCCGTTCTTCGTCGTCGCCCTCACGCCCATCTCCATGGCTATCTTCTCGGCCCTTGCCAACAAGAAGAGCGCCAAGCACCCCGACGGCATGGAGCCTTCGGCCCCGAAGAAGATTGGTATCGGTATGTTTGTCGCCGCCCTCGGATACCTCATCATGGTGATGGCTTCCAAGGGACAGGCCTCTCCCGCAGAGTTGGCCGGCACCGTCAGCCCCGATCCCGTCGTTCCCGCCTACCTCATCAGCACCTATCTCGTGCTCACGTTTGCCGAACTGCTGCTCAGCCCCATGGGTATCTCGTTCGTCACCAAGGTAGCACCTCCCAAGTACAAGGGCCTCATGATGGGACTCTGGTTTGCCGCCACCGCCGTGGGCAACTACCTCAGTTCCATTCCCGGACTGCTGTGGGATAAGGTTCCCCTCTGGGCCAACTGGGCTATCCTCATGGGTCTCTGCGTGCTCGCCGGAGCCATCATGTTCGCCATGCTGAAGAAGATCGAGGCTGCCACGAAGTAATCATCCTTCGGCACCCCCTTCCCCCTATGCCAAGGCTCCACCCCCGACCGAGGGTGGAGCCTTGCTTTGTGTCGTGCCGTGCAGTGCGGGCACGGGAATAGGCTATGTGGGAGGGAGATGGGCGGAGGGGCGTCAAAACAGCCGTTGCGAGCGGCGCCAGGGGGCGAGACCGAGCACGATGGCTGTGAGGGCGATCGACAGCTCTATCACCTCCTTCCACTCGGCAAGGAAGGCCATCACCGTCGAGAGCCATGCGGCGGGGAGGTGCGGCAGGGCCACCGGGTGGAGCAGGGCCACCACGACCAGCAGGGCGCCGAGCAGGAGGCCCGCGGCGAATGTCACGAGGGCTGTGCGGCGGCAGCGTGCCACCTCCGCATCGTGCAGACGTTTCACTTCCTCGACGGCGTTCAGACGCGCATGGAGGCCGATGTTGAAGGTTCCCCTGTCGGCAGGGGTGGGACGGTTCTCGTGGAAGAACTCCCGGATGTCATTGTCGTTCATTTGCATTGCAGTTTCATTTTCAGGTTTGAGCGTCCGCGCGAGAGCAGCGAGCGCACGGTCCCCGAGGGGATGTCCATGATCGAGGCGATTTCCTTGATGCTGCGGTCCTCCATGTAGAACAGCAGTATCGCGGCCTTCTCGTTGGGCTTCAGTCCGTCGATGGCGCGGTAGAGGGCGTCGTGGCGGTCCGTGTCGGAGGGGGTGTCGGCGGGGGTGTCGTCGGCCACCGTCGAGGCGATGGTGCTCGCGTCCACGCTGTCGGTGGTGCGGCGGTCGTAGCGGCGGTCGCACCAGCAGTGGTAGGCGATGCCGAACAGCCACGTCGAGAACTTCGCCGCACCACGGAAACGGTCGCAGGCGAGGTATGCTTTCACGCAGGCATCCTGGACGATGTCGTCGGCCGTGAAGGCATCACCCTCGCACAGCGTGAGCAGGAACCGCCGGAGAGGTTCCTGCACAGGCGTGAAGGCGTCGGTGAACTGTTCGCGCGTCATCACGGGGAAGGGTTACTTCTTGCCGATTTCTGCCTCCTCAGCAGCAATCTCCGCAGCAAACTGTTTGCGGCCGACGAAGTAGGCCACCAGGAGGGCGATGCCCACGAGCAGCAGCACGATGGCGGGGAGGTAGATGAATTGATTCTGCAGGATGAGACCACCCACTAAGCCTGCCAGGCCGATGCCGGCGACGATGCCACCGGCGACGAGGTAGCCGAAGATACGTCTTTTCACGCTTTTCTTCTCCGGGACGAAAAGGCTCGCGTCGAGGGGAGCACCGTTCTCGATCGCTTTTATGGCCAGTTCGGTTTTCTTGTCGATTTCGTGACGTCTACGTTTCGTGCACATCCAGACGATCATGCAGGGGAGCACCACACAGATTACAAACGGAACGAGGAAATCCTCGCTCAAGATGTCAATTGCCAAAAGAGTATTCATATTGCTTTGTTTTGATTGGTTTACGTCCATTAGACCAGCGGACGTGCCAGGATGTTGCAAAAGTAAGGAAAAAAATTGAAATCTTCCAAACGTTTTTTATCTGAATGACAAAATATGGCAGGGTTGGATTTTTGGATTTTTATTTTTAAGATGAAAAATGGAACAGTGTAGAAAATAACCTTACTATTCATGACATCTTTCTGCAACATTATTGTATTATTGTGCATCATCGTCGGAAAATCTTGCGCAATCCCCAAATTTTTCTCTGTTGATTTCACTCCAAAAAAGAAATTCCACGCCATATCCCACCTCTCCCCTCCC
>R22__coassemble_890_pt1 | contig 16751 bp, 15 predicted proteins | sample R22__metabat2_low_PE_006 | metagenome-assembled genome bin R22
TCCTAAACCAAAACACTATGGCGGCAGAGCCGCCAACGATAACGATAACTTTTTTTAAGCGGGCTAGGGCACGCTGGGGGGCGCTGAGGGGGAGGATACGCCTTTGGCGTAGAAATCACTCGTAATAAAAATAAATAAAATCATCAAAATGCTTCGCGAGGTAGTTGTCAGTGGCGCAGAGCGGAGCCTGCGCTGCAGGGACGCTGGGGGGGTGGTGGATGGTATTATGCTTCGCTTGACGTGAATTTCCGTCAGTTAATTTGTGCAGAGGGGAAACTGCGCGAAAGGGGGACGATGGGGAGGCGTGAGGTCTTGTTTTGTCAAAAAAAGGGCTGTGGTGGGCAATTCGTGGGGCCAAAACTTGTATCGTTCGGCTTATTCCTGTATATTTGCAGAAAAATTGCAAAAAGATGAAGAAACTGCTTGTCACGCTTGCCCTGCTCTCCGTCGTTCTTTGTGGAATGGCTCAGAGTCCCGCTGCCGTATCAAAGGCTCGTATCGTTGCTGATGAATTCCTCAACGCCCGTCATCAAACCGTCGCTCCGCATCAACTTGTGCCCGTCGCGACAGGCACAGCGTCGTGTGTGGCGTTCAACAAGTCCGACGGAAAGGGCTTTGTGATTGTGTCGGCAGACGAAGGCGATTCCAATCTGGTGCTGGGCTATGCCGACAACGGTTCGTTTGATGCTTCTGAGATGCCTGATGGCTTGCGTGAATGGTTGGACCTGATGTCTGCCGAAGCCGATATTGTCCGTCAAGGTGGCTCCGCAAGACGCATTCTCGCTACCACCAGAGGCAACATCGTGGTGGATGCCCTTTGAAGACTCGTTGGTCGCAGGGTAGTCCGTACAACAATCTCACCCCTACGATTGATGGGAGTCACTGCACGACAGGATGTGTGGCGACAGCCATGGCGCAGGTGATGAACTTCTGGCGTTGGCCCGAGAAGGGGTATGGTGTGATGAGTTACTACGACAAGCGCAGTGGGCAGACGATAGAAGCCGACTTCGGCAACAGCACGTATGACTGGGGCAACATGTTGGCCGACTATTATGCCGGCACTCCCACGACGGCGCAGAAACAGGCCGTGGCCGTGCTGATGCGTGATGCCGGAGCATCCGTCCAGATGAACTACTCGCTGGGTGGCAGCGCGGCTATCGTGTCGAATGTAGGCAAAGCCCTCAACGGCTACTTTCGCTACAGCAGCAATGCCCAGGTGCGATTCCGTAACAACATGACCGGGAATGAGTGGGAAGACCTGTTGCGCAGTGAGTTGCGGGCAGGACGCCCCGTCATATACGGAGGGTCGAAGCCTTCGGGCGGAGGACATGCCTTCGTCTGCGACGGATACGACGATGCCGGCTATTTCCATTTCAACTGGGGATGGGGCGGTGACCTCGATGGATGGTTCCTTACCTCCTCCCTCGATCCGTACGGTTCTGCCAGCGATGCTTACAACCTGTCGCAGACCATCGTCGTCGGCATACAGCCCGATCGTAACTGGAATCCGCAGGACAACACCCCGCATACCTCTTTCTCGTGGAATCTGGACGAAGCGACCGGTACCCTCTATGTATATGGTTCGCTATCCAGTACCCCCTGGTCTTCCCAGCGCAAACAGATCAAGAAAGTCGTCCTGGGAGCAGGCATCCCCGAGATACCAAGGGAGTTCTTCAAGGACTACACCGCACTCGAGGAGGTGGTCTTTGGCGAAGGGCTCACCGCCATCTATCCGTATGCTTTTGCCTACACCAAACTGCAGGCCGTGGACTTCCCCTCCACCCTCACCGCCATCTACGGCTATGCTTTCTACGATACACCTTTGGAGAATGTGCTTATCTCGTCGGGGTTGCAGACCCTTGACGGAGCCTTCATGGGCTGTAAGAAGTTGGCCTCCTATACCGTTGACCTGCGCAATGCGACCTTTGCCACGGAGGACGGAGTGCTCTACAATAATAACCTCACCACCCTTGTGGCTTGTCCGCCATCACGTGGGGATGGCTTCACCATTCCTACCTCTGTCACCACCATAGGCAAGGGAGCCTTCAGTGGCTGCCACATGACGGAGTTCGCTGTTCCCGATGCCATCACCACTATCGGTGAGACCGCCTTCTCGAGTTGCAATGAGTTGCAGCGTTTTGTGCTCGGCAATGGTGTGACCACTGTGCCTTCCAGGATGTGCATGAGTTGTCCCGCTCTGACACAGGTCGTCCTTGGTGAGAATGTATCCATGCTTGGCTACGACGTCTTTGCACATACTGCCGTGACGACCATCTACTGTCTCGCCAAGTATGCTCCGTCGCTGGAATCAGACACCTTCCGCAACATGCCCGAGAATGGCCGTGTCATCGTGCCGACCGATGCGCAGAGATATAACCGCGAATGGCCGCGCCGATTACCCAAAGGATGGACTATCGAATATGCCGACCTCTCCAGCATCCAGCAACGCATCGCCGACGCTGAATGCGCTGCCGACGATACTATTCTCTACGACCTTTCCGGACGTCAGGTCGTGAACCCGACTCCCGGCATATACATCGTAAACGGTCGGAAACATCTCGTCAAGTAAGGACGGGATGTTTCCCTCAAAACGTTCGGCAACAACTCATCCGGGATGTAATGCTCTGACTCCCGGATTTCCTCCACGAATGCAATGATGTCGGTCCCGTCGGAATAGTCTGTGCCTTCTTGAAAGGAACGCAGAATCAGAGACACCATACGCTTGCAGTCCCTATGCTCTTCCGGCCGGATTGTGATGTTTCCTTTCGTATCTTTGGCCGTACAACTTACGGGCTTCCGCTGTCCAATGTCGCACGAACGCTGTCTTTCCGTCGGTGTAGGCATCACGATTGTGCTCGTACATGATGGCCAATTCCTGTTTCAGCCGTTCGTATTCCCTGGCTATCTCGGGATGGTCGTTCAGATAGTCCCGGAAGTATAACTCATCATTGTCGCCCACCTGACGGATGTGCAGATGGAAGACCTCATCAGCAAAGCCTTCGGGGGTATAGCCTTTGTTCAGCGAGATTCTTCCGGAACCCGATGACATACGAATAAAGCCATTCATTTCGGCCTTCGAAGCCGCCATTTCTATGTCATCCGTCTCCACCAGGATGTCAACGATATCCTTTGCGGCAATGTCCTTGATGGCCGTACTCCCGATATGGCTGATACGGACAATGGGGACATCCGTAAATATCTCATTCAGGAACACTTCCATCTGTGCATACTCATTCGCCCACTTCTCGTTGTGTGCCACCAACGAGATGGGGAACAGTTGCCAGAGTTCTTCCAATGACATGGCAGATAAGGGTTTCTTCGATTCCATAGCGTATGCTTTTTTTTGTTCGGCCAAGGTACTGTGCGACGTAAGGGACGAGTCGCAGTGTCACTTGTAGTATTTTTCTATTCCGCCGTAGCCTGTTATCAGTTTGCCACGTCGGGTTTTGTTGATGAAACTGTCGAGTCGCTTGCGGAATTCATCAGGTCGCTTGCGTGCAGCGTCGATGTAGGCGACACGGATACGCTGATAGGAAGGTGAGAAGCGGTTGTAGTTTTCTGCCACGACAGGGTCCCGCATGATTTCGGCCATGATGTCTTTCGGGAAGATGTAGGGCGTCTGTATCAGAGGAAGGACTTTCTCGCGGATAGCAGGGTGTATCATTCCCTGCTCTTCGAGCCACATGAGGCGCTCGATGTTTGGACGCGAATAGCCGCTTCCTTCCCTTCTCGGCGTGAAACGTCGTATGCCGTGCTTGGCATCGAGTGTCCCTGCACGGCCGTCGATCCAGCCAAAGCAAAGCGCCTCCTCGACAGCATCGTTATAGGACAAGTACGGCTCACCGGAGTCTTTGGTCGGGAATACGAACCAGACTTCATGCTTTGTCCGGAAATGCTTGCTGAGCCATGCCCGCCACTCGCTGCGTTTGTCGGTGTAAAATGTTTCCATACATCTATAGCAATTCGTCAACAAATGTCTCTATCAGCGCATTGACACGTTCGGGGGCGTCCGTGTTGGAGTTGTGGCCCGCGTCGGGAATCCATACGATGGGCAAGGCTTCGCCGCTGGCCCATTTGCGGTTGAATCTGCGCGTGTCACCCGCCTTGTCCTTTTCACCGCAAATCAGCAGGCAAGGGCAGTCGATGGCATACGGAAGGTCGGCGTTGATGGCATCGGCCAGCATACGGTAGCCATGTCCGACCAGACTCGCGTAGTAACGCGGATTGTCAGCGTACACTTCCATTATCTCTGTCATCAACTTCCGGCCATATTCAGACTCGGCGGTCCCGTTTGCTCCCTGCTTCACCAGCCACTTCCACGGATAGATCCGATACATTCCTTCGGTGTGGTAGAGGACCTTGATCTCCCACTTCGGGTAGTATTTCTTTATCAGTGTGGAAGAGTCGATGCTCACGAATCCCGCTGCCTCGCCCGGGAAATACTGCATGAATGCCTGAGAGACATATCCGCCCATGGACTGCCCGACGAGGATTGGTTTGCTGATGCCCTCCTTTGCCAGCATCCCATGCAGCCATTCCGCCTTGTCCTTCAAGGAGAATTCCAAGCGGAATGGTCTTGACGCCGCGTGGCCTGGAGCGTCCCAGACCAGGACGTTGTATTCATCGGAGAAATGCTCAACCTGCTTGTCGAACAGGCGATGGTCGGCCGTAAGCCCGGGCAGGAAAACCAGTGTTCTGCGCGCAGCATCGATATCGTTGGTCCAATAATGGATCGTCCCGAAAGGGGTGGGGAAGGTCTTTTCGTTCATACACCTTATCTGCTTTTTGTCATCGCATGCTGTTTGATGAATGTACATCCTGGACGGTTTGTCCTCACCGTCACCCATTGCCAGGCAGTGGAAATGCCACCCATAACGCTCGTAGAAACTCGTATGGTCCGTCAGCAGATAGAGCGTCTCGATACCTTTCTCGGCCATGTCGCGGCAGACGAAATCGAGCAGCCTTCCGGCAATGCCCTGGCATCGGTATTCCTCTTCCGTGAACACGGCGCAGACGTTTGGGGTGAGGTCTTTCCTGTCGTGGAAGTCGTTCTCGATGACACCCATACCGGCGATGATCTTCTCTCCGTCGAGGCAGACATACCAGGTTGGAACGACAGCCGAGAATGATGCCTCGATGCTTTCCAGATAGGCCTCCTTGGGGACACTCCACTTGCTCGAGAACCACTGGGCGGCCTGGTCTTTCAAGTCGGGCCGGTCGGAAAGACGGATGATTTCCATAAGCGCTTTCATATTACTCTTGTGCCTTTTTCTCTACCGCATACACCGATGATGTTTCATCTTCACCGTCAGTAAAACTTTCGTCCATCTCTCTCAAAATCAAACGTTCTGTTCTTGACAGGATGGAGTGTCGGCATTGGCATTTCGTGATCTGCATAGTTATTGAGCAGAATGTAGAGTTTTCTTGTTTCATTGTTTACTTATTTTTCGATACTGTTTATTTCTTGTTGTAGTAGTTCAAGGAATCTGGCGCCATGGCCTCCATCCATCTGCACGTGATGAAACTGAAAGCTGATGGGCAGCGTGGTCTTGAACCAGCCCTTGCGATACTTGCCCCACAGCACCATGGGGTTGCAGAACTTGTCGGTATATTGATTTACGATGCAGTTGAGTTCGGTCTCTATCATAGCCGAGGTGCCCACTATCATGGCATCTTCCAGGAAAGAACTCTTGCATGCTATAGCTGCCTGACGAGTCAGTTGGGCATAATCGTTGCTGAATTGTGATAAGTCTTCGTTGAAAGGAATATCGCATGAACAGATGCCTCCTTTGCTATTGTTGACAATCACATTGATGGCCAAACAGTCGTATTTATACAACTTGCCGTTCTCTGGCAACAGATGGAATTCGTCAAGCTGACTTGCCGCCTTGCCAATGCACCAGCAGAGCAGCATATTGAAACTCATTTTATGTCTCTGGCAATACTTCACGGCTTTGGTCACATCCATCGTCTTTACTAATGTCACCATTGGCATAGGCGATGACATCCAGAGACAGAAAGCTTCTGAGCGGGATGTCTCTTGCGGATTGATTTCGGTTTTCATATTATTATGGTAACGCTATCTCATAATGCTGTTTTGTTCCCAATGTCTCATGACGTCTAATTGTTCAGGAGTATGGAACCAATGTTCGCCATTCTCCATGATTGTAACTCTGCAAGAGTGTTGGACAACAAAATAACGGCCGACAGAATCTGCCACGACAAGGTCTGTCTTTGGCCGGAGAATGAAGGTTGGAACATTCCAATCACAGACAGGATGCACTACAACCCACTGATAATAATCCTCTTCGCGCTGATCCATCAACTCAATGAAACGTTTCATGTCAAGTATGGGTGCAACAAATAGGGCTTGCTTAATGCTGCTCTGCTGAAATGCCAACATAGAGAACCATGACCCAATGCTATTGGAACGTAAGCTGATGCTATGCCAATGCTTAAAGAGATACTCTCGTACCGGAATAAGCAACGCAACGACCTCCCAAGGCTTGCGTTCTACTGGCAAATCCATGCTTAGTACTTGAAATCCTTGCGGACATGCGACTTCGGCAAAAGACAAAGCCTCTTCTTTGTTGCCTCCCAGTCCATGGACAAAGAGAAACACGCATTCCTGCTTTTCTCCAATCAGTAGAATGGGCAGATCGTTAATCGTAAATTCTCTGACTGTCATTCGATTTTGATTTTTCTGTGCATAGGGGAATATCGAATCCCCTTGTCTATCTGTTCCACATCAGTTGCTTCGAATCCCAGTGCCTTGTAAATGTTGACAGCATAAGGCGATGAGAAAACGGTCATCTCTGGTGCAGGACAATCGGCCCATGCCTTCTCAAAGAGACTACGGCCAATACCGCGCCCTTGATAGTTCTTATCAACAAAGAACAGAGCGATGTGACTGCCTTCCTTGCGCGTTGCCAGCATTCCGACCACTTTACCCTCATTCAGTTTCACATAGAAACGCAATTTCTCGACGTAATCCGGATTGCTCAGGGCGCGCTCGAATTCTTCAATGCCGGCCTCGGGATATTCCGGGGCTTCAAATTCCATGAAGACACGTTGAGCCAGTTCAAGGGCCGCACTCTTGACATCCAGTTTCATCACGCGCACGGGCTTGTCGGAGCCCACCTCGAGGTTCTCCAGCCCTTCCAGCGTGCCGGCTTCCACGAAGCCGCATTTCTCCATCACGCGGCCTGAGGCAGGATTGTCAATGAAATGGGTGCCCCACAACGTGTTGTAACCCTTCTCGTTGATGCAGTAGCCAATGACCAGTTCCATTGCCTCGGAGCAGATGCCTTGATTCCAATAGGGCTTCGCTATCCAATAGCCGACCTCGCAATCGTGCTCGCCAATGGGCATATTGCTCATATCGGGCGTCAGATAGCCCACGCAGCCGATAGGCTCGTCGGTCTCCTTGAGGACTACCGCCCACATCGTGTCGCCTCCGAAGATACCCTGGATGATTTCCAGACTTTCCTCCACAGACTTGTGCGGCGGCCATCCTGCCCGCGGACCCACGTCCGGGTCCGAAGCATACTTGAACAGGGCCTCCGCATCGGAGTCCTGCCATCGGCGAAGCCGTATTCTATCTGTCTGCATCATCACTTTCTCCATCGCTTGAGCATCGGGAAGAAGCCTTGCATCATCTGCTTGTATTCTTCCTTTGTCATAGGCTCAGGCATGTTCTTGTTGACCTCGTCGACGAACTGGGCGCAATGCTCAATCATCTCTTCCATCGTATATTCTTGCAGGAACTTTCCATCCTTATAGCAGTATTGGCAATAATCGAAAGAGGTGCTGCCGTCGGCATTGGTGCCGCAATCGTTTTTGCTGGTGAGTGGCATGCCGCAACTTTGGCAGAACTGCGGCAACTGCCCTGCATTGAAATCCTTTTCCTTTGCCGGGAATGTAGCCTCGTAGGCTTCGAAAGCCTCGGCATTCTCATCGGCCACGAAATAGCCTTTCGGTGTGCAATAGGTGCCCTCGATGCCGTTTAGGTAGCCTGGAATGAGTTCCTGGGCAAGGAAATAGGGCACTACGGCCTCCTTCGGCTCGCCGTGATAATGGATGTGCATTCGGCTGGCGAGGTCAAAGCCGGCATTCTTGTAGAAATCGATGTTTCCCTCCATGCAGAGGGCTCCGATGCCCATCTCGCGGGCTTTCGCAAGGGAATAGTTCAGCAGTTTGAGGCCGTACCCCTTTCGCTTGTAGTCCGGATGGATGCTGATGGGGCCGAAGGTCCAGATCGGGAACTTGCCGCCATCTTCGAGAGTAAGTTCCGCCTTTGAATACATCACATGGCCGATGATGCGGCCGTCTTCCTCCATCACGAAGTCCAGTTCCGGAATGAAGTCGGGATTGCTTCGATATTGATTGAGTACATAATGCTCCACGCATCCCGGACGGTACACATTCCAGAATGCCTCACGCGTGAGGTTCTCCACCTCACGATAATCTTCGGGTTGTTCTAATCTTATTATCATAGTTGTATTTGATTGTAATGTCCTTACTATTTCTTGCGTTCCTTTTCTTGCAAAAGTTCGCAGCGCTGTTGTTTATCTTGATGCTTCTATCCTTTTCCGTCCAACAGGAATGGACAGACGTCACGGCAGGCGTGGCAGGAGATGGTCCAGTTCTCGTCCATCTGACCGAACGCGTGGCTGTGGCAGGCCAGTTGGTCCAACATATCTCCGTCGAGAGCGTGGATAGGACAGGCGGAAACACATTTGTCGCAGTCGACGCAGATGGATGGCAGCAGCGGATCGGGAGTCACTTCCAGTTCTGTGAGCACGCCGCCCAGCCAGACAAGAGAGCCATACTTCGGTGTAATCAACAATGTGTTGCGGCCAATGGTGCCAATGCCCGCCGCCTGTGCCATGTGCTTCAGGGAGACGAGGGAGCGGTATCTTCCTGTCTTCTGGTCGGGGATGTCCTCCACTGTCGGGATGGGGACGGTAGCATATCCCAGTGATTCGAGGTACAGGCAGACATCGAGCGCTATTCCGTTCAGTTTGTCGGAAATCGAATTGCGGATGCGGGTGTAGATGTGGGGAGAGGGACTCTGTATGCCGCCTCTCGGGAAGGCGATGGCAAATGAAATAGTCGTCTTACAGGTCGGCAAGACATCTGTCGGTGCAAAACCGTCGGGTGCATCTCCATATCTTGAGATGTCGGAGAAACCGACCAGGTCAACGCCATATTCACGGATGCGATTTCTTAATTCTTCCTTTTCCATTTTTGTTCTCAAAGTCCAATGTTCTTCTTTGCCACCTCGTTGGTCATGAATGGGGCGAGCTTCTCGCAGGATGCCTTCTCAGTACATTCCGCGCAGGTTTCGAATCCTTTGGCGGTGCAGCACTTTCGCACTTCACACATGAAAGTGCAGAACACTGTCTTCATGCCGTCGCCCTTGCAGCCCATGCAGTTTATGTGTTCCGGCTTGATCTGGTCGGTATGGTTCATTTCACACCAGCGTTCTGCCGTTTCCCTGCGGAGTTCGTCGTCATTGTCTATGGTGGCGCGGCGTGCGTCACACAGTTCGCAGTCGAGACCGCAAAAACCTATGAGTTCTTTCATAATTATAATTGTTTGAATTTGTAGTTGTAACTGATTATATCGATTTCGGTTTGACATCATTTACTTCAGTGCCGGATTTCACCAGCATGAGCAGTGACTGGAACTGGGTGGAGAGCATCCGGCTCACAGTATCTTCGGTATAGAGTTCCGGCTTCCTGTTGCTCAGCACTGCAAGCCCGCAGGCGAAGGGCCAGATGTGTCGGAAAATGAATTCCGACTGCTCCGGTGACAGCCCGAAATGCGGCTCGTTCTGCCTGAGACCCGCCTGTACAATGCCGTCAATAAAGCCGTCTTCCGAGTCCTTGTCAAGGAAAAGGTAACGGAACAGACTTGGTTCTTCCCTTGAGAAACGGATAAGCCTGAGGCCGAACTCCTTGAATGCGGGAACATAATTGACGCAGTCTGCGACATAGTCTGAGAAGAGTTTCTGAGCGGCTTTTCTGACTTCGGAAAGCAGTTCTTCCATATTCTCGAAAGCCCAGAACAGAGGAGCCACGGAGCAGCCTAGTTTCTTACATATCGAGCGTGCTGAGAGGGCATCCGTTCCGTCGGTGCGGATGATTTCCAGACAGGTTCCGACAATAACTTCTTTTGTATACAGTGCTTGTTTCGGCATTTCTCGCAACTTTTCTGGATGCAAAGATAACCGAAATGTAACACATGTTACATATCAAAGGCGAAATATTCGTCACCACCTACTTTTTTTAACGAAAAGGGCTTTTCTCAGAGCACCATCAGCCGTGTCCCTCCAAGTATCAGCAAGGAAAAAATGAGGCGTTTTTCTTGTTTTATTCCAACAAGATGTATACTTTCGCAACGGAAAATCCTCTTTTATCACTCAAAAATATCCAACAATCCATGAGAAAGTTTCTTTATTTACCCTCGATGTCATTCGTGATGCTTTGCGGCATGGTCTTTGCCATGATGTCATGCAGCGACAAGAATTCCGCCGCTCCAGAAGGTGGGGTGAGTATGGTGAATGATGTCTACACCGACTACGATGGCGGCATCATCTCCTTCGGCCAACCGGCTTCCGGGCAGAGTGTCTATGTAGAGCCCCTCTGTTGGTGGACGGGCATGAAAACCCCTCTGCAACTCATGATACATGCCGAGGGCATTGGCGGTGCTGATGTCCGTATCGAGGGCAACCGGCAAGTTCGGGTGAAGGCTGTCCACAATGCCGATAGCCCCAACTATCTGTTTGTGGATGTGGAGATTGCCCCCAAGGCGAAGGCGGGCAATGTGGACCTTGTGTTCAGCCGTGACGGGCAGGAGATAGCCCGGCAATCGTATCCGCTGTTTTCACGTGTCGAGGGTTCTGCCTGGCGTGAGAGTTACACCACTGCCGACATGATGTACCTCATCATGCCCGACCGTTTCTCGAATGGTGACCCCGACAACGATGCTTCGCCCCTTGCTGCGGAGCAGCCCGACAGAGGCAACTCGTTTGGGCGTCATGGCGGTGACCTGCAGGGCATCATTAACCATCTCGACTATCTCGAGCAACTCGGCGTCACGGCGGTATGGTGTACACCGCTCACCTTCGACAACGACCGTCGTGCCAGTTTCCACGGCTATGCCTGCTCCGACTATGTCCACATCGACCCCCGCTATGGCTCCAACGCCCTTTTCCGCGACTATGTGGCTCAATGTCACAGTCATGGCATCAAGGTCATCAGCGACTTTGTCCCCAACCATTGCGGCATCACCCATTGGTGGATGGAAGACCTCCCCTTCGATGACTGGGTACATCAGTTCCCTCGCTACACGAACACCAACATCTGTTTCTCCACCAACATGGATATCAATGCATCATCCAAAGACCTCTACTATCAGGAGAGTGGATGGTTTGCCCGTTCCATGCCCGACATAAACCTCGACAATCCCTTTGTCCGGCACTATTTCACCCAGGTGGCTGTGTGGTGGACGGAATGGAGTGGGCTGGACGGTTTCCGCATCGACACCTATCCCTACAACGAGAAGGAGCCGGCTGCCCAGATGATGAAAGACATCACCAACGAATATCCCAACCTCAACCTCGTGGGCGAATGTTGGACGCCGAGCATCCCGCAGTTGGCCTATTGGCAGCGTGGAAATGCCAACAAGGATGGCTTCAACAGTTATCTGCCCTCCATCATGGACTTCCCCCTGCGTGATGCCCTCATCAAGGGCATCAATGCAGAACGTCAGGGCCTGCAACAGGTGTACGAGGTGTTGTCGCATGACTTTGTCTACGAAGACCTCTCCCACATGCTCATCTTTGGAGCCAACCACGACACGGAACGCCTTGGCTCCATCTTCCATGCCGATGTCAACCGTATGAAGATGATGACGGCCCTCCTGGCTACCCTGCGAGGCATCCCCCAGACCTATTATGGCGATGAACTGATGTTCCTCTCCACCGAAGGTCGTGGCGACAGTGCCTGGCGAGGCGAGTTCCCCGGAGGATGGGAAGGCGATGAGACGAACCTCTTTACCCGTGAGGGACGCAACGAGTGGCAGAACGAACTCTTCGACTTCAACAGCCGTCTGTGGCAGTGGCGCAAGACCTCTCTTGCCGTTCAGAAAGGCAAGACGCTGCACTTCCTTTCCCGCGATGGCACCTATGCCTTCTTCCGCTATCTGGAGGGCGATGCCCCTGCAGAGCAGGCTGATGGGATGAAGGCAGTGGAATCGGCCGTCTTCGTCTTTGCCAACAGCAGCCAATCCCCCAAGCGCATTCCCTGGAACTACTACGATGAGTTCACACCCCGTCTTGCTTCCGCCACCGACGGAGGGCATACAGCCGTGGGTGTCAATGTCCTGACGGGAGAGGAGGTAACGCTCAACGATGATACATTCGTTCCTGCAGGAGAAGTGCTGATTGTTGACTTCCGGTAGAGAAACCAGCGTCCGTCCGCTTTCCCAGTCGCTCTTATCCTCTGTGTAGTGCCCGGAGGAAAACCGAGCGTTTGCTATCCATCATTTATCGTAAAGGCAGTGAGCGTGCTTGCTGCCTTTGCGCTGTTTCTTCCCGTATTCATTGACTTTTTTGTCCGCAGAACGCCGCATTGCTCTCATTGATGGTTCCTCTCTGCACTCTTGCGGGTTTATCTTGCGTAAAACGCTATGAAAAAGGGAGAAACGGACTTTGATGATTTCCGATTTTTGCCGATGAAAAGGCGGTTTTTTGCAGTTTCGCCCTTTTGTTTGGTGTATCGTTCCGTGTGTCGTTGATGCCAAAGAATCACGCTGTTTCAGGGCAAAATGAAGCCTGAAACGACGTGTTTTCAGAAAAATCTATTCTTCCTCCAAAGTGATGCGAAACGAAAAAACGGGAAAAAATTTGCAGAAATGTATATAAACGAGTATCTTTGCTTTTCATTTGTATGAATGAAGGCCGCCTAGCAGGAGAGCGTTGAACGCTTTTCGTCGTGCCAGATGCCATGCAAAGGTAACCATTTATGTGTTTTTTGATGAACAAATTGTGTGAATAACTTTATGTGTATGAAAAAGATAACGCGTCGTTTCCTCTTTCTGTCTCTCATCGCCATGGCATGGGCCTGCGATCCTGTCATTGATAACCCTGATCCGGGCCCTGATCCCGGCAAGGACCCCGAGCCGATAGTGAATCCCGTGGACAGCACGGAAGTGAAGACGTATGCCTTCAGCGTTGCCCTCGATGCTCCCAACGAGGATGAACGCATGCTGGTGGTGGCAGCAGAGAACGACAAGTGGTTCTATGGCCGTGTGACGACCGACATGCCGGAATGGAAAGTCTCGTCGGACGCTCCCGAGTGGTGCGAGGCGACGAAATGGGAAGGAGGCTCGTTTGCCATCCACATCTCGCCGAACACCAGCAGCGAGGCTCGCACGGCAGTGGTTCGCTTCGTGGGCACGGCAGGGACAAAGGTGCTTACCGACAGCCTGATGTTCAGGCAGGTGGCAACGCAGCAACCCGACCTTCCCGACAGCCTGAGTTGTGAATTGTCGCCCGGCACCATGTGGATGGGCGATGCCTCGGCCGCCTACATCACCCGTCTGGATACGGCTGCCAATGTCGTGACCTTCGCTGCAGGCACCCCCGAAGAGTACCTGCCTCGCGGATACAACTATCTGGTATGCCCCGTAGTGAACGAGGTCATCCCCGAAGGTATTCTCGGCATCATCAACTCTTGCCAGACGGAGGCCGACGGCTCGTGCACGGTGAGATACACACCCTGCGAACTCAACAAGGTATTCTCGAGCATGGACCTCGAGACGGGTCCTATTGACTTGGGTGGCAGGGTGACGAGCATCGTCGATGCCGGAGGCAATGACATCCAGTATGTGCGGACGCGTGCCACATCGTCCGACCATCTCGACATCCACATCCCCAAGACGGTCTTCCGCAACTGGGACCAGACGGTGCTGATGACGGCTGCCGTAGACATGACGCTCGACATGTCGATGTCGTTGCAGATTTACGACGGTGCCATTCAATACTTTGCCTTGAAACTGGACCCCGACCTTTCGCTGACACTCGACATGGAGGCAAACATTCAAGGAGAGGCGGTGAGCGAGAGTTATCCCTTCTTCACCGTGCTCTGCGGAGCGTTCCCCGCTGGTCCTGTGGTACTTACACCCCTCGTGGAGGTGTCGTTCATCATCGGTGCTGACGGCAAGATAGGCTTGACGGCTGGCGTCACCTGCCGCAAGACGACAAAGGTGATGTTTGCCTACCAGCGTGGTGCCGGACAGGACATCCTCACCCTTGAGGACGACAGTCCTACCGACCAGAAGAACAAGACCGAACTGCGCGGCACGGCCTTCATGGAGGGCGCACTGTCGGCAGGCCTCGACACCAGCATCGGCATGGGCGTATATGGCACCATCCTCTACAACACCGTTGGTCTGCAGGAACGCGTGAAGACGTCGGCACGCCTCGACCTGGACCTTGCAAAGATTGCCTCAGAGAGTTATTTCACCGCCTCGAGCGCCATGCTGCGCACAGACCTCACCCTGCAGGGCGTGGTGGCATTGAAGTCGCTGGGAGCCACGTTCTGCGACTTCAAGGGACTGGAACACAACATGCTCACCCTCGACTCGCTGTACTTGTTCCCCACGATGCGGGCAAGGGCTACGGAGGTCAGCGCCACTGCGGCTCAGATAGAGGTGGAGGTAGGGCGTGACCTGCTGATGGCGGGCGATGTGGGGCTGGCAGTGTATGCCGTCGCCCCCGACAACGAGATGTATCATAAACTTGACGGACAGTTGACCGCCAACGGTGGCAAGGACCGCCCTGCACGTATCGCCACCTACCATATCGGCAACCATCACCGTCTGCCCCTCGAGCCTACACGCACCGACGATTACGGCAATCCCGTGAGCGTCATCACCTATACCATCCCGCTTGACATCCTGTCGGGCGAGTACTACGTCGCTCCGATATTCACCCTCGAGGGATATTCGTTCGAGTACCTCCGCGACGGCTGCCACTTCTATGCCGTGAGCGGCGCCGAGGCAGCGTTCCGTGCCATTCTGATGGACCTGTCGAAGAGTTTCAACCCCGACGAGATGAATGTGTCGTACACCTTGAAAAACTGGGGTACCACGGCTTCCATCGCTTCCTGGAGCGGTGTAGACATCGACTACGAGAACAACTTGCCGGTGATGACCGTCACCGTTGAGGCTCCCCTTGTGGGCGACATTCACATCGGCAACCATACCCAAGGCATCGACTGCCGCTGGAAGTTGTTGCTCTACACCATGGAGAGCCAGGCTCAGGTGCTTGACATCCAGGAGGCCCACCTGGCGTCGTTCAGCGGCAATAACGTGCTGTCGAAACTCAAGGAGGTAGTGCTGTCGTCGTCACTCCCGACGGTGGAGTTCAGCCTGGATGACTACAGTTCTTCCAGCCAATGGAACAACTTGTTCAAGAGCGTGGAGAAGTTCACGCTGGTGGGCGACAATCCCTGGCTCAAGAAGTTCCACACGGGACATCCTTACTATCCCGAGCGCGGCGGCAAGTTGCCGGCATTGAAGGAACTTGTCATTGATGGCGCCACGGCCCTTACCGAGGTGGGCATCGTCGGTTCGCCGATGTTGGAGAAGATGACCATCACCCCGGCCTCGCCGTCGAAAATCACCTCGATTTATCTCTCCGATGCGGGCAAGGCGGCATCGCTCCTGGGTTCAATCAAAAGTCTGAAGAACCTTTACCTCCATAACAGCGATGCCGATGCTCCGGCACTGACGATAAGCGGACTGCCGAGCCTCGAGAGCCTCACCGTGACGGGCGACTCGCTGAACTCCCTGACGGTGAGCAATGCATTCAGCAAAGAGGCATCCCTGGATTTGCACGACATCGCGGCTCGCAATGTCAGCATAGATGGATGCAATATGCGCAAGATTTATTCCAAGAATTCCATCAATGCCGCCACCGGCTATCGCGAGAGCCTCTCGCTGAAGGGCTGCCCGAATCTGACGGAAGTGGCGATATCCAATTCAGACTATGCCGACCGTGTCGTCGTCTCGAACATGCCGGCATTGAGCAGACTCATTGTCAGTTGCGGCGCCTCGTCGATGGAACTGGGCGGCCTTCCCAACGTCGCCTACCTCGACATCTGCAAGAACCGCATTCCGGCACAAGTGGTGTGGCCGCTCTTCGATGAGATACGTCTGCGTGCATGGAATACGTCCATGAGCGAGCCGGGCCAGGATGAAGACATGCAGCGCTACAATGCAGTCCTGGCAGCCGAGGGAAGTGTATCCTACGACCAGGTGTACGAATACTATGGCCGCGGCGACTACAGCGAGTCGGACTACGGCTTCTACTATTCCGACGAGCCCGACTGCGGCTACCATTGGAACCCTTCCCGCATCGGCAAGGAATAAGGGTAGGTGTCCTCCCGGCTCTTCTCTGCCGGTTGTCGGTATGTGGAGATGATTGACGACCTCCTGGCGAAGGAGCAACGAGTATGGAACATCCTCCATCGATAAGTACGCGAAGGCGGCCTGCGGGCTGCCTTTGCTGCTGTTTCCCCGACTTTGTTGTTCGTTTTTTTATATCAAGAGATTGCCAAATATTTAGGCCTGTCGAAAAGTGTCAACCCCCATCAGGAAAAGACAGTGTAAACTAAAACAGGAAAGTGTAAACTATCTTAGGAAAGTGTCAAGTAAATACGTTTAATAAACCTCTAAAA
>R22__coassemble_961_pt1 | contig 16109 bp, 14 predicted proteins | sample R22__metabat2_low_PE_006 | metagenome-assembled genome bin R22
ATGTGGATGCAAGCAAAAAAGTTAAAAAGTTAATTCGGTTAATCGTTAATTCGTCGTTTGCACATGTGCACATTATATGTACAGATACCTACCCGTTTTTATCAAATATCCCTTTTTTTTAAGTAATGGCATAATTTTCAGTCATTTTTTGTTTGTAATAAAAAAAATTGATATGTTTGCAGTGAATTTGGAAGGGACTATACTAAGTGTTTTACCATACAGGGCAGACAACACGAAGGAACGAACTACTATCATACCGAAGATTTCGATACGAATATACATCAACACTTTACACAGGAAGCAATGAAAAAGTTATTGTCTATTGTTCTTCTGGCCTGGCTCTCCAGCTGGGCTGTGGCTGAGACGCGGTCCGGCACGGACGGCAACATCTCCTGGACCCTTGATACCGAATCCGGCCTCCTCACCCTTAGCGGTCAGGGGGAGATGAATTATCACTGTTTAACTTTTGTTAATAATGCGTTCTATTCCACCGCCCCGTGGGCAGGCAGCGACAATAGCCAGTATGTAAAGACAGTCGTAATTCAGCCAGGGGTGACAAGCATCGGAGGCTTTGCGTTCTCGTACTGCACGAGCCTGACGAGCGTCGACCTTCCCACCACGTTGACGACAATCGGAAAAGAAGCTTTCGAGGACTGCACGAGCCTGTCGAGCATCGTCATTCCCGAAGGGGTGACGAGCTTCGAAAGCTTTGCTTTCTATGAATGCACCAGCCTGACGGACATCAAACTCCCTTCCACGTTGACAAACCTTGACTGGTATACCTTTAAAGAATGTACCAGCCTGACGAGCATCGACATTCCCGATGGTGTGACAATGATCGGCAGAGAGGTTTTCTATCACTGCACCAGCCTGACGAGCGTCACGGCTCCCGCCAGCCTGGAGAGCATCGATGAGAATGCTTTCGAGGGCTGCACGAGTCTGATGTACGTCCAGAAAATCCCCTCCACGCTGTCGTTCATCGATCGATTTGCTTTCAAGGGCTGCACGAGTCTGGCGGTCTTCACCCTTCCCGAAAGTTTGAAGGACATCGGCTTAGAGGCCTTCTACGGTTGTAATAGTCTGGAAATTATCGTGAACCATTCGACACTATCCTTTGAGGAAGGAACTCGCAATTATCAGGTAGTCTGCAACGCGAAAGTAATAACCACGCAAGATGTCGTGGGGGTGGGTGAACAGGATGGATTAAAGTATTATGTGACATCCGACGACAAGAAACATATATATCAAAATACGGGAACACCAACGGCACTGACGTTGATGGACGATTGTGTGGAGATATGCAAGATGGTTTTCAAGAGCTGCACGAGCCTGACGAGCGTCACCATTCCCGCCGGGGTGACAAACATCGGAGCAGTTGCTTTCGGGGGCTGTAAGAACCTGACGAGCATCAGCGTCGATCCTGCCAACACCTGTTACGACAGCCGTGATAACTGCAATGCCATCATCGAGACAGCAACGAACACCCTCATAGCGGGCTGTGGCAACACTATCATCCCATCCACAGTGACAAGCATCGGAGAGGATGCTTTCTATAATTTCAAGATGACGAGCATCACCATTCCCGAAGGGGTGACAAGCATAAGGAAAAATGCTTTCTCTTGGTGCTCCGAACTGACGAGCATCGACCTCCCCTCCACGTTGACGAGCATCGGAGAGGCTGCTTTCAAGGGCTGCTCCGCTTTGACGAGCATCGACATTCCCGCAGGGGTGACAAGCATCGGAAACAGTGCGTTCGATAATTGCCCCTGCCTGACGAGCGTCGACCTCCCCTCCACGTTGACAAGCATCGGAAAGGGTGCTTTCGATAGCTGCTCCGCTTTGACGAGCATCGACCTCCCCGCAGGGGTGACAAGCATCGGAGAGGGAGCTTTCTGGGGTTGCTCCGCTTTGACGGCTATCACCATTCCCGGAGGGGTGACGAGCATCGAAAAGGATGCTTTCCAAGAATGCACCAGCCTGACGGCTATCACCATTCCCGCAGGGGTGACGAGCATCGGAGAGGCTGCTTTCTATGGTTGTATGTAACCACACCAAAACAACTGATAATAACTAATACCAAGAAATAATAAAATACTGAAATACAACGCTTTCTAAATTTTAACACTTCAAATCTGATATTTGGTGGTTCCCGATTTTCCGCTTAAATTTGCAACGTATTTCTACCGCGGAGAATGTGAGGAGCTATTTTTTTGTCACTTTGCGGACTTAGTTGACAAGGGTTGACAAGAGTGAACAATTGAAGACAAGAATGCGGTCATATCTTCGGAAATCGTGACGATGCGGAATGAGTTGACATAGGTTGACGATAGTGCATTACGATTGACAAAACGGTGGAGATACACGAAACGAGTGTAAAACCATCAAAATCGCATCAAAATGAAGACAATCAGAAAGTGCGCATTCTGCGGAAAAGAGTTCGTTGCAAGAAGCGGAATGCAGAAGTATTGCTCAGAGCAATGCCAGACCAAGGCGAAAGAAGCTCGCAAGAAGAAGCAACGTAACTTCATCAATGCTGTTGAACCTGTCATTGATGTGCAGAGCCAGGAATACCTTACCTTTTCTAAAGCAGCCATCCTCATGGGGTGCTCTCGCCAGTACATTTACAAGTTAGTAAATGAGGGTAAACTCTCAGCATCACGCATCAGTTCAAGAATGGCATTCATTAGAAAGGCAGACATCGAACAGATGCTTGCTGGAAATCCCTATCATCGAGTCCTTCCCACTTCTAAGCCTAAGAAGCAAAAATCTTCCTCTTCCCTTTCGTCAAAAGAAAAGGTGACAAATGGGAATGGAATAACACAATCCCATTCCGAAGAACCACTTGACTACATATCTGGCGAAGAAGTCATGCAGATATACAAGGTCAAGAAGTCATGGCTATACACCTCTGCCAAGCGAAACGAGATACTTGTTTGCAGAATAGCAGGAAAGAACTACTATAGCCGAAAACACATGGATGAACTCTTTGGGCTAACCTTCGATGCAGACAGCATCAAGGAATGGGTAACAACCGAGCAAGTCCTTCAACTCTATGGCATGAACTCGGGTTCCATCCATTCATATGCTTATCGTCACCATATCCCAACCAAACGAGAATACGGCATTACCTACTACTCAAAAGATCATCTGGATGAACTCCGCAGAACCGACCTCATTTCTGATGACCGCTATTATACCACAGCCGAGGTTGCAGAGAAATACGGAATGTCAACTGCCAATGTGGGTGTTATTGTAAAAGCCAAGAAACTCACCAAGGTAAAGGTCGGAGTCAGAAACCTCCTCCTCAAAGAAGAGATTGATGGTGTTATGGCAGAAAGAATGGCACAATTCGGTTCATACATCATTGCTTGACCACTTACCATAATCCAGTTGAAAAGAGTAAAACTACATGCGTAACTCACAAAAGAGGACACAGGAACCACCATCAAAACCCATTATTGAGTACTTACTGACGCATTACCACATATAATATTGATAATAGCCACGTAATGTAGTTCCTTTGCCCTCGCTATGAGACGCATAGCCTCGATTATTCACTAAAATCAGTTATTACATATGAGTAACATTTGTAAGACAGTCACCTTGCGCAAGCGTTCCATAAAGAACGGAACGATGCAAAGCTTCTATCTTGACTACTATCCTGGTTACAGGGATGAGTCAACAATGAAGGTACAGCGACATGAGTCACTCGGCATCTACATCTATTCCAAGCCCAAGAACCAGCGCGAGCGTGACTACAACGACAACATGACGGAAAAGGCAGAAGCTATCCGTTGCCGTCGCTTTGAAAGTATCGTCAATGAACGTTATGACTTCTTTGACAAAGAAAAGCAAAAGGGTGACTTCCTTGCCTACTTCAAGAAAAAGGCAGAAGAGAAGAACACCAAGTGGGAGAACGTGTACAAGTACTTCGAGAGGTTCGTTGAAGGCAAGTGCACCTTCGGAGAGATTGACGTTGACCTCTGCGTCAGATTCATGGAGTATCTGCAGACAACGCCACAGATACACCGCACTGAAAAGAAACTGCACACCAATACTGCTGCAGGTTATTGGTCAACCTTCCGCGCAGTACTCCACACCGCCTATCGTGACCACAAGATCAAGGATAATCCAAATGGCTTCCTTGATAGAATAGACACGATACCAACGGAGAAGGAACATCTGTCACAGCAAGAGCTTATCACACTTGCAGAGACACCTTGCAAATTTGATGTGTTGAAGATTGCCTTTCTCTTCTCTTGCCTTACAGGACTTCGCAAAAGTGACATCATGGCACTCACATGGAACAAGCTTCAACCTTATGGTGACGGAGGCATGTTTATCACTGTCCGTATGCAGAAGACTCAGCAGCTCATCAAGAATCCGATCAGCGAGGAAGCACTTGAACTCATTGGTTTTTATGATGAGGATCCTGAACGCAAGCCAACAGACAAGGTGTTTGCTGGTCTCAAGAACTACATGACACAGAAACCACTGAAGAAGTGGCTTGACGCAAGTGGAGTTACCAAGAGCATCAGTTACCATTGCTCACGTCATACATTCGGCTCATTGCAAGTTGATGCAGGAACAAGCATCTATGCCGTTCAGCACATGCTCGGTCACAAGAATGTTGCCACGACACAGATATACGCAGACATGGCAGATGAGACAAAGCGCCAGAGCGTTGACCGCATTACTTTGAAGCCAAGAGTCACACCACAACTGAAGGTGGTTAACCAATAGGTTGAAATTTGTAATGTACTAATGTATACTACAAAAATAACAGTATTGTAAGGTAGAAATCTATCTTCCACTTATCCTTTTCAATAGTTTCCCACATGGACTTGAATCCATTTGGGAAACTATTGTTATTATCTATGCAAACATGTTCTTCTGTTTAATTCTGATCGACAAAAAACAGGTAAGGATGCATTAACCTGCTCACTAAGCTTTCCCATATTATTCCTCCAGATTTACGAAGATAGAACCCAATTCTGGTTTTGCGCCCAATCTGCCGATGCGATATGAATTGTAAAGCGACAGGTTCTTGTGCAGACCATACGAATCACCACGGTTGTATTCAGAACTTGCTGTTTCTCTGTTCTTCTCGACAAACCACACTACACCTCTGTTCTCATTTATCAGATCTTGTTGCAGCAATGCCGTTTCCTGGCTTGTGATAATCAACTGTGATTTCTCCGAGTTAAACAAGAACACATTCAAGTAATAGAACAGGAGGTCATAATGCAGATCTTCACCCAACTCATCCAGATAATATACATGATCCCCCGTAATCAAATCATACAGCACATCCAAGATTCTTATATACTTAAGCGTACCCTTTGATTGCCATCCCAAAGGTATGTCAAAGTTGCCAGAATCTGAGTGATTCACAAAATCAACGGAGTCGTTAGTCGGTCTCAATAAAGCTTCCTTCATATCATCCGGAATGTTTTCACGCAGAACACGCTCACGAAAATCCTGAGGAATGAATCTGTCTTCTTGAACAGGTTTGAAGTCAATGATATTCAAGTCTGCTTTCTGAAGCATTTGATTAAAGAACTTTCTCTTCTTATCATCTTTATAAGCATCCTTTAGAATTTCGACAAGTCCCTTTTCTTTGTCACTGTCACCATCCACATCGTGATAGTTCTCCATTACCCAGCCATGCAACTTATTGAATGGCATAATATCCTCGGTCAATGCCATCTTCCGGCATACCGCCAACACACTATGGTTGTTCAAAGTGTTCTCACGAATCGTTTGCTGAGTCTTTTGCTGTAATTTCAATGTAGAGCCAAACTTTATTTCAGCCTGTACATTCTCGCCTACAAATGTACGTTCATAGAAGAGAGCCCTTGAATTATTAGGATAGTAATTCAAAGTCTCAGCGAGGATAAAACGTTTATTGAATTTTACATCATAATCATATCTCACCCCATGGGCATAAAAAGACACATGCATCTCTGTAGGCTTCTCTTTTGTCAATGCAAACGGCATAAATCCATTTATATGCTTGTTCGCATCCGACTTTGGCAACACCAAAAGACGGAAGACTTCATTCAATGCAATCAGCATATTCGACTTACCAGAAGCATTCGAGCCGTACAGAATGCCCAGCTTATAGACAAAGACTCCTTCCGAAACCTCAGTTACCAATTCTGAAGTTGGACCTTTAGCCAGGAAGTTTATCTCTTGTTTGTCTCGGATAGACAAATAATTCTTAACCCAAAATTCTCTTATCATGACTAGTCTTCAAAATTAAATTATACACTTACGTAAATTTACTACAAAAATAAGTCTTTTATTTTGAATACGCAAATAATACAGCGTATTTCTGTAATAAAACTACGATATTTAACATTATTTCGCTCAATACGCAATATAAACCTAGCGTTTCGTACTCTGTTTTCAATAAAAGTTAAGCAAATAACTTATAGATTTGAGCAAACGTAAATAATATTTTTTACACAAGATGTGCTGATATTGATATACATAATAGATTTGGATTTTTTGTATTTAGGAAACAATCTGCAACCATCTGCAAAGAAAAATCATACTCGCGCGAGTATGATCCATAAATAAGTATAAATAACTGGTATTGAGCAATAAAAAGTAGTACAACAATAAAGAAAAATACTTACCTTTGCACCAAAATTCAGCAAGAACCAATACATAATCATAATATGAATAGAAACGGTATCATACTATCAACGAAGCATGTCACACATGCCACACTTTTCAACGTTGCAGTACTTGTGTCTGTCAGCGTTATCATCTACCTTTTTTCAATCCTCGCTGCAAGAAGAATCTTTGCAGCCAATGAACTTATCCCATACACCACTTTGCAATGGTCTATCTTTGCTTTGGGTGAAATGCTTTTCATCCTCTTCATGATGTCGTTTGTCCAAATAGGCGAGTTCTGGGATAGCAAGTCTGGCAAGAAGATTCCCGAAGTTGAACCTGTAAATCCGATTCAGGTACAGGCAGCAGATCCTGAACTGTATGCAAAGCGTGCCGAGGAAGTCCGAGTTGAGACTGAGGCAGATCGTCAGCAGAAGAGAGCAGAAATCATGAATTATGTACACTATGTAGTGCCAACGATACTGAAGGAGGAGGATATTCCTGTATTCTGTCTCGAGATAGAGGGATGGCTTGATGATTCCGGTTACAGTCCTATCGGTCGTAATTGGAAATGGCGAGAGGATGCAAAATTCAAGGTAAAGCACCTTGACCTGCGCCATCTTGTATGGAACATAGCTATACGTATGGGAATGAGCGATGGTTATAACACGATTGTATGTGCATGTTTCTTGAAGAAAATGTTCCCTGACCTGTGCAAGGATGTCAAGGACACTACACTCAGCCAGTGTCTGACAGCAGAAGCGAACAAGGGCAATATCGTTCTTGACAAGCCAGAGGCAAACAGCTATGCCTTCCACTACAACAAGGAAGAGGAAGAATAACAACCCATACAAACACCCACTATCCAACACAACCGCACCGATTCGGACGAGTCAGTGCGGTTGTGCTTTTTTGTGTCATTACCCATGCTGAGACAATAAACAATATCCTCCTTTTCCCTCTTTTTATCAGTTCTATTTGGTGGTTACGTCACCAACGTCTGCTCCTGAAAAGACATTCATAATTACCGATTATACCCATCAAGAACACTCATCAACCAGCACAAATCCGCTTACACAGGCATTACTGACGCATTACCAAAGATAATGTTGATAAGCGTATGATAATGAAGTTCCTTTGCCGCCGAGATCAAATTCTCATTCGCGTCGCTATGACAAAAGATTCATTATCATTTGACAGTCTTCCACAGGCTGTTGCCGAACTTCAGAGAGAAGTATCGAGCATGAAGGCGTTACTACTGCAGAGCCTTCACAACGGACAAAATCAGCAGAAGAAGGAGAATAGGCATCGTCTTATGTCGGTTGAGGAAGCGGCAGAGTATCTGCGTATGCCAAAGAACACGCTCTACATGAAGTTGCAGAGCGGAGAGGTTCCTGCATCCAAGTTGGGCAAGTGTTGGAAGATATACCAGGACGAGCTTGACAAATGGCTGGAGGTGAACCGCAGGAACCCTGTTCCACTCACAGACGAGGAGCAGAACGCAACGATCCTTGCAAGCAACCGCCGCAAACCGAATAAGGCGAAGTAACAAACCATGTTTATTTACTCCGTGAAGACAGATGAAGTTGTACACATTGTCTGCAATGTCGATGCCATCTTCACAATAGACAACATCCACAATGTCGATAATATCTTCATACTCGTACATCGTGTGGATAGTGAATACACATTACACAATGAAGATAGCATCTACATCATCCACACTATCCACAATGAGGACAACATCCACAGAGTTTGCATCATCTACAACATCCACAATGCCGACAATATGGAGTGTGTGGTAAGTGTTGACAGTGTCTGCAATGTAAACAGCATCCACAGAGTAAACAGTATCAACATTAAAAATTGAATTTCCATGTTGAAAGAGAAAACGACATCAGACTACGAACTGCAACTGACCAGTGGTCAGCTAATGTTCCTGGCATCAGACGGTCAGGGCATCAACAGAATGAGTTGCCTTGTAAGTCTGATAGAGAGGGCTGCGCGTGAACCAACACCATACCAGAAGAAGGGCTATTCATCCGTATTGGAGATTGGTCAGGTGGCAATCTCAGAGGTAGAGCTTGCAACACTCTGGAAATGCAATCGCAAGACTGCATCCAAGATGATTGACAAGTTCAACGAAGTGGGATTGATTACCTCAGAGCAAGGTAACAGGACCTCAGTTCATACCATCCATTGCGTATCACGATGGCTGGTTGACGGCATACCGATAAACAATCCGTTAGCCAAGGTTCCAGAGCCTTTTGTGACGAACCATTTCAAGATTGGTGAGGTAGCAATGGACACCCCATCTGTTACGCCTCTAAACCCGACTTTGAATTGGATGAACAGGTGACCATACCTTCTTTCGTCCGCTGGCTATTGGCAATTATAATCATAGGTGCATGACAAGGACAAATGAAAGGGCAATGAACATTGCCGATGCTATCAGGGTTGCAATACAGCATCTGACAAGCAGCACAGGCAGAACGCCACACTGTTTTGACCGACTTGGCGATCTGCGCTATGCTGAAGGTCCGACCTCTTTCATTTCCCTTCTGTCATTGATAGAAACCTTCTGGCGATGGTTCAACATTCCTTGTTACAATTGTCTTGTCAAACGGCACACTATCCTCAGACACCATAGCATATAAGAAGTCTTCCGATGGTGCATTGGTATCTTCCTCTCTTTTACAGAGACCTATGACTATCGGCAACCGTCAGAGCCAGGTTTTCCGAAGTCAAAGGTTCCGGCATCGTGCATTGCCGAGCCGATTTACACTAACTCAATTATAAACAACACCCGTCTGAAAACCAGGGCATGGCCAGCCGTGTATTGAATAGCAGTAGCAAGAAGTGCCCATGTAGTACAAACCATCGTTCCTCTGGTCTGTCCTCTTATGAGCATTCTTGCATTATTCGCAGGCTCACAATGGTTTTCCATTTCGGGTTATAAACAAATTTACAATTATGAGTAACACAATTAAAAACAACGCAACAAGCGTCAACAACGCTCCTCACAGCGTTACAGAGAAGGGCGGCTCCACTTCCCTAAAAGAGGAGCCAAAGCTTACAGGTCGCCTTGAAGTGCGTCTTCCTCCAGACGTAGAGATTGCACTTTTGAAGTTGATCGCAGACAACACTAAGACAAAGTCTGGGGTGATTTGCCGACTTATCAAGAGATGCCGTCTGTTTTTCCATCTGACCAAGGAGGAGATTGACGTTTACATGACTCTCAAAGACTGCAAGGATGCTTTCGTTAAGTTGAGGAGCATCCTCAAATCGTTCAACGAGAAAGAGCGTCTGAAGTTCTTCCATAACAATCCTGATTACATGGAGAACTGGATTGCTGTGGTTGACCAGTGTATCGACCAATGGGATCGTATCCTTCAAAAGCTGTCCGAGTAATATGGTGGGCAAAGGTAAAGAAGTGGCTCATGGGGCAGTACTCATGAACTACATCCTCACTAAGGAGAAAGCGGTATTCCTTCGCTCCAATCTCCTTGGTGACGAGAGGGATCCTGACCGTATCTGGGCTCTGATGCAACTGCACCAGATAAATACTCGCAATCTCCGCAAGGCGAATCACAAAATCAAGAACACAGCCATTGAACTTGAGGTTTCCCCTTCAAGAGAAGAAAGCGAACGTTGGCTACCACCAGACTTTGATAGATTGCTTGATGAACTGCTCGATGAACTGAACAGAATTGATTTGTCGGAAAAGACAGGACGCAAGTCATCTGCTCACTTCGACCTGCGTAAATGCCAGTTCATAGCAGCCATCCATTACGACAGCAAAAGTGGTCTTCCACATCTGCATTTAGGTGTGAACCGCATAGACATGAATGGTCAGGCACTTGACTGTCACAAGTTGGGTGAAAGAATACTTCGGGCGATACATAACATCAATGTCAGGCATGGATGGGAATTACCTGAAGACATACACGAAGAGCATAAAAAGCATATTGATGAAGCATGTATGAATGCGCTCAAAAAGATGAGATTCTTCAACTGGGATGTCTATGGACGCATCCTTGCAGACAGCGATCTTGACCTCAAAGTGAAGCGTGACAGCAATGGCGAAGTCGTGAATTACGTCATCATGATGGGCAACAGCAAGTTCAAGGCATCTGATCTTGGCAAGAGCCGAAACCTCACTGCCAAGAACATTGAGGCTACATGGAGAAAGATTCATCTGCAGATGGAAATGGAGCGCAAGGCAGAGGAGATGAAGGCTCGGCAGAATCAGCCAAAGCCTGTACTCAGACCAGCTGCACCTAATCCTATGCGACCTGTTATTGCTGTTCCTACACCTGCGGTTCAGACTCAATCTGCACGTTACACCGCCAAATACGAAGTCAATGGCAAGACGATTGACATTGATATTCCTCAGAGCATCTATGACATTCTTAAGCAGAATTGTCAGCTTCCAGAGGATAACGACGTTGCAACTGTCGATGATGTTGTCAAGACTGCAGTCCTTCTGTTCCTCGGCTATGTTGATGCAGCCACAACTGTTGCTCAGTCATGTGGTGGTGGAGGCAGTCAACCAGAATCAGGCTGGGGCAAAAAGGATGACGAGGACGATAAGGAAAGGGCTCGTCGCTGTGCCGCTATGGCTCACAACATGTGCAAGCCAAAACAGAAAGTTAAATACAAATTTGGTAGATAATCTATGGGAAACAAGAAATTCAAATCTCTTCAGTTCGTCAGGAATGGCGAGTTGAAGCAGGCACTTGAAAAAGATGCCTCTGAGGTTGTTCTAGTGGAAACACCTCAAATCACTCCATCCGAAAGCATTCAGACGAATGTCAAGATGATGGAGAAGATAACCGAGAAGGCAAAGACGCTTGAAGAATATGACAAGGTCATCAATGACTTTCGTCAAGTGATGCGTGATTGGGCAACAACTCGTTATGTCTATCTCACTGCTTCTGAGACTATGGACGAGAACACACAGACGTTCAAAGATACTGTTCAAAATACAAAGAACTTTATCAAGACCTTTGAATCTATTTGCGAGAGAATCTGTGAGATTATCTGTCGCGTAGAGCGCATCGTTGTTGAGACTAAGCTTAATGACGAGGATGCCGAGCTTATCCGTCAGTATCAGTCTGAGGTCGTTGGCAAGCTGACTGCGTTCATGAATGAACTGCAGAAGTCGAACGAGTCTTTCTTGCAGAAGGAAACTGAAGTCGTGAAGGCGCATAACGAGCAGATCTTGCAGTTGCTCAAAGAGCGTCAGCAGAAGATGCTTGACAGTCTCAAAAGCACTAATTGCGTCTGGTTCTCGTTCAAGTCATTCATGTTCTGGGCTACTATTGCCATTCCATCCATGAGTTTTACAGGCATGTATCTCTGTGGTCAGATGTATCTCCACTGGATTCCTTCATTGTATAATTGGTTTATAAATCTATTTCATTGAGTTATGAAGAACAACATTATCGCAGTGGCAAACTGGAAAGGAGGCTGTGGGAAAACCCTTGTCAGCGCACTCCTTTGCCACTATCTCCGTTTGAAGGAGATTCCGTCGACCAGTATGTTGTTCACCTTCGCACCGAACTCCACGCTCTTCACCTCCTTGCCCCTCACTATAGGCCTCACATACGGCTTTCTGATGCTCACTATCCTGTTCGGGATGCTTTCCCTGCTATCCTTGCTTTCGAAGTGGTTCTTCTGCTGACGATACATCTTCGTGATGATGTCCAGTTCAGTCTTCTCTCTGATTGTCAGTAGATTATCTGCATCACTGCAGCTGCGCATCATCTCGCGTATCTCCTTCAGTATCTTGCAGAGCAGCTCAAGCAGCCTGCGCGTCATCTTCCTGGTCTGGCCCTTGCTGTGCTTGCGCTGCTTCTTGTATGTCAGATTCGCCTTCTGCACATCTAGGAACTTGGTCCTGGGACGGTGGATTCCCAATCGCGAACTCAGCTCGCACATCGTCTCATAGCTCTTCTCTATCCCTTCCCACAGCAGCTTCGGATCTGTCGGATAACGCATCTCACTCTCATAGCAGGTCGCATCTGTGTAAAGCGTATCCAGGTTCTGCATGTACGGTTTCCACTTCTCCGCAAGGATGTCCTGCAACTGCTGGATCTTCAGCTTACCAGCGAGCTCCATCATAATGTCATCAAGCAATTTGTAGTTCGTCAGCGGTCTCGTCGGATCTATAATCACATCGCAGAACATCTGGTAGTGGATGTTTCCGTTCAACTGTTCCATCAGTTTTGGACAACTCAGACCCGTGTACATCTTCAGGAACATCAGAGCTACTTTTCCTTCTGCTGTGAAGTATGACTTGCGTCCCAACTTCGGCTTCATACTCTTACTCACCAGCCCGAAGTTCTCCGCCATCTCGTGGAGAGGGAGCAACTTCTTCATCCTGCCCATTTCACTCTTTTCGAACGTTGACCTATAGAGGTCATAAAAATTGAACTCTGTGAATGGAATATTTGCTGTAATTTCAGCTACTTTTCGTACTTTTGACATCGCAAGACTTTTTGCGATTCCTCCAAAAATAGCTTTCTCAGGGCATTTGGAGGAATTCTTTTTATCTATATCAAAGATACGAAATATCTATCACATTATCAATCAATTTGTTAGGAAATTTTCAGCATTTCCCGACAGTCCCTAAAGTAGTCGGGATTATTAATGACGCACCCCGCAGACCGGAAGGTTGGCGGGGTGTTTTCGTATTGTATATTAGAAGGTTTGCTCGATATACTCAAGTAATTCGTTCGTAAGGATGACTCCACCACGAGGAGCGCACAACTGCTAAATTTCTATTTGAGTACGGAATTGAGAATACCCAAGCCAATACCAATGGCTTTCTCCGCCTTGGCCTTGCGAGCAGCTTTTTTCTCATTCTCAGTCTGAGGTGTCTCTGAGGTTGTCTTTTTCGCTGCCGATTTCGATGTTTCTCCATTGGCTGGGGAATACTTCTCGGGTATCGGCAAGTTGCATGCTGCCTTGCTGACCTTCAGGTCATAGAAGACATACTGCCCAGAACGTTGGTCACCGCATTCCAGCCAGAACATCAGCTGCCTGCACTTGAAGATAGGCACGGTGACGGTCATCGGCTGCATCTTGTTGTCCAGCCAATATTCCCCTACCAGTACATGGTCAGCAAAGACATTCAGTTTGACCGGATTCTTCACGGCCTTTTCGCTCTTATTTCCAAATGTATCGTCGAACTCATCAACATGCTCTGACTTATTGGCAACTGTAAAGGTGCAACTCTCGTACTGTCCATAAGGATTGAACGCGCAGGCAGCAGATTGTTTCATACTTGGATCGTTGAGAAGGAGGAAGATGCCCGCCGACGGGGTTCCAGTAGCGCCTCCTGTCGTACCCGTTGAAGCAGATACATTTGAACCGCTGACATTGGCACCCACGCCCGTCAGCAACATGAAAACGGCATCCATCACAGTTACATTCTCAAGACCTAATGGGATATTGGTCTCAAGCATGAATCCCTTGTTAATCTGCGAACCGTCCTTCATCTGGAAGTACTCGCGTATAGTGGAGCCATCGTGGAAGCAATCGTCCATCTTGAAATTGGTCAGAGTGCTGGTGAAGCGGCCATTGTAGTGGAAATAGGGTTTGCCGCAGAGATCGATGAGGTCAGTCTCGTACGGAAACTCCGGTTCTTCGTGCTCGAAGATATTACCCTCCACCGGTTTTCCACGATAGAGAACGATGTCGGCCACTCCGATGATAGTCTGCTTCTGCTTGCCGTTGCCCGGTTTCTCAAAGCGCAAGGTGCGGCATTTGTTGATAGGAATGACATGGTGCTGGTTGGGCCAGGTGCAATAAATTTTCTGGTCGAAGACAAGCTGATCGTCGGCATAGATTTTCAGGTTATCATCATCCATGACATGCTTCTTGCTCAAGCAACCGGCATCGAAACTAATCCAATCGTACTCTCCCGCCAAATCGAAGGAAGCATACGAGTCGATCTTGTCGGCCATCAGCGTATTGCCCGTGGTGAGCAACATGCCTTCGTAGTATTTCACGCCACCCATCGAGAAGGTGTAATACATGCTTTCTCCATAGAAGAGAGTATTGTCGGCCTTGCTCATGCCACGTACCGAGTAAGGACGGATATTGGACATCAGCGGACACACATCCGGCAATTTGGCAATCTGGTCTTTGTTTGCGTTGACCGTACCCGCCTCGGGGATATTGGCATAGCCGGATGGGTAGGCGTACATATCAACCAGACCAAAGGTCATGCCACCCAAGAAATCGCCCGATCGGCGCTCCACATTGAAGCTCAGCATCTCAGCCCCCGCCACGTCCACTACCACCTGTTCGGCCAGTGCATCCTGCCGGATAATTCCCTCCCAGACAATCTTCTTGTCTGCCTTGACGGTCACCCAGGCGCTCGATCGGGTGCTCTGGTTGTCGCGTGGCCCCATGATAAACGACACCTTGTCGTAGCGTTTGTCCAACCAGAAATAGCTCCACACCTGCTCCTCGGAAAAACCGTCAGAAACGGAGAACTGAAGACCGGAAGTAAATTTCTTGCGGTTGATGCTGATATCGGTCACCAACTCGTGCGGGTCGAGCGTCACGCGTTGGCGTTGCGTGATGAGATAAGAGTACCCATGATGACGCTGGTAGTAGGGCTCAAGGTCCTTCACGAGCTGGATTCTGCCGGCAGGCAATTTAGCTGCAGGTGACATGCCCTTCACCGGTGTCTGTCCCGCTTTCCAGAGCTGTACATTTCCGAATCCGGCATCCTCGCTGCCCCTCAAGGCCATAAACTTCAGTTCATCTACGCCCGTCACATTCAGTTCCACCCAACGTGGGGCACTGTGGTCAAATACCGGTGTATCGAGCAGACGCTTGCCGTCGCCCATAATGGTGACGAGAACATCACCCTTATCTCCGGCAGGATTGGCATTGGCAGCTCCCAGCCAGAAGGTGAGTTTTGTGTACTTGCCTCCCAACTTATAGACGGCAAAGCCCTGCTTTCCGCTGCCAATGAGGCCGCTGTTAGGGCCATTCAGATAGAACCATTTCTTATATTCATGCGAACCAACAGTGGTGTTGTTACTGGTCTCATTTGCCGAACGGAATCCCTCCTTCTCCACAGGCTTGAGTGCATCGATCAGGTAGACTTGCGCCTGCAATGCTGGGATTGCGAGCAACACGAACAATAGGGTTGCAAAGATCTTCTTCATAAACATTTATCTATAGTATCAATAGCTCTCGGTGTGTTGACCCTTATAGCGGCGTTCGATCTCCTTTTGCTCAACTTCGTTTCTATATGTCAGATTCTCACACTCAGAGCATTGCATGGTTATCTTATAATAACTGTAACGGTATTTTACTTCGTAGTCGTCATAGAGGTCTGTACCATGCTGAACGGTATGCTGCTGCACATTCGTTTTACTTGTACCTGTATGCCGTCGCGACATTTCAACTCCATTGCGGGTCTCAACCACGTAATGATCTACAGGAGTATAGGTAGTGTA
>R22__coassemble_970_pt1 | contig 16040 bp, 12 predicted proteins | sample R22__metabat2_low_PE_006 | metagenome-assembled genome bin R22
CGTGTGAGCCTCCGCCACCGCCGCCGCTGCAGCCGCCGCCACCGCCCCTAACACTGCCGCTGCTGCAGCGCGAGGAGGAACTGCTGCTGTAACAGCCGCTGCTGCGTGAGGAAGAGCTGCTGCTGTAACTGCCGCTGCTGCGTGAGGAAGAACTGCTGCTGTAACTGCCGCTGCGTGAGGACGAATTGCTGTAACTGCCGTTGCTGCGCGAGGCGGAAGTGTTGCTGTAGCCGCCACTGCGTGCGGCGCTGCCACTGATATTGTTGTCGCGTGTGGAACTGTTGTAACTGCCTGCACGGTTGGCGGAAGCGCCCGACTGCGAACTGTTGCTTATAGATGAACGGGTGCTGCTGGGACGGCTGTAGTTGCCGGAGGACGTCGCGTTGGTGCGTGAGGTACTCTGGCGTGTGTAGCCCTGACGGTTGCCGCTGGCAGTGGCGCTGCTGCGTGAGGTGCCGGTCTCGGAACGTCCCGTGGTGGTGGCACCGGAACGCTGGCCGCTGCCGACAGACTGTGAACGTGTGGTGGTAGTGCGTCCTGTCACCGTGCGTCCTGCACCTTGACGCTGTGCGCTGCTGCTTGTGGAGGCGATGGCGCCTGAGCGTGAGGCACCTGCACGGCCGGATGTCATGCCGTTGGCACTGCGGGTGTTGCGCTGTGCATAGAAGTCGTTCTTGGGATGGGCGGGATCAAAGATGGCAGGTCCATAGCCCCAGCCATAGCCATGATGTCCATAGCCCCAGCCATAGTAGCCGCCGTACCATCCTCCGTGGAAATAGGGTGAGCCCCATCCGCCGTACCAGGGATCATACCAACTGGCATACCAGGGGTCGTACCATCCGAAGTGATGGTATCCCCAACCGCCGTAGAAACCGCCGTAGTAGGGCCATCCGTAGGCATACGGGCTCATATAACGCCAGTTCCAATATCCCCAGTTGTAAGAGGTGGGGAATACATAGGCATAGAGACCATCATCGTAGATGTTCCATTCCCATGACGGCCAGAGGCCTCCGCCATAGACGACGTCCCAGTAGAGGGGGCTGCTGACGGGGATGGCCAGGCTCGGACTGCGGAAGCGGATGATGCGCATGGCGTACTCGTAGTCATCGGCATCGCCGGTGAATCCGTTTACCCAGCCGTCGTCCTCCTGCGTGATGTGGAGTGTGTCGATGGGACAGTAGAGGGTGTCGCCGTCGACTGTGGTGAGACGCAGTGTCATGCCCTTGATGTGAGCCTCCTGGACATAGTTGCCGTCGTCGTCCATGCGACTCTTGGTGTCACCGCCGACGAGGGCGTAGTTGCGACGGTTGTAGGTATCCTCGTCGATGGACAGGGGATTGGAGACGCTGACGCCGTCAGCATCCAGGTAATGACGCTCTTCAGCCGGCACCTCGGCGTCGGCGTTGGCGGTCCGACGTGTCGTCGAATAGGACGTCGAAGAGGTGACTTCCTTCTGCACGGTGGCAGGGGCGGCAGTCGTCGTTTCAGTCTTCTTCTTCGGAATGAAGTAGAGATCGTCGTTCTTCTGGGCGGAAGATGTTCCAATCAGACCGACCAGCATCAAACCAAGGAAAAATGCTCTTTTCATAGTCTTTTTGTTTTATAGGGTTATCGTTTCATTCTTTTTTCTCGCTGCAAAAGTAATATGGTTAAATCACCCGGAATAAGGAAAAACCCTACATTGTTCGGGGAAAATTCCTAAATTGTTTTTCTTTCTGCGGGGGATGCGTTATCTTTGTCCACAGAAAGATTGAAAAATATGAAATATACTGAAGTTACCTTTGTGCTGACTCCGTACAGCGAGACAGCGGCGGACATCCTGGCCGCGATGACCGGTGAAATTGGTTTTGACAGTTTCGTTCCTGCTCCCGATGGGGTCGTGGGATATATCCAGACCGTGCTCTATGACGAGCCGGCACTGGCTGCTACCGTGGCGGACTTCCCCATGCCCGGTGTGACGGTTACATTTGCCTCGGCTCCGCTGGAGGACAAGGACTGGAACGAGGAGTGGGAGAAGAACTTCTTCTCGCCCATCGTCGTCGGTGACCGTTGCGTGGTGCACAGTACGTTCCACAAAGACTATGCGCAGGCAGCGTATGACATCGTCATCAATCCCCAGATGGCATTCGGGACGGGACATCATCAGACGACCCGCCTGATGATGGGGTTCCTGCTCGATGCCGAACTGGAGGGTCTGAATGTCCTTGACATGGGTTGCGGCACGGGTATCCTGGCCATCCTTGCCCGTATGCGCGGCTGTGCCCACGCCGACGCTGTGGACATCGATGAATGGTGCGCCGACAATACGAAGGACAACCTGGCGTTGAACGCGATGTCTGCCATCGATGTTTTCTGCGGCGATGCGTCCATCCTGGCCGGGATGGGTCCCTACGATGTCGTCATTGCCAACATCAACCGGAACATTCTCCTGAACGACATGCCTTGCTATGTCGAGCGTATGCGTGCGGGCGGGCGTATCTTCTTCAGTGGTTTCTATGAGTCGGACCTCCCCCTCATCCGTGCGAAGGCTGAGACGCTCGGCCTGCAGTATGTCACCCACCGTACCGACGGCGAAGTCCCGAACGTGTGGACGGCGGCGGAGTTCCGTCTGGAAGACTGACGAGGTCACCATCCTTCCGGGGCAAAAAGATACTTCCCGACATCCTGAAGGGTCAGAATGTCGGGAAGTTGATGTATGCGGTATTTTCGCTCTTACAGTCTCTTCCGCTCTGTATCCGTGCGGCTGCCGTACTGTGCCGAACGGGTGGGGATGTCGATGGCACGGATGGAGACGGCGTCGGTGCCGTCCGTCTCGGCACGCGTCAGGTTGCTCTGCTCGAAGGAGATGGTCCAATTCTTGATGTCGTAATCAACGTAGTACTGGACGCCTGACTCGACGTTCAACTGTACCGAAGGTCTGGTCTCATCGGGGTAGATGTCGGTCTGTCCGCGCATGCTGTATTCGCCGTAGCCGCGGAAACTGTACTTGCCGGGCAACAGGGCGTGGTATCCATAGATGCTGCTGACATCGAGTGACTGCAGGTCGTTGGGGTATATGCGGTCGAGGATGTAATACTCGTAGTCCGTCGTCTCGCGGAACGTCCAGGGCTGTCCCGTATGTCCTCCTGTATAGCGTGCTTCGTTCATGTCATGGTTGTAGTTGACATCGAAGTAGGAATAGATGCGGTAGTCGGAGTCGTTGCCGACGATGTTGTTGTCCCAGTGGAAGATGTCGAAATAGGTCACGCAAATCATTGCGGTGACGGGTTCGGCGATGAGATTCAGTTTCTTGGTCTGACGGCGTCCGTCGATGGTGAACTCCTCGCGTGTGAGGGTGAGCAGCCGCTCGCCCATGCTGTCCATGGCGTCGAGGCCTCTGGCGGTGAAGGTGTTCAGCGAATTCGTGCCCGTGAACTCCCAATAGGTCGGCTGCAGAGTGCCATCCTTCTTCACGAGCAAGTCCGTGGTGGTGATGAGCGTGTAGTCGCCCAAGGCCAGACGTTCAAGGTTGCAGGTGATGGTGGTGTAATAGTCGTTGGTGCTCTTCTCCTGACGGTTGACGAGTTGTCCGAAAGCGTCGTAGAGGAAGAACTGGACACGTATGCTTTGGCCCTCTGTCGGCAGGAAGTCCCCTTCGTTGGTTTCCTCGAAACCATCGATGGCCCCACGCAGGTCCAGATTGATGTTCAGACGGGTGTAATCATAATAGCCATACTCTTTTCGGCAGGAAGTGAAAAGGAGCAGGGAGAACAGGAGTAGGTAAATGAGGTTCTTTTTCATATTGCTTTTTTCTATATGAGTCAGAAAGAAGCGTTTCGTTTATTTCTGTATCGTTAATTTTTGCAAATCCATGCTGCTGCCGTTGAAGACGTTCAGGTCGGTCTTCTCGGGGATGCCGGGGATGACGGCCCGGTCGGTATGCTGCCAGAAAGCCCATTTACCCTTGTATTTCAACGTGCTGACATGATAGTGCGCAATCCACAGCGGATAGCGGTCGAAGATGGCGTTGTTGAGATATTGCTCCTTATATTTATAAGAGGTATAGATAATGGGCGTCACGCCGTAGTGCGCCTCGAGGCGGTAGAGGAATGTGGACAGTTGTGCGTTGAAGGCGGACTTCTGCTGCTGTGTGGGCTTCATCTCGATGTCGATGACGGGAGGCAGGTCGCCAGCCGAGAGTTTGACGGTGGAGATGAAGAAGTCGGCCTGCCGGACGGGGTCGGTGGACGGGATGTAGAAGTGGTAGGCACCGCGGATGAATCCGGCTTTGGAGGCATGGGCGAAGTTGCTGTCGAAGAGTTCGTCCTTGAGGTCACCTCCCTCGGTGGCCTTGATGAAGATGAACGAAAGGGGCGCCTCGCCTCCGCGTGCCGTGCTGAGTATCTGCCAGTTGATGCGGCCCTGATGGTGCGAGATGTCGATGCCATTGATGTTGTACCCCTCGGGGATGTTGACACAATAGGGAGCGTCGGGATTATATGTCGAGCCACGGCCGATGTTGGGCTGTATGCACATATACCAGAAGAGGATGAGGAGGATGAGGGATACTGCTCCGGTGAGGAGCCATTGCATCGAGTGCGTCGTCGGGCTGCTCTTGCGTGAGGATGCGCCCTTGCTGCGTTTTGCTGACGAGCGTTTCCGCGATGAGGAACTGCGCTTTGCCGTGGCTTTCCTGCTGCGTGCGGATGTGCCGTAAGCAGAAGAGGGCTTCTTCGTTGAAGAGTTGCTCTTCGCGGAAGAAGCCTTCCTGATTTTTTTCTTGCCTGACGGCGAAGCCATTGCTACAGGTTATGCCTGCTCGTACTGCAGGGTCTTGGTGGTCTGGTCGCAGACCTCCGAAGGTCCGAAGTACTGGATGGGTCCGGGATAGATGTAGCAGGTGCTCATTGCCCACTCGTCACGCTTCTCGGCGAATGCCTTGAAGGGGGCTCCGTCGAGTTCGACGAGGGCCTTGCGGATGACGGGCTTCATCTCGCCGTTGCGGCGTTCCATGTTCATCATGGCGGTGATGGGGATACCGCCGGCGACCCATTCGGCAGCAGGTGCCGTGGTGTTGCGGATGGATGACATGTAACCGGTCTTGCCGGCAGCGATGAGGAGCGATGCATTGTAGCCGAGGCTGTAGCAGTAGTCGGCGTCGAAGTTCGACGGGGCAGCGCAACGGCCTTCATAACCGAAGAAGTGGTGCTGGGTGCTGAACTTGCCGGTGTACTTGCCTTCCTTCTTCCACTGTGCCAGTTTGGTGCCGACCATCTCGGCGAGGAGTTGCTCAGTTTCGATGAGGCTTACCTGTACGTTGCCGTGGGGGTCGCGTTCGAGGGCCAACTGACGGCTTACGCCTGCGGGCAGGGAAGCGAAGATGGCGGCATTGGCCTCGCTCAGATGGCCTTGGATGAAGGCGATCTTCTCATCGGCACTGATGGTGTCGAATTCAGCCTGGTTGGCAGCGATGAGGTCGTTGAGTTCGGCGATGAGTTTCTTGATGGCGGGGATGAACTCGATGAGGCCTTCGGGAACGAGGACGGTGCCGAAGTTCATACCGTTGGCAGCGCGCTTGGCTACGATGCCGGCGATATAGGTGACGATGTCGTCGAGGGTTTGGTTCTGTGCCTCTACCTCTTCACCGATGAGGGTGATGTTCGGCTGCACCTGCAGGGCGCACTCGAGGGTGACATGGCTGGCGCTGCGTCCCATGAGTTTGATGAAGTGCCAGTATTTACGGGCGCTGTTGCAGTCGCGCTCGATGTTGCCGATGACCTCGCTGTAGGTCTTCGTGGCGGTGTCGAAACCGAAACTGGTCTCGATCATTTCGTTCTTGAGGTCGCCGTCGATGGTCTTGGGACAGCCGATGACCTGTACTCCGGCACCGATGCTCTTGTAGTACTCGGCGAGTACGCAGGCGTTGGTGTTGCTGTCGTCGCCACCGATGATGACGAGAGCCTTGATGCCGAGTTCGCGCAGGATGACAAGACCGCTGTCGAACTGGTCCTTCTTCTCCAACTTGGTACGTCCGGAACCGATGATGTCGAAGCCACCGGTGTTGCGGTATTCGTCGATGATGTCGGCGGTGAGTTCGATATAGTTGTGCTTGACGAGGCCGTCGGGACCCATCAGGAATCCGTAGAGGCGGCTGTCGGCGTTGATGCTCTTGATACCATCAAAGAGACCGCTGATGACGTTGTGTCCACCGGGGGCTTGACCGCCGCTGAGGATGACGCCGACGTTGACGGGCTCCTGGGCCTTCTTCTCGGCTGCTCCGGCAACGAACTTGGTGACAGGCATGCCATACGTGTTGGGGAACAGTTTGCGGATCTCATCGTGATCGGCAACCGATTCGGTGTTCTTGCCATCCTCGATGGCTACGTTTCCTTTCAATACGGCAGGCAGCTTGGGCTGGTACGCTGCTCGGGCAATCTGTAATGCGCTTTTCTTCATTTTTGTAATGTTGAATATGGATGTATATATAGTAATATTCTTGTTTTGGCTGCAAATTTCCTCATTTTCGTCGAAATGGACAAAAAATCCAAAAGTTTTTTTGAGATGTTTTTGGATATTGACAGTTTCTGCTTACCTTTACAACGAATTTTAACAACAACGAATATGGCAAGCAGAAAAAATTTGAAAAAAACGGTCAATTTCATCGTCAGCGAAATGTTCACGCAGTGTCTGGTTTTGAAAGCCGTCAAAGGTGCCGATGACGAAAAAGTCAAAGAGGTACTCGTCGACATACTGAATCTTCAGAATGAGTTCCTGGCTCGTGCCAACCATACCGAACCGGGGAATGTGAAGGGATTCTATCGCAAATACTACGCTGACTTCAATGCGCAGGCCGATGCCATCTATGAAAAGATGAATGCGTTCTGATTCCGGCCGTCGGCGTACTGACAGCATCGAACGTACAAGAGATGAAGAGGGGAGACATGATTGCCTCCCCTCTTCGTTTTGTGTCCTTCGCCTTTGAGATGGCGTCAGGCTGTGTGCCTACTCGTCCTCCCATTCATCGGGAGCAACCGGCGACAGCGGAAATTCCACGTCGATGGTCTTGCTCTTGAGCCATGCCTTCTCTTCTTCGTCGAGCCAGGGCATGAGCCGCATGTAAACGGCACGGTTGTAGTTGTTCACCCAAGCCTTTTCTTCTTCGGTCAGCAGTTCCTGTACGAGTGGCGTCGGGTCGATGTAGGTGCAGGTGAGCGTCTCGAACCCCAGCCAGTCGCCGAACTCGTTCTTTTCCACTTCGCGGCACAGGATGACGTTCTCGTGCCGAACGCCGTGCATGCCTTCGCGGTAGAGTCCGGGTTCGTCGCTCGTGACCATGCCCGGCAGCATGGCCTGGTCGTAGACATTCTGCCGGAGGTCTTGAGGCCCTTCATGTACGCAGAGGACATGTCCCACGCCGTGTCCGGTCCCATGACCGAAGTTGCGCAAGGCCTTCCACAACGGTATGCGTGCAAGGACGTCGATGTTCGCACCCCGTGTGCCGCGGGGGAAGATGGCCGTGGAAAGGCCTATCATACCCTTGAGCACCAGCGTGTAATCCTCCTTCTCAAGTTCCGTGAGCGGGCCTGCGGGAACGGTGCGGGTGATGTCGGTCGTGCCCTCGAGATAGTGGGCACCCGAATCCAGCAGGTATAGTCCTCTGGGCTGTATGATGCTGCAGTTCTCGTGGGTGGGCTGATAGTGGGGCAGGGCAGCGTTCTCGCCCGTGGCGGAGATGGGGGCGAAACTCTCCTCGATGTAGTTTCCCTGCTCACGCCGGAACTCCACCAGTTGGTCTGCTGCCTCCATCTCGGAAATCTGTGCTCCGCTCATCAACTGCTCTTCCAGCCACTTGAAGTACTTGGTCTGTGCAATGCCGTCTTTCAGATAGGCTTTTCGGAAGCCGGCCAGTTCCGTCTCGTTCTTCAGTGCTTTCTCGAGTTTCACGGGCGACGGCGCATAGACGACATTCCTGTTGAGGCATTCGCGGGCGATTCCGCAGAGTGCATAGTTCATGACGCTGTCGTCGATGAGCAATCTGCATGACGAAGGCAGATGGCTGACATAGTCGAAGACCTCGCTGTAGGGCACCACTCGTGTTCCATCAGGGAGAACTCCGGCAGGGAACTTGTCGGGATTGGCAAACAGGACGAGGCCGTCGTCGGTGACCAGAAGGTAACTGATGATGACGGGGTTGAAAGCCACGTCGTTGCTGCGAAGGTTCAACAGCCAGGCAATCTCGTCGAGGTTGTTGAGCAGAATGCTGTTGCATCCCTTTGTCGGCAGGATGCTGCGCAGCCAGGCGACCTTGTCCTCCGTGCTGCGTCCCGTATACTGTGTGTCGAGTACAAAGACGGGGTCGGCAGGGATACCGGGACGGTCCTCCCAGAGCGCATCCAGGTAGTCGGGTTTGCTGATGATACGGGCGTGCAGCGGTGCCAGCGCCTGTTGGAGGTTTTCCACTTCGGCCACGTTCATGCACGATCCGTCGATGCCTACGACAGCACCTTCAGGGAGCGTTTTGGCCATCCATTCGGGATAGTTGACGGCATCGGGAACACGCAGTTTGTGAAGCGTGAATTCGGTGTCCCCCAGTTCTTTGTCAAACTGAATGAAGAAACGGGTGTCGGTCCACAGTCCAGCATGGTCGGGAGTGACGACGATGGTGCCGTAATCTCCGGTGAAGCCAGAGATGAATTCGCGTTGTTTCCACCGCTCGGGCAGATATTCGCTTCCGTGAGGGTCGCTGCCGGGCACGATGGCAGCATCCCAGCCATTGTCGCTCATGAGGCTGCGCAAGGCAGCCAGTCGGTATTCGGTGAGAGTATTCATATCGGTGTCCCTATAAACGTGTTGCGAAGATACAAAAAACTTTGCTTTCGCTGCCGTTATTTCAAAAAAAAATTGTTCTTTTGTGGCGGAAAAGAATAAAAGCATGTCTGTTTCTGCATGGAAGAACTCTCTGCCCAGACTGACGGCACTCCTTGCGCTGCTGCTGTGTGTCGTCTCCGTCGATGCCCAGACGTATGTCTGTGACATGGATGAACTGGGCTTCTTTGACAATCGCGAGACGCACAGTCCCTATCAACGTTCGCAGACGCTTTTCGGCACCTGTCTCGGGGTGACGGCAGGCATCCATGATGGCAACAGTACCCTGATGATCGGCAACTATCTCGTGAAAGAGTTTGGCCGGTCAGGACTGGCTGATTATGGTTGGACGCTCTATTATCGTTATCAGGGGACTCGTCTGTCGGGTGCTTTCGGTTCGTTTCCCCGTCGGCTCCTGCAACGTGACCTGCCCGACCTTTTCCTCGATGATTCACTCCGTTACTATGTGCCGAATGTGCAAGGTGCGCTGCTCCAGTACACGGGCGAGAACGGCTCTGCTGAACTCTACTGCAACTGGCGAAGCCGTCAGTCGTATACGGAACGTGAAATCTTTGAGATTGTCTCCGATGGCGAATGGCATCTTCCTGTGAGCGAACTGATGCTGACCGTTGGGTATACGGCGGAACTCACCCACTTCTCGGTGCGCAGAGGCACAACCTCCGACAAGGTGTACGACAAGTTGATGCTGTATCCCGTAGTCGGGCTGCAAGCCCGTCCCGAAGGGCTGCTGCTCGACTCGCTGCGCTGGACGGTAGGTCCCGTGGCCTCTTTCAACAGAGACCGTTCGGACAAAGTATGGAAGACTCCCGTCGGCGTGTTCAGCGACATCCATCTTGACAAGTCGTTCCTTACGCTGCGCAACAGACTGTATGCAGGTGATTGCCAGTACTCTGACTATACCTTGTACGGGCGTGCTCTTCATCAGGGCGATGCCTGGTATCGCAGCCGCTTCTACGACCGCCTCGATGTGGGCTTCCGGCTTCTCCACCTCAGCAATGTGGAGTGTGTGGTGACGGCCTCGTTCCATTTCACCGAAGGCGTGGTTGACAATTCTCAATCCGTTTTGCTGCGGGCATTGTTCTGAGCCCGTCGAAAAGACCTTCTCGCCCTTCCTGTCCTTCTGCCATTTCCGTATGCGCTTTCGATTCGTAACTTGAATGGATGGCGCGCGAAATTATTTTCTATAAAATATTGTAAAATTTATAGAGAAAAATTGTTTTTTTAAGATAATTTGTTTACTTTTACCGAATGAAATTGCGGCAGTGTATGCTAACCGCAAAGAATTCAAATTATTATCCTAAAAATGGCGGTAGTCCCGCCCCCCTTTGTTATGCAAACAAAAATAAAAAATACATATAATGAACCACAATTGGAATTATCAGCCTCCCACGCGCGATGTGCTCGAGGAGGCGGAGCAGATGTCCCTTGCGCTGGGCATCAGCCCGGTACTGTGCCGATTGCTGATCAATCGTGACATCCACAGTGCCGAGGAGGCTCACCAGTTCTTCCGCCCAAACCTGAACAATCTCCACAATCCATTCCTGATGGATGGTATGAAAGATGCAGTGGATCGCATCAATCTGGCTTTGGGACGCAAAGAACGCATCTTAGTGTATGGCGATTATGATGTGGACGGCACTTCGGCCGTTGCGCTGGTCTACCGTTTCCTGGGCCAGTTCACGTCAAACATCGACTACTATATCCCCAACCGTGAAGAAGAAGGGTATGGGGTATCCGAAGAAGGATTGGCCTATGCCAGCGAGACGGGCGTAGGGCTTGTCATCGTGCTTGACTGTGGCGTGAAGGCTGTCCGTGAGATTGCCCGTGCCAAGGAGATGGGCATCGACTTCATTGTCTGCGACCATCATGTGCAGGACGATGAACTGCCTCCCGCCGTGGCCGTCCTGAATCCAAAACTCATTGGTTCCACCTATCCCTTCCGTCATCTTTCGGGGTGCGGCGTGGGTTTCAAACTCATGCAGGCATTCGCTCTGAACAATGGGATTGAGTTCAGCCAACTGGTTCCCTATCTTGATCTTGTGGCGCTGAGCATCGCTTCGGATATCGTTCCCATTACGGGCGAAAACCGTATCCTTGCCCACCATGGCCTGCGCCAGATCAACCATAACCCCAGCACCGGCCTCAAGGCCATCATCCAGGTGTGTGGGCTGAAAGGGAAAGAATTGAAGATCAATGATCTCATCTTCAAGATAGGTCCCCGCATCAATGCTTCGGGCCGCATACAGACTGGCAAGAAGGCCGTTGACTTGCTTACGGAGACCGACAGCCGTAAGGCACTGGCACTGGCCCGCCAGATTGATGAGTTCAACGAAACGCGCAAGGACCTTGACAAGTCCATGACCGAAGAGGCCAACGTCATCGTGGATAATCTCGAAGACCTGGCCGATAAACATTCGATCGTACTGTACAACGAGGAGTGGCACCGCGGCGTCATCGGCATCGTGGCCAGCCGCCTTACCGAACTCTTCTTCCGTCCTTCGGTGGTGCTCACCAAGACCAACGACCTTGCTACGGGTTCTGCCCGCAGCGTGGCCGACTTCGATGTCTACAAGGCCATCGAGAGTTGCCGTGACCTGCTGGAGAACTTCGGCGGCCACCCGTATGCCGCCGGACTGTCCATGAAGGTGGAGCATGTGCCAGAGTTCATGCGCCGTTTTGAAGAATATGTGGCAGAGAACATCCTGCCTTCACAGATGGAGCCCAACATCGATGTCGATGCTGAACTGCCGTTCCGTGAAATCAACATGAAGTTCTTCAACGACCTCAAGCGGTTCGAACCGTTCGGCCCCGACAATCCAAAGCCTGTGTTCTGCACGCACCACGTTTACGACTATGGCACCAGCAAGGTGGTGGGCCGCAATCAGGACCACATCAAGTTGGAGATGGTCGACAACGACTCGCTGCGTGTCATGAACGGCATTGCCTTCGGACAGAGCAGCCAGGTGAAGTTCATCAAGTCGCGCCATCCGTTCGACGTCTGCTTCACCTTGGAAGAGAATACCCGCAAACGTAATGAGATACAACTGCAGATAGAGAATATCCGTCCATCTCAGGAACAGTAGGAACCCTATGTGGACCGGCGAAGCGTGATGAATGCTCCCGCGGTCCGGGAACAAACAGGCAATAATCAGTTTGAGCAATTACGTCGACATACTGAAGTCATGCTTCGGCTATGACAGCTTCCGCGGTGTGCAGGAGGCTATCATAGAGAGTATTGGCAGCGGACGCGACACGTTGGGACTTATGCCAACGGGTGGAGGCAAGAGCCTTACCTTTCAAGTCCCCGCACTGGCCAGCGAGGGCCTCTGCATCGTCATCACGCCCCTCATCGCCCTCATGAAAGACCAGGTGGTGAAACTGCGGGAGAAGGGTATCAAGGCTTCTGCCATCTACAGCGGCATGAGCCACGAGGCGATACTCTCCGTGCTTGACAACTGTATCTTCGGCGCCTGCAAGTTCCTCTATATCTCCCCCGAACGGCTGGGTACCGACATCTTTCGCTCGAAAGTAGTCAAGATGGTCGTCAGTTTCATCGCTGTCGACGAGAGCCACTGCATCTCACAATGGGGGTATGACTTCCGTCCTTCTTATCTCGACATTGCACAGATTCGCGACCTGCTGCCCGGAGTGCCCGTGCTGGCATTGACGGCCACCGCGACCCCCGAGGTCGTCGAAGATATCCAGCGTCAACTTCATTTCAGTGAAGAGAACGTCTACAGGATGAGTTTCGAGCGCAAGAACCTCATCTATGTGGTGCGGGAAACCGAAAACAAGGAAGCCGAATTGGTGCATATCCTCCAGAGTGTGCCGGGTTCGGCCATCGTCTATGTGCGTAGCCGGGAAAGGACAAAGGAGATAGCGGCCTTGCTGAACCAATGTGGTATCTCGGCCACTTTCTACCATGCCGGATTGAACAATTATGACAAGGACGAGCGTCAGCAGGCTTGGACAAAAGGCGAGATGCGTGTCATGGTGGCTACCAATGCCTTTGGCATGGGCATCGACAAGGCCGATGTGCGCATGGTGCTCCACTATGAGATGCCCGACTCGCCGGAATCCTATTTCCAGGAGGCTGGACGTGCCGGACGTGATGGCGCATCGGCCTATGCCGTGTTGCTCTACCACCACGACGACCAGCGCCGACTCAGCCGACGCGTGTCGGACAACTATCCGAAGAAAGAGTTCATCCGCAAGGTCTATGAGAAACTGAACTATTATTTCGTGATGGCCCTGGGCGACGGTCAAGGCTGCCGCTATGACTTCCATCTGGAAGATTTCTGCAGCAGTTACAACCTCCCCCGCACCCAGACCGAGAGCGCTCTCCGCATCCTCACCCAAGCCGGTTATCTGCGCTACGAGGAGGAGGTGGACTATGCTTCCCGCCTTACCTTCCTCGTCCAACGCGACGAACTCTACCGCCGGGACGGAGATACTCCCGAGCAGGATACGGTCATCCGTGCCTTGCTCCGACTCTATACGGGAATCTTCACCGATTATGCGTTCATCGACGAGCGGTATCTGGCGCGTCAGTGCGGACTGGAGGATGCCAAGGTGTTCGAGGTGCTGATAGGGCTCAGCCGTGCCCGTGTCGTCAGTTACATTCCCGCCCGCCGTACCCCGTCGCTGACGTGGTTGCAGAAGCGTGTGGACAGCAGCAGGCTGGTGCTCACGAAGGAGGTGTACGAAGACCGCCGTGACGGTTACGAACGGCGCATTGCCGCCATGAAGCGATATGCGCTGAGCGAGAACGTATGCCGCAGCCGTCTGCTTCTTGAGTATTTCGGCGAGAAGACGGCCCAGCCTTGCGGAAAGTGCGATAACTGCCGGCGACATCGTCCAAATGGATTGCGCAATGCCGAGGAAGAGATATTGAGAGAGAAAGTACTGGAATTCTTGTCTGACGGAGCCTGGCATGCTGCCGAGGAACTGAATGGACTGGACATTCCCTTTGATAAACTGAGCATAGTGCTGACCGTCTTGGCCGATGAGGAACGCATCGTCCAACAGGACGGGTTGATCAGCCTGAAAGAGAAGACAAAAACATGCGAGAAATGAAGATAGAACGAATCGAACTGGCCAATACGGGTGATTATCCCATCGGACCCGCCAAACCTGTCATTGCCGGCCCCTGCAGCGCCGAGACCGAAGAGCAGGTGATGGCCACAGCCACGGCCCTTCAACGTATGGGCGTGGCCGCATTCCGTGCCGGTATCTGGAAGCCACGCACCCGTCCGGGCTGTTTCGAGGGCGTGGGCGCTGCCGGCCTGGCGTGGATGCGCCGTGTGCAGCGCGAACTGGGTCTTCCCGTCATCATCGAGGTGGGCAACGCCCGCCATGTGGAGCAGGCTCTGGCCGCAGGCGTCGACATGGTGTGGTTGGGAGCACGCACAACAGCCAATCCCTTTGCCGTGCAGGACATCGCTGATGCCCTCAAGGGAACCGATATCCCCGTGTTCGTCAAGAACCCCATCAATGCAGACCTCGAATTATGGATAGGGGCCCTCGAACGCCTCAACCTCAACGGTATCAACCGTCTGGCGGCCGTGCTGCGTGGATTCTCGTCGTACGAGAAGACACTCTACCGCAATCCCCCCCAGTGGCAGATAGCCATAGAACTTCGCCGTCGGGTGCCGGGGCTGCCGTTGTTCTGCGACCCCAGCCATATCTGCGGACGCCGCGACCTGGTGCCGTCGGTATGCCATCAGGCCATGGACCTTGCCTTCGACGGATTGATGATAGAGTGCCACAACAAGCCCGAGGATGCCTGGAGCGATGCCGCTCAGCAAGTGTCTCCAGCCGAGTTGGAGGCTTTGCTCAGCACGCTGGATGTTCGTAGCAACATCCCCGCCGGTGACCTCTTCAATCGCTACCGCTCCCGTATCGACCAGGTAGATGCCGCCATCGTGAACCTGTTGGCCGAGCGCATGGACATCTCACGCGACATGGGACAAATCAAACGTGAACAGGGCGTGCTCGTGCTCCAGTCCGACCGTTACAATAACATCCTTTCTACCCTTGAGGCCAGTGGCGCGGCCAAGGGACTGAGTGCCGAATTCCTGCGCAAGATTTTCGAAACCATCCATGCAGAGAGCATCGCTCAACAACTTGACCGTAGCGAATGAGGCTGACGACAGAGGGGCGGAAGGCCAGAAAAACGTTTTTTTAACCATTAACGGATACTTTTCACTTTTTTTTTCATTTATTTAGGCAAACGCTAGAAAAAAAACGCTATCTTCGCACCTTGAAATTTAAATAAAATAAAATATATAAAATATTACGCTTATGAAGACATTGTTATTCCTCGGCAACATCGGTATGCCCGAACTCATCATCATCGCTTTCATCATCCTGTTGCTCTTTGGTGCAAAGCGCATTCCCGAACTCATGAAAGGCATCGGCAAGGGTGTCCGCAGTTTCAAGGAAGGTGTGAACGAAATCGAGAAGGAAGTCGAGAGCATCGACACCGACATCAACAAAGACGAGAAAAAGTAAACCCTAATATCATTCATCCCTAATCATCCAAGACTATGTCAGAAGAGATTACACGCCGCGACTTCCTGAAAAAAGGTACCGCCGCAGCCATCGGCCTCACCGTAGTGCCGAACACAGTTCTGGGTAAGACCCACAGTAAGAAAAAAGCCCCCAGTGACAAGCTGAACATCCTTGGCGTTGGTATCGGTGGACGTGGTTCAGCCGACCTTCGCGAGATGGAGACCGAGAACATCATCGGTCTGTGCGACACCGACTGGAAGTATGCCAAGCCCGTCTTCGAGCGTTACCCCGATGCCAAGCGCTACTACGATTGGCGCATCATGTACGATGAGATGCTCTCCAAGGCTGACGCCGTCATGTGCGGTTCTGCCGACCATACGCATGCCATCATTTCCGCCAACGCCATCGCTGCCGGCAAGCATGTCTATTGCGAGAAGCCCCTCACCCACACCGTTTACGAGAGCCGTCTGCTCACCAAGCTGGCTGCCAAGTATCAGGTTGCTACCCAGATGGGTAACCAGGGTGCATCCGGCGAAGGTGTCCGCAAGGTTGTGAAATGGATCCAGGGTGGCGAGATCGGCGAGGTGACCCGCGTCGACTGCTTCACCGACCGTCCTATCTGGCCGCAGGGCCTGCCCCGTCCTGAGAAGGAAGATCCCATT
>R22__coassemble_980_pt1 | contig 15945 bp, 10 predicted proteins | sample R22__metabat2_low_PE_006 | metagenome-assembled genome bin R22
CTCTCCACTGGGATGAGTTCATCGGCCCGGCCAACTATCGTCCTTACAACGAGATCTACACTCCGTGGAACTTCCGCGGTTGGTGGGACTTCGGTACGGGTGCCCTCGGCGACATGGCTTGCCACATCCTGCACCCCGTCTTCGCAGCACTCAACCTGCGCTATCCGACCAAGGTACAGGGCAGTTCCACACTGCTTCTCTCCGACAGTTGCCCCAGCGCTCAGGCTGTACACTACACCTTCCCTGCCCGCGACAATCTGCCTAAGGTGGCTATGCCCGAGGTACAGGTCAACTGGTACGATGGTGGTCTCCTTCCCGAGCGTCCCGAAGCACTGCTCGCCGGCAAGAACCTCAACGATTCGGGTGGCGCCTGCATCTTCTACGGAACCAAGGACATCCTCATCTGTGGCTGCTACGGTGTCAACCCGTATCTGGTTTCCGGCCGTGCTCCCGAGACTCCCGATGTCATGCGCGTCGTCACCACTTCCCACCAGCAGGATTGGATCCGTGCCTGCAAGGAAGATCCCGCTACCCGCGTGAAGACCATCTCCGACTTCGAGTTTGCTGGTCCTTTCAACGAAATGGTTGTCATGGGTGTGCTGGCAGTCCGTCTGCAGTCCCTCAACCGTATCCTCGACTGGGACGGCGAGAAGATGGAGTTCACCAACATCCCCGCCGACGCCAAGGTACGTTCCGTCATCAAGGACGGTTTCCACATCAACGAAGGTCATCCCACGTTCGACAAGACCTACACCGAGCCCGTCAATGCTCGTGAGTTCGCTGCCGAACTGATCAAGCACACCTATCGTGATGGTTGGACGCTCCCCGAGATGCCCGAGTAATCCCTCAAACGAGACAATAAACCCCTATTAACGAGCCTGTCTGCCGGACTCCGGCAGCAGGCTTCACAAATTAACAATACAACAAAACAACAAAGCAATGAAAAAGTCATTTATTGCAATCGCCGCTCTTGCCCTCGTGCTCGTATCATGCGGCACAAAGCCCAAGCAGGAAGCACCCAAGGAGGTCGCTTTTGAGATTGGCGAAACTCAGTTCTTCGTAGGCGAAGATGGTTATGTTACTATTTTCGACGGTACCTCTCTCGCCGGCTGGCGTGGTTATGGTAAGGACCATGTGCCCTCACGCTGGACCATCGAAGACGGCTGCCTCGCATTCAAGGGTACCGGTACAGGCGAAGGCCAGACCAACGAAGGTGGCGACATCATCTTCGACCACAAGTTCAAGAACTTCACTCTTGAGTTTGATTGGAAGGTAGAGAAAGGCTCCAACTCTGGCGTCTTCTACCTCGCTCAGGAGGCCCGCAATCCTGAAGATACCGGTTGGGAACCCATCTACATCTCCGCTCCCGAGTATCAGATTCTTGACAATGTCAACCATCCCGATGCAGCCCTCGGCGTTGACGGCAACCGTCAGTCTGCTTCTCTGTATGACATGATTCCTGCCAAGCCCCAGAACTCCAAGCCCTACGGCGAGTGGAACACTGGTAAGATCATGGTTTACAAAGGCACCGTTGTTCATGGCCAGAATGGTGAGAACGTCGTTGAGTATCATCTCTGGACTCCCCAGTGGACCGAGATGCTGCAGAACAGCAAGTTCAGCGAGGAAAGATGGCCCCGTGCTTTCGAACTCCTCAACAACTGCGGCGGCGAGAACCACGAAGGTTTCATCGGATTCCAGGATCACGGCGACAATGTCTACTTCCGCAACATCCGCGTGAAGATCATGGACTGATCCCCTCGTCCCTGAACAATCATTCACAACATGTTTTTCGTTGGCCGGGCCACCGCCCCCCAACGAAAAACTTTAAACAACACATTGTATGAGAAAATCCATTCTTACGCTCAGCATTCTCGCCCTTGCCGTCACAGGCTTCACCTCCTGCTGCAAGGATAAGGCTCCCGAGAAGAAGGAGATGGGTATCCAACTCTACTCCATGCGCGATGCTTTTGCCAAGTGCGAAGGCAACTACATGCCCATCCTCGAGGATCTTGCCCGTTGGGGCTACACCTCTGTCGAGGCTGCCAACTATGACCAAGGTGCCGGCACATTCTACGGCTCTGCTCCCGAGAAGTTCAAGGAAGATGTCGAGTCTGTCGGCATGAAGGTCCTCTCATCACACACCACCCGCAACCTCAGCAACGAGGAAATCGCTGCCCACGACTTCACGGCTGCGCTCGAATGGTGGAAGAAGGCCATCGTCGACCACAAGGCAGCCGGCATGGAGTACATCGTTACTCCCTGGTTGGCAGTGCCCGAATCTCTGGAACAACTGAAAGTCGTCTGCGAGTTCATGAACGAGGTCGGCAAACTCTGCGCTGAGGCAGGCCTGAAGTATGGCTATCACAGCCACAGTTTCGAGTTCAGCAAGTTGGAAGGCAAGCGCATGCTTGACTTTATGCTTGAGAACACCGATCCCCAGTACGTCTTCTTCGAACTCGACGTCTTCTGGTGCGTATACGGCCAGGCTTCGCCTGTTGATTACTTCACCCGCTATCCGGGCCGCTTCACCATGCTCCACATCAAGGACGAGTGCACCTTGGGCGAGAGCGGTATGGTGGGCTTCGATGCCATCTTCAACCATGCTGAAGAAGCAGGCGTGAAGGAGTACATCGTCGAGGTTGAGTGCAATCCCTATCCCAGTGTAGAGGAGAGTGCCAAGTACCTCCAGGCTGCTTCCTTCGTGAAGGCATCCTACAAGTAAACAAATCTCTTTCGAATGTCCGGAGGCAGTGCCTCCCTGTACTGTCTCCGGCATTCTTTTTCTTATTGTTAATCCGATCTATCGACTCGTTCGATTTCAATATTTCCCCTTTTTTATATGGCAGATGACGATAAAATGACCTTTTGGGACCATCTCGAAGTGTTCCGCGGCGGTTCGCTGCGCATCATAGGTGTGTTGCTCGTTCTCATGGTGGGCACGTTCTCACTGATGACGAAATTCTACGACCCCTTCGTGCTTGGTCCCACCAGTGACCAGTTTTTCCTCTACCGTCTTCTTCCCAATTTCCGAGGCGAGTTCCATGTCGACATCATCAACATCAATGTCGCCTCCCAGTTCCTTACCCACGTCTCCACGTCCTTCTGGTTCGCTCTCGTGCTGGCCTTCCCTTATGTCATCTGGGAAATATGGCGGTTTGTGAGCCCTGCCCTTTACAAGAACGAGAAGAAACCCGTGCGCTTTGCCTTCCTATTCGGAACGGGAATGTTCTACCTTGGCTGCGCCGTGGGCTACTGTGTGGTATTCCCCTTCACTTTCCGTTTCCTCACGGAGTACCAACTGTCGGCCGACATCGTCAACCAGATTTCGCTCAACAGTTACATGAGCAACTTCCTTACGCTTGTGTTCGTGATGGGTCTGGTCTTCGAGATGCCGCTGCTCATCTGGCTTCTCTCCAATATGGGCCTCATCGACAAGTCCTTCCTCCGCAAATACCGTCGGCATGCCATTGTCATCCTTGTCATCCTGGCTGCCATCATCACTCCCAGCGGTGACCCGTTCACCCTTACCGTTGTCTTCCTGCCCCTCTATATGCTTTACGAGTTGGGTATCCTTCTGGCCCGCAAACCAGAGCCCGAAGAGGATGAGGAAACTTCTGGCGACAACACTCCCACTGACAATACCCCCGTGCCTACCAGCACGGCTCCCATATCTGAACCGTCTGCTGCTTCGTCCGACACTCCTGCCGAGCCCGATTCATCAGATGTCGAGACCGACACCTCATCAGACGTCTCTGTCTCTTCCGAAAATGCCGCCGACGCCTCTGCCTCTTCCGATAACCCGGTAGAGCCCTGATTCCTTTAAGGCCATTCGTACGCGCGTATATGTACGATAAGATAGGAATACTGCGGTCTGCGGGTACTGCCTCGTACGGTTCTTTTTATTCTACTTCGCCTCAGCAAACTGCCTACCGACAAGGCTTTGCTGAGGCTTGAAGTTTTTTGTGGTTTATGGTATGTTTTTGGACTGCTGAACATCTTTTTCTTTTGCTGAAAGGATGTTTTTTCAAACCATTGTGTTACATTTGCAGTCGTGAAAACATTCTTCTCTCTTTAATAACTCTGACAATGAAAAAACGATTGCTGACACTCCTTCTTTTCGCCGCTGTGGGATTGGGTATGTTTGCCCAGGAAATTCCCCTTCTCGGCAATATCTATGGCCGCGAAAACACCACCTCGCTCAATGGCAAGTGGCGCTACATCGTTGACGTTCAGGAACGTGGCTTCTACGATTACCGTATGAACGAAACGCCTTGGGGATTCTTCCAGGATGCACACCAACGCTCAAAGAGTGATCTGGTGGAATACAATTTCGACCTCAGTGAACAGATGAACGTGCCGGGCGACTGGAACACGCAGGACCAGCGGTTGTTCTTCTACGAGGGCACCGTATGGTTCCGTCAGACATTTGATTACGAGCCCAAGGCGGACAAGCATGTGGTGCTCTACTTCGGTGCGGTGAACTACGAATCCATCGTGTATGTAAATGGCAAGAAGATGGGTCGCCATGTAGGAGGATTCACTCCTTTCAACTACGACATCACCGCGGCGCTCAAAACGGGTTTGAACAATGTCATCGTGAAGGTGGACAACAAGCGCGACCGTGACCAGATTCCCACCAACATCTACGATTGGTGGAACTATGGCGGCATCACCCGCGACGTGCTTCTCGCCGAGGTGGACGAGACCTATCTGGAGGACTACTCGCTTCAACTGGACCGACAGGATTGGAAACATCTCACGGGTTGGGTGAAACTGAACCGGGCCGTCGAGGGTGAGGTCATCACCGTGTCCATTCCCGAACTCAAGGTGAACCAGCAGGTGGTGACCGACGCTGATGGACGGGCCACCCTCTCCATCAAGGCCAAACCCGTGCTGTGGAGTCCCGAGAACCCAAAACTGTACGATGTCACCCTTGCCCGTGGCGAGGAAACGGTCACCGACCAGATTGGCTTCCGCTGCATCGAGGCCAAGGGAAAACAGATTCTGCTCAACGGCAAGCCCATCTTCCTGCGGGGCGTGAGCATTCACGAGGAGGCTCCCTTCAAACAGGGACGCACGAACAACGTCGCACAGTCGCATACACTGCTTTCCTGGGCAAAGGAACTGGGATGCAACTATGTCCGTCTGGCACACTATCCCCACAACGAACTCGAAGTACGTGAGGCCGAGAAGATGGGCATCATGGTCTGGAGTGAGATTCCGGTCTATTGGACCATCTCGTGGGAGAATCCCGACACCTATGCCAACGCACAGCGCCAACTTCACGACATGATATACCGCGATAAGAACCGTGCCAATGTCATCATCTGGAGCATTGCCAACGAGACTCCCCACAGCGAACCGCGCGACAAGTTCCTCAGCGACCTGGCCAAGTATGCCCGCACACAGGATGACTCGCGTCTGGTCTCCATGGCCATGGAGGTGACCTCAGCCAGCAACTACCACAACAAACTGAACGACAACATGAATGCGTATGTCGATGTGGTAAGTTTCAACCAATATGTAGGTTGGTACCGTGATTGGAAGGATGCCTCGAAGATGACCTGGGAGGTGCCCTACGAGAAACCTGTCATCGTCAGTGAGTTCGGCGGCGGCGCCCTCTACGGCTATCATGCCGACAAGGAGACACGCTTCAGCGAGGAATTCCAGGAGAACCTCTATATCGAGAACCTCAAGATGCTTGACAAGATTGAGGGCCTCTCGGGTCTTTCGCCCTGGATTCTGGTGGACTTCCGTTCTCCCGCCCGTTATCTGCCCGATGTGCAGGATTATTTCAACCGCAAGGGCCTCATCTCGGCCGAGACGGGCCAGAAGAAACTCGCCTTCTACATCATGCAGCAATACTATAAGGAGAAACAGGCTGCTTATGAAAAGTAAGGAGAAAAGAGTTCTCCTTTGTGGCAGAAAGGCATAACGGAATGTGGCAGAAGGGCATAACGCAATGTGGCAGAAAGGCATAATTGAACAGCACCTGTTGATTCTTTGTCGGTGACACGCTCCTTCCTTTAGGTCAAGGAGAGAAAAGAGGTGCACCTCCTTCCAGTTACGATTTCTCTATCGTCGGTGCTATCAAAGCGTCCCGGTTGGTTGGCCGGGACGCTTTGTGCCATGTGATTTGCATCCGTTCTGTTCATTCTACCTGTTTTCAGTGATTATCCGCAAGAATGCCCCTGTGAGTATGGACAAATCCCCTCAACTGGGTATAATCAGACTGTCTGAGAACAATAAAGTCAATGCCTTCGCTGCCGGTATGTACAATCCACGACGTACATTGTTCACCTGGACGAGCCGTCTGTACATAAGAAATCGGTTGAAAAGGACTTTTTTTCAATAATCATTGCCGATAACTGGAAAACAAAGGCAATTACGGGAAAAAGGATTGATGAAAAAGAAAAAACGAATTTTGAAACGAAATTTCCAAAGTTTTGATTTTCATTTTCATCGCATCACGTTTGAATTTCATCGCATCGGAAATCCCGTTTCAAGGCTCAAAAAAATGATATTGAATCGCATTATTGGGGATTGTTGCGAATTATCACCTTTTTTTCTTCATTATAATTTGTAATTACAAGAATATTGTATATATTTGCAGACGAGAAACACTGATTGTATGAGGAAAACACTGGTTTCATTGGTTATGGCTTTCGTGGTATTGACAACCACGATGGCGCAGACGGGCATCAAATACACCACGACAAGTGACCGTTCGAGTTCATTCGCCGTCAGCGAGGTGAAGGGCGAGGTGACGACGGTGAAGACGGGCTCGATACGTCTGGACACCGGCAACGAGTACCAGACCATTGACGGATTCGGCTTCGCCATGACGTACAGCGCTTGCTACAATCTGCTGAAGATGTCGAAAGAGGACCGTACGGAGTTGCTCACCCGCACATTCTCGCCTACCGAGGGTTATGGCACCAATTATGTACGCATCTCCATCGGGTGCAGCGACTTCTCCAGCACCGAATATTCGCTGTGTGATATCAAGGGTCCGGACAGTGATCTGCTCAAGCGTTTCCGTCTCTACACGGACGAGACGGACTATGTGATACCCGTGCTGAAAGAGATTCTCGCCATCAATCCCGACCTGAAGATTATGGGCTCGCCGTGGACCTGTCCCCGTTGGATGAAGGTGAACAACCTCACCGCCCTCGCTGCTCATAACAGTTGGACCGACGGACATCTGAACCCGACCTATTACCGCACCTATGCCGAGTACTTCGTGCGTTTCATCCAGGCATTCAAGGACGAGGGTATATCTATCTACTCCGTCACCCCCCAGAATGAGCCCCTCAATCCCGGTAACTGTGCTTCGCTGGTGATGAACTGGGACGAGGAGGCTGCATTTGTGCAGCAACTGGCCCAGTATATCAAGAAAGCCGGTCTGGAAACGAAGATTTATGTCTTCGACCATAACTACAATTACGACAACATCTCCACCCAGCAGCAATATCCCGTGAAGATTTACGACCTGTTGAGGGACAAGGAATTTGAAGGGAAGGAGTTGATAGCGGGTGCCGCCTACCACAACTATGGCGGCAGTACCTCCGAACTGCTCCGCATCCATCAGTCCTATCCCAACAAGGAACTCATCTTCACAGAGGCTTCCATAGGTACCTGGAACAATGGCCGCGACCTCGACAAATCCCTCGCCGACATCATGGAGAACGTAGCCTTGCAGACGGTGAACAATTGGTGCATAGGCGTCATTGTATGGAACTTCATGCTCGACATGAACCGTGGTCCCAACCTCGACGGTGGCTGTCAGACCTGCTTCGGTGCTGTGGATGTGGCGAACAATTATCGTTCGTATACCTTAAACTCCCACTATTATGCCCTGTGCCACCTCTCGGCAGTGGTGAAGCCGGGTGCCGTACGCATCGGCAACTCGGGATGGAATATGCGGGGTGTGACCTATTCCACCTTCCGCAACCCCGACGGCACGCTGGCCATTGTAATGTACAACTCACTCCAGAATCCACTTTCCATCCATGTCACCGACTACAATGTGCGCTATCCCTTGGAAGTGCCTGCCCGTTCGGTGGTGTCGTTGCTGATGGACAACAGTGCTACAAGGATACGTCGTGTCCTTGCCGATACAGGGGGAACCGATACGGGCTATTTCACGCTGCAAGGCTTGCCTGCTGCGGAGCCCCGGCAACCCGGCATATACATTCGAAATGGTGAGAAGGTGATGGAGAATGCAAAATGATGGAAAAACTCCAGTAGAGGACTCGCTGAATGTATCCATCTGCGGACCTGCTGGAGGGAAAACGAAACGGATATATCAAAACAATTAATTAGTAACCCTATTCACAATTCCTCAAAATCAAACGCTTATGAAAAAAGTATTTACTCTGATGGCAATGGCGGCAGGATTGTTCGCTTTTGCAAGTACGGTACAGGCTCAGGATGAACTTGTTGTAGACGGTACCGAGTCGTACTACAATCTCTTGATGAAAGGCTCTGAGTATGTGTTGCCAGGCACAGATGCCGACTGGTACTGCCAACCGGGTTTCTTCACCCACAAGGAAGGTGATGTGTGGACCTTCAATGCCAACGGCGAAGCCACCATGGCCTATTGCATCACCCTTGACACGAAACTCAAGTATGTGGATGTCACCCTTCTGAATGCTGAAGGCGGCGAAGGTACAGCAGTCGCTTCTCCTGCCACTTGGGATGGCAACAAGGCCCTTTGGGTAAACGGAAGCGGCGGTATCGGTTTCCCCTCTTTCAGTACGAACAACATCAACTGGACGGGTGGACATGATGTGGCCGTTCCTATGATTGACGAAGGCATCTACCAACTGACACTCGTCGTCGGACAGCAACTCTCCGCCAGTGATGTCAACTTCAAGTTCTTCAAAGGCAAGAACTGGGGCGGAGATGTGGACGGCTCCATGGTATGGATGGAGGACAATGACTTCCTCTATCTCGGTGGCCAGGAAGGCGCATCTGGAGACAACGGAAACATCTACAAGAAAAATGGCGTGCAGATCGGCGACCTCGACACCCTCGTCGTCACCATCGACATGAACGACAAGGATTATGATCGTGAAGGTACCATTACCGTCAAGTACGGTGCCTATACGCCCCCCAGCATTCCTTCCATCGATGGCGTAGAACTCATCAAGTCGGGCAACTACTACTATCGCGACATGACCTTCACGAAGGGCGATGAGTTCACCTTGAGCAACGCCGAACAACTGGGCATGGACCTTGCCACTGCTTTCACCGATGAGTTCGCACTCATCGCACTCGGTGATGGAAAATACAAGGTCAACGTGGTGAGCGGTGACTACTGCGTGGCTGTCATTCCCGGCCTCAACTACATCAAGCTCTTCCCCGGCACCTTCGCGGCTCCCGGCACATGGGAAGGAAGCAAGGCTCTCTGGATTATCGGCTCCGGCATTGGCAAGCCTTCCGTGGCCGACAACAACTCCAACTGGGGCGCCAACCTCATGAACTCCATCCCCGTATCACAGGTAGAAGAGAACATCTATAAGGTGTCGTTTACCATGGGACGCGAATTGTCGAACATCAACTTCAAGTTCTTCGGACAGTACGGTTGGGGTACCGAGTTCCGCCATGAGGACCTCGTCATCGCCGACAACGACTACATCCGCATGAATCAGCCTGAGTGCATCCTCCTGTATGAGACAGACGGCTCGCTCTCCATCAACCATGGCGGCGATGACGGCAACATCTGGAGCGGTGATGTCAGCATGGCCAACAACGACAAGATAACACTCACCATTGACATGACCAACTGGGCTCCCTGCGAATACGACGAGGAGGAATGGGTCATCATCTCCCATCCCGGAACCGTTACCGTCGAGTTCACGCCCAACGAGGCTCCCAAGCCTGTCTTCGAAGGCGTGGAGATGAATGCCGGCGGCAGTTGGTACTACATCGACGTGCAACTTGAGCAGGGCAAGACCTATACGGTGAAGAATCTCACCGATGTGGATCTCTCCACGCTCTACACCGACCCGTGCTTTGTGACGAACAACGGTGATGGCACCTTCACCTTCAATGCCATTGACGGCAACTACTGCTTCATGGTGAATGTCATGGGCAACTATGTACGTGTCAATCCCGGTACCTACGATGCTCCTGCCGGTATTGCCGAGGGTGGTCTGTGGGTCATCGGCGAAGGCTTCGGACGTCCTTCCGTCAATACCAATGCCATCGGCTGGAACACGGGTGCTCTTGTCGACTGGCCTGTGGCACAGACAAAGCCCGGCATCTTCCAGATGGACCTCATGTGCGACACTGAGATGTGGGACAACTGGTGCAACTTCAAGTTCTTCGGTCAGCCTGGTTGGGGCATAGAGTTCGTTCCCGGCACGGATTACTGCATCGTCAGCGACGAGGCCAACGTCTGGCTGAATATCGGCGAGAGCGACGGCAACATCACCTTCAAGGAAGGAGCCTCGTTCACCAAGGGCGAACCCATCTACATTGTCATAGACTTCACCGCTGGTTTCGACATGGGCGTGCTGTATGTCTCCAAGACGCCTATCATCAACAATGTGGGCAAGTTGAATGCCGATGCTGCTGATGCCGCCATCTATACCATCTCGGGTATCCGTGTCGCTCAACCCACGCAGCCTGGATTCTATGTAAGTGGCGGTCGTGTCTTCATGGTCAAGTGATGACATTGTGATTGAATAGCAGGCGTTTGTCCTGCTGCAAGACAATCAGGAATACTGAAAGCGCCCCGACCAACCGGCCGGGGCGCTTGTTATGAAGGAAGGGTGGGGGCGAGGTTACTTCACGCCGTCCTCCACGACATGATAAATCAAGTCGTAGAACTTGGTGATGGAGGGGATGTAGACACGCTCGTCGGGGCTGTGAGGACTCATGAGGGTGGGACCGAAGGAAATCATGTCCATGCCCTCGTTGACAGCACCGATGATGCCACATTCCAGTCCGGCATGGATGACCTTGACGGCGGGTTCCGTGCCGAACAACTTCTTGTATGCCTTCTTCATCTCGGCCAGTACATGGCTCTCCACATTGGGCTGCCAGCCGCTGTACGAACCGGAGAATTCAACCTTCAGACCAGCCATGTCGAAACAACTCTCGAGGCTGACGGCCTGGTACATCTTCATGGTGTCGCACGAACTGCGGACGAGCAGTTTCAGTTCGGCCTCTCCCTCACCGATCTCCACGATGGAGAGATTCGAGGAGGTTTCCACGGTGTCGGGGATCGTGGGGATATAACGCATCACTCCGTTCTGGCAGCCGAGGATGGCATTGATGAGGTTGTCGCGGATTTCCTCGGGGGCCTCGCTCTCGGGCAGTGCCACAGGTTCGACGGTAAGGGTGATGCCGCTCTCGATGGTGGCAAACTCGGCATTGAAGAGGTCTTCGCACTTCTTGGCAAGTCGTTTCAACTTGGCACCTGTGCGGTTGGGGACGGTGATGATGACGTAGGCATCGCGGGGAATGGCATTGCGCATGTTGCCGCCCTTCCAGTAGGCCAGTCCGGCGTTGCAGGCGATGACGGCCTCACGCATGAAGCGGCCCATGAGTTTGTTGGCATTGGCGCGTCCTTCGCAGATCTCGAGACCGCTGTGTCCGCCACGCAACCCCTTCAGTGATACTTTGAAGGCCTTGCGGTCTTCGTCGGGTTCAATCTCCATATACTGCATGGAGGCGTTGACATCCACGCCGCCGGCACAGCCGATGTAGAGTTCACCTTCGGTTTCGCTGTCGAGGTTCAGCAGGACCTTGCCCTGCAACTCGCCGGGCTTCAGGCCGAAGGCACCGAACATGCCGGTCTCCTCGTCGGCGGTGATGAGAGCCTCGAGAGGACCATGCTTGAGGTTCTTGTCCTCGAAGATGGCCATGATGGCAGCCACGCCCATGCCGTCGTCGGCGCCGAGGGTGGTGCCGTGGGTCTTTACCCAGTCGCCGTCGATGTAGGCGGGGATGGCATCGGTGAGGAAGTCATGGGGGCTGTCAGCGGTCTTTTGGGGAACCATGTCCATGTGGGCTTGGAGAACAAGGCCCTGACGCCCCTCCAGCCCGGGGGTGGCGGGCTTGCGCATGAGGATATTACCGGCCTCGTCCTGCCAAGTCTCTATGCCGGTGGCCTTGCCCCATTGGAGCAGGAAGGCTTGGATCTTGTCGAGATGACCCGATGGACGGGGAACCTTTGTCAGTTCATAGAAGTTTTTCCACACACATTGTGGAGCAAGTTCTTCGATTTTCATGATGCTTTTCGATTAAGTATTTGTAATAATATCCAGGCTGTCACACCAAAGAGTATGACGAAGGCTGTCTGGAAGGAATGAACGATGAGAGCAAAGGAACCGGCCTGGGTCTCGAGAACGCCGTACATGCCCAGAAGGGTAATGACGACGAAATGCCAGGGACCGGCCCCGTTGGGGGTGGGGATGATGATGGCCACGCTGATGGCGGCAAAGATGACGGCTCCTGCCAGCGGTCCCAGATCAGCCGTGAACGGGAAGCAGTAGAAGCAGAGGTAGAATTCAAGATAGTAGCAGAGCCAGATGCCTGCTGTGTAGAGAATGAAGAGCCAGAGATGACGGACATTCTTCAGCGATACAAAGCCCTCGACGAAGTTGTCGATAGTCTTCTTCACGCCGGTGGCAGCCTTGGAGGGACTGTGACGGATGATGCGCCAGATGAGGACGATGACGACAATGATGAGGACCAGGAAGAAGTAGAACCAAGGGTTGCGCAATACCGAGATGAGGCCTCCTTCGGCAGTGCCGGTCTGATCGAAGAAACTATATAGCTTGTCAAACTGGCAGACGAACATGATGCCGCAGTAGGAGAAGGCAAGCAGGAAGTCCACGATGCGCTCGGCAACGAGTGTACCCAGCGACTTGCTGAAGGGGATGCCGTCATACTTGGCCAGTACGCCGCAGCGCGAAATCTCGCCCACACGCGGGACGACGATGTTCGACGCGTAGGAGACATAGATGGAGAGGATGCTGTTGATCGTACGGGGACGGTAACCGATGGGCTCAAGGGTCTGCAGCCAGCGTGCACCGCGCAGGATGTGGCTGACGAGGATGGGGATGAGCGAGATGAAGAGCCATCCGATACGGGTCTCCTGGGTGAAGATACGCCACGCCTCACCGAAGTCAAAGTCTCGGTACATGAAATAGAGGATCACGCCTGCAATGAGCAGCGGGATCAGACATTTCGCGGTATTTTTCAGCGCTTTCTTCACTTTCGGGTCAGAATAGGGCGGTTTTTTTTACACGAGGGAGAGAAAAAACCGAAAAAATTTTGAATTACAAGGGACTCGTATTACTTTTGTCGCCGCAAATATAAGGAGAGAAATCGGAATCAGCAATTTTTTAACCTTTTTTTCGAAAGCCCTTTCCTAATTTTACAGAACGGAGTATGGACGACGGTATAGGATATCAACGGAATGAAGCCAGTAAGACCAAAGAAAGCATTGGGGCAGCACTTCCTGAAGGACCTTTCCATTGCGAAGGCTATTGCAGATACTGTCGACCGTTTTCCGGGACTTCCCGTCCTTGAAGTCGGTCCCGGCATGGGCGTACTCACCCAGTTCCTTGTTCCCAAGAATAGAGATCTGAAAGTGGTGGAAATCGACGATGAGTCGGTGACCTGGCTGCGTGACAACTTCCCCGAGTTGGAAGACTCCATCATCGAGGACGACTTCCTGAAGATGCACCTCGACCGCCTCTTCGACGGCCGTCCTTTCGTGCTCACCGGCAACTACCCCTACAACATCTCCAGCCAGATCTTCTTCAAGATGCTCGACAACCGTGACCGTATCCCGGGTTGTACGGGCATGATACAGCGCGAAGTGGCACAGCGTCTTGCCGCCGGTCCGGGCAGCAAGACCTATGGCATCCTCAGCATCTTCGTGCAGGCATGGTACGATGTGGACTATCTGTTCACCGTCAACGAGAACGTCTTCAACCCTCCGCCGAAGGTGAAGAGCGCCGTGATCAGCATGCGTCGCAACGATACCACTGAACTGGGATGCGACGAGGCTCTCTTCCGGCGCATCGTGAAGACGGTCTTCAGCCAGCGACGGAAGACAATGCGCAATGGCATCAAGTCCCTCGTAGGTGCCGACTGCCCGCTGCTGAAGGACTCACTCTTCGACAAACGCCCCGAACAACTATCGGTGGCTGAGTTTATCCAGTTGACCAATGATGTAGAACCCTACTTGGTAAAAATGAACGAAGATGAAGGAGCAAAGCGTAATTGATACCGAACTGATCCGTGAGGTTGAAGGACTGATTGAACAGAACAATGCCGACGAGCTGAAACTGATGCTCGCCGAGATGCACCCTGCCGACATCGCCGAACTGGCGGAGGAACTCACCGTCGACGAAGCCCGCTTCATCTACCATCTGCTCGACAACGAGACGGCTGCCGACGTGCTCGTGGAGATGGACGAGGATGAACGTATGGAGGTACTCGAGGACCTGCCCTCGGAGACCATCGCCCGTAAGTTCATCGATTCGATGGATACCGACGATGCCGTGGACATCATCCGTGACCTCGACGAGGACATCCAGGAGGAGGTGCTCGCACATATCGAGGACATCGAGCAGGCCGGCGATATCGTGGACCTGTTGAAGTACGACGAGGACACCGCCGGCGGTATCATGGGTACCGAGATGGTGGTCGTGAACGAAAACTGGTCCATGCCCGAATGTCTCCGCGAGATGCGCCAGCAGGCAGAGGATATGGACGACATATACTATGTCTATGTGGTGGACGACGAGGAGCGTCTCCAGGGCGTGTTCCCCCTCAAGAAGGTGATCACCAGCCCCAGCGTGTCGAAGGTGAAGCACGTCATGGATCCCGACCTCATCTCCTGCCATGTCGACACCCCCGTCGACGAGGTGGTGCAGACCATTGAGAAGTACAACCTTGTTGCCTTGCCCGTCGTTGACAGCATCGGACGGCTGGTGGGACAGATCACCGTCGACGACGTCATCGACGAGTTGCGCGAACAGACCGAGCACGACTACCAACAGGCTGCCGGTCTTACGCAGGACATCGAGACCGACGACAGTGTCTGGAAGCAGATGCGGGCACGTGTGCCCTGGCTGCTCTTCGGTATGGTCGGAGGCATCCTCGTGAGCATGGTTCTCGGTGTTTTCGACGATACCATCGGCCGTTACCCCGAACTGGCCCTCTTCATCCCTCTCATTGGTGGCATGGGCGGTAATGTGGGCACGCAGTCCAGCGCCATCGTGGTGCAGGGCCTGGCCAACAACTCGCTCAACAACAACAATATGGCGCGCCAACTTGTCAAGGAACTGCTGGTATCACTCATGAATGCCACCATTATCTCGCTCCTCGTCTTCGCATATAACTTCGTCCGCTATGGCGCCGGTTCGCCCATGGCCTACTCGGTCAGCATATCGCTCTTCTCGATCATCATCTTCGCATCGCTCTTCGGAACCTTTGTCCCCATGGTGCTCGACAAGATCAAGATCGACCCCGCTATCGCTACCGGTCCCTTCGTCACAATTACCAACGACCTCGTGGGAATGTTGATTTATATGGGCATAACAGTGGCTATGGCAGGCTAAAAATATGCCGTACGACATAAAACCGCGAAAAAAAAGACAAAAAAGTTTACAATATAAAAAAAAAGACGTTAATTTGCGTGGCATTATGTCGATGCCACGCATTTTTTATTTGTTAAAACTTCATTTATGGAAGAAATCGTAAAAGGCGAAGAAACCTTCGCTGCCCCTGAAGAGAAAGAGCAGGCTCCTGCCGCTGCTCCAGTAGAAGAAGTCACTGTTGAAACTCCTGCCCCCGCCGAGGAAGCCCCTGCCGAGGAAGTTCCTGCCGAGGAAGTTCCCGCTGAGGAAGCCCCCGTTGAGGAAGTTCCCGCTGAGGAAGCCCCCGTTGAGGAAGTTCCCGCTGAGGAAGCCC
>R22__coassemble_1028_pt1 | contig 15273 bp, 18 predicted proteins | sample R22__metabat2_low_PE_006 | metagenome-assembled genome bin R22
GGAAAGCGTGTAAACTCCTAAAGGGTTTCCGGGGTTCGAATCCCCGTCTTTCCGCGAATAAGTTAAACAATTTAATAAAGTATTAATCAAAAAAGTTTCACACACATGAAAAAGATTTTTGCAGTTATTGCAATGTTCGGACTCCTTTCATTAGGATTGACTCAGACAGCCATGGCTCAGGACGAAGCTGCAGCCCCCGCTGACCAGGAAACCGTTGCCGCTCCCGCTGACAGTGCAGCCGTTACCGAGGCTCCCGCCGTTGAGGAAGCAGCTCCCGCTGTAGTTGAAGAGGAATCAGGTAGCTTCCACAAGGCTCTTAAGGTTAAGTTCATCGAAGGTGGCGCAGGCTTCATGTCTCTCGTTGCCATCGCCTTCATCATCGGTCTTGCATTCTGCATCGAGCGTATCATCTACCTCAGCCTTGCCGAGGTTAACTCCGACAAGATGCTCAAGGCTGTTGAGGAAGCTCTCGAAAAAGGCGATCTGGAAGGTGCAAAGACCATTTGCCGCAACACCCGCGGTCCCGTGGCATCCATCTGCTATCAGGGCCTGATGCGCGTCAACGACGGTCTCGATGTTGTTGAACGCAGCGTCGTAAGTTACGGTGGCGTACAGGCAGCCGCTCTTGAGAAGAACTGCTCATGGGTAACCCTGTTCATCGCTATGGCCCCGTCACTCGGATTCTTGGGTACTGTGGTCGGTATGGTACAGGCATTCGACGATATCCAGAAGGCTGGTGACATCAGCCCGACCATCGTTGCCTCCGGTATGAAGGTCGCCCTTATCACCACCATCTTCGGTATTATCGTAGCTCTTGTTCTTCAGGTGTTCTACAACTTCATCCTCACCAAGATTGAGGCCATCAACAGCGAGATGGAAGACAGTTCCATCACCCTGCTTGATATGATTATGAAGTACAACCTGAAGTATAACAAGTAATAAATCCGTTCATTGAGATGAAAGACAATATTTCCAAAATCTCATCCCTCGTACTCTACCTTCTCTTCGGCCTCTCGGCTGTCGTGCTGGTACTGTTCTTCTGCGTGGGATTCGGCGAGCAGGAAATGGTTGCCTCGGGATATGTAACAAGCCCGAAGTTCACCAACCTGCTGCTCTACTGGCAGTACATCCTCGTGGCTGTCTGCCTTCTCGTGACTATCGCCGGTATCATTATTGCCAAAGGCAGTAAGGTTGATTCGCAGATGCCCAAGTCTGCTGGCGTCCTGCGCACCATCGGCGTGTTCCTCTTTATCCCCCTGCTCATCATCGGTTGGTGTCTCGGCAGCAACGCCGCTGTGCGCACCGGTCAGGGCATCTACGACAATCCTTTCTGGAGCCAGGCTACCGATGCCATGCTCTACTGCATTTACGGACTGGTTGCAATAACCCTCATTGGCCTTATCCTCAATCTGACGGGTATCTTCAAGAAGTAAGTGTCATAATCTAAATCTAAGGAGAATTAATTATGGCAAGAAAGAAAAGAAAAGTTCCCGGATTGAACGCCAGTTCAACGGCTGACATCTCGTTCATCCTGCTCATCTTCTTCTTGGTCGTAACGTCCATGGATACGGATACCGGTCTGGTACGCCGTCTCCCGCCTCCACCTGATCCCAATCAGCAGGAAGACGACGTCAAGATCAAGGGACGTAACGTGCTCGTCGTCCAGGTGAACATGAACAACGATATCAGTTACTACTACGGCGACCAAGCCAACCGCGTGTTTGTTGCCAGTGCAACTCCCGAAGACGTCTACATGATTGCCAAGGAGTTCATTGCCAACCCGAACAACAAGTCCAACATGCCCGAGTTCCATCCGGCAGATCCTCCACTTCCCATCCTCGGAGCCTATCCGGTGACGAAGAACCACGTCATCTCTGTGCAGACCGACCGTTCCACGAAGTACGAGGTATACTTCCAGATTCAGAACGCGCTCATGAAGGCATACAACGATGTCCGCGACGAGTTCGCACAGGCAAAGTTCGGCAAGCATTTCAGTGATATTGATGAGGAAAGCGATGAGGGCCTCGCCGTTCGTGGCGTCTACCCCCTCAAGATTTCCGAGGCAGAACCTAAACAATACGGTAATAATTGACACTATGGGAAAATTTAATAAGAACGGCTCACGTGAGATGCCGGAGTTGAACACGTCTTCGCTCCCCGACTTGATTTTCTCCATCCTGTTCTTCTTCATGATCGTAACCTCCATGCGTGAGGTGACCTTGAAGGTAGAGTTCAATATTCCGCAAGGTACTGAACTGCAGAAACTGGAAAAGAAGTCGCTTGTTTCCTACATCTACATCGGCAAGCCTACCAAGGAGTACCGCGCCAAACTGGGAACGGAAAGCCGTATCCAGCTCAACGAGGACTTTGCCGAAGTCGATGCTATCCATGAGTACATCCTTACCGAGCGCGAAAATATGCAGGAGCGTGACAAACCTTTCATGAAGGTTTCGCTCAAGGTCGACGAGGATACCCAGATGGGTATCATCACCGACGTCAAGATGGCGCTGCGCGAGGCATGGGCTCTGAACATTTGTTATTCAGCAACTAAACGACAGTAATTACTATGGGACGTCATCAACTGGATGCACTGGATCATAAGATCCTTGCAATGATTTCATCCAACGCGCGCATTCCGTTCCTCGAAGTGGCTCGTGCATGCAATGTTTCCGGTGCTGCCATTCATCAGCGCATACAGAAACTCGTCGCACAGGGCGTCATCAAGGGATCCGAATTCGTTCTCGACCCGCAGTCCATCGGACTTCAGACATGTGCCTTCATCAGCCTGTACCTGAAGGATCCTTCGAGTTTCCAGCAGGTCGTCGATGCGCTGAACATGATCCCCGAGGTCACCGAGTGCTACTACACCACCGGCCAGCAGGATATGTTCATCAAGATGTATGCCAAGAACAATCACGATCTGATGAACATCATCCACGACAAACTCCAGCCCCTGGGCCTGGCACGTACGGAGACGATGATTTCTTATTCGGAGGTATTCAAGCGTCAAATGCCCATCCCCGAACCCGAAGAATGACATAACCCTGTAATACGCTAAAAAGAAGAGACACCATCCGGTGCCTCTTCTTTTTTTCTATCTGTCTCCCGCCCTCAATCATCCGACGGGCGTCAGTCCCTCAAATACGCTAACCGCTAACCACTAACCGCTCAACTCTAAACTCTCAACTCTCAACTCTAAACTCTAAACTCTCAACTCTCAACTCCTCCTCTTGCAGTCCACGAACGCATAGTTGTGTGCGTTCTTCTCGTCGCTCAGGTGGTATTCGACCGAAGTGATTTCCCACTCCGTTGTCACGAGGGGAGGGAAGAAGGTGTCGGCCTCGGCCGGCGTGTCGTCCACGAGCGTCAGCAGCAGTTTGTCGGCCAGCGGGAGCGCCTGACGGTAGATGCTGGCTCCTCCGCACACGAATACCTCCTCCTCGTCCTTGCAGGCCTCCAGCGCAGCCTCCAGCGAGGCATACACCTCAGCGCCCGGCAGGGTGAGGGTGGTGTCGTGGCTCAGCACGATGTTGCGGCGGTTGGGCAGCGCCCCTTTGGGTAGCGACATGAACGTGTTGCGTCCCATCACGATGCTGTGTCCCGTCGTGAGCGCCTTGAAGCGCTTCAGGTCGGCCGGCAGGTGATAGATGAGGTCGTTCCGGTAACCTATGGCCCCGTTGCGGGCAAGAGCGGCGATGATGCTTATCATACGGATACTTTGGCAGGGATGTGGGGCCACGGATCGTAGTCCGTCAGTTCGAAGTCCTCGTAGTGGAACGAGAAGATGTCCTTCACATCCGGGTTGATGTGCATTTTGGGCAGCGGTCGCGGCTCGCGCGTCAGTTGCAGACGTGCCTGCTCCAGATGGTCCAGGTAGAGGTGCGTGTCACCCGTGGTGTGGATGAACTCGCCGGGCTGCAGGCCCGTCACCTGTGCCACCATCATCAGCAGCAGGGCATACGAGGCAATGTTGAACGGCACGCCCAGGAAGGTGTCGGCGCTGCGCTGGTACAGTTGCAGGCTCAGTTTGCCGTCAGCCACGTAGAACTGGAAGAACGCATGGCAGGGAGGCAGGTTCATGTTGCCGATGTCGGCCACGTTCCATGCGCTCACGATCATGCGGCGTGAGTTGGGGTTGTTCTTTATCTGGTCGATGACCTCGCTTATCTGGTCGATGTGTCCCCCGTTGTAGTCGGGCCACGAGCGCCACTGGTAGCCGTAGATGTGTCCCAGGTCACCGTTCTCGTCGGCCCACTCGTTCCAGATGCGCACACCGTTGTCCTGCAGGTATTTCACGTTGGTGTCGCCGTTCAGGAACCACAGCAGTTCGTAGATGATGGACTTCAGGTGCAGTTTCTTGGTGGTGAGCAGCGGGAAGCCGTCGGACATGTCGAAGCGCATCTGGTTGCCGAACACGCTCAGCGTGCCCGTGCCTGTGCGGTCGCCCTTCTCCGTACCTTCCGTGAGGATGCGGTTGAGCAGATCGAGGTATTGTTTCATAGTGCAGTCTTGTTCTTTAAGCCAACGACTTGATTTTGTCGGCGCAGAGCCATGCGGTAAGGACGACGAGTACCACCCAGGTGAGCGGGTTGATGCCCGTGTACTGGAGGCTCACGACCTTCTCTGCGACCTGTACGGCACGTCCGCACAGCAGTCCCCAGCCGTCGAAGTAGATGAACGCTGCTGCGGCCAGAGCGGTGAGCACCACCCCTTGCAGGATGGAGAGCCATATCGGACGCATCTTGGGCATGCGGCGCATCACACGCTCCGCGAAGCCGTCGTCTTCTATCTCAACCTTGTTGGTCGAGAAGAAGTCTTGTAACAACTTGTCATCATCCATATCCGTTTTGTTTTAAGTAAACAGTCATTTTTTCTTTTCCTCTCGACAGGCGCGACTTCACCGTGTTCTCCGGCATGCCTGTGATGAGTGCGATGTCCTTGATGGGCTGCTCCTCCATGTAGAAGAGCGTGATGCAGGTTCTTTCGTTGGCGTTCAGCACGGCCAGCGCCTTCTGCATGTCCGACTTCAGGCTCCCGTCATCGGCATTCGTACGGTACAGTGCGTCGACCTCCCGTTCGGTATCTTCAATCGACAATGACTCTTTTCGGCTGCGAATATAATCATAAAAAACATTATATGCAATTCTGAAGAGCCAAGTTTCGAATGCAGCCTTGTTTTTAAAGGTATTCAGTTGTGTCCAGGCCTTGATAAGGGTGTCCTGGGCGAGGTCATCGGCAAGCATGCTGTCGCCTCCCGTGAGGTGGAGGAGGAAACGGCGAAGCGGTGACTGATGCCGGCGTATCAGAGTGTCGAAGGCACTCCGGCTGCCGAACAATGTCACGCGGGTGATCAAAGCCTGATCGCTGACCTCTGCCATATTGTTTTGTTTCTTTGCTTAAAGGTGTAAACCGTGTGGAGAACCGAAGGGATGGGGGCGTGTTGTCGCTGTCGCCGTTCCGGTGCTATGCTGCTGTTGCCTGTTCATCCTTCCGCCCGTTGGCCCGAGCGGGCTCCAGCCCGCTCACGCCTCAGGACGTTCAGTTTTTCGTTATTGTAAAATCATTCACTTCTACCGTACTCAGGTGGGAAAAGTTTTCGTTTTGACCTGCGGTCTTGTCTCGGCTGCACTCGGCAGTACTCATGCAAGCATGGTACTGCACTCGTTTGCACGAGCCTTCGTTTTCGTTAAAAACGCTACCTTCTACCGTACTCAAGGGGGAAAAGAGTTTTCGTTTTCGTTTTCGTTTTCGTTAAAAAACGCCTCAGCGTTTTTTATCCCTCTGTCCCAGCCAGTATACCAGGTACTTGCCCACGCCGATGCAGAATACCAGAGCACCGATGGCGCGGCCGAAACTGTCCATGATGACGCCCAGCAGGATGAAGAGTCCCACGCCCACGCAGATGGTGCGTACGGCATCGTTGCGCGTCTTCACGTCATTGGGGTCCATTTCCTCCTGCAGGCTCTGCGGGATCTCCTGGCCCTTCTCGGCCATCTTCTCGTAGGCACGGTACTTTGCCTTGCGTCCCTTGTACACGGTGAGCGCGATGATGAGGATGATGAGGACCGGCAGGACGAAGAAAATCAGGATGGGGATGAGGGCGATGAGCCAGCCGAACTTCTTCATGACGCCTTCGAACTTCGGCAGGTCGAAGTGGCCGTCGAAGAGGTTTTCGAAGAACGCTCCCAGTTCGTCCCAGTCGTCCCAGTCGTTCACGACGTCGAGCGAGTCAATGTCGAAGGTGAAAACGCCGTTGTTGAAGGTCCACGTGTTGCTCTTCACGCTGTCTTCGTCGGCAGAGCCGTCGGCAATCTCGGTCACGACAAGCGCACTGTCCAAATCGTTCTGCGCCATCAGTGTCGATGTGCAGAGACCCAGTGTCAGGGCCAGGATAAAGAATGTCTTTTTCATATTTTCGTTCATTTTGTTTCGTTTTTTACATGCGTTTGACGTAACGCACACCAATTAAGTTGCAAAGTAACTGATTTTTTTTTAAGTTTGCAGCCCAAAAGAGTAAAAAACGTGATGCAACTCCCCGAACCTTTTGTGCGCAGCATGCAGTCGCTGCTCGGCGAAGGCGCCGAAGCGCTGTTCCGTGCCCTCGCCGAAGAGCCCGTCGTGAGCATCCGTGTCAATCCCGCCAAGCGCGTCGGCGTCCCTGCCGGCGATGCCGTTCCCTGGGCGTCCGATGCCTGCTACCTGCCGCAGCGCGAAGCGTTCACCTTCGACCCGCTCTTCCATGCCGGCTGCTACTATGTGCAGGAGGCATCGTCGATGTTCCTCGAGCAGGTCGTGCGGCAGTATGTCCCTGCGCCCGTCGTGGCCCTCGACCTCTGCGCCGCCCCCGGTGGCAAGAGCACCCTGCTGCGCTCCGTGCTCCCCGCTGGCAGTCTGCTCGTCTCCAACGAGATTATTCCCACACGCGCCCAGGTGCTGTGCGAGAACATCACCAAGTGGGGCTGTCCCGACTGTGTCGTCACCGGCAACGCCCCTGCCGACTTCGCTGCCTGCGAGGCCTGCTTCGACCTGCTCGTGTGCGATGTGCCCTGCAGCGGCGAAGGCATGTTCCGCAAGGACCCCGTGGCAGTCGCCGAGTGGAGCGAGGAGAATGTCGCTGCCTGCGTGGCACGCGGCGAGGAGATCCTGCGCTCCTGCTGGCCCGCCCTCCGTCCCGGAGGACTGCTCGTCTACAGCACCTGCACCTTCAACCCCGACGAGGACGAACGGCAGGTCGCTGCCATCGCCCGCACGCTCGGAGCCGAGGTGCTGCCGCTCCATACCGATGCCTCCTGGGGCATCACCGGCAGCCTGCTCGCCGAAGACCCCACGTTGCCCTGCTACCATTTCATACCCGGACGTACGCGCGGGGAAGGCTTCTTCCTCGCTGTCCTGCGCAAGCACGGCGACGCTCCCCGCCGTGTCGAGGCTCCTGTTCGTCCGGCTGGCAAGGGCAGGGGAGTCAAGGTCCCTCCACCTCCTGCCGCATGTCGTGTCTGGCTCGATGCCCCCGACGACTACGAGTGGCAGACCGTCGGTACGGCTGTCACGGCCGTGCCACGCGTCCATGCACCGCTCGTCGCGCTGCTGCGCAGCCGTCTGCACGTGTTGCAGGCAGGCGTCACGGTAGCCGAACTCAAGGGACACGATGCCGTCCCCGCCCCCGCACTCGCCCTCAGCACCGCGCTGCGTGCCGATGCCTTTCCCTGTGTCGCCCTCACCTGGCAGCAGGCGCTGGGCTATCTCCGTCACGAAGCCCTCGTGCTGCCGCCCGACACCCCGCGCGGCATCGTGCTGCTCACCTACCGTCAGCAGCCCCTCGGCTTTGCCAAGCAGGTCGGCAACCGCGCCAACAACCTCTATCCCATGGAATGGCGCATCCGCACCACCCATCTTCCCGACCAGCCGCCGGGCATCCTCTGAGCCGGCAACGCCATAGCCGTCGAAGGCTGTCCCCCACAGCAGCGCGACAAACGACAACTCCGAATTTTCCTTTTCTTCATTTCTACATAAAACAATGGACAACCGATTTCGCACAATGAAACAACGTATAGCCGTCATCCTTCTCTTTGCAGCAGGGCTGCAGACGCTCATGGCACAGGACGCCACCGTCACTCCGTCGGCCGAAACATTCCTCGACCGTGTCGAGGGAGGACTTGTCGTGGGCTCCACCGGCGTGGGCCTCGAGATTACCGCCCCTCTTGCCGACTTCGTGCAACTGCGTGCCGGCTACACCTTCGTGCCAGCCGTGCAGATGCCCTACGCTGTCACCATCCCCGGCTCCGATGCCGCACCCACCTACGACGAGGAGGGCGAACTCGTCCCCAACACCTTCAACCGCCTCACCACGCTGCTGCAGGATATGACCGGCTGCGAGGTCGACGATCAGTTCTCTGCCATCGCCACCCCGCACTTCCGCAACTTCCGTCTGCTTGCCGACTTCTATCCCGTCTCCAGTTACCGTCACTGGCATCTCACCGCTGGATTCCTGTGGGGCACGTCCACCATCGGCACACTTGTCAATGCGCCTGAGGAAGCACCCTTCACCGTTGCCCTCAACACCTACAACCGCACCTACGACAAGGCCCTCAACGACGATCCCCTCATCTCCTACGGCGATTTCGACCTCTACAACCTCACCCTCAGCCAGAAGGTCCTCGACCATGGCCGTCTCGGTGTGGAGATGGGCCAGCGCGTTGCCGATGGCACACCCTACATCCTCGAGCCCGACGAGCAAGGCACTATCCAAGCCACCATGCAGGTCAATGCCTTCAAGCCCTATCTCGGAACCGGATACGAAGCCTACCTGCTGCCCCGTTCCAATCAGTGGATCTTTTCCGTCGAAGTCGGCGCCCTGCTGTGGGGCGGCGCACCCCGCGTCCTTGTCAGCGACCGCGTCCGCACCCTTGCCGAGAAAGTCGATGAGTACGGATACACCTATACCGAGTGGGACTATTCCACTACCACCCTCGACCTGGTGCGTGACGTCCGCAACGTCCCCGGCCGCCCCGGCGAACTCCTCTCCCACGTCAGCCGCCTGAAGGTATACCCCGTCATCGAACTCCGTCTCTCCCGCCGCCTCTTCTAACCGCCCACCCTCCAAGAGAACCCTCTCCCCGACTAAGGCTACCATCCTCCGCCCCTAAGGGGACTGCTTTCCGTAAATAAGGGGACTGTTTTTCCGTAAATAAGGGAAGAGTTTTCGTGCCGCCTCCGCCGCCTCAGGGAGTCAAACGGTAACTTCTTTTTCCGTATTTAAGGGGACTGTTTTCCGTTTTTAAGGGGACTGTTTTCGTAGTTTTTCGTAGATTTTTCGTTAAGTGCCATGCTGCCTAACAGGCAGCCTTTGGAATAGCGAACGAGGCTGGAGTGCTCGCACTCACAGCCTCGCTCACTATTGCAAAGTTAGTCTCGTAGAGACATGGCACGTTTTGAACTTCGTTCTTAAATGGGCATCACCTCAACAAAATGAGTAAACTCTTTTGTATTCGGTTCGCACCATTTTTCGTAATCCCGAAAAATAAGCGTAATCCCGAACAAAGCACGCTTTATCAAAAAATTCGGCCATTCTCCCGAACAGCCGAACTCTCATACGAATGTAATCTAATCTTAGGCAGTATTAATCTTTTGTGACGTTCTCACATCCATTAGACGCCACCCCATGGCGAAAAGTTGCACCCTTTCAGCCGCATTAACTAAATTTAAGAAGCACGCCTGCCATTTCATCGTGAAACGCAGGCGTGTCGGTTTTGAGTGTGTGTGAGAATGTCGGGACCGCTTTCGGCTGTCGGCTATCGCAGGTTGTAGAGGCCGAAGAAGAACACTGCTGCCACTACCGTCTTCGATACGCCCTTCACGCTCCCTATCCACGAGCCCGAGCGGTCGTATATCCAGTTGTTTTTCATTTCGCCCAGATAGCCCCCGTAGCGGTCGTAGTATCGGTTGCCGTCTACCTTTCCCAGGTAACCGCCGTAGCGGTCGTAGTATCGGTTGTCGTCCACCTTGCCGATGTAGCCCCCCGAGCGGTCATAAAAACGATTCGAGTCTATTTTTCCCTCATAGCCGCCCGAGCGGTCGTAGATTCTTCCGTTGTCCACCTTTCCCAGGTAGCCGCCGTCACGGTCGTAGATCTGCTGCGAGTACACCCCCGCCGATACCAGCAGCAGGAGCGCAAGGAGAATAAAACGGATGGATTTCATTGGATCATGTTTTTTATCATTGCCTTTTCTCGAACACCTCAAACGCTCGGCCATGCACCCTTGTTACCGCAGAACAAAACGTTGGGAGCACGTCTCGCTGTCGCCCGCATACATATCCATGTAGATGTGGCGCGGTGTCACGGTGAGTTTGTAGGAGCCCGCGGAGTAGGAGTGTATCCAGCGCTGGAGGCCCGGTCGGTATTCGTCGAAGAGGGCCGTCTCGTCGCTGATTGCATTGCCGTTGTCCATCTTGCTGCCTTCGCGCAGCGTACCATACTGAGCGGGACTGTCTGCATCGACCTTCCAAGTGCCTAACTCGTCGTGCGACCAAACGCTGTTGAGTGTCATCTGCGTGATGCGTCCGTCATCGCCGAACCAGTCGTACAGTTCCGTGGTGTGCGTATGTCCGCAGAGGCATATCACGTTGCGCTCGGCGAAGAGCCGGCGGAAGTGACGGCGGCGCTCCGTCTCCCGCTCGCTGTTGCCGCCATGGTAGAACCAGCGGGCGCTGGGGCTGTCCATGGGGAACACCGGGCCGTGCACCACCACGAAGGTGTAGCGCGCATCGGTGGAGTCGGCAAGCAGGCGCTCCACCTCCTCGTCGTCGGGGTTGTTGAAGTCGATCACGATGAACACGTCGCGGCCGATGCGGAAACTGAAGGTGGTTTTTTCGATTGTGCAGCCCAACTCCTGCGACGTCCGTCGGGGCATATAGTCGTGGTAGGTCGCATGAGCGTCCGTGCCGCGTATGTCGTGGTTTCCTACCACTGTCACCAGAGGCAGACCATCAAGAGCCGTCTTGAAGCGGTTCATCACATCGTCGAGCATCTGTCGGTGAACCTCCCCGCTGCCGCAGTCGCCCTGTATCAGGTCGCCCATCTGCATCACCATGCGCGTGTCACGGCCGATGAGCCGCTCGGCACGCGCCAGCAGACGCGGACAACGTTCACGCCACATCTCTCCGTTACGGGCAAACTCCGCCCGCTGCACACGGTTCAGCCATTCTACCGTTTCGTTGTAGTGGCTGTGGTACACATCGGCGGGCTCGGTATCGAAGTGCGTATCGCCAAGGAGAACGATGGAATAGCTGCCTCCACGACCGTCCGTGCAGGACAGCAGAGGACCAGCAAAACCCGTCAGGGCAAGACCTATCATGCCTTTGCCGCTGAGGGAGAGGAACTGTCGACGGTTCATAAGGTGAGGGTTGCGATGGTTTACACCGACAAAGATACAACACTTTTGCCTAACATCCCCTTTCCCCAGGTGCTTTTTCGTACTTATTCAGTAAGAAAAGGGGTAGTTGGCCTAAAGGAAGGTTCTATATCTTCAAAGGATACAACCTTTTGTCAGCGACAATCGTCTAAAATTGTGAGAAAGTCACAAATGATGAATAGTTGCATAGATAAGATTGCGTTTTCGCTTTCGTCACTCACTTCCCCATCTCTGCCCGAAACGATCATCCGCCCGTAGAAACGGTTGAAATGCCAACGCGGGACCTGCATGTCTGGGTCTCTTCGGACGTGGCCTTGTCCGAATTCGACTGTCCGCATGAAGGTACCGAGGCCACTGGTCGACAGTTCAACCGACTGATTACCGCTCGATCATCCTTTCAGGAAGAAAAATGAAGTTCTTTTCCAACATCCCGAAAATTTCGTTTCCGAGATGAAAAATTCCGTTTGGTATGTAAAATATTTCAAAGATCGAAGAACAAGTTCTTTTTCAAATTTGTTCCCTATAATATACAAAAAATTTTTGACATATGCAAATATTTGGACTACTATTTTGCATATACAACGCATATTTAACTTCTATTAACGAAATATTGCATATTATTGGGGCCGTTTGAGGTAGAGAGATGGTGAGCATGGCATAGGGATAACCTTACACCTTGTCATTTTAGTGTCGCGCGTTTATTTTGTTTACAATGTTTACTTTGTTTACACCAATTTTTGCGTTACGCTGTTTTGCTGTTTACACTGTTTATTTTGTTTACAATGTTTACACCAATTTTTCGATTTGCACACTCTACCCCCGTGTCTTTTTTGTCTTTTTTGTCTTTTGTCTTTTTTCTCCTGTGCGCAATTCGCGTACGCATGTGCACAATAGTGTATATATCGTGCACATGTACTTATATAAAAAAGAAAAGAAAGAAATAAACAAAGAAAGAAAAGAACAAATATTTTTGCTTTTTCCTTAAAGAAGGTTGACTACTGTTGTATCTTAACCCTGGCCGAAGTTTATGCAGTAAATTTGCGTTTTTTTAAAAAAGACAAAAGACAAAAAAGACATAAATGACAGTTCTAGGGCTCCATATTGGTACGGATTTTACACCTTTGGAAGAAGGATTCGTGATGGAAAAAGAACGACAAACGATATTGCAAATCGATTTTTTTGGTGTAAACATTGTAAACACGAGAATGTGTAAATAATTCATTATCTGCTATTTCCTAAATATACAAGGAGCGGAAAATTCATTTTTTTACGATTTCATTCCCTCGCATATGGCCTGTCGGCGTTGTCGGCACTGCATGTGTGGCATCCGATTTCGTGCGGTGGGTGGGAGAGACAAGCGGCAGGGGACTGTTTGCAAGGTGAATTTGGTAAACGGGGAATGGATGAATTTCGTTTATTGCAATCAGTTTTTTCGGTTCTACTGGCAAACTTCCGTGTTTGATATGATATAAATATCCTTCAGCAGTGGAAGATTTGTGCGACATGTCCACCTTTATAGATGTAAGCCTTTCGTGCAGATCTTAGAGTCATGAGTAACCTTCCCTTCTTCATGGTTCAGACTAGTCAAGATCTTCGGATAATCCCATACGGAGAATTGCAGGTGACCCCATTTTTTAGTATTTGGCTGTTCGTGATAATCACCGAATTTTTTTTCGCTTTCGTTTGGAGGATAGGTCGTTGTGTTGTATCTTTGTAGGCAGAAAAGCAGATGCTTCTGCGCCTTGAGCGTAAACAAAATATTGCAAATTTTAATAACCATGATTCTATGACTGAATTCTCCGTCCCCACCTTTGACGAGCTGGTGCTGTCGCTTGCCATGGCCGCCGAACATCCTAACGAAACGAGTTGGAACATCTACCGCTATCTTAATGCCCATGTGGGCGATGAAACCCTAACGTCAGAAGAGGCACGTATGCTGCTTGGCTCATATATGAAATTGGCAGAGAAGCATCCCTCGCTCCTTCATTCGCGCATGTTGTATGTGGCGCTGAAGATGGCGGATGTCTATCCCGATTTCCGTCTGCCGGCGTTCCTGGAGATGTGGGGATTTCCTGACATGCTGCGGGATGAAGATATGATGCCTCAGGAGGGCAAGGATGGCAAGAAATATCTGGCGCTGAAGGTGAAGACGGAGCGTGCCCTGCAGACGTATCTGCTCCATCATCCGGCCGAGCGAACAACGGGTAGCGACGACGGTATCCTTCCCATGATTGCCGTGAAGGTGTTCCAAAGTGAACGGAATGGACGAAAGATTCGCTCGGTGAAACTGGTGGGGCCTGCCGGTGAGGAACTGTTGGCTGACTCGCATCTGTTTCAATGTAACCCCTGGGAAATTCAGGGGCGGATGTTCGATGTCATCACGCGTGTTTCGCGTGAGGGCAATGAACGCGCGCAAGAGATTGTCGCCTCGCAGCAGAAAGTGGAAGATGTCTTCCCTACCGTGGTAGGCTATGTGGACCGTGTGGATGTCGAACATGGACACTATCATGTATTTGACAACTTATCGCGCCATTTTGTCGCAGAGAAACCGGCGGTCAGCACCCAGAAGGGTGATTTCGTCCGTTTCTCTCCCGTCATCCCGGCCAAGGACAAGTTCAAGTCGGCTGTCATCCATTCCGTACTCCCTTCCGAGGAAGGGGCAGAGGCGTTCGGTCTGCTTGATGCCACGGTGACATATGTCGATAAGGTAAAGGGATTCTTTGCCTATCGCCTTGACGGTGTGCCGCCTGTCACTGACGAAGGCATCATCACCGACGAGGGTACTGCCGACATCAGCCTGTGTCCCAATGTGGAGAAAGATGCGGCTGTGCGTCTGCTGCTCTTCCTTACAAGAGGAAAGGAATCCGTCAAGCGGAATCATGTGGCTCGGGTTTCCTTTCCCTGAAAAAGTGGGGGAGGGGAAAAAAGAAAAGCCGGAAGGGGATTCCGACTTTCTTGTAGCGGGACACAGGATTGAACTGTGGACCTCATGATTATGAATCATGCGCTCTAACCAGCTGAGCTATCCCGCCAACATCGCATCATTGCTGAAATGCGGGTGCAAAAGTACAGCGTTTTTTTGAAACACACAACTTTTTCGGATTTTTTTTGCATTTCGTTGAAAGATTGTGGTGATTTGCTTGGAAGTGTGCAGACGTTTCGTTATATTTGCCGACAAGAAAACCATTAAAACGACCAACGCTATGGAAAAGGTTCATATTGAAATACCTCTCAGCAGCAAGTCCCGCACGATGATCTGGGACAAGATTGCCACTGTCGGCGGCCTCGAAGCGTGGATGGCCGACCGAATAAAGTGCGAAGGCAACGCCTATACCTTCTATTGGGGTCGCGACGAAGAACGCGAAGCCGTACAGATTGCACAACGTCTGGGTACTTACATCCGCTTCCACTGGGTGGACGAGGGCCCAAAGACTTTCTTTGAGTTCCGACTGAACTACAGCGAACTGACTCACTCGTTCATGCTCGAAATCACCGAACAGACGGACGACGAGGACGTGGAGGGCTTGACGCAACTGTGGGAGAGCCTGGGGGAGAAGTTGGTGCGAGTGACGGGTTTGTAACGGAGATATTTACTTAGGCAATTTTCGAGGTTTATTCGGGAAATATTCGGGAAATATTCGGGATTTATTCGGGATTTATTCGGGATTACGAAAACGTGCCATGTCTCTACGAGACTAACTTTGCAATAGTGAGCGAGGCTGTGAGTGCGAGCACTCCAGCCTCGTTCGCTATTCCAAAGGCTGCCTGTTAGGCAGCATGGCACTTAACGAAAAATCTACGAAAAACTACGAAAACAGTCCCCTTATTTACGGAAAACAGTCCCCTTATTTACGGAAAACAGTCC
>R22__coassemble_1032_pt1 | contig 15253 bp, 8 predicted proteins | sample R22__metabat2_low_PE_006 | metagenome-assembled genome bin R22
GAAAAGAATTTGATAAGAAAAGAACAAATGTCTTTCAGCAAGTTAGCGCAAAAAAGGAAGGTGCAGAGTGAAAAAGTGACTTTGTGATTTTGTGATTTTGTGATTTTGTGACATTTTGCCTGGCTGTGTGGTTTCCTGATGTAGGTTGACCTGTTACGTGTCTTAGACCTGAACAGAAGTTGACTCGGTCTAACTTATTTCTGATTCTTGTTTACTCGCACTTCTTATTCCTTTCAGGGGCTGACTGGAGGGCGGCGGGCAAGAACGTGTGGCCGGGATTTGCCACTTTATCAAAAAATCAAAAATCAATTTATCAATTTATCAATTTATCAATTTCTCAATTTCTCAATTCTGCATTTTCGCGTGTCTTTTCCTGATTTAGGTTGACACTTTCCATCACTTGCGGATGAATTGGAGGTTGGTGGGTAAGATGTGTGGCCGAGATTTGTCACTTTATCACAAAATCACAAAATCACAATGTCACATCCGCTGTTTTGCGTGGTCGTTTTGTGCAATTATGTTGGCCAATCGTGTCCCTTTTTTTCAGGAAGAATGAATGGCCAGCACGCTCCTCCCGCCCTCGAAAAAGTGTGGATTTAACATCATTTATGAAGATTTAACGCGCATCGTTCCGGATTATGAGACGACCTGAACAGCACCTCTTCTTTACGATGTGTGGGCCGTGATGAAACGACCCCTTCCATCTCTCCCGAAAACCGGGGAATGATACGGATTTGTGCCATCTTCCATCCATCTCCCCACCCCACCCCATCAGCAGGACCGACAAGAGCAACAAAAAAAACTCCCCTCCTCCGTGGGGAGGAAGGGAGCAGATAGGGAGGAAAAATGGATTTACCGAGTATAAATCGGGCGAATAGACAAGCCGCGGCTACGGACTTCGCCATCGCTGACGACATATTCGCTCTTGTTGATTTCGAAACTGTATGCACACTCCGTGTATCCACTGATGGAGTACAGATCCTTCGTCCAATAATAACCGTTCGTGCCAGTCTGTACCAGACCGCCCTCGTGTTTCATACCGGCAGCAGGCAGGAAGATGGAAGCGTCGGGGTACTTCTTGCTGGTGACAAGGTAACCGTTGACACCGCTCATGGACTTCCATGTCCAGTCACACTGGTCACGCAGTTCTGCCCAGTTGGAACGGGTGGGAATGCTCCAACCTTTGCCCAGATTGACGGTAGCGGCATCATCCTCACTTGTCAGGCTACGCTGCGAATCCACGGTACCTTTGCTTGCATTGGTATTGTACTTGGTCAGTTTGTCGTATCCACCGTTACACCATTTGTACTGAGGCCAGTCAAACACATGGGAGGCGGTACGGGCATAGCCGGTCGTCTCACCCCACGCATAGAAGTTTCCATAGCCGGTGGGTTCATCGGTGCCTAGGTTGGAACCTGCCCAGAGGATACCGCTGGTAAGGCCAAGGTCGACATAGTTCATAGACTCGAAGGTGAGAATGGCCATCTCGGTCTGACCGAAGGCAGAAGCAAAGAAGATCACCTCAGACTCCACAAAGGGATTGGGAGCCTTGACGGTGAGGATACCCGAAGTACCCGTCTTGCGGTTGATGGTGACCACCCATCCTCCGGAGCCGACAGCAGAAACCGTCACATTGGTACCACCTCCGGTAACCGTGTAACTGATGTCTACCTTGGCACCCGGATCAATCATATGCTCGTATGAGCCCAAGGTGATGGTAAGTTTATGATAGAGAGGAACCTGGAAACTCGTCCCATTGCTGAGCACGATGGTCACATATTCCGAAGAGGGAGTGACACTCTTGAAGAAGGAATCGCCCTTTTCACCCTGGGCACCCGTCTTTCCAGTGGCACCCGTGGCACCGGTGGCACCCTTAGGTCCTTGAGGGCCCTGAGGGCCTTGCTCACCCGTTGCTTTGTCGAGTTTCGTCCAATTGGCGCCTTTGTCATAAGATACATACCAATATCCATCCGTTATCTTGAACTCGGGCGTGATACCATCAGCACCGTTGGCGCCGATAGTACCGTCAGTACCATCCTTGCCATCCTGGGCAGAAGCACGCACCTTCACGCTGTCGGCATCGAGCATCCATTCGCCGTCGAGGGTCCAGTACCAGATGCTGTCTTCATCCATACGGATGCTGACCTGAGGCACATAGCCATCTGCACCGGTCTTGCCGTTGTAGATGTACTTGTCGCCACTGTACAGGAAATGAAGTACATAGCCGAGGGTGTCGCCATCTTCACCAATGATGTCCTCGACACTCTTCACGCAGTCGGCATTGGCCACACTGTCGCGGACGATGGCAAGGATTTCACTCAGGGACTGGATGGTGGTGTTCATCTGTTCACACTGTTGCTTGAGGGCTTCGAAAGCGCTCCAGGTGGGAAGTTTGATGGTTGTGCCATCGGCCAGAGTGAAGACGACATAGTCGGTACTGGTGGTGTAATCAACGCCTTTGAAGAGGGAATCACCCTGATCGCCCTTGTCACCCTTGTCGCCCTTGTCGCCTTGGTCACCTTTATCGCCTTTGTCGCCCTTGTCACCAGTGTCGCCCTTGTCACCAGTGGCTTGTCCTATCTTGACCCAGTTCTTACCATTGTCGTAGGAAAGATACCAGAAATCATTTTCAATCTTGAATTCGGGAGTGATGCCGGAGTCACCGGTGTCACCCTTGTCACCCTTATCACCTTTGTCGCCGGTTTCGCCTTTGTCGCCCTTGTCGCCTTGGTCACCTTTGTCGCCTTTGGCACCGTCGATGCCGTAAGCCTTGATTTTGTTGCCGTCTTCGTCCATCATCCATTCGCCATCAAGGGTCCAATACCATAGACCGTCGTTGGCCTGGGCGATGGCGATCTGGGGAGTATAGCCATCCTTACCGTCGGCACCATCTTTTCCATCTGTGCCATTGGTACCGTTGGTTCCGTGATAAATCATAGCAGTCTGACCATCGGAGAAGTTGATAAGGTAGCCTTCGGTCATTTCCTTCACACCCATTACAAAGACATTGTTCTGGAGTGCTGAGATGATGGTCTGCAATGCTGTGATTTCAGCATTCATATTCTCACACTTCTTCTCCAACGAACTGACGCGACTGTCGAGGCCGTCAATAGCATCCCACACCTGGGTATCGTCGTAGCACGAAGTGACGCACACAGCCATCAGGATGGCCGAGAGTGTAAAACGCAGTAAGTTGTTTTTCTTCATATTACCTATAGATTATAATTATTTGCAATGTTTAGCTGACAAAGGTAATGCTTTAAATCGAAATGCGGAAGGAGAAGTGGAAAAACATTCGAGAAGAGGCTGTATATTAACAATAAAAAAATCCGGCCACCTCGTTTGAGGCAGCCGGACCTTAGTATTACAAGTGTATTGATTACTTGACAGTAGCGATACAGATGGCAGCACGGTTGTCGTCGTTGTTAGCGAACGGCTGAACGGTGTCACCGAAGTGTTCGTGGCTGATGCGGCTCTCAGCAACACCATGCTCAATGAGGTACTTGACGACGCTCTTTTCACGAGCCTCGCTATAGCCCTGGTTGATCTTGGGGTTACCGGTCTTGACGTCGGCATAAGCAGCGACGTTGACCTTGGCCTGCGGATACTGGTTCATGTAAGCAACAACCTCGTTCAACTTCTGAATGCTCTCAACAGAGAGTACAGAAGAACGAATCTCGAAGAATACATCCTTGCGAAGATCCTCGATGACGGGAGCAGGAGCAGGAGCGGGTTTCTCTTCAACCACGGGTGCAGGTGCGGGCTCAACGGGAACGACGGGAGCGGGGATGATAGTCTTCTTCACGGGATCACCCAGACGGAACTTCAGACCGAGAAGAGCGTTGCACTGCCAGTCGACATTGTGGTCAACGGCCTTCTTGCTGTTGAAGTGGTCGTCAAGAATGTTGGCATTGACCTCGAGGTCGATACCTACACGCGGAGTGATAGCGTATTCGAATTCAGCGCCGAAACGGCCTACGGGAGTTACCCAATAGTTCTGCCACAGGTATTCGGGGGTGTAGTCGGAAGTAGCATGGAAGTCATTGGCCTCCTTGTTGTTGAAGGTGTAGTCGATACCGACACCTGCAAATACGCTGGCGTTGAACTTGCGATAAGGCTTGAAACCGCCGAAAGCGTTGCACAGGTTGGCGAACACATCCAGATTACCACCTACATAATTATACTTGTAAACATTTACCGGGTTAACCCATGAGCCTTTAGCCTGCCAGCCGTCAGCTGCAAAGCGGACACCCCAAACAGGCGAGAACTGATAGCCGATACCCAGCTGAGCAGCCGGGCTGAGCAGTTCGCTGAACGCAACCTCACCGACGGTGTAGGCAGCGCCACCCTGTGCCTGGATGTACCAGTGGGGGTTGAACTCCTCGACTACCTTATCGCCTTCGTTCTGTGCCATTGCAAACGAACAAGCCAGAAGAGCTGCAGCGAATAAGAATATTCTTGATTTCATTATAATTCTGTAGTGTTTAGAAGATTTTTGTATGGAAGGAGGGAAGAGGACCAGGCCTCTTCCTTCCTTTCGTTACTTTTTCCTCCGAATATTAGTTCATCGGGGTGTTCGGGTTGACGGAGATTACGAACGGATAGGTCTTCTTGCAGCCCCAGATGTCAATAACGGTGAGGTTATAGTAGAATGCGGGGATAGACTGCAGTGAAGGCTGCTCGTTGTAAGTCTTGAAGTAGATACCTTCTTCGGTAACCTCGGGCAGAGTCTCGAACAGGTACTCGTTGGTAGGATCGTTCCATACGTAGTAGTCGGGATATTCACCCTTGATCTCCTCAGCATCGCCGAGTTCAACAGTGACATCGAGGATACGATAGTCGCGGTCAGCACCGAAGTACTTGATAGGATCAACAACAGAGGTCGAAGGATCGTTGCTGCCAACGAAGTCAGCCTCGTTGATGAGGGTCTCCTGACGCGGGAACTCAATCAGATATACATCCTTAGCGAGCTTGCAACCGCCTTCGTAAACCTGCTTCTCCCAGTTGTAGGTAACACCGTCGTAGTAGATCGGGCTGCAGTATGCGATAGCGAATTCGTTCTCACCACCATAGAGGCTCTCGAGGCCGAATACGTTGGTGCCATAAGCGAGGTTGTACCACCAACCGCTCTGCTCGAGGACGGTGAAGCTGAGCTCCTTGTAACCAGTGTTCTTCTGAACGGCTACAGCGGGAACATCAAGCTGGAAGTCGTTGTAACCATTGGGCATAGCAACTACCTCATAGGCAGCAGCGTCGGTGTAGTCGGTCTTGTCAGTGAAGACGAGAGTGCAACCATCTGCGTCAACAGCAGTCAGATAGCTGTCGGGGAAGGTCAAGTCGGAGTCGAGAGGAGCAATGAAGGAACCTTGGAGCAGGTACCAAGCATCGCTGAGCTGCTCCTCGGAAGCGCCTTCGTAACCCTGAGCCCAAACGATGGTCTCGGTCTTAGCCTTGTTCCAAGCAGAAGTGATCTTCTCGAGTTCGATGTCGTGACCCTCAGGACGACGCATGATGATGTTGATAGTGGAAATGCTGATCAGCTCATCACCGTACTTAACGGTAACAGTGTACTGGTAAGGTTCGTCAACGACGAGCTTAGCGGGATCATAGGTGACGCTCAGGCTCTTGACGATATCCATCTCAGCCTTCGTCCAGCTCTCGGTCTCCTTAGCAACAGGTGCGGGATACATTGCGGGAGCATCGGCAAGGTTGAAGAAGAGAGCATCTTCGGGAGCAGCCTTGACAGGAGCGAACTCAACCGTTACAACCTGGCATTCGGGTACATACTTGCACCATGTGAGGTCAGCAGCCGTGTAGCCCTCTACGCTCTTGGTGAGAACATCAGAAGTCTGGAGCTCAGCGCTCGCGGGAGTTACCTCGTAGTTGAAGGTAGCCTCAACAACCGGATCGAACTCAGGAACGATCAGAGCCTCGTCAGTGAAGGTGAGAACCTCACCACTCAGACCAACAACATACCAAGTATAGAAGAAGGTGAAGTTAGCATACTTCTGGTCAACGGTTACGGTGAAGTCATCGAGCTCAGCGCTCTCAACCCACTTGCCGAACTTCTCGTCCAGGGCGTTCATGTATGCAGCAGCTTCCTCATCAAGATCACCGCACTCGTTATAAGCACTGTCGCAAACAACCATCTGCTTGTAGATCAGTTCGTCGTCAGCATTGGTGAAGTCAACGGTTACATCATATTCTTCGGTCGGAGTCTCGAATTTGAAGTCATCCTTATTGAGCTCGTCAGCCTTCTCATAATCGTAGGAGTCGGGAAGCATGTAGAAGTCGAAGTTCTCATCCCAAACGAGGAGCTTGACATCCTTGAGGTCGGTGTTCTTCTGAGTGTACTCAGCGATTACAGAGTAGCGGGGAACAAGGCCGAAGGTAGGTGTCTCATCTTCCTTCGTAGCGCGGAGAACATAAATATATTCGTCTTCAATCTGATCCAGAAGTTCTTCGTTGGTAGGATCCTCGGCGGTGATGTCAGCCATCCAGATGGGACCGGTAACGGTCTCTTCAGGAGCCTGCTCTTCGCCTTCAACCTCAGAGCGGGTTGCCCAGCCGAAAGTAAAGTTGAAGTAAACATCCTCGGGATAAACAGCGGGAACAGCAGTACCGAAGGTGTAGCCGGGATAATCGGCGTTCTTCTCATCGCGAACGTAGATCTGATGACCGGTGAAGTTGTTGCCCTGGGGTGCAAGCAGAACGTAAACCTTACCAGGAGTCTGCTCGTAGGAGCCTTCAACAACACGGTTGTCCTCTTCGAAGGTGGTGTCAGCAACCTCAACCTCAAATGCGGGATAGTACTTGAAGAAGTGGGCGGGTGCCAAAGCAGCCTGGAAGTCAACCTCGCTGATTACCTCGAACGGGTTCTCAAGAGCGCTGTCGAGCTTAGCCTCAACGACCTTGAGACGGCCATCGAGTTCGGTGTAGTACTTCTCAACCTTATCGTCAAGAGCCTTGATGGCCTTGTCAAGAGCATCAATCTTGTCGTTGATTGTGTCGATCTGATCCTGGAGGGCGTTGTCGCCAGCTACGCGAGCGTCGGTTTCCTTTTCGAGAGCCTCCCAAATCTTCTCGCATTCCTCCTGAAGAGCCTCGATAGCCTCCTTGTTGGCTGCGATGTCCTTCTTGTTCTGATCGATCTGCTTCTGGAGAGCCTGGTCAGCGGCTACGCGGTCCTTGATTTCCTGAGCGATAGCCTCAGCGTTGGCTGTGATCTGCTTCTGGAGTTCTTCATCAGCAGCGATGCGGGCAGCCTCTTCAGCAGCAAGCTTCTTGTAGAGGTCCTCGATCTTGGTCTCAGCAGTGGCCATGCGGCTCTGGAGATCCTTGATCTGGGGTTCCCAAGCCTCAACCCAAGCCTCGAGAGCCTTGATGCGAGTCTCGTGATCGTTCAGTTTATCCTGAGCGGCCTTCATCTCTTCCTGGAGAGTGGAAACCTTGTTCTCAAGGGTCTTGATGCGGTCAACAGCAGCGTCGATCTTCTTGTTGAGTTCGTTGTAAACTTCCTCGATGCGAGCAGCGTTGGCAGCGATCTTGGCGTTAGCCTCAGCGATGGCTTCCCAGATCTTAGCCTCTTCAGCCTTTGCGCGGGCAGCTTCCTCGTCGAGAGCAGCCTTGAGGTCAGCCTCGGCCTTCTTGGCACGCTCAACCTCAGTGTTGATAGCCTTCTCGTTGGCCTTAGCCAGGGCGAGAGCCTCGTTGGCGGTAGCCTGAGCCTTGTCAGCGGCAGCCTGAGCAGCCTCGATGTCCTTCTGAGCCTTGTTCAGAGCAACCCAGATTTCAGCATCGGCAGCCTTGTAAGCAGCCTCGATGGCAGCATCAGCGTCCTTGTAACCCTTCTCGAGAGCAGCATCAGCAGCCTGACGCTCGCTCTTCTCGGTAGCGATCTGAGCGTTGATGGTTTCAACAGCCTTGTTCAACTGATCGATAGCGTCGAGGTACAGTTTCTGTGACTGTTCGTTGGCAGCCAGAAGAGCAGCCTGAGCCTCTTTCTGAGCCTCAGCGGCAGCAACCTTGTCGGCATAAGCCATAGCGTCCTTCAGAGCCTGCTCTGCCTTTTCGGCAGCCTTGGCATCGGCATAAGCCTTGGCATCGGCCAGAGCCTTCTCAGCCTGAGCAAGTGCATAGGCGTTAGCCTTTACGATCTCATCGGAAAGCAGATCCTCGAGAGCCTTGTCAGCGGCCTTGAGGGTTGCAACGTCCTTGTCGTGCTGCTCCTGAAGTGCTGCAACAGTAGCTTCAAGATTAGCAATCTCAGTCTGAAGAGCAGCTACCTTCTCGTTGAGAGACGGGTGCTCCTTGTTAATCTGCTCCTGCAGGTCCTTGAACTCATCTTCGTAGTCCTGGCAAGAAACAAACACACTTGTAGAAGCGATCACTGCCACTCCTAACAAGAAACTCAAAAATGATTTTTTCATCTTTTAATGTTTTAGAATGTTTATTGGTTAATAAAAAATTATAGAATATCCATGTCATTGCAACGGGCAGAAGCCTGTCCCACACCATTGCGCCAAAAAATATACACTTCCTGTTTCGTACTAAAAATGTCGTTTTTAGGGTTCAACATTATATATTTTTCTCTCATTTACATTAAGTTACGCTGTCAAGTACCCACTACAACCCAACCATTCGGGCATAGTTTGGACAGTTTTTCGCTGCAAATATACTAATTTTTTCTTCGCGCAAAACAAATTCTCAAATATTTTTTAAAAAAATACGCGAAAATTTAATCTAACAGCATTTTTATACTTACCTCGACAGGGAAAGATCCTGGGTGCTGCACTGAAAAACCCAGCCGCCAGGCACAGCAGACATCCGGAATTTGAGACCGTTTTGAGCGTTAAATATTATTAATAATTGTAAATATGGCACAGATATAACCAAGGTGTGCAATTTACTTCCATTAAAGATTATATCAGAAACCGGGAGACAACAGGTAAAAAAGAGGTTGTTTCGCATCCCATTTTCCACGATTCTCTATACCTTATATATATATTATAGGCGCAGCCGAGTGAAAAAGGCCTGGAAAAACGGACAGCGGGGGAGGTTCTGGGCCTCCCCCGCTGTACAAATCGGGTTATTTCGACATGCTGCCTGTTAGAATGCAGCGCTGTTCGGGGTACGCGGGAAGGGAATGACGTCGCGGATGTTCTGCATGCCGGTGACGAAGAGCAGCAGGCGCTCGAAGCCGAGGCCGAAGCCGGCGTGGGGGCAGGAGCCATAGCGACGGGTATCGAGATACCACCACATATCCTTCATGGGGATGTTCAGTTCCTCGATGCGTGCCATGAGTTTGTCGTAGTTCTCCTCACGGACGGAGCCGCCGATGATCTCGCCGATCTGCGGGAAGAGCACGTCGGTGCCCTGGACGGTCTTGCCGTCGGCATTCTGCTTCATGTAGAAGGCCTTGATCTCCTTGGGATAGTCGACCATGATGACAGGACGTTTGAAGTGTTCCTCGACGAGGTAGCGTTCGTGCTCGGAAGCGAGGTCGACGCCCCAGTAGACGGGGAACTCGAACTTATGTCCGTTCTTCACGGCCTCTTCAAGGATGGCGACGCCCTCGGTATAGGGCAGGCGCACGAAGTCGGTCTTGACGACGCCCTGGAGACGCTCGATGAGTCCCGGGTCGACCATCTTGTTGAGGAAGGCGAGGTCGTCGGCACAGTTGTCGAGAGCCCACTGCACGCAGTACTTGATGAACTCCTCCTCGAGAGCGGTCAACTCGTCGAGGTCGGCGAAGGCCACCTCGGGTTCGACCATCCAGAACTCGGCCAGATGGCGAGGGGTATTGCTGTTTTCGGCACGGAAGGTGGGTCCGAACGTATAGATGGCACCCAGAGCGGTTGCAGCAAGTTCACCCTCGAGTTGTCCCGACACGGTGAGGCTGGTCTGCTTGCCGAAGAAGTCGCCCGAGTAGTCGATGCTGCCGTCGTCCTTCTTCTTCAGGTCATAGAGGTTCATGGTGGTCACCTGGAACATCTGTCCGGCACCTTCGCAGTCGCTGGCCGTGATGAGGGGGGTATGGAAGTAGTAGAATCCCTTCTCGTGGAAGAACTTATGGATGGCGATGGCCATATTGTGACGGATGCGGAACACGGCACCGAAGGTATTGGTGCGGGGACGCAGGTGAGCCACCTCACGGAGGAATTCCATAGAGTGTCCCTTCTTCTGCAGGGGATAGGTATTGTCGCAGGTGCCCAGCACTTCGATGGCGCGGGCCTGGATCTCGGCAGCCTGACCGGAGCCTACACTCTCGACGAGTTCGCCGTTGACGCCGAGACAGGCACCGGTGGTGATGTCCTTGAGCATTGCCTCGTCGAAGTTGGCGAGGTCAACGACAATCTGGATGTTGTTGATGGTGGAACCATCGTTGAGAGCGATGAAGTTCACATTCTTGTTACCTCGACGGGTGCGAACCCATCCCTTCACATTGACCATCGAGCCAAAGACGGGAGCCTTCAGCAGATCGTTGATTCTTGTCCTCTTGATATTTTCCATTGAATCGGTTGTATTTGCTTATTCCGCACAGGCGGAACTTATCGTTGCCTTTCGTCTATTACTCGTAACTGCCCATGCGTAGCATGTTGACTTCCTTCTCGGTGAGGAAACGCCAGTCGCCACGACGGAGGTTCTTCTTGGTGAGGCCGGCGAACTGCGTGCGGTCGAGCCGTACGACATGATAGCCGAGGGCCTCGAACATGCGGCGGACGATACGGTTGCGGCCGGAGTGGATCTCCACGCCGATCTGGGTATGGTCGGTGTCGTTGGAGGTGTAACTGACAGCGTCGCAATGGATCTCACCGTCCTCGAGTTGGATGCCGTTGAGGAGTTGTTCCATCTCAGCGGGAGTGATGGCCTTGTCGAGACGTACGTGATAGACCTTCTTCTTCATGAAACTGGGGTGCGTGAGTTTGGAAGCCATCTCTCCGTCGTTGGTGAACAGCAGGACGCCGGTCGTATTCCTGTCGAGTCGTCCTACGGGATAGATGCGCTCCTTGCAGGCGCCCTTGACGAGTTCCATGACGGTCTTGCGGTCCTGAGGATCCTCGACGGTGGTGACATAGTCCTTGGGCTTGTTGAGCAGGAGGTAAATCTTACGCTCGATGCTGACGGGCTGGTCGTGGAAGCGGACCTCATCGCCGCGCTTCACCTTCGTACCCAGTTCGGTGACGACGACACCGTTGACGCTGACGACACCTGCGGTGATGAATTCGTCGGCTTCGCGACGTGAACATACGCCGGCATTGGCCAGGTACTTGTTCAGACGGATCTCTTCGTTGGGATCAGCGTACTCTTCGCGATACTGGATCTGTTTCTTCTTTGCATATTTCTCGGCGCTGGCGAAAGATTTCTTCTTGGGACGGTTGTTGAAGCCACCCTGGCCCTGCTGGCGATAGCCGCCGTTGGGATTGCCGCCATAAGGACGACGCTGGGGGCGTGCGCCCTCTTCGCGTTGATCCTCCCAGGTGTTGCCCTGTTCGTAGCGGTTGGAATAGGTGCGCTGCGGACGGCTGTAGGAACGCTGCTGATCGTCGCGGTAATAGGGACGGCGCTGGTCGTCGCGGCCGTAGGAACGCTGCTGGTCGTCGCGGCTGTAGGAACGCTGCTGATCGTCGCGGGCGTAAGGACGCTGCTGCTGGTCATCGCGGCTGTAGGAACGCTGCTGGTCGTCGCGGTAATAGGGACGACGCTGGTCGTCGCGGTTGTAGGGACGCTGATAGGGACGGTCCTCTCGCGAATCGGCCGTATAGGCGCGGTCGGCGTAAGGACGTTGTTCGCGGTTGTAGGGACGCTGATAGCCCTGGCTGTAACGGGGACGGTCTTCGCCGTATCCACGTGATTCCTGATTGTAACGGGGACGGTCCTCACCATCGCCCTGGTTGTTGCGGGGCTGATAGGGACGCTGTTCTACGCGCTGATAACGGGGAGCGCTGTTCTCACGGCTGAAACGGGGACGCTGAGGGCGTGAGCCGTCGGCCGGACGTGTGAAACGCGGACGACGCTCCGCATTCTGTTCATTTTCTTGTTTGGTGCCTTCAGATTCAAAGTTGTCAAAGGTCTTTTCTTCTTCTGTTGCCATGTTTGTTTGTTGTTTAGGTTTATACTTATTTTATATATAAGGGCCTCACGGCCGTTTGTTGTGTTATATTCCGGTGTAGTTGCGGGGCGTGATGGCGCGCAGTTCGTCCTTGACGCTCTCGGCCACGTCGAGACTCTCGATGAAGGCATGCATGGACTCCTCGGTGACGACCTTGTTGGTACGGGTGAGCGCCTTGAGGGTCTCGTAAGGATTGGGGTAGCCTTCACGGCGGAGGATGGTCTGCACGGCTTCGGCCACGACGTTCCACTGGTCATCGAGGTCGCGGCGGATGGCCGCCTCGTTGAGGAGCAGTTTGCGGAGTCCCTTGAGGGAACTCTGTATGGCAATGGTGATGTGTCCGAAGGGCACGCCCACGTTGCGGAGCACGGTAGAATCGGTGAGGTCACGCTGCAGACGCGACACGGGCAGTTTGGAGGCGAGGTGCTCGAGGATGGCGTTGGCCATGCCGAGGTTGCCCTCTGCATTCTCGAAGTCGATGGGGTTTACCTTGTGAGGCATGGCACTGGAGCCGACCTCGCCGGCCTTGATCTGCTGCTTGAAGTACTCCATCGAGATGTACTGCCAGAAGTCGCGGTTCATGTCGATCATGATGGTGTCGATGCGTTTCAGACCGTCGAACAGAGCACCGAGGAAGTCGTAGTTGGATATCTGTGTGGTGTACTGTTCACGCTGCAGGCCCAGACGCTCGCTCACGAAGCGGTTGCCGAAGGCGCGCCAGTCGATGTCGGGATAAGCCACATGATGGGCGTTGAAGTTGCCGGTGGCTCCGCCGAACTTGGCGGTGAGAGGGATGGTCTTCAACATGGCGAGTTGCTGCTCGAGGCGGTAGGCGAACACCTCCACCTCCTTGCCCAGACGTGTGGGCGAAGCGGGCTGTCCATGTGTCTTGGCCAGCATGGGGATATCCTTCCACTCTTCGGCGTAGGTATTCAACTGTGCGATGAGTTCCTCGACCTGCGGATAGTAGACAGCCTCGAGGGCCTCCTTGATGGAGAGAGGCACGGAGGTGTTGTTGATGTCCTGCGAGGTGAGGCCGAAATGGATGAACTCCTTGAAGGGCACGAGGTCGGGCTGCTTGTCGAACTGCTCCTTGATGAAATATTCGACGGCCTTCACATCGTGATTGGTCACGGATTCGATATCCTTGACGCGCTGGGCATCCTCCTCGGAGAACTGCTGCCAGATGTAACGGATGTCGAAGGTCTTACCCGGCTGAAGAAGTTCCATCAGCGCGATAAAGTATTCCACTTCCACCCGTACGCGATAGCGAATAAGTGCGTATTCGGAGAAAAAGTCGCCCAACCTCTCGGTTTTGCTTCTGTAGCGACCATCAATCGGCGAAACCGCCGTCAATTTGTTCAATTCCATACCAGTACGAAGTCCGGCTTTCACAGCCGATTCTGTTTTTCTGCTGCAAAATTAGTTCATTTTCAACAAATGACCAACTATTTATAAGATTTCTATGATATTATAAGAAAAAATAACGATAGGGGCTGCCGGTAGGTGCCTTGCCGGTGCCGACGGGGAGGGAATTTGGGATTTTTGTGAGGAGGAAACGGGCCATTTGAAAAAAAGCCGTATCTTTGAGGCGAAAATGCCAAACCCCATTCCCGATGAAAAAGTCATTCCTGCTGCTTCTACCCCTGCTGCCCTTGTGTGCAGCCTGCCATCACACGACTCCCGCCGAGACGTCTCCAACCAGTGAGAGCGGTCCCGGTCCCGTCGTGTTCGACGAGTTCTTCCTCGACAAGACTATGCGTCTCGACTTCTACCACTGCGGCAATGCCGATGAAGAGATGTACTTCTTTGACGAACTCCGTGAAGAGCCCTTCTGGGGCGGCTCGCTGGTATCGTTGCTCGACACCTTCAACCGCGGTGACCAACGTTTCGTACTGCTCGACAAGGCAACACGCCGTGAAATATACTCCTACCACTACAGCACGCTCTGGGGAGAGTGGAAGTACACCGACGAGGCAAAGAGCATCTCCAAGGGGATGCCCGAATGCGTGGTGTTCCCCTACCCCAAGGGGGACGTCGTGGCTCAGATCTGGAGCCGGCAGTCGGCCAAGGAGTGTACCGAGGCGCACCAGCCCTGGCTGTTGAAGTTTGAGCAGGAGATCAAGGCCGGCGACAAGTTCGTGCGCGGTTTCAGTCCGTTGTACGAGACGGAAGACCTCCATGTGGTCGCCGACCCCCATCATGCCCTCGACATCGTGCTTGTGCCTGAAGGATACACTGCCGCCGAGCGGGAGACCTTTGAGGACGACTGCCGATTCTTCCTCCGTGAGTTCTTCGGCATCGAGCCGTGGAAAAGCAACGAGCAGCGTGTGAACGTACGTCTGGTGTGGGCACCCTCAGCCGAGAGCGGCGTTTCCATCCCCTTTGCAGACAAGTGGCGTGCAACGGCCGTGAAGGCCAATTACTGTACATTCGGTTCGGACCGTTATCAGATGACCGAAGACTACCAACTGGTGCGGGACATCGCCGCCCATGTGCCCTATGATGAAATCTACATCCTCACCAACAGCGACAAGTATGGAGGGGGCGGCATCTACAATTTCTATGGCATCGGGGCAGGTCACGACCGCACTGGCTCGTCCGGCCGCGTACATATCCATGAGTTCGGACATCAGTTCGCCGATCTGGGCGACGAGTACGTCGAGGTGGGCAATACGACCAGTGATGCCTACGCGCCCGGCATCGAGCCGCGCGAGGCCAACCTCACTACCCTTGTGGATGTCAGCGGCAAGCCCTGGGCCACCACGCCTCCCATCCCCGGCACAGACGAGACGCCCGACAGCGTGTTCGGCAAGTGGCTGCCCGAGGGAGGAGGATACCTCGAGAAGGGTATATGGCATCCTTATGAAAATTGCATGATGCGCATTCTCGCCGCTCCCTTCTGTCCCGTCTGCCTGCAGGCACAGGTGGAGGTCCTCGACCGACTCTGCCGCTGATACGCTGCACCTCCTGACGGCAAATGAACAGCACGGTCTCCCACACTCGGGAGACCGTGCTGTTTTTTCCCATACCAAACACGGGCGAAGGGGTGAAGGGGCGAAAGGGTGAAGTTCTGAATAGTTAAAATAGAGCATCGTAGCAATTTCGCATATACACAAAACCGCGACAACCAGACACCCA
>R22__coassemble_1071_pt1 | contig 14861 bp, 7 predicted proteins | sample R22__metabat2_low_PE_006 | metagenome-assembled genome bin R22
TTGTTGCTCAGGTACTTAAAAAGTTTATTTTATAATAGTGTTGCGGAATTAAGGCTTTTATTTTCTTTTTTTGAACTTGGAAACGGATTTTTTAATGCATTGAGATTTGAACTCAATGCATTGGAAATGAAAATCATCGCATCGAAAATTTCGTTTCAAAGTTCATTTTTTTCTTCGCATCAATCATTTCGCTGGAAATGGCCTTTGTTTTCCGTTTTTTTTTGGCAATGCTTGTGGATGAAAAGTCCATCTTTGTCGATTTCCGATGAACAGACCGCTCGTCCGGATGAACAATCTCCCCACTGCCTTGAACATGCCGATGCCGTATTCATTGCCAGAAAGCGTCAAAATTCAGGTCATTTTTTAATTTTGTTCCTTTTTCTTTTGTTTTAAAAAAAGAAGAAGTATCTTTGTTGCAGAATATCCATTATATAAATATATAGAATATGAAAAATGCAATTGTACAGTTTCCCCTTCCGGCCAATGAGCCGGTGAAATCGTATCTGAAAGGTTCACCCGAGCGCATTGCTCTTGATGCAGAACTCGAACGTCAATACAATACCGTTGTGGAGATTCCCCTCATCATCGGTGGCAAGGAAATCTATACCGGCAATGTTGCCGAGGTTGTTTGCCCCCATGAGCACGGACATGTACTGGCTCGTTACCACAAGGCTGGTGAGAAGGAGATACGCATGGCCATTGATGCTGCTATGGAAGCGCACGAACAGTGGGCCAACACAGATTGGACTGTGCGTGCTGCCATCGTGATGAAGTGTGCCGAACTGCTTGCTACGAAATATCGTCCCATCATGAATGCTGCCACCATGCTCGGTCAGAGCAAGAACATCTACCAGGCTGAAATTGACAGCGCTTGCGAGACCATCGATTTCTTCCGCTATAATGTACACTATGCCTCGAAGATGTATGCCATCCAGCCCAAGGATGGCGCAGGTGTCATCGACAGCACCGAGTATCGTCCTTTGGAAGGATTCGTGCTGGCTGTGACTCCCTTCAACTTCACTTCCATTGCCTGCAACCTCAACATGACTCCCGTTCTGCTGGGTAACACCACTGTTTGGAAGCCCTCGAGCACGGCAACGTTGAGCAACTACTACCTGATGAAGATGTTTGAGGAGGCTGGTGTGCCTGCAGGTGTCGTCAACTTCCTGCCGGGACAAGGCTCCCTGATCGGTAAAATCTGCTGCGAGAGCAAATACCTGGCCGGCATTCACTTCACGGGCAGTACCGGTACTTTCCAGACTCTCTGGAAGAGCGTCGGCAACAATATTGCCAATTATGTAAGTTATCCCCGTCTGGTAGGCGAGACGGGCGGCAAGGACTATATCTTCGTTCATCCCTCTGCACGTGTCAAGGAGGTGGCATGGGCTGCCTTTACGGGTGCCTATGAGTTCCAGGGACAGAAGTGCTCTGCTGCCAGCCGCATGTACATTCCCAAGTCGCTCTGGCCTGCCGTGCTGGAGGAGATGAAGAAGATGGCCGGCGAAGTGAAGATGGGCGACGTAATGGACCCGATGAATTACATTAATGCCGTCATCGATGAGGCTTCGTGGAACAATATCGACCGCTACCTCACTTATGCCGAACAGGCAGCAGATGCCAAGATTGTCATGGGTGGCAAACGCGACAAGAGTGTGGGCTATTTTGTCGAGCCTACAGTCATCGAGACATCCAATCCTCACTTCAAGACTATGGAAGAGGAAATCTTTGGTCCTGTACTGACGGTTTATCCTTATGACGATGACAAGGTCGATGAGGCCGTCCATGATCTTGATACCACCTCGCCTTACGGCCTTACCGGTAGCGTGTTCGGACAAGACCGTCTTGCTGTGCAGAAGATTGCCGATGCCTTGTGCTATACAGCCGGCAACTTCTATGTCAACGATCGTCCTACGGGTGCTGTCGTCGGCATGCAGCCCTTTGGAGGCAGTCGTGCCAGCGGCACCAACGACAAGGCTGGCGGTGAGTTCAACCTCATCCGCTGGGTCCTCCCGCGTTGCATCAAGGAGACCCTTGTCACGCCGACAGACTACCGCTATACCTATATGAAATAAAGGAACAATTGCCTCACGAGAGTCCTTCCCTCGAGGGAGGACTTTCGTTGCTTACTGCAGGAAGGTCGGCACAGTTCTGAATACTTTCCTTTGTTTATGAAAAAAGTACATGTTGGCTTGATAATTGTATGCTGTTGTTTTGTGGCATGCAAACAAAATCCCAATCCTTCATTCACTTGGAAGGATATGCCCGAATGCGTCATCACCAGCCCTCCTGCTGAGTATGGCTGGCCGGATTTCTACAGTAAGTACACGAATGTGAACGGCATACATCTGATGTCATCATGGCGTGTGCCTGACAGTTGTCTGGTGCAAGCCTATAAGACGCTCTACGCCATGACGTCCTGCCTGTCACAGGAAGTGCTTGACTCTATGGTGGCACACAATACCCGTGTGGCTGTGATGGCACGTTACGAAGGAACAACCGACATCCCTGAACATGCTTACCTTCGCAATGATACCACCCTCAATTGGGATGTCCGTGCCCGTGGGCTTGAAGGCACCATGGAACTGCCGCTCACCACTTGTGCTGAAGAGAACATTCTGGCCTATCAGATTGATCCCTATCATGCCGAGGATATCCTCATTCACGAATTTGCCCATACGATTCATCTTGTCGGCATCAACCTTGTTGATCCTACCATTGACCAACAGTTGCAGGACCTTATGGACCAGGCCATTGCCGAAGGCAAATATCAGAATACCTATGCCCTTGAGAACTTCATTGAGTATTGGGCTGAAGGCGTTCAGGATTGGTTCAACGTGAATGCTGAGGCACCTATGCCAAACGGTAAGCACAACTGGGTGAATACCCGTGAAGATCTCCGAGAATACGACCCTCGTCTCTACAAACTCATCGGAAAGTATTTCCCCGAGGTCGAAGAACAGATCAGCAAGCATCCGAAGGTGAACCTCTACACATGCGATACTCCTTTGCCCGTCGAGGAATCCACTTCTTCTTTGGAGATTCCTGACTGCATCATCACTACGCCTCCTGCAGAGTACGGATGGCCCGACTTCTATAAGAAGTATGTCAACAGCAACGGCATTCACGTGATGTCGTCGGCAAAAGTCCCCGACAGTTGCCTCGTACAGGTCCATAAGACCATTTACGCCATGACCAGCATGCTGCCTCAGGAGGTCCTCGATGCTATGACGCGCGTGAATACCCGTGTTGCCGTAATGGCACGCTATGAAGGTACTACCGATATTCCCGAACATGCCGACCTGGCATCGGATACCACCCTCAACTGGAATCTCCGTGCCAGAGGTTTGGGCGGCGAATTGGATTTTCCCCTTACCTCCTGTGCTGAGGAGAACGTGCTGGCTTACCAAATTGACAAGTATCATGCCGAGGATATCCTCATTCATGAGTTTGCCCATTCCATTCACCTCATCGGCATCAAGCAGGTCTATCCAGGCATTGACGATGAAATCAAGACTCTCATGAACAATGCCATTGCTGCTGGACGCTTTGCCAACACCTATGCTCTCTCTACCTTTGAGGAGTTCTGGGCAGAAGGAGTGCAAAACTGGTTCAACGTCAATGCCGAGGTGCCCACTCCCGATGGTAAGCATAACTGGGTGAACACTCGGGAGGAGATGAAAGCATACGATCCTGACCTCTATGCGCTCATCGCCCGCTATTTCCCGGAAACCGACGAACAGATCAGCAAACATAAGAAGATAAATCTGTATACCTGTCCGGAATAATATCGAATAAAGTTGATTTACAGAAAAATACGACGTTTACTATCCCTTTGAAATGTATAAGATTTCTGAACATCCCATCCTTGAGATTCCTCAAGAGAATCTCGTTGAGTTTCAATACAACGGTCAGACTGTAAAAGGTCAACGTGGGAAGACCATTGCTGCGGCTTTGCATCAAGCCGGATTTCCCGTGCATAGCCACAGTCTGGATGGCCGTCCTCGCAGTCTTGAGTGCGGCATCGGAAAGTGCGGTGCCTGCGAAATGCTTGTTGATGGCGTCATACGCCGCATCTGCATCACACCCGTTGATGGCGTGAAGGAGGTGTGTGAAGTGCCTCGGGATTATATGCCCTCTGCCGCACCTGGAGAAGAAGCGGCCCGCGAGGTGAAAGTTTACAAGACTTCGGTAGCCATTGTCGGTGCTGGTCCTGCCGGACTGGCATGTCGTGAACAACTCAACAAGTTTGGCATCCCCAATCTGGTTATAGACAACAACAGTACTGTGGGCGGTCAGTTCACCATGCAGACCCATCAGTTCTTCTTCTTCGAGAAGGAACAGAAGTTTGGTGGCATGCGAGGCTTTGATATCGCCTCTTGTCTGGCTGGTGACAACACTGATGGTATTCTTCTCGACAGCACTGTCTGGGATTTGCTGGAAGGGCGTCGAATTGCCATCCGCAACGTGGTAAGCGGTGAGGTTTCCTATGTCGATGCCGATCATCTCGTAGTGGCTACTGGCGCTGTGCCTTTCATGCCCACTTTTGAGAATGATGATGTTCCTGGCGTATATACGGCAGCAGTCTTCCAGAAGATGATGAATAGCCAATACACTCTTTTGGGAAAACGTGTCCTCACCGTCGGAGCTGGTAACATCGGCTATCTTACCTCTTATCAAGGTATGCAGGCAGGGGCAACGATTACTGCAATCATCGAAGGCATGGACCATGAAGGTGGATTCCCTGTGCAGGCAAACCGCGTTCGTCGTCTCGGAATTCCCATTCTCACCTCTACTGTGCTGGTAAAGGCCATTCCCAATGCAGACAAGACCGGTATCACTGGGGCAGTCGTGGCCCAATGCAAGAACTTCCAACCGATTCCAGGCACCGAACGTGTGATAGATAATATCGATCTCATCAACATCTGTACCGGACTTATCCCTGATAGCCAGTTGCTTACTAAGGGACGTCATGTCTTTGGAATGAATACCTATGGCTGCGGAGATGCAGTTCGCATCGGCGAGGGAACCAGTGCCGTGCTTCGTGGACGGCAGGTGGCCTACGAGGTGGCTCAGAATATGGGCATTCGCTTCAACTATGACGAGTATCTTGAGGTGTCGCGTGATTATATTGATTCTCAGCAGCGCCCCATCCGCGTGCTTGATGTTCCTCGTCTTCCTTCCGAAGAACGCATGAAGGAGAAACCTTTTGTCGTAGCCGACTGCCTCTATGGCTTTGCTTGTAATCCTTGTACGTTCTCTTGCTCGCAGCAAGCCATCAGCAAGCCCACTACCCATAGTGTACCGACGATTGATTATGACAAATGTGCGGGTTGTATGCAGTGCGTCAGCCATTGTCCCGGACTGGCAATTTTCGGTTACGACTTGAAAAAGAATGTGCTGTTCCTTCCTGTCGAATATGCCGTGAAGGTGGGCAGTGAGGTGTTCCTTGTAGACAACAACGGACAAACTGTTGGCGAAGGCGTCATTGAGAAGGTGCTTCGCAAGCCCAACAAGACCAATGTGGTACGAGTCCATGCCACCACCCTCAGCGGCTCTGCGCTTACCAAGGCTCATGGGTTTATTGTGAAGTCAAAGGAGGAATCTACTGAAGAGCAGACATCTGATGAGGCTTGTGAATGTATGCATGAACATGGCCCCAGTTATGTCTGCCATTGCGAAGATGTGGACATCAGTCGTGTGCTTGAAGTGATTGGTGACAGAAAATACATCTCAGTGGACGAACTTAAACATATCACCCGTATGGGCATGGGACCTTGTCGTGGCAAACGCTGTGTGCCCCGGGCTCGTCAGGCTCTACGTGCACACGGCATTGAGTTGGTAGGCGATTCCTCTCCTCGTGCTCCGCTCGCTTCTCAAGTCACTTTGGGAGATGTATATTCACCCGGTCAGAAGGATGTATTCATCTTCCCCAACACACAGGGGATTCGAAAGGAGACGACGACAATATTCATTGCCGGAGGTGGTATGGCAGGTAGTGCGGCTTTCCGCTACTTCGCCGAGGCCGGACTCAACCCCGTCCTCATCAATTATGATCGTGGTTCTTCCTGGCGTTGCATTGGAGGTGGACGTCCTGCATTCTCCAATCCTGACATCACAGATATCGCCAATCATAACCTTGAGATATTCCGTTCCATCCAGTCCGACCGAAACATTGACTTGAAGATGACTCGCTATGTCAATCTGGTTCATGACGATGCCACCTATCGTGCCCTTGATGCATCTCGTGCTTGGTCTGATGCCTATATGATTGATAGAAAAGATTTCCGAGATGTCATTTCACCTCGTTGGAACAGCAACAGCGATGCCTATTCGGCTGCTCTTATCAGCAATGATTGCTGGCAGGCGACACCCGGTCGTACCATAGAATATGTCCGTTCGGTAGCCATTGCCAAGGGCGGCACACTTAAAGAGGATTGTGAACTCCTTCATGTGGAAAAGACTGGCAATGGACGATTCCGCGCTCTGGTCCGTGAACATGACGGTCGTTTCACAGAGTTCACCTGCGATCATTTCGTCAATGCAATGGGTTGGGGGGCAGAAAAGTTCACCGACATGCTGGGCATTGACACTCAACTCTATCCAGTCAAGCACCAAGCATTCATAACCCGTCGTCTTCCGAACCTTGGCATTAATGGCGATTCGCTTGATATGATTATTGACCGTCGTCATTACAAAGGGTTCTCGGCTGTCTACGGGCAACAGTTCCTTCATACAGGACAGATTATCGGCTGTGCCTCTCCCGACTGCGATGCTTTTGAGGCCCGTCAGAACCTCAAGTACAATAGCCGCGAGTTCCTGCAAATTGTCAGTGAGGTGTTTGCCGAATGGATACCCGAATTGGCACAGGTGGGCTTCCATGCAGTCTGGGCAGGTTATTACATGGAACCGCGCTACATCGTCGACCCCGATTGCGGAATGTTGACCGGTTTGCGCGGACATGGCTTTATGCTTGGACAGTATCTGGCCAAACTCTATGTCGACAAGTACCTCGGACGACCTGTACCATCGTACATGGCTGATTTGGCTCTTTCAGGAAATGGCCTCAGTGAGAATGCATTTAAATAAGCATTCCCATTTAAGATTAATAATCTCGCAAAAGTCAATAGTCCAATCAATACGATTATGATGTTCAGCAAAACAACTTACGAACAGCGACGAGCGCAACTCCGTCAGCGAGTAGGTAATGGCATCCTGCTCTTCCTGGGCAACGATCAAGCCCCCATGAACTATGCAGACAATACCTATAGTTTCCGTCAGGACAGTACATTTTTATACTATTTTGGTCTCGACTTCGATGGTCTGGCTGCTATCATTGACTGTGACGAGGGCAGGGAAATCATCTTCGGCAATGATCCTACCATCGATGACATCGTTTGGATGGGGACGCAACCATTCCTTTGTGAGAAGGCTGCTATGGTGGGTGTGGCTGAGACAATGCCGCTTCACTGTCTGGCCGACGTATTGAAGAAGGCTCAGCAGACTCATCGTACCATTCACTATCTGCCTCCGTATCGTGCTGAGCATCAAGTTAAACTTCAGGAACTTCTTGGTATCCTTCCCGCTGTGCAGCAGTCGGGTATGAGTCTCGGTTTCGTCTGCGCCGTGGTTGATATGCGTAACCACAAGACCGATGAGGAAATCATGGAGATAGAGCGTGCAGTAGATGTCTCCGTCGACATGCATTGTGCGATGATGCGCATGGTGCGTCCGGGTATTCATGAAGCCGAGGTCAGGGCTGCTGTCACTGCTATTGCACAACAGGGTGGGGGTGACAATGCTTTCCCCGTCATCGCCACGACACATGGACAGACTCTTCACAATCATGGTTATGTCCATACGGCGCAGGCCGGTGATATGTTTCTGCTTGACGCTGGAGCAGAGGTCAGCAGCCATTACTGTGGAGATCTCTCATCGACATGTCCAGTCAGCGGTTCATTTGACGAACGTCAGCGTACTATCTTCGATATCTGCCTCAATGCTCATCGTACTGCCGTGTCATCTTTGGCACCTGGAGTGCCCTTCCGCGATGTACACATCAAGGCATGTATAGCCATTGCCGAGGGAATGAAGAGTATCGGCCTCATGAAAGGGGATGTCGCTGAGGCTGTCGAAGCAGGGGCACATGCCATGTTTTTCCCTTGCGGATTAGGACACATGATGGGCCTCGATGTACATGATATGGAAAATCTTGGTGAACAGTGGGTGGGCTATGCCGGACAGCCTAAGAGCACGCTCTTTGGTATCAAGTCGCTACGTCTGGCCCGTCCGCTTGAACCTGGTTTTGTCTTCACCATCGAGCCTGGTATCTACTTCATTCCTGAACTCATAGATCGTTGGCGTGCCGAACATCGTTTCGAGCAGTTCCTCTGCTATGATGCCATTGATAAATTCCGTGACTTTGGCGGACTGCGCAACGAGGAGAACTATCTCATTACTTCTTCCGGAGCCCGTCGTCTTGGTTCGAAGTACAAGCCCATGACCCCCGAGGAGATGGCTGCTGTGCGTGAATCATGACGATGAAGTCAACAGTATCCCTATACTATGCGTAAGTGATTTTATCTTGCTTAAATAAAAAATAACTACGATGTCTTTGGAACAGAAAGAATATGGATACTTTGATGATGTATGCAGAGAATATGTCATCAACGATCCTGCTACCCCTTGGCCTTGGATAAACTATCTTGGCAACGAGGATTTCTTCTCGCTTATTTCTGGCACAGCCGGAGGCTATTGCTTCTACCGAGATGCCAAGTTTCGCCGTATCACCCGTTATCGGTATAACGGCGTACCCATGGACAATGGAGGACGTTACTTCTATATTTGCGACGATGATCTAATGTGGAGCCCGGGTTGGAAGCCTTGCAAGACGCCTCTCGATAAGTATGAGTGCCGTCATGGCATGGGGTATACGCGCATCACTGGCTGTAAAAAGGGCGTGGAGGCCAGTGTCTTGTTCTTTGTTCCTTTACATACTTGGGCAGAGGTACAACAAGTCACTCTTTCCAATCTGTCCACTGAGTGGAAAAAACTGAAACTTTTCTCCTTTGCCGAGTGGTGTCTGTGGAATGCTGCTACAGATATGGAGAATTTCCAACGTAATTTCTCTACGGGCGAGGTTGAAGTGGATGGAAGTGTCATCTATCACAAGACCGAGTACAAGGAACGTCGTAACCACTACGCATATTATAGCGTCAATGCGCCTGTGGCAGGTTTTGATACTGACCGTGAGACATTCGTAGGGCTTTACAATGGATTAGAGGCTCCACAATGTGTAGTTGCTGGACAGAGTGCCGGCAGCATCGCCCATGGTTGGAGTCCAATCGCCAGCCACATGCTGGAGGTGAGGCTTGCACCGGGTGAGAGCCGCGATTTCATTTTTCTACTTGGTTATGAGGAGAATGCTCAGGATGAAAAGTTTGATTCCTCTGAACTTGCCCGCAAACGGAGTGGCGCATTGCTCACCAGTCAGGCCAGCGATGTCACCCTCATCAACAAGAAAGGCGCTCGGGCAACCATTGCCCGTTTTGATACTCCTGCCAAGGTTATGGCAGCATTTGATGAACTTAATGCCTATTGGGACGATCTGCTCAGCCGCTTCTCTGTCTCCACTCCCGACAAGCGTGTGGACCGTATGGTGAACATCTGGAATCAGTATCAATGCATGATTACTTTCAATTTCTCCCGTTCGGCTAGTTTTTTCGAGAGCGGTATTGGACGTGGTATGGGCTTCCGGGACAGCAATCAGGATTTGGTCGGCTTTGTCCATCAGATTCCTTCATGGGCACGGGAACGCATCATTGATATTGCTTCGACACAGTTCCCCGATGGTGGTTGCTATCATCAGTACCAACCTCTTACCAAACGCGGCAACAACGATATTGGTGGTGGCTTTAACGATGATCCCATGTGGCTTATCTTTGGAACAGTAGCCTACTTGCGTGAAACAGGTGACTTTGGCATCTTGTCTGAACCTGTTCCTTTCGATAACATTCCTAGCAGTGAGGTCAGTCTTATGGAGCATCTCCGTGTTTCCTTCGATCATGTGGTCAACAATCTGGGGCCTCACGGTCTGCCCCTCATCGGACGTGCAGACTGGAATGACTGTCTCAATCTCAACTGCTTCTCGTGGGATCCCAACGAGAGCTTCCAGACGACAGAGAACAAAACGGAGGGCTCCATGGCTGAAAGTCTGATGATTGCCGGCCTGTTTGTCTGTGAGGCTCGTGAGTATGCCGAGTTGTGCCGAGAATTGGTGGCTCATCCGAATGTCGTTTGTTCCGACTCTACAGTCTTTACGAATCTTTCTGCAGAGGCCGATCGTGCCGAGAAAGCTGTAGCCGATATGGTCACTGCCGTCGAGCAGTATGGCTGGGATGGTGATTGGTTCCTCCGTGCTTACGATTTCTTTGGAAATAAAATCGGCAGCCACGAGAACGAGGAGGGAAAGATCTTCATTGAGAGCCAAGGTTGGTGCACCATGGCCGGTATTGGGCTACAGGAAGGGCTGGTGGACCGTGCCCTTGATAGTGTCAAACGGATGATGGATTGTGAACATGGCATCGTTCTCAATAACCCCGCTTTCACTTCCTATCATGTCGAGATGGGTGAAATATCTTCCTATCCTGCTGGATATAAGGAGAACGCGGGTATCTTCTGCCACAATAATCCTTGGATCATCATTGGTGAGACGGTGGCTGGAAGGGGTGACGATGCTTACGAACACTATTGCAAAATATGTCCCTCGTTCATCACCGACCAGACACTCCATAAGGTCGAACCCTATGTCTACTGCCAGATGGTGGCAGGCAAGGATGCGGCACGTCCCGGCGAGGGCAAGAATAGTTGGCTCACCGGTACGGCAGCCTGGAACTGGTACGCCGTTACACAATATATCCTTGGCATCCGTCCTTCTTACAACGGACTTCTCGTTGATCCTTGTATTCCCTCCGCTTGGAAAGGCTATGAGGCCACACGCCGTTTCCGTGGAGCAGAGTATCATATTATGGTACGCAATCCAGAAGGCATCTGCCGCGGTGTCAAAACTCTCACCCTTGACGGCCAACCACTTTCAGACAATCTCCTTCCCGTTTCTCCTGGTCATCACGAAGTGGTTGTGGTGATGGGCAAGTAACAGTATACGCTTTCATCTCTGATAATAACGTTCAACAATCCCGACAACTATGGATAATTTCAAAACTGCTTCTCGCGCGCCGTTTTCAAAAATGAATTTTTCACTCTTGAATCCTGCCAACGAGGGAGGTATGAATGAACGCATCCGCCGACTTCATCAGCAGAGCCTTGATACGCCGGCAACGCTTACTATTGAGCGTGCCCTTATCGAGACAGCCTTCTATAAAGAAAACTATGGCAAGATGCCAAACTGTATCCTTCGCGCACAGAATTTCTATGAGATATGTAAGAAAAAGGCCCTTTACCTTGGAGATGATGAGTTGATTGTCGGCGAACGTGGTCCGCTGCCTAAGGCTGTTCCTACATTTCCAGAACTGACATGTCATAGCGTGGAGGATCTCCACGTCCTTGACACGCGCGAGTTGCAGCCTTACCATATCAGTCAAGCAGATATTGACACCTACGAGCGAGAGGTCATCCCTTACTGGCAGGGCCGCACTCAGCGCGAACGTATCTTCTCGCATGTCAGTAAGGAGTGGGAGGAAGCCTACCACGCTGGCGTATTCACCGAGTTCATGGAACAACGTGCGGCCGGTCATACCGCTATGGACGGAAAGATGTATCGTCGTGGCCTGATGGATATCAAGGCTGATATCGCTGCTGCCATCGCTGCGCTTGACTATATCAATGACCCAATTGCTACCGATCGCGAACAGGAACTACGCGCCATGGACATCTCGTGCGATGCCGCCATCTTGCTGGCTGAACGCCATGCCACATTGGCTGAGCAGAAGGCTGCCGTCGAGACCAACCCTCAGCGAAAGGCCGAACTCGAAAAGATCGCTGAGGTCTGCCATCATGTTCCTGCCTATGCTCCGCGTGATCTTTGGGAGGCTATCCAGATGTATTGGTTCGTCCATTTGGGTACTGTCACTGAACTCAATGGTTGGGATAGCATGAATCCCGGACATATCGATCAGCATCTCCGTCCCTTCTATGAGCAAGGCATCGCAGATGGCACCCTCACCCGAGATAAAGCCAAGGAACTGCTCTCCTGCCTGTGGATCAAGTTTAACAACCAGCCTGCTCCTCCCAAGGTGGGCATTACCGCCCTCGAGAGTGGTACATACAACGACTTCACCAACATCAATATTGGTGGCATTGACAGTGAAGGACGAGACGCTACCAACGAATTGTCATATATCATCCTTGAGATTCAGGAGGAATTGCACGAATTACAACCAGGCCTTTCCATTCATATCAGCGAGGTTACACCCGATCGATTCCTCCTTGCCGGCTGTCGTGTCATCCGTCAAGGGCATGGTTATCCCAGTGTTTTCAATCCGGATATCTATGTGCGCGAATTGGTCCGTCAGGGAAAGAGCCTAAAAGATGCACGCGAAGGTGGCTGCTCAGGTTGTATCGAGGTGGGTGCTTTCGGCAAGGAGGCATATCTGCTTACTGGTTATCTCAATACGCCCAAGATCCTTGAGATCACGCTCCATAATGGCATTGACCCTGTGACAGGAAAACAACTCGGCATCCAGACCGGTGAGCCTCGAACCTTCACCACTTTTGAGCAACTTTATGAGGCTTGGCATGCACAGATGGCGTATTTCGTCAACCTCAAACTCTCTGTCAATAATTATATCGAGCGTATGTTTTCGCTCTATGCGCCTGCCACTTTCCTCAGCCTGTTCATTGACGATTGTGTGAAGAAGGGTCTTGATTATTACAGTGGCGGTGCACGCTACAATACTCAGTATATCCAATGCACGGGTTTGGGCACCACTACCGATTGCTTTGCTACCATCAAGAAGCATGTCTTCGAGGATGGCAGGTATACAATGGATGAGATCATTCGGGCTACCGATACTGATTTCGCAGGACAGGAAAAGATGCGTCAGTACATCATGAATCATACATCGTTCTTTGGCAATGATGACGATTATGCTGATGACATTGCTCTCCGCATCTATGGCGATTTGGTGAAAGCCATTGATGGGCACCCCAATACACGTGGGGGACAAACTTGTCTGAACATGCTCTCCACGACGTGCCACAACTATTTCGGTTCCGTGTGCAATGCAACGCCCAATGGTCGTCAGGCCCGTTTTGCCATCAGTGATGGCACTTCGCCTTCACAAGGTGCTGACACGCAAGGTCCCACCTCAGTTATCAAGTCGCTTGGGAAACTCGATCAGACGCTTTCTGGAGGCACATTGCTCAATGTCCGTTTTGTGCCCTCGTTGCTCAAACGCGACGAAGATTTATGTAAATTGGCTTCTCTCATTCGTAGCTATTTCTCGATGGGCGGTCATCACATTCAGTTTAATATCGTTGATACTCAGACTCTACTTGATGCACAGGAGACCCCCGATAACTACAAGGATCTCCTTGTCCGTGTGGCGGGTTATTCCGACTACTTCAACGATATGACCACCCAACTCCAGAATGAAATCATCGCCCGTACAGAAAACGATGAGTTTTGATTGAAAAATGGCTTATCTTTTTGACATCAAACGCTTTGCAATCAATGATGGCCCTGGCATCCGCACTACACTTTTCTTGAAAGGATGTCCGCTTCGTTGTGTCTGGTGTCATAACCCTGAAGGCCAAGATCACCGACAGCAGAAACTCTATACCCGCAAAAAATGTATCGGCTGTCAGAGTTGTGTCGTGGCTTGCCCGCAACACCTTCTGACTTTTACTTCAAACGGGCTTGTCTGCTTGCCGGTCGGGCAGAGTGGGGAGGAGTGCCTGCTTTGCGGCCGCTGTGCCGATGAATGTCCGACCTTGGCATTGAAAATGAGTGGACGTGAATGGGCAATGGATGAACTTATGGCGGTTGTGGAGAAAGAACGGAAAGTCATGGAGGATAGTGGCGGCGGAGTCACCCTTTGTGGTGGTGAACCTCTCATGCATCCCGTCTATACCTGTGAAGTCCTCGACGAATTGGGGCGACGTGGCTTTCACCGTGCTGTTGACACTTCGCTATATGCCAGCGAACAGGTTATCCGAGAGGTGAGTATGCGTTGCGAGCTTTTTCTCGTAGATCTGAAGATGATGGACAGCGAACGGCATCGTTTCTATACAGGAGTTCCCAACGAACCTATTCTTGCAGGCATTCGACAAGTATCCTCGACCTGTGTGCCCTACTGGATTCGTATTCCGCTTATTGTCGGCGTGAATGCTGATGAGGACAATCTCCGTCGTACTGCAGCCTTCCTTTTATCGTTGCCCAAACAGCCTGAAGTCATAGGACTCCTTCCGTATCATGATATCGGCAAGGGTAAGCATGAGAAGATGGGGACCACCTATAATCCCGACAGACTGCCTTTCTCTGCGCCATCCGATCAGGAGCAACAGGCAGCCATTGCCCTTTTTGCCGAGTATGGACTCAATGCTAAGATCGGAGGATGAACGCTCCATGTGCAAATAGGTTGCTATCTCCTTCTTACTTTACCTTATTTATATATTTACTCCATCAGCCAATCATAGCCATGCTTGTTTCCTCAGCATGCTCTGGTCTTTTTTCCGTCTTTCTTTTTTCATAGAAGAGTAAGTTGGACTTTGGTGTTATTGGTGCTTGATAAATTCCCGGTTTCAATCTGGAACCTTCATTTTTTGGAGACGGAAAGCTGTTTTTTGCTGAAAAAATCGATTTTTTTCATGAAATCCGAAAAAAAGTCCGGAAAAAGTTTGGTGGG
>R22__coassemble_1164_pt1 | contig 13869 bp, 11 predicted proteins | sample R22__metabat2_low_PE_006 | metagenome-assembled genome bin R22
GTTTCGATGTTTTCTTATACCAGATACAATGCGGCACGCGGTCAAAGGCCGCGGCTACGGCTTGTGCATGAGAGGCATCGTAGGCATACGAGGCACACGCATAGGGACGTCCCTGTGCAGCCGTTTCGGGACAGGCACCGTAATGGGTGCAGAAGCCACAACTGCGGGCATTGGTGAGTCCGCTGCGGCTAAGGAGCGACGCCCACATGTCCTGCGACGAGAAAGGAATATCGGAAGGCTTGTCGCTGGCAACATTCAGTTCGCAGATGCAATCTTCCAGATGGCCGGTCACCGCATGACAAGTAGCCCCTGCAGGAGCACACCGGCTGCTATAGTGTCCCAACGTGTCACAGAACAGGCCGAAGCGGTCCACGGGATGTGCCAACAAACGCTCGTCAAGACGAACATTGCAGTAGCGGACGGAAGGAGTTCCTGCCGACTCGTTGAGCGAGCGGAAGGCATCGTCCTCCTCACGCAGTTGCATCTCGATCACTTGACGTCCGGCATCCCGCAAGGCATGTGCAGACGGCTGTCCGCAGTCAAATACCACCGCCAACGGCTCTATGTTGCCCTGAGAGGCCGAGAGCAACAGGTCCGCATGAAGTCCCTGCTCGGTGACATCAGCGCGGCAGGTGTCATAATACTCACGCAGATCGATGCGATGCGTACACACCATGCCGCAACGCCACAGTTCGCGGCACCGCATGGGGCAAGTTTCCGATGTGGGACAAGTACGTTCGATCGTACCCGTGACAGGGAAAGAGGATGCTTCACGGATACGGTCGCCCACGATGCGCCGTCCATAGCCAGCCAGATAGAGGGCGCGGGAGCACTGCGACTCATCACGCGTATGGCGGAAGAAATGGTCGGCAACATGGATTACGGCATCCATCTCGCCCCCGCAGCCTATACAGTAGAATTTCTTGCGACGACGCAACGTGTCATCAACATCCTTGATATCCCAAAGGGTACCTGCTGCGTCACGGGCATAACGATAGGCGGCTGTTTCTTGTATGGAATGGATCATCTGCAGACTTCTCTGATTCGCAATTTGCAAAGATAGGGGATTTTCGCCAAACAAAGCGTTAATTTTTATAAAACAACAATTTTTAATAAAAAAAAGCGTACCTTCGCACCAAATAACGAGACATGACTATGAAGAAAGGAAAAATCATCCAGCTTCTCGTTTTCGGCATTGCTGCATTTGCCATCGTTGCATGTCACCCCAAGAAAGAAGGCACGGAGGAGCCTGAGGAGCCCGGTACCGAGACTCCCGAAGCACCCTCTGCGTCGGAAGCCGAAGCGAGCCAACTGCCCGAACTGAATGTCGGACAGTGGTATCGCACGAACACCAAGAACAACCATACGGCCTTCATCATCGTTGATGCAAAGACCAGCGAAAGCGCGCAAGGCCGTTTCTACTCTACCGAAGAGGGCCCATGGGCCATGCCCCATACCTTTGATGCACAGATCGGACGACGCTATGTACGCACCTCCGTGGACGGAGAGACGCCGGACAAGGCAACCGTCAAAAGCATCGTCAGCCACTTCCAGTTCACGCCGTACAAGCAGCCACCCTTCACCGCCATCCGCGACCAGCGCTACCAGAAACCGCTGTATGGCATCGCCGTGACGAACGACATCGTCTATGGCCATGCCGACGGCTATTGGACCAGCATCGTGGGATTCGAAGACAAGAGTTATGCCAAACTGGTGAGAGAAGGACTCAGCAACAGTCTCAGCCGGCGTCCTCTGGAACTCACCCTTGACCTCTATCGTCCTGAAGGAGCGAAGGCAGAGAAGCACCCACTCATACTCTTCATCCACGGAGGAGCCTTCTATGTGGGCGACAAGCAGCATCCCGGCATCGTGGACTGGTGCCGCTATTTCGCCTCCATGGGGTATGTGTGTGCCAGCATGAACTACCGTCTGGGCTTCCTGCCCTCACACGACGACATCGAGCGTGCAGGATATATGGCGATACAGGATGCCCATGCTGCCATGCGCTTTCTGGTGGCACATGCCGACGAATACGGCATCGATACCGACGAGATCTATGCTGCAGGCACCAGTGCCGGCAGCATCACGGCCCTCAACCTTGTCTTCATGGACGAGAACAGCCGTCCGCGTGCCTCACGGGGCAAGGACGGGCTCTTCAAGCGTGAGCGCAACGAGGATCTCGGTGCGCTCGACAACAGCGGCAATGACATCCAGGAAGACTTCCATATCCGTGCCATCGCCAACATGTGGGGAGCCGTCAACGACCTGAACATCCTGAAGAACAGCAATACCGACATCGTCTCCTTCCACGGCGACCAGGACCAACTCGTGCCCTACGACCATGGCACGCCCTTCAGTGATGTGGCAGAGAAAATGGGCAAGCGACTGTTCGGCGAGATGTATGGTTCGGCGAGCATCGACAAGAAGGCAAAGGAGTTGGGACTGAAGAGCAAATTCTACAGTTTCCCGGGTGAAGGCCATGCCTTCAATGTGGACAAGGAGGGTAACCTCAACAGCAACCACTATTTCATCCGCGACTCCATCGCTTCGTTCTTCTACCGCGAGATGGTGCCCGTTGATGCTGCCATCGCCATCGACACCCGTCACAAGGGAGGCTATCAACTAGACTGCGCGGATGCCGACTCGGCACAGTGGAAAGTTGACGGAGGTTTCGTTGTGCGCACCGAAAAGGATGCCGTGCGCATCCTGTGGCGTGCCGACGAGGCCTATCATTCCATCCATGCGACCGGCACCTATCACAATGGCATCGGGTTCCTGACATCACTGAATGCAGAACAACCCCAGACTGAAAAACAATCCAAAGAGTGACACGACATCCATCGTACATGAAGAGGCTTGGGATTCTGGGTACTGTCGTCCTGCTGCTGTGCGCCAGTTCCTGCAGCACGCGGCGTCAAACGCAGTATGGCGCTGAGCCTACCATCTCTGCCGAAGCGCTCTACGCCCTGGTCCCTGCCAGCGAACCCGCCACGCCTCCCGTACGTCTCTCGCCCACTGCCGAAGCAACCCGACGGCAGCGAGATGAGGATCAGCAACTTACCACCTTCTCCGACTCCATTCTGGCGTTGGCATATCGTTACATCGGCACGCCGTACAGTTATGGAGCGTTGGGACCGAAGGCCTTCGACTGCTCCGGTTATGTGCGCTATGTCTTCGGCCGTTTTGGCTATGACCTTCCCCACTCTTCCTACGAGATGGCACAGGTAGGCCGTCCGGTACAAAGCAGTGTCGGTCAGTACAGCCAACTGAAGAAGGGCGACATCCTGATCTTCGGCAGCCGGCGCAACAGCGGCTCCATCGGACATGTAGGCATCTTCATCGCCGCTGATTCCAACGGACGCGACGGTACTTTCATCCATGCCGCCGTGCACGGAGGTGTCATCGTGTCGCAACTCAGCGAAGAGTACTACACGACGCGCTATCTCGGAGCGCGGAGAATCCTTTGACGAACGATATCCCTATACTATTCAATCACTATCACAATGAAAAAAGCAACTATCATTCTGCTGACGCTGTCAGCAATGGGCGGAGCGCTCTGCTCCTGCCAAGGTCCCAAGGACAACACGCTCACCAAAGCTGAAATCGCCGATGGCTGGGAACTGCTCTTCAACGGCAATGACATGAGTGGCTGGCGCGCCTTCAACGGCCAGCCGGGTGAATACAACGGCTGGAAGGCCGTCGACGGCTGCGTACAGGCTCCCGGTGACGGCAGCGACGGCTCGGGATACATCGTCACCGAGAAGAAGTATGCCGACTTCGAACTCTCCTGGGATTGGAAACTGACCCACGGAGGCAACAGCGGCATGATCTATCATGTCGTCGAGAACCCCGTCTATGCGGTTCCTTATGTCACCGGTCCCGAGTACCAGCTCATCGACAACGATGGATGGGAAGAGGTCTATGCACCGGCCAAACTGGCTGAATGGCAGAAACTCGGCGTGGACTACGCCATGCATCTCCCCGACTACTCGAAGATGAATGTGAACCCGCAGGGCGAATGGAACAACTCGCGCATCGTGTTCGACAACGGTCATGTGGAGCACTGGATCAACGGACAGAAGATCCTCGAGTTCGAGGCATGGACTCCCGAATGGTTCGTGCTGAAGGGCAGCGGCAAGTGGGCCGGTGCTCCTGAATACGGACTCGCACGCGAAGGCGTCATCTGTCTGCAGGACCATGGCGATCCCGCATCGTTCAAGAACATCAAGATCCGTCCGCTCCCCCACCGTGCACTCGGTGAGCAGGAAATCTTCAACGGCAAGGACCTTACCGGCTGGGAGAACTTCGGCGAGGCAGCATTCAGCGTCGATGAGCAGGGCAACCTCGTGACCGAGGGCACCACCGAGGGCACCGCTTATCTCTGCACCAACCGCTACTTCAAGGATTTCGACCTTTCCTTCGAGTTCTGCCAGGAGGTCGACGGCAACACGGGCCTCTGGTTCCATGGTTTCATCGATGCCAACAACGGTCTGCATGGCGGTGAGGTAGAGATGGGTCCCCACGGATGGAACAACGGTGGCATCTTCACCGCCAACGGCATGAAGAAGTTGGCTGAGGTCACCGAGGAGCAGGATGCCGTGCTGAAGGCCGGTGAGTGGAACCTCATGCGCGTGCTCGTCGAGGGCGACCATATCTGCACCTGGCTCAACGGTGAGCCCATGGCCGACATCCACGATGCCGCTCTGGCTGAGGATCCGGGACGCATCATGCTGCAGACAGGTCCCGCTGCACGCGTGCTGTGGCGCAACTTCAAACTGACCGAACTCTAAGCAAGTACAAAGGTCCTACGACATGAAACGAGGATGGGAGACGACAGAGCCTCCCATCCTCGTTTTCTTTTGACAGGCATCACGTCCCTGTCCTACAGTCTGTCGTGGGGAAAGACGACCCCCCAACTGTCACGCAGGTCATCCATGAGCCGCATCACGGCAAGGGTCTCGGCATGCGGGATGCACGCCAATTCCTGAGCGCCCTGTGCCAGGGCTTCCTTGCAGGCCATCACCTCACGGCAGAGACCGGTGAACTGATTGTCGTCGCTGTGGTACTCGGCCACCTGCTGGTAGCCCTTCCAGACGGCGATGTGTGAAGGCACATTCACATTGTCGATGGTGATGTATCCTTCCTCGCCGGCGATGAGCCCTCCACGGTCGTCCACGCAGAGGACACCCGACTGCAGATTGGCCAGCCTGCCGTCGGCATAGTGGAGCGTGATGGTTTCGAGCACATCCACGGCATTGTCCACGCCGCCCAGCGTGCAGTCGGAGGTCACATGAGCGATGTCCGTGCCGAAGCACATGCGGGCGAAATTGAGGCAATAGACGCCGATGTCCAGCAGGGCACCTCCGCACAGATCGTTGCGCATGACGCGTTCCTTCCATGTGAGCGGATAACTGAGCGTTGCCGACAACATCTGCGGCTTTCCGATGACGCCGCTGTCCAGCACCTCCTTCAGCGTGTACATCAGCGGGAGGAAATGGGGCATGATGGCTTCAGCGATGAACACCCCTTGTTGGTGGGCGAAGTCCAGCAGCCGTTCCGCCTCGCGGGCATTGGCCGTGAACGCCTTCTCGCAGAGCACCGGCCGTCCACATTCGATGGCCTGCAGGGCCGGCTCCAGATGATGGGAGTGGGGCGTAGCAATATATACGAGGTCCACATCGGGATCCTCCAGCAGCGAGCGGTACGAGCCATAGGCCTTCCGCACGCCGTGCTGAGCAGCAAAGGCAGCCGCCTTGTCACCGTCGCGCGAAGCAATGGCATAGGGTTCCACACCTTCTGCACCAGCGAGTGCTGTTGCCATCTTGGCGGCTATGCGCCCGGCACCGATGATTCCGACCTTGAACATTTGAGTTGTATACTTTTGGAGATTCTTTTCTTATTGGGATGCGCAAAGGTAGACATTTCTGTGACATTTCACAAGTTTATTTCTTGATTTGCTGAAAAAACAGTATATTTGCACATTCATTGAGTGAATCATGTCTGACGAAACCAACAACAAATCCATACCTGCCTCACGCGGTTTGCTGGCCATCAGTCCGCTGCTGGTCTTCCTCCTTTTCTACCTGGGTCTGTCGCTCATCCTGGGCGACTTCTACAAGGTGCCCATTGCCGTGGCCTTCCTGGTTGCTTCGGTGTATGGTGTGGCCATCACCACCCGTCTGCCCCTCATCGACAGGGTACGTACCTTCGGACGCGGGGCAGGCAGCACGAAGATGATGCTCATCGTATGGATCTTCCTCCTTGCCGGTGCCTTTGCCAACAGTGCCAAGGCCATGGGATGCATTGACGCCACCGTGGATGTAGCCCTGCTGGTGTTGCCGCCCCGCTTCATCCTGGCCGGACTGTTCGTTGCCTCGTGCTTCGTCTCCATGGCGACGGGAACGGCCATCGGAACCGTCATCGCCCTGGGACCGCTCGGTGCCGGTCTGGCAACGGCTACGGATGCGAACTTGGCACTGACCATCTCAGCCGTCATCGGTGGCGCCTTCTTCGGCGACAACCTCTCGTTCATCTCCGACACCACCATCGTTGCCACCAGCACTATGGGAGTGAAGATGTCCGATAAGTTCAAGACGAACCTCTGGATCGTGCTTCCCGCCGCCATCGGCATACTCGTGCTCTACTGCTTCCTGGGACGCGGCTTCGGTACTGCCGATGCCCCTGAGAAGGTGGAATGGATCAAGATCCTGCCCTACCTGTCGGTCATCGTGCTGGCCGTGTGTGGCATGGATGTCATGCTGGTGCTCATCATCGGACTGCTCCTGTCGGGCCTCGTGGGCATGTGCACAGGCAGCATGGGCTTCTTCGACTGGCTGGCTGCCATCAACGAAGGCATGCTGGGCATGGGCGAACTCATCATCATCGTGCTGCTGGCAGGAGGACTGATGGCGCTCATCAAGGAGAACGGTGGACTGGAATGGATACTGAGCCTGATGATGAAGGGCATCCGAGGACGGCGGGGCGCCATGCTGGGCATCGCTGCCTTGACGGCGTTCGTCAACATCTGCACGGCCAACAACACCATTGCCATCATCACCATCGGCAATGTAGCCAAGGAAATCAGCGAACGCTACGGACTCGACCCGCGCAAGGTAGCCAGCATCCTCGACACCTCGTCGTGCGCCACGCAAGGTCTGCTGCCGTATGGTGCCCATCTGCTCATGGGTGCCACCATGGCAGGCGTATCGTCGCTGGCCCTGCTGCCCTATCTCTACTATCCGATGGCCATCGCCCTCTGCACGGTGCTGTCCATCCTCTTCAACTATCCCCACAGGTTCAGCCGGAGCGTATCCGCGCAATGACCCTCACCCATCAACACCCACACCATGCTCACCCTCCGGCTTGCCACATCCTCCGACATTCCTCTCATCCACAATCTGGCTGAGGTTGTCTTCCGCCATACGTACCGTACGATCCTCACTCCCGAACAGATCGACTACATGATGGATTGGATGTACAGCGAGGAGAGTCTCCACCGCCAGATGGAACAGGAGGGACATGTCTATTACCTGGGCTTCGACGACGATGAGCCGACGGGCTATGTATCCGTCCAGCCGCAGGGTGCCGATGCCGACGGCACCTCCGTATGGCATCTCCAGAAAATCTATGTGCTCCCATCCCGGCAGAACAGTGGTCTCGGACGGCAACTCTTCGCCCGTGCCCTCGCTCATGTGAAGGAGCAGAGCGGTTCACCCTCCCGCGTGGAACTCAACGTGAACCGTGCCAATCCCGCCGTGACCTTCTATGAGCACATGGGCATGCACCGGCAGAGCCAAGGCGACTTCCCGATAGGAAACGGATATTACATGAACGATTACATAATGGCTATTGACCTATAAAACCATACAACCATGAGAAGAAGAAAACTCGACCCCTCGCTCGGACTGGAAACCGCTCTGAGCAAACAGATTTACGATGCCCTCCAGGGGGAGGTAGTGGAGGAAATCCTCAAGCAGGCACGCACCACCACCGACGACAGCTACTGGCGCAGCACCATGGAAGGACACAGTTTCAAGGTAGAAAAGAAACTCCTGAACCATCTCTACGACCTCTTCGAGGAGGTGAAGGAGAAACTGGATTTCCACGACCGCGTGGACCTCTATGTCACCGGCGACTCCACCGTCAACGCCTTCTCGCTCGCTGCCGAGGGTGAGGGTGAGCCTCACATCGTCAATGTCAACTCAGGACTCATTCAACTCATGACGGACGAAGAACTGAAGTTCGTCCTCGGACACGAACTGGGACACCTGCTCAACAAGGACACCGCGCTGCTGCGTCTCATCGGCTTCATCTTCCCCGAAGGCGCCGAGATACCCATCAGCCTGCAGTACAAGATACGTCTCTGGCAGCAACTCTCCGAACTGGTTGCCGACCGCTACGGCTACCTGGCTACCGAGAACCTCGGCGTCTGCGTGAGTTCGTTCTTCAAGATGGCATCCGGACTGGACATCAGCAAGATGGACATCAATCTGGAGGCCCTGCTCGAGGACAATCGCAACCATCTGGATTACTTCCTCAACGACCGGGGCACCAGCACCGCTTCCCATCCCGTCAACCCCATCCGCGTGGAGTCGCTACACCTCTTTGCCGATGCGAATACCAAGAAGGAACTCAACGAGGGCATGGATGCACTCATCAGCATCCTGCTCAAGGTGGGCGACTCGGAACTCGACGAGCCGATGGCGGTGTTCATTGCCACGGCAGGACTCATCGCGGCGAATGCCGACGGCGAGGTGAGCGAGGAAGAGGCGAACGCCATCATGGAGAGCCTCGCATCGGTGCAGATGTTCCCCAAGGCGTTCCTCGACAGCGTGAGCCGCGAGAATGTGCCCGAACTGTTCGGCAATGCCGTCACACATATCCTGGACATCGATCCTTCGCTGCGCGAGGCGATGTTCCGCTACATGATAGGTATCGTGCTGGCCGACAAGGAGTTCACGAAGAAGGAAATCGAGTTCCTGTACACCATGGGCGAACAGGTCTTCGGCTACAGCCGCAAGGAAGCCGCCGGCATCCTCGCTGCCATGATCCAGGTGAACTTCGTTCCCAGTTTCGAAGCCATTTGCTGACGCATAGACAGCATTGTCAGGCAAAAAGAAAAGGGAGTCCGGTGACGGGCTCCCTTGCTTTTTTATTAGATGGTTAGTGCTTATTCCAGCACCTTCACGGTCATCTTCACATCTTCGAGAGGACGGTCATGACCATCGGTAGCGACAGCCTGCATCTTCTCCACCACTTCCAGGCCGGAGACGACCTCGCCGAATACCGTGTACTGATTGTCGAGATGCGGGGTTCCTCCCACAGTGGTATAGACATCCACCTGCTCCTCGGTGAACTTGAAGCCCGGCTCGGTCTTCAGCCGTTCGTTGGTCTGCTGGGTGAGTTCATCCTGCAACTTCATCAGACCGGCCTGGTCCTGACGGGCATACATGGCACGGATGCTGTCCATGTGCTGTCGGGCCAGTTCGTCAAAGATCTGTTGGCCGCGGCCTTGGTTCTGACGCTGTTCGAACTGCTCGAGTTGCTGGGGCATATACACATCACCCCAAACGATATAGAACTGGCAGCCTGAACTGCGGCGCTCGGGATTCACCTGATCGCCCTGACGGGCAGCCGACAGTACGCCGCGTTTGTGGAAGTGCGTAGGATAGACGAACTCGGCAGGCAGCGTGTAATCCACGTCACCGGCACCCAGTTGCTGACCGGGAGCGGCATTCTTGGAGTCCGGATCACCGCCCTGGATCATGAAGTTCTTGATGACACGGTGGAAGAGCGTCCCATCGTAGAAGCCCTCGCGTGCGAGTTTCAGGAAGTTGTCGCGATGGATGGGAGTGTCGTCATAGAGACGGACGACGATGTCGCCGAGTGAGGTGCTGATGAGCACCTGAGGAGTAGGTTTTTCCATTTGTTTATCTTCTGTTGGTTTGGTTTGACCGTTGCAGGAGCAGATGCCCGTCATGAGGAACACTGCCAGGAGGAGAAGAGAATGTTTCATGTAGGATTATTTGGATTTTTTTGAATGAATAATGCTAATTTGTACAAAAAACGGGGATTATTTGCCATTTTCATCGCTTTCGGCGAGGTCGGTGAGTACGAAGTCGTCGGCATCGACGAGTGAGGGGAAACGGCTGCGGTAGTCGGCCAGATGCGTCATGTCGAGGTCGGCGCAGGCCACCTCTTCCGTGTCGTCGGCAGGAGCAGCCAGCGTCTCACCGTAGGGACCGATCAGCGCGGACCCGCCATTGTACCGGCAGCCCAGGGCATCACAGCCCACGCGGTTGGTGCCCACCACGAAGCACTGGTTCTCGATGGCACGGGCACGCAGCAAGGCGTCCCATGCCGTACGGCGCTTGACCGGCCAGTTGGCTACATAGAGTGCCACGTCGTAGTCTTCGCGGCAGCGGCTCCAGACAGGGAAGCGCAGGTCGTAGCACACCTCGAGGAGGAAGCGTACGTCGCGGAATGTCACCACCACCCGCTCGTTGCCGGCCGAGTAGTGCAGATGTTCGCCGGAGTAGGAGAACAGGTGGCGCTTGTCGTACGTCTGGACGGTACCGTCGGGTTCGACGAAGTACATGCGGTTGACGAATGTGAACAACTCCACGGAGGTAGCGACGCTGCCGCAGACGGCGGCATTCATCTCCACCGCCAGGCGACGCATCATGCGCAGCGTGGGACCGCCCTCGGGTTCGGCGCAGGACATGGGATCCATGTCGAAACCCGTGGAAAACATCTCGGGCAGGACATACACATCAGCCCCTGGATGGGAGCGGATGAGCGTCTCGGCGCGGACGAGGTTCTTCTCCACCTCACCGGCCATGATATCCATTTGAACAACGGCTATTTTCATAATCGATGGCAAAAATAGTGTTTTTTCTTGTGAATCTCCGCAAAAACGCCTCAAATTTCTGAGGGAAAATGAGATTGTCCGAGATAGGGTGTTATTTGATTCGGTATTGGCCGAGTGAGTTGGCTTGAAGGGTGTCGTTCCACATTCCCTTGTTGGCAAAGCGGATGAGTCGTGTAGGGGGAATGGGTTGTGCCTCTCCGTAAGTGGGAGCCCAGATACGCAGGTATACCGGGCAGGAGTCGTTCGCGGGCAGTTCCGGTACCAAGATGTCCACCTCAATTTTCTGTCGCTCTCCGCCTTTCAGGCAAAGCGGCAATTCAACGGGGACAGACTTCTGCTCGTCAGCGGAACAGAAAAGCATCTCGGCCTGCGTGGGCAGCGGCAGCATGCCAAATCCCGTATTTTCGATGGTGAAACGGAATGTGGCTTTCTTTCCCCGATGCAGCACCTTTGGTGCCAGCAAGTCACGCACCACAAAGCGATAACCCATGTGATGAAGCACAAACTCACCGATGCTTTTGCCCTGATATTCGCTCAGTTCCGGCATATCGGGGAACTTGTAGGTTAGGGTATCAAAGAACAACTCGTTGTCCAGAAATTGAGCGATGGTGTGTCGTTTGGCATGGATGTTGCGCAGATAGGAAAGGTGTGTCCGATACATTTCCTGAACCAGATTCCACTCCTCGGGGTGGAATATCTCAGCATGTTCATCGAGCCATTGGCGGTCCACGAAAGCCATTTCGCCTCCATAGGGATGCGCATGGAAGGCACTGAGCAACCGACATCCTTGTTCTCGGGTGAAATCAGCAGTCCATGTGCCATAGTCCTCCTTTGTACCTATGTAGCCATCGTTGAACATACCTAAGCGGCTGAGGTATTCATCTTGGAAAGGCAGCATCTGCAGTATATCCTCGGCATCCTTGCCGGTCATCATACAGAAGTATCTGGGAGCCCGTACCAGAAGGGATATGGTTGCGGGGAGATTGTCAAGATATGTCTTCAGGATGGGGCAGATGTATTCGGGAGCCGCATAATCGCTGGAGTGCATTTCGCCCCATGGCCCTACGATGCCGGCCTCAATGCCCACGATGACATCATCATAACCAGCCATTATCTGCGAGAGGTCGCGGATATGCTCCAGAATCAGGTCGAAATGCTGCGGTTCGCACCCCTTCTCATTTGTCCAGGTGTAACCCAGACGGACAATCAGTGTTCCGCCCAGTGCCCTTGTTTCGTCCAGGAAGCGGCGCACATCCGCCTTCATGGCATCGGTAAGCGGGATATCGGCCTCGCCCACCCTCTCGGGAGCAGGCCATTTGCCGTCCTGCATTCTGCCGCCCGAGAAACGGCTCAACTCCCAAAGCGAGGAGTGAAAGCCAGACTCTCCATGCCAATCAGGCAAGCCTTCCGGCTGAAAAACGACCCAAGGGCCACGCGGGGCTGCACCACGGGCAGGATTGTCTGCCAAGGCCTCTGCACCGTCCACATAGTCAATATCAGCCTTATGCACCATACCAGTGCTGCAGGAAACTGTCAGCAATGCGAACGACAATATTATCAGATGGTTGAGAAGTCTTTTATCCATGTGAAAATGTCACGAATTTTGGTTTGTTCAGCAACAAGTTCATGAAGTCCGGGACAGACATTGACGGTCTATCTGTATCGCGATTCTCCGCTTATTGCAGTGCAAAGTTACAGCAAATATTCGATGCGGCCAATCAATTGTACCGAGACCCAATAGTTTTCCGATCATCTTGTGCCAAACAGCATATCATTGCCCAGACAGATGCACGACCAAGACCGTGCTTCCGTGTCGGAAAAATGTGGTATTTTTACGGGGTATCACATTTTTTCCGATATTTTTCGTTCAAATCAAAAAAAAGCCGTACCTTTGCGCCGTCCAATGTTGGAAAGATGCCGGAGTGGACGAACGGACCGCACTCGAAATGCGGCGTACGGGTAACTGTACCGGGGGTTCGAATCCCTCTCTTTCCGCAAGCAATACATGCCCCCCTTCCCATCCGCAAAGCCTCACACAGTGAGGCTTTTTTCATGTCCCGTCATGGTGTGTCCATGCTTGCATGGATCGTCACCATGTCGGGTCATGAAAATGGCCACGTAAGTGGCTCATGCTGAAGGGATAGGGGTGGAGGTATTGCTTGCAAGGACGCCCGCGGCAGCGCAGGGAAAAAGCCTGCTTAATCCCTCTCCATAACCACAACGTCCCAACGCGCCCAACAGTGCAAATCAACCAGCAGAGACCCCACCCATCAAGGAGCGAACCACCCAACAGCGCAATTCAACCGACAGAGCGAACCACCCAACAGCGCAAACCACCCAACAGAGCGAACCACCCAACAGCGCAATTCAACCAACAGAGCAAACCACCCAACAGAGTGAACTACTCAACAGAGCGAACTACCCAACAGCGCAATTCAACCAACAGCGCAATTCACCCGACAGAGCAAATCACCCGACAGAGCAAATCAAACCACCCAAGCAAATCACCCCAACAGCGCCCACCAACCGACCAAACAACTCCCCTCCCCCTTCATCGCGCCAGCCAAATCCCGCAAAAAACGCCACGCCAACTCCCATCCACTTTCCCTCAAAAACCATCCACTTTTTCACGTCAGTCCATTCGTCGATTCACTTTCCACAAACCAAGCAGCACCCCACATCCACCGTATCGCAATAGATATCAGCATTTTACAAATAGCAGCGCTTCAAAGCAACGATAAAATGTCCAAAATGTCCAAAATGTCCATTGTCTTTTTTCGATTTTGCACAAAAAAATGATGAACGACATTATTTGTTTCTTTTTCTTTCTTTGCTTAATTTCTTTCTTTTTCTTTTTTTTAAAAATTTAGTATGTTATATTTATAATAGCGCGCACACGCAGGAGAAAAAAAGACATTGGACATTTTGGACAAAATGGACATTTTCACCCTCAAATCCGCAACTAAGTCCTACAACGCCCAATTTATGTGTTTCTTGTC